>Ga0307380_10004571_pt1 | contig 18639 bp, 12 predicted proteins | sample UN3MG_FD_202239 | JGI IMG/M metagenome (GOLD analysis project Ga0307380, IMG submission 202239) | Soil microbial communities from Risofladan, Vaasa, Finland - UN-3 | ecosystem: Environmental > Terrestrial > Soil > Coastal area > Acid sulfate soil | place: Finland: Risofladan, Vaasa | collected...
ATCAGCAACATGTACGAGCGGTTCCAGTTCGCGGCGACGGCGGCGGAGCGGGTGTTCGAGGTGCTGGACACACAGCCGGAGGTGGATCGATCTAGAGAGCGGCGACCGGCGAGGAACATCCAGGGGAGTGTGAGGTTCGAGGGCGTCTACTTCAGCTACGAAGACGGCGAGCCGGTCCTCTTCGACATCAACCTCGATGTCGAGCCGGGGGAGATGATCGGCCTCGTCGGTCGCACCGGCGTCGGCAAGACCACCATCGTCAACCTCGTCTGCCGGTTCTATGACCCCGACCGCGGCGCCATCTGTGTCGATGGCCACGACCTGCGCGAGTACGACCTCCGCTCCTGGCGCAGCCAGATCGGCATGGTCTTGCAGGAGCCGTTCCTCTTCCACGGCAGCATCGCGCATAACATCGCCTACGGCCGCGCCGACGCCTCCGAGTACGAGATCATTGCGGCCGCGAAGGCGGCCAACGCCCACGACTTTATCATGGCAACCCCAGACCGCTACGACTCCCAGGTCGGCGAGCGGGGCGTCCGTCTCTCCGGCGGCGAGCGCCAGCGCATCTCCATCGCCCGCGCCATCCTCCACAACCCGCGCCTCCTCATCTTCGACGAGGCCACCTCCTCCGTAGACACCGAAACCGAGATGCTCATTCAGGACGCCATCCAGCGGCTCGTCTCCGGCCGCACCACCTTCGCCATCGCCCACCGGCTCTCCACCCTCCGCAACGCCAACCGCATCGTCGTCCTGGAGGAAGGCCGCGTCGCCGAGGTCGGTAGCCACGAGCAGCTCATGGAGGCCGGCGGCCCCTACGCCCGCCTCGTCAACGCCCAGACCAGGCTCACCCCTCAGATCGTCGGCGTGGGCGCCGAGGAGGAAGACTCGAAACGCGCAGAGGGAGGCGGAGATGGCTGAGAGCGAGCGCGAGCAACAGGCCCGACACGCGGCCGACACCTTCGCCGTCATCGATCCCGAAGACGTTCAGTTCCGGCACAACGATGATGGGCTGGTCGAAGCCGTGCTCGGCGACGGAAGCGTGCACTCCGGCATCAGGGTCGCCCCCGCCTTTCCCATCACGCGGCCCAATGGCTTCCTCTATCTCTTCGACAGCGACAAGAAAGAGATCGGCCTCCTCGTCGATCCTCGCCGGCTCGACCGCGAATCCCGCGATATTCTCCTCGCCCAGGCCGACCAGGCCTACTTCATGCCCCGCATCACCCGCATCATTCGCGTCGAGGAGCGCATGGGCCTCGGCATCGCCCAGTGGGAGGTCGAGACCGACCGCGGCTACAGCGCGTTCGAGGTCGTCTCCCGCTCGGAGTCGGTCTGGTTCGTGGGGCGCGACCGCATCGTGATCCGAGACGCGGACGGGAACCGCTACCTGATAGAGGATCTGACTGCGCTCGATCGAAGAAGCCGTCGGCTGGCGGATCTGTACATCTGACGCTTCGACCGGCGCGGCTCGCACCGGGGGGCGCTCCGATCCGCCTTATTCCGGTTCGTCCGGCTACCTGACGCAGAGGGAGGAACCCGATGCCTCGCACCCTGAAGGGGATATTCTTTGCCCTATTGCTGGTCGTGTTGGCGGTTCCGGCCTGGGCCGGGGAGACCTGGAAGCTGACCATCCTCCACACGAACGACCGCCACGGGCGGATGGAGATGGCGCCCTACCAGTGGGAGGACTCGCCGTTCTCGGAAGCCGCGCGCGATCTGGGCGGCCTGGCGCGAATGGCGACTGCGATCGAGCAGATCCGGGCCCGGACGAACAACCCGTTGGTGCTGGTGGACACGGGGGATGTGTTCACGCGCGGTCCCTGGCACGAGAAGTGGTACGGGGAGCCGGAGATCGAGGCGATGAACGCGATGGGCTACGATATGCTGTGCGTGGGGAACAACGAGTTCAAGGCGATCAATGAGGATCCCGTCTCGAAGGGAATGATGCTCAGGCTCATGCGCCGCAGCCGCTTCCCCTGGCTCGCCGCGAACCTGACCCTTGGGGACGGGCCCCCGCCGGGGTGCGATTCTCTCGCCTTCGTCGAGGGGATCCACCCGTTCGTGGTGCGGTCGTTCGAGGGCGTACGGGTGGGTTTCCTCGGGCTCACTACGGCCGCCTCCTCCGAGTATCCTCACCTGAAGGGCTGGACGGTCGGCGATCCTGTCGAAGCCGCCCGGAAATGGGTCGCCAAAGCGCGCGCGGAGTGCGACATCTTGATCGCGGTGACGCACCTCGGCGCTCGGACCGACATGGCGCTGGTGGGAAAGGTCGAGGGGATAGACGCCATCATCGGGGGCCACTCGCACACGTTCGTGTCGGAGGCGTTCCTGGTGCCGAACCAGCGGGGGATCGACGTGCCCATCGCGCAGGCCGGGGAGGGCGGCGTCGTTCTCGGGCGGCTGGATCTCGCGTTCCATAGGGAGGGCGAGGATGGGTGGCGGCTGGCGGACACGACCGTGGAACTGGTGCCGATCGACCGGTCGTTCGCCGAGTCCCCGGCCTTGAGCCGAATGCTAAGCAGATATCTGGTGGAGAGCGAGGACGCGCTCGAAGCGCAGCCCGTGCCGGCGCCGGCAGGGTGAGGCCGGGGCCGGGAGTCAGTCGCCCCGCAGGAGCCCTGTGATGATCGGCTTGATGGCGGCCCAGTCGCTCGAAGCCGCATACTTCACAGGGGCGCCGTCGTCGGTGAGGCGGAGTCGACCGTCCTTCTCCACGAAGAGGCGGAGGTCCTGGAAGGGGAACAGGTCCTCGCGCACGAGCGACAAGAGGGTGATCGCGTCGAAGAGCGTCAGGGGCGCGGTCTCCGGGTCAGGGTGCCAGCCGGGCTGTTCCCTGTACAGGCGGTAGCAGTCGAGAAGGAAGGAGCAGGCGGGGTCGCCGGGGTCGAGCGCGGCCTCCGCTTCGTCCCGGGTGAGGACATCACGGCAGGCTTCTATTCCGACCACTCGCGGGGAGAGTCGCTCGAACACCAGGCGCGCGGCCGAGGGATCGCACTGAATGTTGTACTCGACGCCTCGCTCGAGCTGGCCTGCCATGCAGGTCACGGAGGCCCAGCGGCCTGCGATGCCCGGATGTCGGTCGGCCAGCCGGGCGGCGTTGGTCAACGCGCCGATGGTTACGAGATGGAAGCGCCCGGGGACGGCGATCATGGCCTGGGCGAGGCTCTGTATGCGGGCTTCATCCTCCTCTGGAGAAAGCGATTCGAGAGGCGGCGCGAGGTGGGCCTGAGCAGGGACGTCGTTTCGGTCATCGTGCCGCCCATCGAAGGTCGCCATCGCGCCCGGCAGCACGGGGACTCTCGGGGCGCCAGCGCGCGCCAGGATCTCCCGGGCCAGCCACGCTCTTAGTTCGACCCTGCGGAAGACGGTGGAGATGCCGACGACGTCGATCTCCGGGTGGCGGAGCGCGCAGAGCAGGGCTACCGCGTCGTCGATATCATCGCCGATATCAGTGTCGATCCAGACGGGCACCATAATAGCAGATGGTTCGACCGCTCGACGCGGTGCCCCTTGTGGTCGCGATGGGCCGGGCCGAGAGGTGACTGACCGACGCCTTTGAATTGGATGGGTTCGCGACGCATGGGCGGGCGGGGAGTCGGCGGTCCGCACGAAGTGTGATTGGAGATGGGAATCGATGAGATCAAGATCGGGAATCCTTTGGCCGCTTCCACAGGATCTGCGCTGGCGGGACGACGCGCTCCCCCTCGACCAGTCAGCTGCGGCAGTGCCCGGCGCGGGTCAGGAGGGATCCGTCCGTGCTGCGCGACTTCTTGCCGATCTCGTGGCAGATGACTTCGGGCTTGTGGTGCCGCTGGTGGAGGGGAAGCCGCGAGGAGGCAAGCTGCCTATCGCGATCCGTATCGAGAGCAGCGGCCTTCCGGCGGAGGGGTATCGCCTCCGGGTGACGGCCGAGGGGGCGGAGATCGTGGGTGAGGACGAGAGCGGCGCGCGGCACGGGGTAGCGACTCTGATCCAGCTCGCGGAGCGGCGGGGCGAGACGATCGTGGTTCGAGGAGCGGAGATCCGCGACTGGCCCTATAAGCCGGTCCGCATGGTGCACCTGTTCCTGCCCGGCGAGGACCACCTGAGCTACGCGCGGCGGTACCTTCGCGATTTCCTCGTGCGGTATAAGTTCAACGGTCTGTTCGTGGAAGTCGGGGGCGGTGTGCGGCTGCGGAATCGCCCCGAGATCGCCCTCGGCTGGAGGCGGTTCGTGGAGGAGCTGCGAGCCATCGGCGATACGGTCCCGATCTATGGCGAACACGTGCCGCTCGGGCCGGAGCGCCGCTTCGCGGCCTCCGTCCACACGCACCTGGCCGACGGGCGGTACGTCGAGCGGGACGATCTGGCGCGGCTGTCGGAGTGGGCGCGAGGGTACGGCCTCGACTTCGTGCCGGAGGTCCAGTCGCTGGCTCACGCCTACTATCTGGCGTGCGCGCATCCCGACATCGCAGAGCTTCCGTGCGCGGACTTTCCGGACACGTACTGCCCGTCGAATCCGCGCTCGCACGAAATCCTGTTCGATGTGATGTCGGAGATCGTCGATCTCACGAAGTGCGAGAGCGTCCATATCGGCCACGATGAGTGGCGCGCGGGAGGGCTGTGTCCCAGGTGCCGGGAGCGCGACACCGGAGAGCTTTTTGCGGAAGACGTCGTGAAGATCGCGGCCTGGCTGCGGGAGCGGGGGAGGGGCGTCTGGATGTGGGGGGACCACCTCGTGCCGAAGCACAATGGCCGCCGTCGAAGCCGCCGGGGCGAAGTCTGGTATGACTACCCGGACACGATGGCGGCGGCGAGGATCATCGCGGACCGGGCGCCGGAGATCAGACTGCTGAACTGGTCCTGGTACCTGGGCGCGGAGGACGCAGATCGGGTGCTCGCCGACCTGGGGTTCAAGCAGATTTACGGGAACTTCGCCGGCAGGCGATTCGAGAACTGGGAGGCGCGGAGCGAAGACGACAGCGTGCTGGGCGCTGCGGTGTCGTCGTGGTCGGCATGGGACGACTTCGAGCTGGGTGTGCTGCACTATCCGGAGGCGCTCTATGGGGCGAATCTTCTGTGGTCGAACCGAAGCCCCGAGGGCGAGACGGCAGAGGCGCTGATTGCGCGGGAGCTGCCGCGGCTGAGGGATCGGATGCGCCGGAGCTGGGAGAAGCCGCGGCTGTGGAGCGTGGCGGCGCCGGAGCGGTGGATGCGTCCCGTCTCGATCGCCGCCGCCTGCAACGCTCCGGCGGAAGGGCCGCCGTGGGATCTCCGCGGCCTGCGAGCGGGGAGGCAGACGGAGGACGGCGTGCCTTATGAACTGGTGAGTCCGCAAGAGAATCGGGGGCTCATCGGCGTGGCCGTGGCGCGGCGGCATCAGCCGGCGGATGACCTGCCGCACAGCTCGGCCCCGATCCCGGTGGGAGCGCGCGCGGCCAGTCTCGTTTTCTGGCAGGTGGCGACAGAGGAGGGGGGGAGCGCTTTCCACGCGGGGGATGAGACGCACCACCCGCGGGAGGCGCACGAGTTGCTCGGCTGGTATGAGGTCGCCTACTCGGACGGGTTGACGCGCTGCGCCGAGGTGCGATATGGGGAGAACGTCGCGGCCTGGAACGAGGGACATCGCCTGCTCTATCACGGGCGGGAGGCGCGCGCGGGGGACCTTCCCGACGGCACCCCTCTGGTCATCTGGGGGCTGGAGTGGACGAACCCCAGGCCGGCCGTGGCCGTTGAGTCAGTGACGCTCCACGGGGCGCGGGCCCTCCCCGAGATGCGACGTCCCGAGAAGGGCGCTTCGGAGGCGCGCCCCATGCTCCTCGCCATCACGGCCGTCGGATGGCCGAAATGGGAGGACTACCGACCGGAGAAGGGCGGGAAGGTGCCGGGTCTGGAGGAGGCCGCGCGCTGATCGGGCGCGGCGCGCACCTATCCCTCTTCCATGGCCGGCGCGCGTTCGATGCGGGGATCGGTGAAGATGTCTGACTCGTCCCGGCTGGTGGTGGAGAACTCCGAAACGATCACTCCCTCGGGGCCGGCCTGGAACCAGTGGAGGGTATCAGAGGGGACCGTGTACTGCTCGCCGGGATTCAGCTCGACTTCGTGGAAGGCGGTGTAGTAGCTCTCGCTTCCCTCGGGCAGGCGCGCCTTCGGGGAGGGAGTCGGTTCGCCCTCCGAGTAGATCCAGACCTTGCCCCAGCGGCAGCGGAAGGTCTCCAACTTGCCGGGACCGCCCGCCACAGGCGGATGTCGGTGCTCGGGGCAGGTCTGCCCGGGGAGCATGATGATCTCCTTGGCGCAGTAGCGATCATTGTTGACGTAGACAACGAGCACAAGGCCGGTACGCTCGAACTCGCCCAGCCCGAGGTCGGCGACCTCCATGTTCTCTCGCTCTTCCGGGGTGATGGCAATCGCTGCCTTCGCGAGCATCTCGGCCGCGCGCTTCCGGGCGCTCTCGACGTCACTTCTCTTCATCGTCTCTCTCCCGTTCTTCAGGACCTAACCGGCTCGCCAGATCTGCTCTTGCTCGTCCCAGGCCCATCCGTGGAGGGCGCAGGTGACCTGGCGGCGGCCCCAGCCGGCCCGCAGGCGCTCCTGGACGGTCGACCAGTGTGGTATTCCGCTGGTGGCGTCAGGCTTCTCGACATTGCAGGCACCGACCGCGACGGCGGCGGTCATGACCTCTTCCGGCGAGAGCCCCTTGAGCACCCCGCCGAGGAAGCCGGCGATGGTGCAGTCGCCCGAACCGGTCGTGCCCACGACATCGACGGCAAAGCAAGGGGCCAGCAGTTCCCGGTCGGCCCAGTCTTCTGTCTGCGCCGGCGCGCAGCGTCCGGCCGAGGCGAGACGTAAGGGATCCTTGGTGGTGCGGAGGTACAGCCCCTGGGTGCCCAGCTTGAGTGCGACGACGGCGGCTCCCATCTCGATCAGCTCATCTGCGAGTTCCCGGAGGAGCCGGCCGCTGGCGCGGGAGTTCAGGTCGCCGCCCTCCGCCTCGTCGTCCATCTGGTCGAAGCGCGCTCGGTCGAGCATGAAGAGGGTCTCGTCGAAGCTGGGGAGGAACAGATCGACATACGGAAGGGCACGACTCAAGATTGTTCGCCAGTCGGCACGGCCCGCCTCGGAGGCGGGATCGGGTCGGGCCATGTCGAGCGAGGTCGTCAGGCCCCGCTCCTTCACCCTTCGCAGGAGAGCGCTCAACTCGCCGCCGCCATCGATGAACATGCGGCGCATGAGCGGCGGGTATCCGAAGTGAAAGAGGCGGGCGTCGTCGAGTTTTCCGTAATCGACATCGTCCGCACCGAAGGTGTCGTTCGCGCCGGGGCAGTGCAGGAAGATGCGATCTACGCCTGGGGGGCTGATTACGACAGTGTAGGAGCTTGTGCTCTGGGTGGTTAGGATCATACCCTCCGCCAGGGCTGCATCGAGCTGACTCACCAACTCGACAATTGCTCGCCCGGCAACATCGTCTCCGACCTTGCCCATCAACCGGACCTGGAAGCCAAGGCGGTGAAGCGCGAGGCCCGTATTGGAGACCGGCCCGCCGGTCGCCGTCGTCAGCGGCCCCACGTTCACCAGCTTGCCCGGCACCAGGAGGTCGCTCAGGCTGGTCTCGGCCGCTTCGAACGCGGGAATCATGTCCAGGCAGATATGCCCGGCCACGACGATGTCTGCGGTGCCGCGTGCCACGTCGAGTCCTTCCCCTCAACCGCCGATGGTTCGTTCCACGAGCGGTTCGCTGTCGATATCTCTGGATTTCGACCGAAAGCGCGAGAGTCCCTGCGGGTCGGCTCCGGCGTGGGTTGACACTCGGCGGGCGGAATCGTATTCTGGTGGGCGGAGGAAGAAGCGGCCGGCCCGAGGTTGGGCCGGCTGTATTATGGTGCGAGCGGCAGCGGGGGTCGCGGCGGCGAGTCGAGTACGATCAAGCAGCTTCAAGGGGAGTTCCGCAATGGTGAAGGAGATCGACGTTCGGCCGGATTTCACGTGCACCCCGATCCCACTGGGCGAGATGAAGACGTTCTGCTATCAGGGGACGGTGGCACAAGAGATGGGCGTGCGAATTGCCAAGGATGACGCCATCGGCCTGCTGGAGTGGATGCTGGCCGTCCGGTCCTTCGAGCAGATGATCATCGCCCTCAAGGACGGCAGTGTGAAGCCGTACGAGGGCTTTTCCTTCACCGGCGCCACCCATCTGTCGATTGGCCAGGAGGCGGTCGCGGTCGGCACGATGGCGGCTCTCCGCGGCGATGACTACATCACGTCCACGCACCGGGGACACGGGCACGCCATTGCGAAGGGCGCGTACGCGCTCATGCGGATGGAGGCGGAGCAGATCGCGCAGTGGATGGAGGAGGAATACGCGGGTCAGGGCCGGGAGGATCTGCTTTCACGAGCGCTCCAGCGCCACTTCATGAAGACGATGGCAGAGCTGCTGGGGCGGGAGGACGGCTATTGCCGGGGGCGGGGGGGCGGGATGCACATCGCCGACTTCAACGTCAACCACCTCGGCGCCAACGCCATCGTCGGCGGCTCGCTGGGCATCGCCACCGGGGCCGGGCTGGCGGTGCAGAAGCTGGGAGGAGACCAGGTGGTCTGCTGCCTGTTCGGCGACGGGGCGGCGAACAACGGCATCTTCCACGAGTCGCTGAACTTCGCGGCCATGTCACAGCTTCCCCATGGGCTGCCGGTGATCTACCTTATCGAGAACAACCAGTATGGCATGACCGGCCAGCAGCGGGGCGAGGTCTGCGGGGTGGATTACCTCGCTCGGCGGGGCGCGGCCTACAATGACGAGAACATGCACGCCGAGGTGGTGAATGGCATGGATGTTCTGGCGGTATGGGACGCGGTCACGCGGGCGGCGGAGCTATGCCGCAACAATCGAGGGCCGGTGCTGCTGGAGTGTCTGACGTATCGCTATATGGGGCATTCTCTGAGCGACCAGCGGGTCAAGTATCGCACCCTCGAAGAGGAGGCGGCCTGGCGCGCGTGCGATGCCATCGAGTGCTATCAGCGGCAGCTCGTCGAGGCCGGGGCGCTCACCGAGGAAGAGGCGAGCACGCTCCGCGAGACGGTGGAGGCGCGCATTCGGGAGGCGCTTGACGTCGCCCTGGAAAGCCCGGAACCCTCGCCGAGCACCATCACCGAGGGGCTGTTCGCCGACTCGACCTCGGACCACATCTCCGATGATCTCCGCACGCCCGAGCTACTGCGACCGCTGCGGCAATACCGCCGTGACAGCGAGGGTCGGATCATGTATCGCCACGCGGTGTGCGAGGCGCTCGGGGAGGAGATGCTCAGGGACCGGCGAGTGATCGTCTATGGTGAGGATGTGGCGGACTACGGAGGGGCGTTCCAGGTGACGGTCGGGCTGCTCGAATCGTTCGGCCGGGAGCGGGTGTTCAACGCGCCGATCTCAGAGGCGGCGATCGTCGGCGTTGCGGCGGGGGCCTCGATGTGCGGCCTCCGTCCGGTTGCCGAGATCATGTACATCGATTTCATGCCCCTGACCATGGACCAGACCGCCAACCAGGCGGCGAAGACGCGCTACATGTTCGGCGGCAAGGCGAAGCTGCCGATGGTCGTGAGGACGACCGTAGGGGGAGGCCGCGGGTATGCGGGGCAGCATTCTCAGAGCCTGGAGGCGATGGTCACTCAGGTGCCGGGCCTCAAGGTGGTCGCGCCCTCCACACCGTATGACGCCAAAGGGCTTCTCAAGTCGGCCATCCGAGAGGACAACCCCGTCATCTTCATCGAGCACCAGCTCCTCTATACGGAGAAAGGCGCGGTTCCGGAAGAGGAGTACACGGTGCCGATTGGCAAGGCGGCGGTGCGCCGGGAGGGGAAGGATATCACCATCGTGGCCTATCTCAAGATGGCGCAGGTGGCGCTGGAGGCGGCGGAGCTGTTGGCGGCCGACGACATCGAGGCAGAGGTGGTGGACCCGCGCACCCTCATCCCGCTGGACGTCGAGACTATCGGCGCTTCGGTGAAGAAGACGGGCCGGCTGCTCATCGTCTGCCAGGCGCCGAAGACGGGCTGCTTCGGAGAGCATATCGCCTACCGGGCGCAGGAGGTCGCATTCTCGAGCCTTAAGGGGCCGGCACAGATCGTCGCCGCGTACGACATCCCGCCGCCGATGGCATATACTCTGGAATCCGAGAACTTCCCGAGCCCGGAGAAGGTGGCGCGGGTCGCGAAGGACATGGTGGGCCGGTAGGATGTTCAACGTTCTGAAGCAGGAGGTGGTCATCCTCTCGGCGGCGCGCACGCCCATCGGTCGGTTTCGAGGGAGCCTATCAGACTTCGACGCGATAGAGCTGGGGGCGCTGGCCATCGGCGGGGCGGTATCGCGGGCGGGCGTCGATTCCAAGCTGGTGGACACGGTCAACATGGGCCTCGTAGTGTCTGCGGGGCTCGGTCTGGCGCCTGCGAAGGCCGCTGCGGTGAGAGCAGGGGTGTCCCCGGAGGCGCACGTGCGGGCGGTGGAGTCGGTATGCGGCTCCGCGATGGATGCGATTGGGCTGGCGGTGGAATCCCTTCTGGTGGGAACGGCGCGGGTCGCGGTGGCGGGCGGCATGGAGTCCAGAACGAACGCGCCGTACCTGGTGGGTCCCACGCTGCGCCGAAACAGCGGGAAGTACAAGCGGGGACAACGGCTGAGCGTGACCCGCGCGGGAGCGTATCGCTTTCAGCTCAGCGAGGACGCGGAAGAGCAGCTTGCGGGCACGGGGTTGGTGGATCCGACAACATACGACGGCCTCTTCTGGCCGGCGGAGAAGAAGTTCATGCGCCAGTATGCGCTGGACTTCGCGGTCGCGCGTGGGATCAGCGTGGATGATGTCAACAGGTGCGCGGCGGAGAGCCACCGCAGGGCGCGCGAGGCGACGGAGAAGGGTCTCTTCAGAGATGAGATCGTCCCGGCTGGATCGGTGGACACGGATGATCTGGTTCCCGAAGAGAGGCTGAGGCGGGAGCTGGAGGAGAACCCGGATGACCTGGCGTCCCTCTACAACTCCTCGACCCCGGCCGACGCGGCGGCGGCGCTGGTGCTCACCACGGGGGGCCGCGCACGGGAGCTGGGGCTGGAGCCGATGGCGCGGGTCGTGGGGTATGCCAGGGTCGACGGCCCGGCGCCCGAATACCTGATCGCGCCGATCAAGGCGGCGGAGATGCTGTTTCGGGAGCTGGAGGCGGCCGGCGAGCCGAGGGACTTCACCATGGCGGAGGCGAACGAGGCCTTCGCGATACAGGTCCCGATGTTCGAGGAGGCCTTTGGAGGGATGGAGGTCAATGTCCACGGCGGCGCGGTGGCGATGGGACATCCGCTGGGAGCGGCCGGCGCTCGCATCCTGACGACGCTGCTGTACGCGATGGGGAGATATGAGCATCGGCGCGGCTTCGCCGCGATCTGCTACGGCGGGGGCGGAGGCTACGCGCTGGCAGTGGAGAGGCTGAGCTGATGGGTCTTCCGGAGAGCATGCTGGCGCTTCGGCTGCACGGGCCCGGGCTGGACAGGCTTCGCTTCGATGAAGTGCCAACGCCCCGGCCCGGTCCCGGTCAGCTCGTGGGACGTGTCGAGGCGGCGATCGCCTGCGCCTCCGACAACAAGATCATCGACCAGGGCGGCGAGCACACGTTGATGTATGGCTGGGACCTCGGTCGGTACCCCGTGCCGATGGGGCACGAGGGGTGCATCACCGTCGCCGCGGTCGGGGAGGGGCTCTCGGATCAGTACCAGGTGGGCCGCCGTTTCGCGATCCAGCCTGCTGTACCCTCGGGGCCTCGCCACTACCTGGAGCGATACCGCGACCAGGCCGCCGGGATAGACAAGGTCGCCATCGGATACACGCTGGATGGGCTTTTCGCGGAGTACGTCCTCATCACAGAGGAAGTGATCGAAACGGGCTGTCTGCTGCCGCTGCCCGCGCCGGACATGCCCGCCTTCGCGGCGGCACTGGCGGAGCCGCTGTCGTGTGTCGTATCGGCGCAGGAGCACACGGTGCACGTTCTCAAAGAGAGCCCCACCGCGCCCAGGCGGGCCGTTCTCGGCCTGAAGCCCGGCGGGATCGCGGCCGTGCTCGGGGCGGGCCCGATGGGTCGGATGCACGTCGAGGTGGCGGTGAGCTACGGGCCAAAGACGATCATCGTGTCTGACCCGATCGAGGCTCGAATCGACAAGCTCCGCGGGGGTGTGGAGGAGAAGGCGCGAAAAGGGGGGGCGGAACTCATCTTGACCGACCCGGACCATTTCGAAGAGGTGCTTGCGGCCGAGAGCGGAGGACAGGGCGCGGATGACATCATCGTGGCACTTGGGGTGCGGGAAGTGCAGGAGCGGGCGTTTTCGCTGCTGGCTCCATATGGGGTCGTGAACTTCTTTGGGGGTCTGAGAAAAGGCGAGCACATGATCTCGCTGGACTCGCGGCGCCTCCACTACGATTCCGTGATGGCCGTGGGATCCAGCGGGGGTGATCCCTCCGATGTGGGGAAGGCGCTCGCGCTGCTGGCGGAGGGGACGATCGATGCGGGCAACTACATCGCCGCGGTCGGCGGCTTGGAGGCGGCGAAGGACCTGGTGGAGGCGGTCAGGGGCCAGGAGCTAGAGGGGAAAGGGGTCATCTACCCTCGGGTCCGCGGGCCGCTGCAGGAGGTGGACGGCTGGGACGCCGGGCGGGAGGCGGATTTCCTTCGGGCTCGTGGGTGAAGTCACACAGCACGGTGAGACGCGATGAAGCTGGTTGTCTTCGGCGCCGGCAACATAGGGCGGTCTTTCGTGGGGCAGCTCTTCGCCCGCGCCGGGTATGAAGTGATCTTCATCGACGTGGATGATGAGTTGGTGGCGGCCCTCAACCGGGAGGGCTGCTATCGCGTCGAGATCAAGGACCGCCATCCCGAGACGATCCGGGTGGAAGGTGTGTCGGCGGTCCACGGCGGCGACCGCGGCAGCGCGGCGCGGGAGCTGGTGGAGGCTGACATCGCGGCGACGGCGGTGGGACCGAAGGCTCTGCCCCACATCTATCCGGCAATCGCGGCGGGCCTGGAGCTGAGGCGGAGGGCGGGCAGGCCTCCGCTGGACATCATCATCTGCGAGAACCTCCGCAATGCGGCGCACTCGTTCGCCGAGGGGCTGCGCGAGCATCTGCCCGGCGGCTTTCCGCTCGAAGACTCGGTGGGCCTGATCGAGACGAGTATCGGCAAGATGGTGCCGATCATGCCGGAGGAGGCGCGGCGCCGGGACCCGCTGCTGCTGTACGCCGAAGCCTATAACACGCTGATTCTCGATGCGAAGGCCTTCAGGAATCCGATACCCGATGTCCCGGGCCTGGATCCGAAGGAGAACATGGCCGCCTACGTGGATCGGAAGGCCTTCATTCACAACTGCGGCCATGCCGCCTGCGCCTATCTGGGTTACCTGGCGGACCCCAGGGCCGTGTATATCTGGGAGGCGGTGGAGAAGGCGGAGGGGCAGGAGGTGGCGCGGCGGGCGATGTGGGAGTCGGGGCGGGCCCTGATGAGGCGCTATCCGCAGGAGTTCGACGCGGCGAACCAGCACGAGCACATCGAAGACCTGCTGTCGCGCTTCGCCAACAGGGCCTTGGGGGATACGATCTATCGGGTGGGGCGAGACCTTCCGCGGAAGCTGTCGCGCGGGGACAGAATGGTGGGGGCGCTGCTCATGGACGCGCAGGAGGGCGTTCCGGCACCTGCGACGACGCTGGCGGCGGCGGCCGGCTTCCTGTTCCGGGTTACGGATGAGCATGGACAGATGTTCGGGGCGGACACGCGGTTTGTAGAGGAGTTCGCGGCGCGGGGCGTCGATTGGGCGCTGTCGGAAGTGTGCGGGCTCGACGTGAGCGAGCCGGCGGAGGCGAGCATCGCGGAAGGCGTGCGCGGCGGTCTTTCGTATCTGGAGGCGAGGCCGGGGAACTGGCTCGGAGAATTCCTCGATGGCCTGGGCCGCTTAGATCATGGCGGTAGGTGAACAGCCACCGCCATCGCCCGGTACGGCACTGTTCCCGGTCCTGATGCCTGCCTGCTAAAGGGCCTCGAAGGGATTCTCCCCGGCGTAGAGCATCGTGGGGGGCAGGGGGACGTTGATGTCTTCGACACCGAGGAGCTGCACGGCGTCGAAGAGCGCCTTGCCGCAGTGGGCGAAGGCGACCGCGCCGTGGTGGGGGAAGCGCTTGCCGATGAGCACGTGGCGGTAGAAGCGGGCGAAGTTGGGGATGCCGAAGACGCCGATGCCGCCGAAGCTGCGCGGGTCGATGTCGAGGATGCTGCCCGAGGCGATGTAGCTCAGGAGCTGGCTGTCGGCGTTGGCCTGGAGCCGGAAGAAGGTGGCGGGGCCTGCGCGGAGCTGGCCTTCGAGGGTGCCGCGGGTGATGTCCGGCTCCTTGGACGCGTCTTCCATGAGCCGGTTCATGATGAGCTGGAACTTGATGGCGCAGCTCTTCAGGCAGCAGCTCGGGGTGTTGCCGCAGTGGAAGCCCATGAACAGATCCTCGGGCGCGGCGCCCTTGAGGTCGGACTTGGCGTCGATCATATCGCCGGGGACGGAGTTGTTGATGTCGAGGAGCGTGGGCGGCACGCCGCTGGCGAGGTAGCACATGTACTCGCTCAGCGCGCCGTAGAGGTCCACCTCACAGGCCACCGGGACGCCGCGCGTCGCCAGGCGGGAGTTGACGTAACACGGCACGAAGCCGAAGGCCTGCTCGAAGGCCGGCCAGCACTTGTTGGCGAAGACGGCGTACTGCCGGGAGCCGCGGTTGGCCTCCGCGAACCTCATCAGCGCGACCTCGAAGCGGGCGAGCTTCGGGAGGAGATCCGGGTAGGTGTTGCCGTCGCCCAGCTCGCTCGCCATGTCCTTGGCGGTGGCCGCGACGTCGGAATCGTCCTCGCTCGTGTCCTGGTAGAGGACGTGCATATCCAGTTCGCTGTTCTCCATGACCTCGACGCCGAGGTCGTAGAGGGGCTTGATGGGCGCGTTGCAGGCGAAGAAGTCGTGGGGCCGGGGCCCGAAGGCGAGGATCTTGAGGGCGCGCAGGCCGAGGACGACGCGGGCGACGGCGGCGAAGTGGGCGATCTTCGGGGCCAGCTCCTCGGGGAGGCCGACCGGTATCTGCGGGATATGGACTCGCACGTTTCGGAGGCCGAAGTTGTAGGAGGCGCTGAGCATTCCACAGTAGGCGTCGCCGCGGCCCTGGACGAGTGAGTCCTTGCTCTCCTCGGCGGCGGCGCAGGCCATGACGGGGCCGTCGAAGCGCTGCGCGAAGATGGAGAGGGGGCCCTCGGGGCCGAAGTTGCCGAGGTAGATCACGGCGGCGTTGGCGCCGGCGGCGCGGCACTCGGAGAGGGCGTTCACCGCGTCCCGCTCGTTCTCGATGATGGTTGGGCAGACGAACGGGTCGATGCCGATTGCCTTGCAGGCTTTGGCCAACCTGTCGCGACGCGTTCGGGAGAGCTCGATGGGGAAGCAGTCGCGGCTCACGGCGACGATGGCGAGCTTGGCCTCGGGCGCGTTCGGGATGGTCGTCATCTCTATGTGCCTTCTCCTTTGCGACTGTGGGCGGCGGCAAGGAAGCCCAGGGGTTTCGAGTTCGGCGTCCCGGCGTTGGCTCCCTTTTCTACGGGCCGTTCTTTGGGGCGCGCCGGTCAACGGCGGCGCAGCCGATATCGACCGGCCCCTCCGTCGGCAGCGGCGTCCCGTAGAAGTCACGATGCCCCATGTCGGGAATGCTGATTCCTGCGCCGCGGCACGGGGAGTCGGGCCGGAGGTGGAAGTCGGCGGCGCTGATATCGGCGAGCATCGGGTCGCCGGCGATCTCACCCTTGGCCCCCATCAGCTTGACCCATTCCTCCAGGGTGCGGATGTCCTTGCCCTCGGGGGCGAAGCGCGGCTCCCCCCTGAGGCGGTGGTAGAGGTTGCGGCGGAACTGATTGCCGGTGATGTCGAAGTCGGACTTCACCAGGGGGATGTCCTCGGGGGAGTCGATCAGGAGGATGTTGTTCGCGATGAGGTTGTCGCGCGCGTCGACCTTGCTGGTGACGAACCTGACGGGAGAGGCGCTGCGAGTGATGCAGGTATTGTTGTAGATCTGGCAGTCGACGTTCTGCCAGAAGTGAATGCTGGCGTAGTCGTTCTGGAGCCCGTCGTTGACGGAGACGTTGTAGCGACAGACGCACCCAGCGCAGGGCCATTGGATCGGGTCGAAGGAGCAGATGAGGTAGCCCGCGCCTTCGTTGTCGTGGGAGTAGTTGTATTGAAGGATGCAGTCGATGCACCCGCCGTCGAGATCGAAGCCGCCGCCGTCGGCGCCTCTGCCGCCGGTCCGATTGTCGTAGGCGTGACAGTGCTGGATGAGGCAGTCTTTCGCCCAGGCGTACCAGATTCCCACGGGGCTGTGGTCCTCGGGGGCGACGCCCTGCCCGGTTCGGTAGGCGGTGCAGTATTCGATGACGCCGTTGTTGCCGCAGAAGGGGACGATCCCGTCGCCGCCGATGTCGTGGACGACCACGTGCGCGATGCGGAAGCCGGCGAAGAAGTCGGTGCCGTAGTTGGGGTGGGCCCAGAACTGGAGGCCGCAGCTCGCATCGTGGATTTCGCAATGCTCGACGAGGGTATCGGTGAAGACGGCCTTCACGGGGCCGGTCGCCTGGAGGAAGATGCCGGGGCCGGAGGTGTGGTGGATGAGGCAGTCGTCGATGGTGAGACCGTTGCACGGCTCTTCTTGCCTGAGGAAGATGCCGCAGGTGCCGCCGGTGATCTTGCGCGTGGGGTTGAGGTCGTTCGTGCTGGTGAGCTCGAGCCCGGTGATGCGCCAGCCGGAGACGGGCTCGTCTGCGGTGATGGCGTGGTCGCGGCCGCCGTTGATGCGGGGGCGGGGGCCGTCGCCGTAAGCGCCGAGGGTGATGAGTTTGTCAGCGGGGGCCCGACCTCGCAGCTTGAGACCCTCATTCCAGCTTCCCCCTCGGACGAGCAGCAGGCGAGAGCCGGGCTCAAAGGTCTCTCCACTCGGCCGTGCAAGCGTCTTCCAAGCCTTGTCGGGACCGGTGCCGGCATTGGCGTCGTCGCCGCCAAACGGGTCGATGTAGAAGGTCATGTGTCCGTCTCCCTTGCCGATGGATTCAAGTATGTGCACCGTCGGCGGCCGGCATCATCGTCGGCACTTCGTGCTCTCCAGGCGCCGAGCGTGACGGCGGGGCGAGGCTTCTCCTCTCCGTGTGGACGAAGTGGCTCACGCGCCCTGAAGCTCTATCACGGTGAGCGAGTCCGGAGGGAGCGAGATCCGGGTCTCACCGGCCTGGACGGGAAGGGGTTCGGGCCCCGACCAGATGGGCCGCAAATCGTCGGGGCCCTGGCCCCTCCAAGTCCAGGTGCGTGCTGAGGGGGCGGGAGGAATGCCTTTCGCGATGAGAGCGGCGTCGCGCGAGGCGACGTCTTTGTTTATGAGGAAGACGCTCAGCCGCCCGCTGTCTGCGGAGTAGCTGGCAAAGGCGCGCATCCGGGCTGGCTCTGTGATGCGGACCATGGTGTCGTTGAGGAAGCGGCTCCAGATGGCGAGGGCAGTGCCGGTCGGCTGGAGCTGGTTATTGTCGTCCACGGCATCCCAGAGGCTCGGGGTGTCGGGTGGATGGGTGATCCATCGGGTGTTCCAGAGCTGGGCCGTGTCGACCCTGTCGAGCTGGAGGAGCGTGCCGAAGATATCGAAGGCGACCAGCGCATGACCGAGGTCATTGACCTTCGGCCACCCGCCTTCGGACCAGTCGGCGGCGTTGAGTTCGGTCACCGCCAGGCGGAGGCGATCGGCAAAGCCGGGAGGACCCCACTTCTCGGCGGCGCGCAGAGGGCTGGTCGCATCCCTGTGGGCCTCGGGGTATCCGGGTCCGTGGTCGCGGTAGGCTTCGTAGGTGACCCACCGCCAGCACGAGTAGAGGTGGACGGCGGCGAAGTCGATGTGATCGGCGGCGGTCTCGAAGACGACCTGCCACCAGGGGGTGTCGCTCGTTGCGGCGTGACGTCCGCCCGCGTCGGCTCGGGGCGGGCCGTTGGCGCCGATCTTGATGGATGGATCGACGCTCTTCATGGCGGTGGCGAAGTCCAGGAGATCTCGGGCGTAGTCGTGAGGGCTGACGTTTTCGTCGATGTAGCCTTCGTTGCCGATCTCCCAGCGCGTGACTCCGTAGTGCTTCGTCTTGTTGGCGTATTCGACCCAGGCGGCGGCGGTCTCGATCAGACGTTCGCGGGTGACCGTGCAGCCGGGGCTGAAGAGAGCATCGTAGCACGCCACGACGATCGGCTCGGCTCCGACTGCCCGGCAGAGCTGGATGAAGTCGTCGAAGTCGAGGAGGCGGACCTTCCAGTCTCCATCGGGCCCGATGAGGGGGCTCTCCCTGCCCTCTCCGGGGCCGCAGGCGAGGATGGGCTGGGGACGCTCGAATGGGGGGACGGACCAGAGATGGTTGTCTGACTTGTCGCCGCCCGGGAAGCGCAGCGAGCGGACGCCCATCTCTTTGAGTGCCTCCGCGAGAGGACGCGCCCCCGGCGGTCGATTGGCATCGTGGTCGACCAGGTAGTCGATGTTGATGCCGATCACGCGCGGGTCGACACGGCGTATGGTGGTGGAGACGTCCACCTCGATAGAGTGCATTTCATAGCCCTTA
>Ga0307380_10004573_pt1 | contig 18635 bp, 16 predicted proteins | sample UN3MG_FD_202239 | JGI IMG/M metagenome (GOLD analysis project Ga0307380, IMG submission 202239) | Soil microbial communities from Risofladan, Vaasa, Finland - UN-3 | ecosystem: Environmental > Terrestrial > Soil > Coastal area > Acid sulfate soil | place: Finland: Risofladan, Vaasa | collected...
AGAAACTGTTCTCCTGGGAAAAAGAATAATCAACAAGGTGAGAAGAGAATTCAATAGTTGAAGAGACAACAAATATCAATGAAAGTAAAGCGTTTTTTAGGTTTAATAAATAAGAATCTCATCAAATCTCATAATTTCCCTGTTAAAATAAAATGGGGTGAGGCTGTGTACCCCAGTCTCTTCAATTCTCTTAAAATCCCTGTTAAAAATACTGTGGGTTTTACAATAATTGAGGTGCTTATTGCTATTGTAATTATTGCCATTGTGATTTTACCCGTAACAACCGTTCTAATCAAAGGAACACATTCAAGCAGGATGGTTTCGAAAAGGGGAAAAGCAGTGTTTTGCGCACAGGAAGAGATGGAAAAATTACTGTCGATTAAGGGTGTGGTTTTTTCAGATTCGCTTTATTCAGTAAAACGAGGCAATTCCCCTTTTTTCATAAAGAGAGAAGTGAAGAACAATCAAGGACTTCTCACTATATCCATTAGAGTTTATCAGGATACTACAGAGGCACCGCTTGCAAAATTGAGGGTTTTGACAAATCAGGGAAGCTATTGATAGTGATAGAATAACAACCGGGACATTTATGCCACTGTTATAATCCATATTATTAGGGCATCTTCGTGGATCTCACATAAAATGGTGGGACATTTTTGCCACTCATAAGGTATTATTTTATATATACTTATAAGGAGGCACAAAAAAGCGGGACAAAAATGTCCCGGTTTTTGCTATGAATCGAGAATCTCGAAAACCTGAAAAAAGTTTTTTTTGAAGATAACTTTATTTATTTGTTAACTTATGATTTTGGCATCAAAATATGGCACGAAAATTGCATTGTATTATAGCATAAAGGGAAGAAGAATGATTAATGTAACGAAGGAGGTATGATGAAGCGTTTTTACCTTGTTTTAGTCTTGTTGTCGTTAGCTTTAGCTTTTTCTGTCTTAGGCACAAGTCCAGAGAGGAAAGGAGTTGTGACGGTTGAAGTGCATTGGTATGGCAAAGCCTTCCAAGGAGAATGCCCAGGCTCAACATATGCAGACTCTGGAACTGCCATTTATGTCTATGCAGCAGCTGGTTCTAATGGTCCGTGGTATTACAAATGTACCGACCGTGTTGCAAGATATGGCGATTATGATGTGCATTTCTATCAAGAGGAAACAAGACCCTGGGTTGAGTTTGCAACCAGTCAACCCCCCGATTCCTCACTCTGGCTTAAAAATGATAATTGCAATATTGTTCGTTTTTACATCAAAAAAGAGGGAATAAGAAATCAGGATATTGTGAGGGGATTTTAAGACTGCTTTGTGCAAGCAGAAAGGTAAAAAGAACTGAACATCTTTGCTTCTAAATTCGCTAAATGTGGAAGGAAGTCGTCTACTTGAGTGTTTAAACGCAACTTCAAGGCAATTAATGGAAAAATTAAACTTTTTAACTTGACAAATTGAGTCAAATGTTGTAAAGAATAGAAAAATAAGAAAAACTATAGATTTTCTTAAAAATCATATTTTAACAAAACATAAAATTATGAAGGAGGCAGCAATGTTCTTTCAAAAAAAAGTTTCTCTGGTTTTTTTCTCAACTTTTCTGTTTTCCTTGTTTCCCCCTTTTTTCTCATTGTTTGCTGAAGACACCGGGTGTGAAATTGATCTTTTTAATGAACGAGGTTTTCTAAAAGGAAATACATACACATCTGAAGCTTCGGGGGAACACATCAGTGATTTCAATGGAAATTTAACCTATTCAAAGGAAATACTATACTGTCCAGGAAGAGGAGATCTAGATTTGCATGTAACTATTAACTATAATGGTTCTGTGAACCACACAATACAGAGATGGTATTACGATAATGCTCCGATAATAACAATGGACTTTCCAGAATGGATACTTGGAGTCAATGGAATTGCAGTGCAGGTATTCAATTTTAAGAAAAAATGGTATAGAGACACAACTCAAAGCTATCCTGCATTTGTTGTTGAAGGATATGATAAGAGTAATCCAGTTAAAGATAATGGGTGGTCACTTTGTTTCCTAATGGCTGAAGGTTCCATTGAGGAATACATATCTTCCGATGTTCCTAACCATTGTTATTGGGGGAAATACATACCCACCCAGGCTGGAAATTTTTCTTTTGCATGGCAACAATATACAACACAAAATTGTAATCAAAAATTTAAAATGAGAAGAAAGGACGGCATCGTAATTACATATGAGGAGGAAACTGCTGATTTTTATGATAGGCCCCCAGGACATGGAGATGATGACAATAAACTTTTTCATACATATTATCCGACTTCAATAGAAGACAGGTTTGGCAATAAGATTACTCTTCATTATGCATACGTATGGAATAACCCTTCTTTATTCGGCAGGAAAATGATTACCGGAATTACCGATGCATGTGGAAGAGAGATTAAAATAAACATTACTGGTATAACCCAGCAACTGCTTTACGCTGACATATATTTTAAGCCTGACACATCGTCAGGAGATGAGTTGGTTAGGCTAGAATTCAATTGGGATCCCGGTTACCATATTTACGGTGGCGACAATTCAGTCCATTATCTTTGCAAGAAAATAACCCAAAAAATCAATGACTCGAATTCCAGAATCACTTCCTTTACACATGGTTCGAGCTGCGACAAATGTGTTCGAATACAAAGTCCAGTAACGACAGATTACATGGTATTCAGCCGAAGGCTTGTAATAATCACTCATTCCACAGGAAGTACGTGCTTATTTAAGTATGTTCCAGCCGACGATTTCACAATGTATTGGGATCATCTCACTGGCAATGATGCAGATTATTGGAGTGCAACATTAAGGGCAACTGGAAGAGAGCCTTTTGTGGTCAGTATGGTAGATACAATGATAAAAAGGGACTCAGAAAGCAATATTGAAAGAAAAGTGTCTTTTTCATATAAATGGTCAGAGGAGAATCCCAGTGGTTATGCGCCTCGACATAAGGACGATTATGAGTATTATACTATTAAGGTTGACAGCGGTAATATCGGTTTGCGACCTCAAGGTGAGGAATACGTATTAATGAGAAAAGATTCGTTTTGTTTCAGAGAGTATCCGATCAAGGATATTTCGAATCCATATTCATTTTTGCAACATTATAAGTGGAGTACAAAGCTCTTTGGAGTTGAGAATAAGAATTTTTACAGCTGGAAAAAATATTACTGGAATGCTACACCGCATGGGTCAGGAGAGAATAAGTACTATGATGGGATATTTAAGCCCGATTCAATAGTCACTGAGAGAGAAGGTACTGGCGCGAAAGCACAATGGAGAAGATTTAAGCATACTTACCTCTATGATACTTTGGCTTATGGAAACGTAACAAAACACACTGACCCTCTTGGCAATGGGTTCTATTATCAATATTACTATCATGACCAAACTGAACAAGGTCTTGAATGCGACCACTACATTGTAGATAAAGTAAGCAAGGGATGGATTGGTGCAGATTCATCGTTTGGGTTAACAAAATATACATGGGCCAGGACTTCCGGTTTACCGCACTCTCATCTCAGGTTAATACAGAAAAGGGAAAAGATTAATAACAACACATATGCTTCAACCTATTTTTCCAATTATGATGATTACGGTAACTGCAGAAAAATAATTAACCCTGAAGGAGACAGCATACTCTATTCCTACAATGATTATACTTCATACAGAAGTGGCAATCATGGATTTTGGACATCCAAGAAAATAAAGAACAATAACCTTCATTTCTTCAGAGACTTTGGTGGTTCAACAGAACTGGGATTACTTATAAAATCAAGAGATCCAAATTACAATATTACTGAATACCCTAAGTATGACTCCTTGCGAAGAATAAAGCAAATTAAGAAACCAGATGATACCAGCCCTTCAATTGAGTTTTCCTACGGCGACGATGGAGGAGATATTTGGTCAAAGATACTTCGGTATTACGATGGTTCAAATTATTACACAACATTATACAGGTTTGACGATTTCGATAGATTATATCAAGAAAATGAGATTAAAAGTAGTCCAGTAGATACTCTGTTAACAGAATTCAGCCAAATTTTTATGAATAAGACCGCAAGCAAAACCAGCCCGGAGGGAACTGCATCTTCAAAGACCGAACATTATTATACAAAATATTACAAGTATGACGCCATAGGAAGAATAAAAGAGGTTATACAGCCTTTTGAAGCTTCTTTAAAAGACGAAGGAATAAGAGGTTACTCTGGATCTGACAAACTAAAAACTCTGTTCGATTATTCCATATTTAATAATGATTTTTCATATTACATTAATGGACATACTGTTACTCTTGAATATGCTGATAAGACAACGGTAACGGATCCGCGAGGGAAAAAGAAAAATTTCATTTACGATGCAAAGGGACAGTTGAGAGTAGTTCGTGAAATAAAGGAAACTGATACTCTTACTACATATTATGATTATGACCCTCGTGGACTTCTCACCGCAATCAAGGATGCAAAAGGAAGAGAAATAACATATACGTATGACTTAAGAGGCAATCTTGTTACAAGGGATCATTTTGATCTTGACAACTCGGAAACATTTACTTATGATAAGAACGGAATGCTGACAAAGAAGGCTAAACCTGATGGAAGGGCTATTCGATACGAGTATGACGATATAAACAGAGTAACGAAGGTGAAATATGGTGGTGCAGGTGAAACTACTATTGTTGACGATTTTGAGGGGACATTTAATTGGACTTCTGATCCTCCAAATAAGTGTGCTCAAGCCTTTCTGTATAAATATGAGGGTTCTTACTCAATGGGAATAACTTTCAAATGGTTGCAACCTACCAGAGCATTTCGAGTTGAAAATTGGGATTGGAGTGCTTATGATTCTCTTACCCTTTATTATAAATTTTTTAACGCGCCAGTGGTAGATACAGGTCGCTGCGTAAATGTTTATGTAAAAGATGGGAACGGAGGTTCTGTTAGCACTATTAGAAATCAGGCGGACACTGTTTGGCACAGATTGGCTTTGAATCTTAATACTGGCAATCTCGATAAGTCAAATGTTGATAGTATTATTGTGAAATTTGATGCCGGCATCTCCAAAAAAGGTCAAGGGACAATAAAACGGAAGAGGGGCAACAGAAATGATGAGTATTATGGATATGTTGATTACATTTGCGTAAAACCTGCCAAGTCGACCAAAGTAACCTACACCTACGATTCTTACGCTGCTGGAGTCACCCCTCCCACCGGACTAAATTATCCCAAAAATCATCTGACAAAGATGGACGATGAACCTGGCTGGACGATGTATTTCTATGACAAGAGGGGGAGACTTGGAGAAAAATGGACTTATTTTGATGATTTTTCTTCCGATACATTCAAGGTACATTACACTTACAATAGAGCAGACCAGATTACTACCATTACCTATCCCGGCAATTATACTGTGACTTACCAATATGATAAATTTGGAAGAACAGAAAATGTTTTGGGTGCATCAACCAATCTCGCAACTGTGGCATATGATCGGAACAGCAGGGACAGCATAATTGACTATGGAGATAATGTTAAATCCAAATTCCTATACTATCCTACAAACTGGATGAAGTCTATTAATGTGACATACCCTCCATTCGTGACTTATATAGATAATAGCTATAGATATGATAGTACAGGGAATAGAAAATCCGATATCGAAGGAAGTACTTCCGAAGCATCATACGCTTACGATGATCTAAATAGGTTAACAAATGAAACTCATGCCACAGGTGGTTGGAATATTAATTATACCTATGATGCCGTTGGAAACAGGAACAGTGCTGGTGGTTCCAATTACACTTATTATTCCGGGACTGACCGTGTAAAAACAGTGGGCACTGTAACATATTACTACGATGCAAATGGTAATATAACAAGTTTGAGTGATGGGACAAGCATTGAATATGATTACAGAGATATGGCAACGAAAATAACAGAAAGTGGCGGTACATTTTCCACCTTCTCTTACAATGGAGATGGTCTGCGAGTTAAAACTCAGAGGGAATCACCATTTGGAGATTATGGCAGGCAAAGCTATAAAGAACAGCACAACGACCACACCTACCTTCATCCCAAAGGAGACAAACACGACGATGCAAGAGATATTGGAGATATTTCAATAGAACTAAATTCGAATTTCCTAAAGATGGATATAGATATGGCATACCTTTACGCTTCACAAGCAGAGCTTGAAAATCTATATATAACACTTGACACAGACCATATTTTCAGCAGTGGGAACATATACTATCCTGATAACCTTTATACAAAGGTGATTCCAAAGGCTGCCTGGGAATACTGCATTTATGTTAAAAGTTTAGATGACTATGGCATCTTTGACAAATATGGTAATAAATATGAGAAACCAAAGGGTATGGTTGTGGTTTATACCGGTGGTGGACCTAATCAATGCATAAAGATAAAGATACCTTCAAAGCTTATTGGTAATCCAACCGATTATCTGATAACTATACTGACAACGATGCCAGGTTTTGAGAATGGGACTAATTCCAGGGCAACAGATGTTGCGGGAGGAGATTCTTTAGGCTTGCAGGACAACACAATTTTGTTGACTCTTGGATTGTCAACACCTCCGAAATACTTCATTCGCGATGAGAATGGAAATGTGCTGTGTGATATTAATGAAAAGGGTGATGTAAAAGCGAAGTATGTTTATGCAAATGGCAAGCACATTGCCAAGATAGAAGGAAGTAACAAATATTACTATCATCTTGATCCGCTTGGGAGTCCGCTTGTGATAACAAAGGCTGGTCTATTGGGTGCTGAGATTGCCAAGCAATACAAATACAAAGCATTTGGAGATGTGAAGTATGAATCAGGGACATACAATGATAACCATAAATTCACAGGCAAGGAATTGGATGAGACAGGACTCTACTACTTCGGTGCTCGGTATTATGACAAATCATTGGGAAGATGGATTGTGCCGGATCCAAAATCCAGTCCTTCGGATTTGAGATTAAATCAACCACAATCGCTGAATCCTTATGTTTATTGTTGGAATAATCCATTACACAGGATAGACAAGGATGGTAATTTTGCTCTTGCGTTAGGCACATATATGGCAATCGGCGCCGGAACAGCTGTTGCAACTGATTTTTTTGTCTCGGCTGCCATGGCAGGAAAATCACCCGTGGCATATTGGAAAAGTGGCGAATACTCGGTAAAAAGGACGGCAATTGTAGGAGGTGTTGGTGCTTTAGCTGGTGCTGCATTTGGGACAATTGCTGGGGCAACAATTTCATTGGGGACAAAGTTAGCACTGGCGGCAGGAGTAAATGTTTTGGGAAAAGCGTCAACAAAAGCAGTGATAGAAGGCAAAAGTATAACACCTAGCGAAGCAGCTATGGCAGCAGCTGTGGGAGTCATTTCAATGGGTTCTGGTTTAGCAGCAGGAAAGATAGTGAGTAAAGCACCTCAGTTGATTCAGCCAGTAGTTGCCGGTGTTGCCACCGGTGTGACATCAACAGACGTAATTGAAGCTCTTATTGAAAAAAGTATAGATGATGGACAGGAGAACACACCACCTGTTCAGACTTCACCGAATCAATATGAGCCTACCTCAGCTTCGCCAGATGCCCTATTAATTATACCCACAAGAGAGCAATAGAATTTTGCACAAACTGAAAATATCCATGGCAAAACAATTCAATTTGAGAACAACCGTATTTTTTTATTTCTTCATAATACTAGTGTTACCATTTATTCTCTTAGTGTTTGGAAAAAATAGATTTGCGGTAGCAATTCTTGTTGTTGTATTCTTGGTTGCATCAGCAATGGCCATTCAGAGACACATTAGAGGATTTAAAAGTGGGAAAAAGACATCTACAAGGACCCGCAGGGAGGTAAGGGAAAGTGAATTCCTTGTACTAATGATTGTCAGTTCATTATCAGTTGGCATTCTCATTATATTGAATAGTTTTCTTGCGAAGTTGCTTTCTGGCGTATTACTTGTTATTATTTTTTTAGGACTTGCCATAGATTTTCTCATTAAAATAGTTAGTAAAAGGAAGTTGCCTAAGCTGCTGAAGTGTTTGGAAAAGGATCCAAGCCTAAAAGCTTTCGAGAAAGTGGTAGATAGCTTTCTCTCCACAGATGACCTTAAGAATGCATCTATTTACGCTGATAAAGCGATTATGCAATATCCTAATTCTGCTATTTTGCTTACCTATAGGGCAGTTGTTTATCGTCGTTTACATGAAGATGGAAAAGCGGTTCCTTTGATAAAGAAAGCTCTTGAGTTGGAACCGCGTAACAGGTTTGTAAGAGAAGTGGGAATGAAGCTACAAGGTCTGGGTTTTAAGGTGTTTTCACCTCCAAAAAGTTTCTGGAAATTATGGCCATAATTATGTTCCGTGACAGAAAGAAAGGAAAATAACATAATGAAGAATAAATTTTGTAGCATCTTTCTGCTCTTGTTTGCATTGGACGGAATTCTAGGGATACTTTCAGGAGGGTTAGCGTTGTTAGGTTCCGATTTTTTTTATGGAACATTATTCCATCTTTTTGTAAGTGTCTTTACTTTTTGTATAATAGTATGTGCTATCATTCAGGTAATTATTGGTTTTATAAAAAGATTACGGTGGTCTGCAAGAATTATTGGTATGTATATAATTTTTTATTCCTTACTAACCCCCGTTGTTAATTTTTTATATGGCTTCTATTTAGGAACGACGGGCATGAGCCTGTCCGAGATAGCATACTTTGGTCCAAGATCACCTTTCATGAATATATATGCAACTGTAATCGGATTTGTTCAGATCATCTTGTTCTTCTGGGCGTTGAAAGATTTGTCAAAAGGCCATTATTTGAGCACAGAATAAAAGTATAGAATATTTCCTTTATTTTTCCTTGAAATTCCTCTTGAGTTATGGTAGTCTAAAATAATGATAAACAGAAATTTAATCCCCTCCATTGCCAAAACTTACAAATACAAAGCATTTGGAGAGACTAAATACGAATTAGGGACATATGACAATAACCATAGATTCGCAGGAAAGGAACTTGATGAAACAGGGCTTTATTACTTCGGTGCGAGGTATTATGATAAGAGTCTGGGCAGATGGCTTGTGCCAGATCCAAAGTCAAGCCCTTCTGATTTAAATCTAAGAGACCCGCAAACCTCAAATCCGTATGTCTATTGCACAAATAACCCCATAAAATTCATTGATCCGAATGGAATGTGGAGGACAGCGACAGAGGTTAATAAGAATTATATAATTCAACAGACAATGCCTGCGGCAATTGCAGAATTTGCTGTTGATCTTGTACCTTTTGGTGAATTAGCCATTACATTTCATAGATTGGCAATGGAGGATGCTACTATTACAAAAGGGGATTGGGGTTCTGCTCTTATAGGAGCGACAGGTGCCGCTCCAGTTTCAAAAGCAATTAAAGGTTTAATTACACTTGGAACTGCAGCACATGGTTTAGGGAACATTCACCAAGCAGGGCAGGACAGAACAAAAATGGCAATACTCAGTAAAATGATTAATAACAAAGGTACATTAAACGAACCATTATTTGGCTCAAGAGGATATCCCGCTACTTATGAAGATTTAACAAAGATGAGAGATATAGATGATTTTTACAAAGGAATGGAGGACGCAGGTTGGCAGTTTGGAAATTTATCTAACTATAATCAAGGAAGATTTGATCTGATCAACCAAGCATGGGAACAGGTAAAACTAGAGCGGGAAAAGCAGTAAAACATTAGCTACTATTGAAATCTTTGCAATATGATTAAAAAGCATTATACAGGTATATAAAGATAAAACTAAAATGGGGATATTTAGAAATCCAAGAGAAGCTTTAGTTCAACCTAATCTATTATACTTGATAATAGTAAATTCTTTTAACGATAGAGCGTCTAACTACAAGAGAATTGTTTAGTTACCGGTAGTCAGAAAGATGAAAGATATTGTCAATTTCAGTAAAGTTACTAAGATATGAGACTGAGAATTGAATGATTCATTCCCAAAAACTAAGATATACTTCATGAGAATCATAATATCTATCAGGAGGTGACAAAATGAAAGTTCGACTTACCCTTATTCTTTTGTTTTTTGTAATGGGGTGCAAGGGTGTTCGTTTAGAGAATACAAAGGACCAGATTGCATTTGTAAATAGGGATTTGGACATTTGTCTGCTGAATACAAATGATAAAACCACTAAGAAACTGATTTCTTCTTTTGGTGATGTTTGGTACCATTCCCCTTTTTGGATAAGTGAAAAATGGCTTGGTTTTTTGTTCGTCCATAGTTCAAGCCAAGCAGAACATCCTCTTGGTGTCTATAATGTAACCAAGGCTAAAGTGAAGTTATACGACCCAGGCTTTTGGATAGCAGATCACGCTATAAGACTCAGCGATACATCAGTGATTGTGACAAGAGGACCATATGTAGTTAATGTTCTACAAATTAACACCATGGATACGACAAGACTTGCAGATATATTAGAATTTCGCTTAAGACGAGGGTTACTTCATCTTAGAATTTCTCCTGATAAAAACTTCCTTGTTTTTGCAGGATTAGATTCCACAAAATGTAAACTGCTTCCACGAAGTTCCTCAGGTATTATTGATATGTACAGCGACACTCTTGATGACATTTATCTTTACTCTATTTCTGAGAAAACATTGATTCAACTTACCAATACAAACTCTTGTGATCGAGACCCAACATGGTCACCTTATGGGGAGTATATTGCTTTCTCCTCAAACAGAAGTGGAAATTATGAGATATATGTAATGGATAAGGATGGTAAGAATGTAAAACAATTAACAGATAATATAACGAAAGATACTGACCCTGAGTATTCTCCTGATGGTGATAGAATAGCATTTGTGTCTGACAGAAACAGAAGAAAATCTTTGTTAGATAAACCTGCGAGGGGTCATCACATTGTCTTACTTGGGGAAGTTAGTGGTTACGAACAGATCTGGGTTATGGATGCTGACGGAAGCAATATTAAACAGTTGACAGATTTAGAAGGTGGAGCTTACGGACCTCTTTCCTGGTCACCAGCGAAATAAACTGACAGCGTGAAATGTGGGAAAAGAAATTGGGAAATTTGAGTGGGGTAGAGAATAAGCAATCTAGTGATTATAGATTTTCTCTGTTTACTCTTAACTGAAGGTTCTAATGTTTTTGCAGTTAAACCGAGGATTTAACCGTGCAGAAACAGTGGCGAAAAGGATTTGGTTGTGGGTTGTGTAATAATATGGAATTTTACTGTGTCTATCCGTGACTAAATATGTTCTGGGGTAAAAGTGGAAATTGCGAAAGAATTTTTTCAGTGTTTATCTGTGGCTAAAGATTTTTTATACTAAGAGAAGGAGATGTAATGAGAAAAGTTATTGAGATTAAGAGGATAGCGCCTGTTTTATGTGGTTTTTATGTAGGTCTATTTCTGTTTTTTGTATCCTTTATTAATGTTGCACAGGCTCTTCAGGAATTGTCGAGAAATCCAATGAGGATTGCATTGGGTTTTTCTGATATTTTTCTTATACTTGTCATTCCCATTGGAGTGGGCATTCTTGGTTGGATTCTCGGCATTATTTTCTCTCTAATCTATAATCTACTTGCAAAAAGAAAAGGATTACTATTAGAGATATTCGATCACGGGATAATTGAAGAGCAGGTTAAGCCAAGTTAATTAGTAAGCTTTTTGATATTATCTCAAATTGATTTTTCTCTTGAAATTTCTGTCTTTTAGTTGTAGACTAAAACGATGATAAAAGCAAATTACAGTCCGCTTGTGATAACTAAGAAAGGTTTATTCGGTGCAGAGATTGCCAAGCAATACAAGTACCTGGCATTTGGGGAGACCAAATACGAATCAGGGACATATTCCGATACCCACATATTCACAGGAAAGGAACTTGATGAAACAGGGCTTTATTACTTCGGTGCAAGGTATTATGATAAGGGGATAGGACGATTCCTTTCAACCGACCCATTTCCTGGTTATCTCTCTATCCCTTCCACAATGCATCCATACAACTACTGCGCCAACAATCCTGTTAATTTTGTAGACCCGTTGGGGATGGGATGGCCAAATGATTATTGGCCACCTCCTCATGGTGCCGGGGAGGATTGCTGTGATTATTTGAACAGAAAATATGGTAACCACAACTATGCTCCAGCTGAGACTGAAGGAAACTATGAATTTGAATTACAAATCTTTCTTCAATCGGCTAACGAAGAAGGATGGCGGACTAATGACGCTCTTCGGGACAGGAATATGATTCAATTAGATGCAGGTGATTTTGTAACCGAAAATCAGAAGAACAGGGCATTTTATGGTAGACTGCCAAGGGGAAGGTCAATGTTTAAACTTGAACGAAAGTTGCCACTTCCGTTTTCAGTACCAATGTATCTTCCGGTGTACACTGAGAGTGTAATTGGAGATGTAGCCAACGAAGTTTATGAATCTGGAAAATTTAACGAAGCGGATAAGCAACAATTTCTTGAGTTCACAAGTACTTGCCCTTTGCTCGGTCCGATATTTAAGTTTTCTTTTGGTTTAAAGATTGGGGAAAGTATCAATCAAATTACGACTATTACAGGTGCAATTTCACCTCTTATTAACGACAAAATTGGGAGTCCAAGTCCTTGGGGTTATGGTGGTACAAATATGCGTCGAATTAAAGGTGGAGTATTATACAATCCAGTCCCTCCTTGGGGAAGACCACCACTAAAAGATTAAAGATTACTTAGATACATCGGAGGAAAAAATATTTAATGACGGACACAGTTTAAATAAGAATAGACTAACCATAAGGCACGCACTATGGGCCACTTTTTGCATTCTTATTACATATGTTCTTTATAGTTTTATATTAGGTTTAATAATTTCTACTGAAACTCCACTTAGTTCTGTAGAAAGAATACCATTAAGGCTATCACCCTTATTTTATCTAATTGTCCTGTTTGTCTTGCTTATATATGTTAGAATAAGACCAGGTTTAGATTTAAGTGATTTGGGTTTTAGAAAAGCCAAACTTAAAAATGCGCTACGATACGGAGTAGTAATGGGTCTTATAGTAGGAATCTCGAAGCTCTTAGTATCAAAACTCATTGGAGATCCTCTTATAGTTCTCAATCTACAAACTCCTTTTCTCAACTTAGTGGGTCTAGTGTTCCACTTCATTTCAGCATCTTCAATATGGGGTATTATTACCTTTGGCCCGGTTTTTGAAGAAGCATTTTTTAGGGGTTTGTGGTATGGTGTCCTGAGAGAGAAAATGCCGAAGATTATTGCAGCTATTATAACCTCTTTTGTATTTTCAGCCCTCCATGGCGTAAATAGTCTTTATTTTTATTTCTTGTTTTTCTTGATTGGTCTTATTCTTGCATTGCTTTATGAAAAAACTAAAAATTTATATTCCTCAATTTCTGCTCATATAATGATAAATTTCGTTACATTTTTATTTCTTAAAATGCATTAATCTCAAAAGAATGTGTGTTGGTTCTCTTCAGTCGCGAAACTTTTTGCCTTGAAATCTTTTCTGTTTAGTGGTAGAAAAGGATAATGAACATTCACATATTCACCGGAAAAGAACTTGATGAAACGGGGCTGTACTATTTCGGTGCGAGGTATTATGATAAATCTTTGGGAAGATGGATTGTGCCAGATCCAGAATCAATGCCATCTGATTTGAACCTACGAGACCCGCAGACCTTAAATCCTTATGTCTATTGCCGAAACAACCCATTAAGATTGCTTGATCCTGATGGGACAGCCCACTTTACTGCTCAAGAGTGGCAGTGGTGTCAACAGGCAATGCAGAGTGCAGACCGGCAGTACTATTCAGCTCTTGTTCATTATGAAAATGAGAAACAGCCAGGAATGGAAGCAATTAAAGCAACGAATATCGATGTCTTGTTTAACCCGGATCGTTATTCACAGAAAAGTGGTGTACTATCATTAAGAGATATAGTTGCATTTAAGCTAACAAAAGAAACAAATAACTCCAACGTTCAGCAGAATTTAGTTTATCCTGACTATATGCAGATAAATTACGTCGAAGCAGATTTAAGACTCACTGAAGAAGATTTTAAAAACGGCAAAACAAATGCAATATCGTATAATTATTGGAAAACAGGCGACAAAATAAAGCGTCTTGTTATTGTAACGTTCAACAACTACAAGTCATATAATAAATGGAGGAATAGTATAAAAAAGATACAGATAGAAGCGAGAGATAAGAAATCCGAAGAAGATATAAATTAAAGGAGAGAATAATGCTAGGAGCATATTATTTGAGTAGGTTACATTGGATAGTCTTCTACTTCCTACTTGTTGTTTTTGTTGTGCTGATTCTATACTGGATAAAGACTATACGGAAAAGAAGTAAAATGAAAATTCTTATTTGTACTTTTCTTCTAGTGCTTCTTTCTTGGTACCTCGTAGGTTTAAGATGGAGATTAAATTTTATTCCTTATGTTAGCATTTTGGGTGTTACTTTAGAAAGTAACGCAGGTGTTTATTATTTGAATGAAAATGAACGAGCTACTGATATTTACTCTCTTTACTTGGACGAGACTTTACTAAAGTCACTAATGTACTATTATTGGCCCGTTGATTTTCCACAGATAGGCATAAAATGGACTGAGGAAGATAATGATTATTATCTGCAGATATACTGGTATGGTTTCGATAGGGATGACGATAACTTGTTAAAAAGGGGTAAATTCCCAGGATGGTTTAGATTGATATATTTCCCCTGGTTTTACGATGGAGACTTATTACTTACTGGAGATGAATATAACAAAGAAAAGTATAAGAAAAGAAAAGAAATGGAGAGGGAGCTTTTTATAGTTAAAAGTGCTTTAATACTTCATGATGAAATTAAAGGGCACGAATTAAAATTTGTTAAGGAACTAAAGAAAAATCCGGGAGTTGAAAGAGATATAAATAGAATATATGGTGCTGTTACAGGGACATTCAAAGAGGTTTATGGCAAAGGATTGAATAAGGAAGACATAACTTCTTATTTGGAAGCGATTAAGACAATGGACCATCCACAAATCTTTATTGGTCAGCACTAAAGTATTAAGACGGTTTCAACTTTATTCTGTTATGCAACCTACGGTGTCTATAATCAAAAAATGAGATATATTAGTTACCTTTTTCATGATATAATAAAAGAGACAGTACCATCAGACTGGAAACTGAAATTTGGATTGATAAACAGAAGGTGACATTCCTGTTTTTTTCTAACAAGTTTCCATTTTTCTCCTTGAAATGTCTTTTATTTGGTGGTAGAGTAAGGCAATGAACAGCCACATATTCACAGGTAAGGAATTGGATGAGACTGGACTTTACTACTTCGGTGCAAGGTATTATGATAAGGGGATAGGGAGATTCCTTTCAACCGACCCGTTTCAAGGTTACAGAAGTATCCCTTCCACAATGCATCCATATAACTACTGCGCCAACAATCCTGTTAATTTCGTAGACCCGCTGGGGATGGGTTGGTGGCCAGACACATGGCCACCCCCAATGGGTGCTGAGGAGAACTGTCGTGATTATCTGGACCGAAAATATAGTAGCAACAATAATACGGATGAAAGAACTGTTCCCTACAGCCTTTTTTCTGATAATTCTTATTACCATTTTGGAAGCGAGGACCCAGACGCACTTTTCACCACAAACGAAGCAGGTAAACAGTTAAATACAAATTACAATCAGCAAGAGAAGGACTTTAATGATTTAATTCCAAAAGGCGTGTTTATCTCGAAAATTATACTTACTATTGAAGAGGTATTTTCTTCGTCAAACTACCTGATTCCTCCATCTGATGAAACTCAATTTACTCCAATACCTTTCCAGGTAACAACGACTGTTTACGGATCTCTTGCAGAAACGAGCTGGGCATGGGCATATAGAGAGGATATATACGATTTTTATCAGCAAACAGACCTAATTATTTCAATGACGCCACCAGGTCTTGTCATCAGTGCTCTCGGGCACACAGGCCACGCGATATCTCAAGCGAGTACAATAGTGAATGCTTTTAAACCTGCTATTGAAGAAATGATAAACAATATAATGAGCGAGAAAGTAAATCGAGGGCAAAACTATGCAATTCCTGGAGCAGTAAACTTCTCCTCTACACCTGCTGATAAAACCGCAACCGTTCCAAAGTAGTTAGTTTCCTATATGCCAGAAAACAGGGAAATTGACTCAAAGAATAGCGTGGATAAAGATAGATTAACGGTGAAACAAGCAATATGGGCTACTTTTTATGCCTTTGTAACATATACATTGGTTGCCATATTTATCTCGATTTTAATCACTTCTACTTTTCCTATTGAGCAATTTAAAATAGTCTTTATTAAATTTTCACCTATCTTATCTTTCTTTGCCTTAATAGCCTTGTTTAGGTATATCAAAGCAAAAACCAATTTTGGACTGTACTGCTTGGGTTTTCGTAAAATAGGCCTTAGAAAAGCGCTCTTAGCCGGCTTTTTTGTCGCTATAATATGGAAAGCTACTTTTCTTATTGGAAAAACAATTAAGTTATCCATGCTTATAAATAACCTTGAAATTTTTGTGTCTCATCCAGCTTTTTATCCATATAGTTGGGGTTCAGTTACCGTTGGTCCCTTTTTTGAAGAAGTATTCTTCAGAGGACTTTGGTATGGTGTATTGAGAGAGAAAATCCCGAAATTTCTCGCAATGGTGTTCATATCCCTTGTATTTGCAATTTTCCATCCATATACAAAATTGGCACCATATTTAGGAGCTTTTTTGACAGGTATTTTCTTGACATTACTTTATGAAAAAACAAGGAATTTGTATTCTTCAATTATCGCTCATATATTCATAAACTTCTTTACAATATTATTTATAGGCGCACAATATTAAGAAATTATTTTTGGATTGATATAAAAAAACAAAGTTTCCCTTGAATTTTCATTCATTTGGTGTTAAAAGAAGGTAATGAGAAAGAAAATCCGCCCGTTCCTGGATATCGCAGCATCCCTTCCACAATGCATCCATACAACTACTGTGCCAACAATCCTGTTAATTTTGTAGACCCGCTGGGGATGGGTCATTGGAAATGGATTACTGATCCAAATACTGGGAAATGGAATAGAATTTGGGTACTTGATGAAGTGATTGTGTATGCTAATAAATATGACTATGAAGATTATGGTTATTTTAATTCTTTTGATGCATTTCAACAAGACCCACCGCAATATGGAAATGAGGGAAAAAATAAGGGAACAAAAAATGAAGCTGACCCAGTTGTTGAGTCTTCGTCAGATAATCCAAATGAGGAAGACAGAGAATTTGCTGAATTTATGAAAGGTCTAACAGGAGTGATCAAAATGATAAGAAAACCATTAAAAAGTATCAGCTATCAACCTCCTTTTGGAAATGTGTATGTAAATGCAGTTGATAGGAAAAATGAACGGTCTGAACAAGGGACAATTGGACAAATAGCAGGACTTTCTGCTGATTTTTCTTGGGGCAAGCAACCATTAAAAAGTGAATCATGGATTGAACCCTTCTTTGGCATTACTCGATATTTCTCTATAGGATATACCATAAATGAAAGACAAGCCATCGAGTTGTTTCATGGAGGTTCTCTAGGAATCATAATGCAGGGAGCCATTAATGCACATCTAGGAATGGGAATCGGATTAGGTATGGGTTTCAATTACAAATTAGATAAACCTGAATAATTATAATTATGAGCAAAAAATTAGATTCTATAGCAATTACACTAAATATCATTCTACTATTTATTTGTATAGAAATTATTTTTATTTTTTCTTTCGCTTTCCATAATGCCATATCATATCTTATCTATCATGTGCCAATAAATGCTTTTGCAGCGAAATTATCATCTTATTCTGTTGCAATGTATCTTTTATTTAGTTTGCTGGTGATTATTGTTCTTATTAAGGAATATAATTGTTTTAACTTATGGCTCAAGAGACAGCATAAATCTTTTTTTGACAAATTTAGTGATATTTCTAAAAGCAACGAGCTTAACGACAATTTTATAGAAAATTACCGTAATACTTCAGATTCAATGCAAATGCTTGTCTTTCCATGGGGAATAGTCTGTATCTTTAATCCTTTATTCTTACAGATTCCACTGTATATTTTGCTACAGAATTGGAGGAAAATAAGCTTTTCGGAAAACAATTTTCTTCAAAAAACTGTAAATGTCATAGGTTCTGGAAACGTTAAACTCAAACCCATTATTTTTTCAACGAAGGATATATGGTTTTGGATAATAGTTTTCAACATAAGTCTTGGTATGTTAGCGCCCATCTGGATTTTCTTCTATTTACGAAAGGTAAGGCATTTTGTGGAAGATATAAGAATAAGTCTCAATCTTATAAATAAGTTACTGAATAACTAATTTGGTGCTTTGAACTTATTTAATTGTCTAGTAAAATCCTATTTTTTGTAAGTTTATGAAGTTGACTTATTTCCAAAGAGAAATACATAAGAATGGAATCAAGAAACCATAAGTTAGCAAAAAGTAATATAATTTTTGTTGCTTTAATTTTGACTCTAAATCTTGTTTTTATTTTAAATTCAGGAATTATTCTAATAAAA
>Ga0307380_10004574_pt1 | contig 18631 bp, 18 predicted proteins | sample UN3MG_FD_202239 | JGI IMG/M metagenome (GOLD analysis project Ga0307380, IMG submission 202239) | Soil microbial communities from Risofladan, Vaasa, Finland - UN-3 | ecosystem: Environmental > Terrestrial > Soil > Coastal area > Acid sulfate soil | place: Finland: Risofladan, Vaasa | collected...
AAGGTGCGGGAGGAACCGAAGGGTACGAAGGCGCACTTGAGAACTCCAGGGTTCTCTACCGCTCGATCGAGGAGGCAGCGCAGTTACTCTCGAGGCTTCTGGAAGAATCATCGAAAAGGATTCAAGAATTGGTTATAGAAAAACGACCACATGCCGATAAATAAGAAAAGGGTTGTAGATATTCCCTCCATATCTGCATACCAAAAGCTGGGTTTTTTCGAAAACCTAGCTTTTTTTTATCTCTTCACGCGTGCGGTGCCGCCTTTCATGACCCGCTCCACCTCTGCCAGCGACGCCATCGTCGTATCACCGGGAGTAGTCATTGCAAGAGCGCCGTGCGCGGCCCCGTAGCTTACCGCTGCCTCTGGTCCCTTGCCCTCCAGCAGTGCGTATATCAGTCCTGATGCGAAGCTGTCGCCTCCTCCGACACGGTCGTATATCTCGAGATCTTCCCGCAGCATGGCTTCGTAGAACTCGCCACCGGCATACACCACCGCACCCCAATCGTTGATCGAAGCGGTCTTTGCATTCCTCAGCGTTGTAGCAACGACCTTGAAGTTCGGAAATACTCCGACTGCTTTCTCTATCATGCGCTTGAAATTACGGGTGTCGAGCTTCGAGATGTTCTTGTCGAGACCCTCGACCTCGAACCCGAGCGCTGCGGTAAAATCCTCCTCGTTCCCGAGCATTACATCCACCATGGGTGCGATCTTTCTATTCACCTCTTTTGCCCTCTCGGGTCCTCCTATTTCCTGCCAGAGGGATGCACGGTAGTTCAGATCGTATGATATCACGGTACCGTGCTTTTTTGCGCACTCCATCGCCTCCATGATGACCTGAGGGGTGGTCTGCGAGAGAGCTGCGCAGATCCCACCGCAGTGGAACCATCTGGCGCCCTCCCTCCCGAAAATACACTCCCAGTCTATATCCCCCGGTTTGAGCTGAGATACGGCTGTATGTCCTCTATCCGAACACCCAAGCGCTGCCCGCACACCGAACCCCTTCTCCGTAAAGTTCAGGCCGTTTCGCGCCTTCCTGCCGACCCCGTCAAAAGGCACCCTTTTCACATGCGATATATCGACACCTCCCTGAAGCAGCAGGTCCTCGAGCAGGCGGCCGACAGGGTTATCTACGATTGCAGTCACCGTCGCCGTATCCATCCCGAAGCAGCGCATGAGACCCCGGGTGACGTTGTACTCGCCCCCGCCCTCCCATACCTTGAAAGAGCGTGTCGTGGAAATCCTTCCGTCCCCGGGATCGAGCCTGAGCATGATCTCGCCGAAACTGACCGCATCCCACCTGCACTCGGATTTTGGTCTGATGTCGAGAATGTCCATGTAAAAAATCCTCCGTAAGCATATGTTGTTTATGCGGTGTACCGCTACTCCACTCTCGTGGGTTGAGAGAATCCCGTCAGTTACCGATTTCGAGCCAGTTTGTGTGAAAAACCCCCTCCCTGTCCACCCTCTCGTAGGTGTGCGCGCCGAAATAGTCTCGCATCGCCTGGAGAAGGTTCGCCGGGAGGATTTCGCTGCGATAGGAATCATAGTATGCCAGCGAAGAGCTTAAGACCGGCACCGGAACTCCAAGGTTCGCAGCCGTGCTTACCACCCACCGCCAGTTTTCCTGTCCCTTTCCCACAGCGTCCCTGAAAAACTTGTCGAGCAGGAGGTTTTCAAGCTCCGGGCTTTTCGCAAAGGCGTCACGTATCCGGTCGAGGAACTTTGCGCGTATGACACAGCCGTTCCTCCATATAAGAGAGATGACCCCGGGTTTCAGGTTCCAGCCGTACTCCTTCGAACCCGCTTCGAGAAGAGTGAAGCCCTGTGCGTAGGAACATACCTTAGCCGCGTACAGCGCTTCACCGATCGCTTCGATGAACCTCTGTTTCTCGCCGTCGAATTCCGCCTTCGGTCCGCGGAGGACCCTCGAGGCCTCGACCCGCTCTTTCTTTACAGAAGACATCGTTCGTGCAAAAACAGCCTCTGCGACCGTTGGGAAAGAAACACCGAGATCGAGTGACTCCTTCGATGCCCACTTCCCGGTTCCCTTCTGTGCTGCCCTGTCGAGTATGATTTCAACGATCGGTTTCCCGGTATCCGGGTCTTTTTTCCCCAGTATATCCGCTGTAATCTCGATGAGGTAGGATTCGAGCTCTGTTCTGTTCCAGCCCTCAAAGATATGCTGCATCTCTTCATACGAGAGACCGAGTATCATCTTCATTATGAAGTAGGCTTCACAGATGAGCTGGGAATCAACATACTCAATACCGTTGTGGACCATCTTGACGAAGTGCCCCGCACCGTCGGGCCCCATGTATTCGCAGCATGGCGAGCCGTCGGATACCTTTGCGGCTATTCCCTGCAGTATGGGCCTTACCCGCTCCCAGGCCTCTTTCGAGCCTCCCGGCATTATCGAGGGACCCTTAAGCGCACCTTCCTCTCCCCCGGAAATGCCGACCCCCATGTAGCGAATCCCCCGCCCCTCGACATACTCGGCCCTGCGAACCGTGTCCTTGAAATACGAGTTTCCGCCGTCAAGAATGATATCCCCTTCTTCGAGGTACCGAAGCAGTTGTTCAATCAGATCGTCCACAGGCTGCCCCGCCTTTACCACGAGCATTACGGTCCTGGGCCTTTTTAGAGCGCCGCAGAACTCCTCGATCGAGTGAGTCCCGAGTATGCGCCTGTCTTTTGCCCGCTCATCGATGAACCTGTCGACCCTGTCTACCGTCCTGTTGTAAACCGCAACGCCATATCCCTTGTCTTCCATATTGAGCACGAGATTCTGACCCATGACGGCCAGCCCGATTAATCCTATATCCATCTTTTTCACCTGCCGCCTCCTCTCTTCCTGCTTCGATAGAATTTATTACTATAAAGTTGTACTGAAAACAGTTTTTGCCAGTGTTTTATCTCCAAATTCGGTGTAAAAAATATGTACCTATTAATCATATACCTTCATTATAGGAAAAAAGCCGAAAGCGAGGTCACGTATGATTCAACCGAAGAACTGATCACCCAATGCTGTTATTTACGGTCCGTTCTGAGATGTCGCCTATGGCTCAAGTTGAAGCTTCGCTTCAACGGCAATGAACACCATCGTGTGTGTTTGATACTGTGCAAGACAGCAAGTAATTCTTATCGAGCATCTGAATATAAGTCCGAGAAAAACCTTACTTGAAAATGTCCCCTGTCTCTCTATACCAGAACACGAAGTCGAGGTGGCTCATCGGTATCCGGAGCCGAACCGCCAGCTCCCTGAAGTTCTTCTCTGTTTCGAGATACCTTTTTTTCGTGAGAGACTGGGGAACAGAAGGAATAAGTTCCACTCTGCTCAGATTTTTCAGAACGTGCCGGTCGAGAATCGCCAGCTCATTGTAGAACCCTACATTTCGCAGAAAATGACTTGCCTCCTTGTAGCCCATGCCCCTGACGGAAGAGACGAGCCACTCACGTTTGCCGTAATCGTCGCCAGCCCCGTTCAGAGCCGCCCGCATCGATACCTTACCGATACCGCGAAACAGCCGCCTCGCCTCGACGACATTGCGGGCTTTGTTGTTCTTGAACCGGACGAGGTTCAGGCAGTGTGAAATCCGGGCTGTGTCTCCATGCATGAGAAGCCCGTTCGTCCTGATAGTTTCGAGACAGCTCCACGCGTTTCTCGCCCTCGCTCCAGGAGTGAGGAGACAGAAAACAAGCTCACAGAACAGCTTTTCCTCACTACCCCCCTCCCACACCCCTTTAAACTCCGAAAGCCTCTCTTCGATACGGTTTTTGATACTCTCGTGTATTTCTCTTATCTCTTGCAGAATCGTATCGTTCATACGCCAGGCCTTGTATTACGCTCTGAAGTTTTTCGCTTCCCCGGCACTGAAGCATGCTGTGTGCCGGGCGCCCGTGCTATTAATGCGGTTTTCTCAAAGATTTCATCGAAATCAGATTGCATATTAACGGAGCTTAGTGATGATATGATAGTATTTTATATTTTCATGTAAAAAATAGAATTTACAGTGAGAAAAGCGCTTAAATACCCATTCCTTTACGAAGGAATGGGTATTGACCTTCCTATTACGATTTCTAATAAGGAATGTGGATTAAAACCCCGTTACTTACAGTTTGCTGTTGGTCATGAGAAACGGGGATTGAACCCCCCTATGTCAAATATTTACAGAGTTTTGTGATAAATAGGGGTTAAAAGGGTGCGAAGTTGTTTTTCTCCCAGTACTCTTCCTGTAAATATGTGAGCTCCTGAGTCAGGGCCTCTGAGTGCGTTTTTTCCCAATCGGATAGCTCGAGAAAGAAATCCTTTAATCTCCCGTCCCCGGTCTCATCAGCCATCCTGCGGTAATACCGTATTGAATCCTGTTCGAGTTTCAGCGCTATAGAGAGCGCTGACATCTCCCAATGCTTACCGACAATCCTCTCTTTGAACGAGGAGGAGAAAATCGGGCTCTCGGCATGGGAAAAGTCCGCGACCCTGGGAAGCTTCGGGACTGAAAGCTCCTCTCCTTTCAGGTAGGCTTCGTACATCCCTTTAAGTGCCTCGAAATGGCTGTCCTCCTCCTGTGAGAGGTAAAGGAACATCTTTTCAGCCTTTTTGTCGTCGCTGCGCTCCGATGCTATTCTATAGAGCTCCCTTCCCTCTATTTCCGCCTTCATTGCATGCTGTAACGCACCTTTAAGATCCATCCGCCACCTCCTCTCCTACGGAGAATTCCAATATGTCCTCTCCTTCAACACAGAGCTTGTATAACCCCTTCTCGAGATTATAGAAAAAAATCGTGTTCTTTTTCGGGTGGGCCCGTGCCTCGACGAGCCTTTCAGTAAAGTAGAGACAGGTTTTCTTTCCTCTGACACCGGACACCTCAATATCGAACCCTCTTTTTTCGGCTCCCTTGACCTCTACCGTCAGTCCCCCCTTCTCCAACCTGTACCGTTCGCCTTTCTTACCCCTCACCGAAACCGCGGGAACAGGCATAAAGAAAGCCGGGCCCTCGAGGTTCTTCAACAGTCTTATACCCCCGGCCGTTATCTTGAAGAAAGCCCGACGCACCGAAGATGCCGATATCCGCATACGGCCCATGCTGCCCATGAAAAAAAGGTCCTGTTCCAGGGAGAGGAGGCTTTCCATGCAGTTTCGGCATGTGTAGAGGTGCGCTTCGAATTCTGTCCTGTCCTTCTCAGCAAGGGTATCGTCATAGTAGGAAGCTATTATATCCGGTTCGCTGAAACGGCACTTCTTCATAGTGACAATCCTTTACCCTGAATTCCCACCCGCCCACCGCTGCTCTACTATATGTTGTGCGTAGGACTTCATCCTCATGATCCCGCTTGAGACAGTACCAAGCGGAAGCCCCAGAAACCCTGAGATGCTGCGGTAGGATGGATTAAGCTTCGCATGCCTGTACTCGAGGATGAGATTCTTTCTCTTCTCCCTAAGGCCCTCCACCTTTCGGGCGTCACCCTCTCTCTGATGCTGCATTATCATGTAGTAGACGGAGGCCAACTTTAAAAGGAGTTCCCGTTTGAACTCGTACCTACGTACCATCGAACGTCTGATATCATCGATTCCTTCAAGCACCTCTCGCGGTGTTTTTTCAAGATATATTGAAAGAAACCCTACATCCTCAGGCCGCAGCGTATCGATGAAATAGAGATGGAAGAAAACCCTCTGGCGGTCGTTAAGCTCTTTCACTATCGTATCAATGAGCTCGTCATATACCCGCGGCGAGGAGCTATTATAATCCCTGACGTCACCGACGATATTGTACAGACTGGAGGACCGCCCGTTTTCGAAATCCAAGGAGACCTGGTCCATCCTCTCCCTCAGCAGATACCCTCTCCTGCTCTCTCTCATGAAGTTGAAGTAGCGGTTTCTGAGGACTACAGTGAACCATGTGACAAATTTTGCCCCGGTATCCCTGAACCGGCCGAGAATGTCATCGAGACGGACGAGGATGTACTCGTAGAAATCACCGCATCCGTCGGGATCTGCACCGAAGACTATCCTCGGATAGTTATATATATACTCGGAAATCATGTCTACGGCCTTCAAGTAAGCCTTCTCGTCCCCCTTCTTGTACTCTCGAATAAAGCACTTTAACTTCGCATCATGAATACTGCTTTTCATATCTTATTCTGCTATGCCCGTGAAGGCTGAAGAGGAGTGGTATAAACTTGTCACTCTCGTAAGACCTGTTGACAATCCAGTTAAAGGCCTCGCCGGCCTCTACACCGCTTAGGAGCAGTTTGTAAAATGACAGGACAAACTCACTCATGTCGATGTCAGGGACCTGCCAGCGGGAGCATAAAACCGTAATCGCGCCTCTGTCCAAAAGCTCGAGTCCGAGCCCTATCGAGCCTTTGCAGGACGAGGAGAAAACAAGAGAGGGAAATCTCTTTTGTGAAGGAAGGTCAGAGGCGTGAAACCGAAAAGGTCCCATGTCCCATCCCGGATAGCCGCCCTCTGTTTCTGTGTGTCCTGAAAAGTGAACGAGCCCGTATCCGGTGAAGAGCTCGGCTACAAGATCCTGTTCCAGCGGCCTTGCAACAAGATCCGCCGTGATCCCTTCACGTTCGAAGAGGTCGAACAGAGCGATCCCTTCCTTATAAGCACGCTCGAACCGCCCTGTAGGGTCTGCAATGACGAGCGCGCTTTTGACCTTCTCGTTTCTTACCCCGCCCGGCACACCATGTGCTCTCTCCCTGGAAAATACTACGCAATTTTTCTCGAATATAAAAGAGCCTCCGTATGAGAGCTCAAAAGGGATCTCTTTTACCTTTTGTTCTCCTGCGATGTAGACCCTGTAACCTCCTTCGGAAAACAGTGCCCCGAGCTCCAGCGGCTGTAGAATGTTGCTGTACACGAGATCGCCGATCTCGATCAGGCTCGAAATGAACTCTTTTTGGCGGCCCCTGCTGAAAAGGTCCTCCCCGATACGCATCTTCCTGTCGATGAGACCGAAGAGTGTATCCGGAGCGCTGCAGGTATAGTTTTTGACAAAGGTTTCGCCTTCCAGGCCCACCACAGCCACCTTCATCGAGCCATCTGCAAGTGTGAAGTTCAGGACGAGAGGGACCCTCTCCGTATTCATGATGAGGAGCTTGTGAGTGATCTCCTCCTCCTCGATGCTGTTTAGAAGGAAGCGGACCGTTTTCGGATCCGCCCCATCGAACGGCATACCGGTTTTCCCCACTGCCGAGCTATCAACACGTATGCTGTCATAGAGGTAATGATTTCGCACTTGCCCGAACCCGTTAAAAGGCCCTCCTTTCGGATTCCTCTCCTCCGCCGCACCTCGCGACTCCGAATAAAAAGGTCCATACAGCCTGTTCTTTTCAAAATCCAGTAAAAATATCCGCTCCCCTTTCCTGACACCGGTCAGATCATACTTGCCCCTCAAATTTCTCGATATCCTTATCAGCCCGTGTCTCTTTGTCAAAAGAAGATTCTCACTGTCCGTACAGATGATGTACGCCATCTTAACCGACCTTTAACCCACATTCCTTATTTGAAATCGTAATAGGAAGGCCAATACCCATTCCTTTATGAAGGAATGGGTATTTTAGCCTTTTTTCACCGTAAACATTATTTTTTACATAAGACTATAATATTCTACCAAGTCATAATTTAAACCCATTGCTATGCGATTTGTGAGAAAACCGCATTAACTCCCATTTTCAGAGAGATGGAAGCTGCAGCAGATTTTTTAGAGCGCGTTCCAGCACCTTGTTCCCTGCCCCGGTTTCTGGGTCCCACCCCCACTTCTCATAAATCACCGTGGGGTCTTAGCAGTTTTCTCACTGTAAAATATTACCAGGCCAGCATTGCCAATTTGTGAGAAAACCGTACTAGATGTTGCGCACGTAGAGAGGCTTCAGATATTCGCGCTTCGAGGTAAAACCGTACTTGTGTGCGAGTTGGACCTGCACCCGCGCCTTCGGGTGTGAAAAACAAGTTTTGATACCGTCCAGCAGTCGTTCGTCGATTGCGATATCATGGAAATCGTCCTCCGAAGAGACAACGATACGAGGCTTCCTGCTCTCGATAAACCTTTCGAAAGCGTCTTTACTCAGTGCGAGGTAGTCTGTAACCCGCCTCTCATCGGCATAAAAGGCAGTGTACACCTCGTTCTTTCTCGATCGGATAAAGGGAACGACATGATTATACCACCTCTCCTCCTCAAACGCAAGAAGATCAAGTGATGTGAGGCCCAATAGCGGGATACCTCTCGTCTGGGACAGGGTGTTCACAAAACACACCCCTATCCTTGTGCCGGTAAACGATCCGGGCCCGATGTCAGCGAACGCTTCGGTGATATCGGCGGGGGTCCTCCCCACACTCTCCAGGAGGTATTTCACTGCGGAGGTAATGTTCTGCGAGTATGCAGCCTCGTGGACGATTTCGAGGTTTGCGATCTCTCTCCCGTCGAAAACCGAGACGCTGAACGCATTGGTTGATGTCTCAACAGAGAGAATCAAACTGCGCTCCTTGAAATGGAGAAATGCCTACAGGTGTTGTTCAGCGTGATACTTATCTTTATAAAGGAATCGAGTCTTTTAATGACCCGCTCGCCCCATTCGATAACGGTGATTGCATCAGGTCTGTACACGTAATCCTCGAGCAGGTCCTCCATCTCAGCCGGATCTTCGATCCTGTAAAAGTCGAAGTGAAAGAGGCGGAGCCTACCCCTGTACTCGTTCATTAGTGCAAAGGAGGGTGAAGTCACCACATCCGAAACACCCAGCGCCTCTGCGAGACCCTTGGTGAATGCCGTCTTACCGCTTCCAAGCACCCCTGTGAGCACGATTACCTCTCCTCCGGACAGGGATTTCCCGAGGTCTTTACCGTATTGCACCGTGTCTTCAAAGCTGCACGATCTGTACTCAGGGTTCATTGTGTACTAAATCCCGGCCGGCATGGCAGGTTTTTACGCAAAAGTACCTATTTTCGCATGAAATGAAAAGTATAATTTAGCTCAACACCGAAGAGGATGATGATCCAGGAACCGTAGACCCAGATGAGAAAGACAGGGAAAAAGGCGAGCGACCCGTAGAGAAGGTTCATCTGCGGTATGTACTTTATATAGAGGTTCAGCCCGAGACGCATGAGCCACCAGAGGGTCCCTGCACAGATGCCGGATATAATACACGGGCAGGACTTCACCTTTGTGTGTGGGATAAAGCCGTAGAGAAACGCGAGCATTCCCCAGTTCAGCACGAGCGAGAATATCCTCGTAAACCCAAACCGTATAGAGGGGAAATTAGGTGTTCTGCCGTTTGCAATAACTCGTAATAACCACTGCACAACCCTCTGTATGGAGACATAGTTCTGAAGCATGAAGGTGGTAATGATAAGAGCGGGAACGGTCACTATGACAGCAAGTAACTTCAGAAAACTAAAAAACAGACGGTCGGACCGTTTTGTGCCCCATATCGAGTTTACGACCCTGCTGAAAGCGAGCAGGAGAGAAAAAGCTATCGCAATGGAAAAGATTGTCCCGATAACCCCCACAGACCTTCCACCTACGAGGATCGAGTCAAAGTATCCTGTAATCTGGGAACTCTTATCCGGAAGTAAACTCGAGGAAATGCCGAAAAGCAGCTTATCCTTCAAGTGAGGATAGAAAGAGAGCCTGGAAAACAGGACCAATATCACGGTAAAAAACGGGACAAACGAAAGGAGCGTCACGTAGCTCAGGGATCTTGCCTCTACGAGACACCTGTGTTCGATGAACCGATGTGCTGTACTTTTCAGGGCTGAGATGACCCGATTGCTTTCCTTTTGTTTCACATTACTTTTCAGTATCCGGGGAATAATACGCTGATCCCCATAGTAGCAGGGAGATATATTTTTTTAACATGAACTTACAATCGACTGCACCTAAATTGTCTGGTAATTGTAGAGGATTGCAAAAATCTCGTTCTTGTGACGCTTGTCGATCTTCGTAAACTGGATATGCATTATCCAGGTCTTGCGCGCAGGGTTTCTCTCTATGCGTTTCACCTTGCCGAACGCGACGACCTTGTACTCCTCTCTAAGATCGAACTGCGTCTTTACGTAGTTGTTTTTGTCAATGGGGATAGCCGTCTCGACGGAGCACCCTCCTACTGATATGTCTTCTATCGTTCCCCAGTGAGAGTCCTTGTTGTCCACGACTGCTTTTTTCTTTTCTCCATCCTTGACTATCCTCACTCTGGAGAACAGCACGGGGAGCCGTATCGATTTTCGCGGATGTCGTCGCTTTTGTACCCTCACGATCCTGTCCGTATGCTTCATACATATTGAATGGACCTCGTCTTCGACGATCACATTGGTGACCTTTGTTGAAAAGCTGTAGGATGCATCGCCGTCCTTCCAATAGGAGCCGTTCACCTTCTTCTTGCTCCACGGCACCATCTTGCCCGGGGGGAGGAGCGGGACGCTTACACCGAGATACTCTTCAACGTTTCTGTTCACCTCAACGGTAAAAATACCGTAGCCCTCAACACCTACTCTCAGCTTTGCACCGATGGGAATATCCTTTGTAGAGGCAATACCCTTGACCCCTCTATTCCTTATAACCTTGTTTCTCAACCGGTAGTAGGTGTTGATGAGGTTTTCCTTGGACTCGCCTTTTATCTCCTGCAGGCTGAGCCTTCGTGTGGCTCTCTGAATACAGGAATCGAGGATGTTCGTAGATGTAAAGATAAGGGTCGGCTTTGAGAGGCCATAGGCCTGGACGAGACGCTTCATTATATCGGTCTCGTGCTTGGTAAGGTTTCGTGCCTTTGCAATCTGATAGAACGTATGCCATCCCACGCCCTGGGGTTTCTTCGATTTCTTCTTACCGGCTCCGGCCCTTCTGGCAGCGATAAAGAAGACGAGTAGAACGACGACCACGACGATGATCAGTAAAGCTATCTGTCCGCCTGTAGGAGTAGAAATCCTGAATGCCTCTATTTCCAAGGGCTCTCACCTCTTACTGTTCTCAAAGGGTTCACGGAGGTTTCACCCCCATTTCTCACATAAGAATGGGGCGTTTAATCCCCGTTTCTCATGACCAACAGCAAACTGTAAGGAACGGGGCTTTTGGCGCTTTTCTCCCCATACATTTACTTAAAATATCGAAAAGCCGTATATCAACTACGAGAAAACCGCACTCATCCCCATTTCTCATGACCAATAGCAAATTGTAAGTAACGGGGCTTTAATCCACATTCCTTCTTTGAAATCGTAATAGGAAGGTCAATACCCATTCCTTTACGAAGGAATGGATATTTAAGCGTTTTGCTCACTATAAACTTTATTCTTTTCATCTGCCAAGTCATCATTTAAAATTCTTGCTATGCAATCTGATTGCAGCAATCTGATTGCAGCAATCTTTAAGAAAACCGCATTAATATCCCTTTGAACCATCGAGAGATAATATAACGCCGCATTACCTAAAAACGGTTCTATATCGGTTGCTAATTAGCTTATCGACATAATAAAGCGCGGGTTGAGAGCAATCGAGGCCCCCTATTGTAACTCGCGCATCAGTATGCTCGCATCAGTATGCACGCATCAATATGCGAGCCTATTGTACTGGTCCGGTATCTGCTTCTTACCGGTCCCGGGAGAAAATCGGTCGATGTAGAACTCTATCAAGAGCTTTTTATCTCCCGGCAGTATGGACGGAACAGTCATCTTGAGTGGTACCCGGAGCTCGTCATTACTCACGAATATCTCTATGCCTATGCCTCCAACCTGCTGCAGCTTGTTTGTACTCACGGTATGTTTTTTCGATATTCGAGGGATGACGATCTGCTCATCTCCCACATCCTTGAACTCCACCGGATGGAGCGCATGAGGTTCCAGGAAATCGAAGGTGAACCGCTCCCTGAACGGTTCGGGATTTGCTCTGTAGTAGTAGATGAGGCTGAAGAGATCGAAGATGAGGTTCTCTGCACTCACTTGCTCAGTGGAGTTGTTCGTTCTGTCGTGGATTTTCACTGTACCGTTATTCTGGTCTATGTCGTACACGAAGAAGCCTGTGCTCCTCCCCTCTTTCATGTCCTTTTCCACTCTCACGGGAAGGAGGTTTTTCGTGTCGATGTACACGGTCCACTTGTCATCGAGTCTGTAGATGATGCTCAGCAGGAATGATGACTGGGAGACACCCTCTATCTTATAGACCTCGATGCCGTCGAGCTCCTCCACGCCGACGAGCTCGACCGTCTGGTATCCTACATAGAGCTTCGACGCATAGATAAAGAATCTCAACCTCTCTCCCACGGAAAACGGCACCTCATCAGAACCTAAAGCTGAGCCGGCTGCCATGATAAGCATTACAAACAGGAAGATTACAGTTCTTCTCAAAGGGGCCCCCCTTGGGTTAACGGTTGAAAAAACTCGTTATATCGTTCATCGTAACGAACACAAGCACGAGAATCAGTATCAAAAATCCGAATGTCTGTACCCGGTGGACGACCGAGAGATTCGGGCGCCTTCTCGTCACAACCTCATAAAGCGAGATCACGATGTGGCTGCCGTCAAGAGCAGGGAACGGAACAAGGTTGACAATGAAAAAGGCGATGCTGATGTAGCTCATCACCTGCAGAAAGTACACAAACCCCTCTTTCGCAATTACTCCGGACAAGTATATCAGCTTCGCGGGACCTGCAACAGCATTCCTTGCCTTGATCTTTCCGCTTATCACGAAGCCCATGCCCCGGACCGTATCCCGTACTCCTTCAACTGACTTTTCGAACCCTTTTACGACCGCGATATGAAACGGGTAGGTTGGTGTTCGGTAGGCCTGCTGCTCGAAGGTAAGTCCCGCAGAATCGAATCCCTCCTCATGTTGCGGGGTGAGGAGGACCTCCTGTCTCTCGCCGTTTCTCTCGAAGACAATCGGGACCTTGCTGTATGCCCTCCCCTCTATGGCACCGTAAAAATCCATGTGATGAAGGACCCTCATGCCGTCGACAGAGATTATACGGTCTCCCCTCCTGAGGCCTGCAAGGTCGGCCGCCCCTCCGGGTACCGTTTCTCCGACAACCGGTTCGATCCATGGGTATATACCGATGATCCCCCTCCCGGTCTCCTCTTCGAGCCTGGGGACGACCATGATCTCAACAGGAGTCCCGTTTCTGAGAACTTTCATATTCATCGGTTTGAGAGCGTTTCTTACGATGTTCTCGGTGATATGGTCCCAGTTCTTGATCTCGTTGCCGTCTATCTCCACGATCACGTCCCCGTCTATAAGCCCCGCCTTTTGGGCCGGTGTCCTTTCTTCGCCCGCTGCCGCGACATCTTCGGCAAGCAGAATCCTGTTCGAATATGTCTTGACCTCATATCCTATGATAACGACCAACGTGAACAGAAAGATAGCAAAGAGATAGTTGAACAACGGTCCGCTCACTGCGACCATGATACGGCGAGGGGGGGGGCTCGAGTAGTATTCGCCCTTGCTCCCCGTGAGGTTGTCCCGCGGCGAGTCGCCGGCCATCTTACAGTATCCTCCGAACGGGATCCACCCTATCTGGATCTTCGTTTCCTTCCACTTGAAGGAGACGATCCCCCTTCCCCACCCGATGGAAAACACATCTACCTTTATACCGCTTGCCCTCGCTGCGAGAAAGTGACCCAGCTCATGGACAAAGATCAGTATACCGATTGAAACAATACCAAGAAGAATTGTCGTAGCCATAAATCTCCCAATAATAGTTAGTATTTTAGTAGAACCATGAGCATCATGCAGTATACCGGAGAAGCGAACAGTATACTGTCAAAGATGTCCAGTACCCCACCAAATCCCGGAAGGAGGGAGGAAGAATCCTTCGTCCCCGCCTTCCTCTTTACCATCGACTCCACGATGTCGCCGACAGGAGCAAGAACAGCGATCAGAAACCCGAGCCCTGCCGTCTCCCACAGTCCCGGCCCGAAGCCTCCACTTACGGCAAGCTTGAATCCGACCCCTGCGGCAACCGTTATGAAGAAAGCCGCTACATACCCCTCGAGACTCTTATTGGGGCTGTATTTCACGATCCCTCTCGTCCGGCCGAACTTTATACCGACGAAGTACGCACCTGCATCATCTATCCATCCGAGCAGAAACAGAAAGTATATGTAAAGAGGACCGTAACCGATTCGTACTCCGAGCATGGCAAGAGGGCACAAACCGGTATACGCATACCCCAGTACCATCACGAGAAAGGATTTAAGAAAGCTTCCCCGCCAACAGCATAACACACAAGCTCCCGCCCCGACGGCCAGGGTATATCCTGTTATGTATAAAATACCAAGATAAGGCTTATCGAAAAAGGAATTTAAATAGAAGAGAATAATCAAAAGTGCACCGGGGAGGCAGAACACCCACCACCGCTCCTTCCGGAATGAGAACATCCTGACAAAGAGGCTGTACAGCTCTCTTGCGCCGAGAACAGAAAGAGCCAGGGTGAAAATAAAGAAGAGGAACGCACCGACAAGATCGAGGTGTATAACGAGGATTAAGAGCGGTATAAAGCCTGCTGACAGGAGAACCCGCTGAACTACCTTTGATGAAAAGACCTTCCCCCTCTCACAGCCCACCAAACCTTCTCTCCCTCTTTTTATACTCATCGATCGCCTGGAGGAGGGTCTGCTTGTTAAAATCCGGCCAGAGTGTATCGGTTACCCATACCTCGGTATAAGCGATCTGCCAGAGGAGGAAATTGCTCACCCGGTGCTCCCCGCCCGTTCTGATGAGGAGATCGGGGTCAGGGGTCTCCCCTGTTTGCATATTCCTGCCCACGAGCTCTTCCGTTATATCGCCGGGACTAAGCTCCCCTTTAGCCGCGAGCGAGGCAATCGTTCTTACCGCCCTCGTTATCTCGCTCCTCCCTGAGTAGTTGAACGCGATGTTGAGAAAGAGCCTTCTTTCTTCCGCGTTGTTCTCTTCCATGGTACGGATGACCTTCAGAATCGAGGGGGAAAGACCCTCACGGTCGCCGAGGTGTACAAAATACACACCCTCTCTTTTAAGCTCGTCGAAGAATCTCTTGAAAAAAAACCGGGCGAGACGCATGATGCCGCTCACCTCACGGGTCGGCCTTTTCCAGTTCTCCTTCGAAAATGCATATATTGTGAGGTAGCGGATACCGAGCTCCAGGCAGGCATATACTATATCTCTCACCCTGCCGGCCCCGACACGGTGCCCTTCAGTACGGGGGAGCCCCTTCGCTTTGGCCCATCTGCCGTTGCCGTCCATGATGATGGCGACATGGCGTGGTAGGTTCTTTCCGGGCTGTTCCATCACACTTCCATGATTTCTACTTCCTTACCTTCCAGAAGCTTGTTCACCTTATCGATATACTCATCCGTGATCTTCTGGACGTCCTCAAGTGCACGCTTCGAAACGTCCTCACTCACATGCCCGGCCTTCTCTGCCTGCTTGATCTCGTCGTTTCCATCACGCCTGATGTTTCTGATCGCTACTCGCGCATCTTCCGCCTTACCCTTTGCGACCTTCACGAGCTCCTTGCGCCTTTCCTCGGTAAGCGGTGGAATCGCTATTCTAATAACCTTGCCGTCATTGTTGGGATTCAGCATAAGTTCCGACTTGTGGAAAGCCTTCTCGATATCTCCAAGAGAGCCTTTGTCCCACGGCTGTACAACGATGAGCCGGGGCTCGGGAACCGTGATACTGGCCAGCTGCTTAAGAGGGAGTCTGTTTCCGTAGTACTCAACGATGAGGTCCTCGACCAGAGATGCATTCGCTCTCCCGGATCTTATCTTCTTGAAATCCTCATTCAGGCTCTCTATGGACTTGTCCATACGCTTTCTCAACTGGTTTTTGATCTCCTCATGCATGGCTCACTCCTTTATTGTTGTTCCCACATCATACCCGCGCACGATTTTTTCGATGTTGCCTTCGGACAAAAGATTGAATATGATGATTGGTATTCGTTGCTCTCTGCACATGGCCACTGCGGCCATGTCTATGACCTTGAGATCTCTGTACAGAACCTCTTGATAGGAGAGTGCGGGAAAGAAGGTCGCATCCTCATATTTGACCGGGTCCTTATCGTATACCCCATCGACTTTTGTGGCCTTCAGAAGGGCGTCCGCCCCGATCTCGCAAGCCCTGAGAGCGGCAGCAGTATCGGTGGTGAAGTACGGGCTCCCCGTGCCGCCGGCGAATAGGATGACTTTACCTTCTGCGAGAGAGCTTCTTGTATGCTTTAGAACGATATCCTCTGTCAGGGTCTCGACTCTGAGAGCTGACTGAACAACGGCGGATACTCCCTCGTTCTGGAGTATCGTTTCAAAGAGGATCCCGTTGATGATCGTTGCAAGCATACCCATATAATCAGACTGGACCCTGTCCAGCCCGTGCTCACTCAGCGTACCTCCCCGAACTATGTTCCCCCCTCCGATAACGATCCCTATCTCACAACCAAGCTCACAGAGCCTGCGGATCTCATCCGAAATCCTGCGGACTGCAGTGAGGTCAAAGGCGCCCTCCCTGCTTCCGATTGCCTCTCCGCTGATCTTAAGGAGTACCCGTTTATACTTGAGTCCTCTACTCTTCACCGAGCTTGAACCTCGCAAACCTCTCTATTTTGATCGTGCTCCCGATCAGCTCCTCGACTGAGCGGAGGTACTTCTCAACACTGAGATCACCGTCCTTAACGTACTTTTGTTTGAGAAGGCAGTTTTCAGAGAGGAACTTACCAATACGCCCCATCACCATCTTCTCGATGATATTATCCGGCTTTCCGCTCTGCTTCGCCTGTGTTGTAAAGATCTCGCGCTGCTCGTTCAGGACCTCCTCCGGAAAGTCCTCCTGCGATACGCTCTTCGGGCTCATGGAAGCAATCTGCAGCACAACGTTCTTGGCAAACTCGGAAAAATCAGGTTTGTCACTGCTGCCCTCGTCTTCCAGTATGAACTCCGCTATGACCCCGGCCTTTCCGTCGAGGTGTATATAGGATTGAAAGACGCTCTTCTTTGCGTCGCTTTTCACGAATCGAACAACCTTTCGGGTGATAATGTTTTCTCCGAAAACTGATATTGCCTCCTTGACCTTATCAGCGGCCTCTTCAGGAAGCTTGTCTGCGGTTTCCGTGCCTTTTTCAAGGAGCAGCGCCGCGATATCGTTCACAAAGTCCCTGTACTTGTCAGTCCTCGATACAAAATCCGTCTCGCAGTTCACCTCTACCATCAGTATTTCAGATCGATCATCGGCAGACATAACCGTAATGATTCCTTCTTTTGCCTCTCTTCCGCTTCGCTTTGTCGCCTCGGCGAGACCCTTCTCCCTGAGATACTTAACAGCTTTATCAAAATCTCCGCCGGCTTCAGTGAGTGCCTTTTTGCAGTCCATGATACCGGCTCCGGTTTTCTCTCTCAATACTTTTATGTCCTTTGGATCTACTCCCACTTCACTCCCCCTTCAGCTATTATCCTTCTCTTCATCTTCAGACAGGGCATCGAGCTGAGTCGATGGTTCGTCCTTTTGCTCCGCCGGTGATTCCTCTAGCTCCGGCGATTCATCTCCCTCCGGGGCCGTTGTCGCTTCAGACGACTCTGTCGTCTGAGCAGACTTCGTCACCTCCGGGGCCGTTGTCGCTTCAGACGACTCTGTCGTCTGAGCAGACTTCGTCACCTCTGGCGATTCATCTCCCTCCGGGGCCGTCGTCTCCTGAGGCGATTCATCTCCCTCCGGGACCGTCGTCTCCTGAGGAGCCGTTGTCGCTTCAGACGACTCTGTCGTCTGAGCAGACTTCGTCACCTCCGGGGCCGTCATCGCTTCCGCAGGCTTCGTCACCTCCGGCGATTCATCTCCCTCCGGGGCCGTCGTCTCCTGAGGAGCTGTTGTCGCTTCAGACGACCCTGTCGTCTGAGCAGGCTTCATCATCTCCGGGGCCGTCATCGCTTCCGCAGACTTCGTCACCTCCGGGGCCGTCATCGCTTCCGCAGACTTCATCACCTCCGGCGATTCATCTCCCTCCGGGGCTGTTGTCGCCTCCACAGGCTTCGTCACCTCCGGCGATTCATCTCCCTCCGGGGCTGTTGTCGCCTGAGGAGCCGTGTCGTCTAAAGGAGGCTTCTCCCCGTCAAGCCCCTCTTCCAAGTCTTCCTCAACTGCGACAGTCTCCGGACTGATAGTCTTCGGACTGATAGTCTCCGGACTGACCCCTTTCTCCGTGATATCCTCTTTCTTCTCCTCTTCAGTAAGAGACATTATCTTTGTCCCTTCCGTAATCTCTATCTTTCCTGCTTCATTTTGGCCCTCAACTACTGCGGAGGCAACAACCGATGCAAAGAGGTTTATTGCCCTTATGGCATCGTCGTTGCCGGGTATCGGGTAATCTATACCATCGGGATTACAGTTGGTATCGACTATTGCTACGATCGGGATTCCCGCCTTCTTGGCCTCTGCTACCGCTATCGCCTCTTTCTTAGGGTCTATAATGAAAACCATATCCGGCAGGGCGTCCATCTCTGCAATACCGCCAATGTTCTTTAAAAGCTTGTCCTTCTCCCTCTGCAGCCTAACGATCTCTTTTTTGATCATATAGTCAAAGGTCCCGTCGACCTCCATACGTTCGATGCGTTTAAGCTTCATGATACTCTTCTTGATGGTCTCAAAGTTCGTGATCATACCGCCGAGCCATCGGTT
>Ga0307380_10004576_pt1 | contig 18626 bp, 15 predicted proteins | sample UN3MG_FD_202239 | JGI IMG/M metagenome (GOLD analysis project Ga0307380, IMG submission 202239) | Soil microbial communities from Risofladan, Vaasa, Finland - UN-3 | ecosystem: Environmental > Terrestrial > Soil > Coastal area > Acid sulfate soil | place: Finland: Risofladan, Vaasa | collected...
TGATTTGCGCCCCGGTGGCTAACGTCTCGAGGGTTCGGGTCGAGGTTGTACCGACAGTGATTATTCGCCCCCCTTTGCTTTTTGCTTTATTTATTATCCTGGCATTTTCCTGGTCTATGCTGAACTGCTCCTGATGAATCTGGTGGTCGTCGAGGTTTTCGGCGGTTACTGGTTTGAATGTTCCGGCTCCGATGTGCAGTGTTATATATGCAAAGCTGATACCGGCCTGTTGTAGCTGCTCTATCAGGGGCTCTGTAAAGTGCAGTCCTGCGGTGGGGGCGGCAACGGCGCCGTTTTTGCGGGCATAGACCGTCTGGTATCGCAGTTTATCTATTTGGGCTATGGCAGGGTCGTCGTCCCGTTTAATATACGGCGGAAGCGGCGGAAAGCCGATTGCTTCGAGAACGGCCTCTGTAGCTGCTTCTGTCTTTAACCTTAACAGGCATCTGCCCCGGGCTTGTTTTTCGAACAGCTCAGCCTCGCAGAAATCGGCTTTTTGCCTGTCTTTTAAGATAAAAATATCACCGGACCTTAGCCTGCGGGCCCCTTTTATCATTACAATCCAGTTGTTGTCGGAATTTTGCCAGAGGAACAGACCTTCGAGTTTACCTCCGGTGGTTTTACGCGCGAAAAAGCGGGCGGGCAGGACTTTCGTATCGTTGAGCACAAGGCAATCGCCGGGCGATAAAAAATCTCCAATGCTGCTGAACCGGCTGTCGATGGTATCGCCGCTGCAGCGGTTAAAAACCAGCAGTCGTGAGCTGCTTCGAACGGGGCAGGGACATTGTGCGATCAGCTCTGGCGGTAAGTAGTAATTCAGCTTTTCAGTTTTCATAACCAAACGTTATCAGACCGTTATCAAAATGACAAAAAAATTTTTTCTAAATAATACGCTAAATTATAGCTTTGAGCGGCGGCGCAAAAATTCCTGCAAAAGCAGTTCGATATTAGGGACGATACTAATACTAATAATACGAATCCAACTTATTTACAATAATCGTTTTTCAGGGGTCGGGGTTTATGTCGTCAGCACAGTATGTAGAAAGACAGGTAACATCAGTCGCTGCTTTGGGCAGGGATGAGCTTAAGAGACGAATCAGGAATTTTCGGGGCAGGTTCAAGCTGGATTTTACGGAGGATTACCTCAACAAGATAAGCGTTGATAGGCTAAGACATATCCTGTTGGCTGCGCTAATAAACGCAAAGACGCACAATTAGGAAGCCGTCCACACCTTCGAATCATTCACAGAGCATCATAACAGGCCATTTGCAGGCACAAAATTATATCTCTGCGCATAAAAAAGGCGGACATTACATCCGCCTGAAGTTTCAGTGATTTATATTGCCTTCTTAGTGGCAAAACAACACGTCTTTGTTTTCGGCTAATACCCTAATCTTCCCCAGATGGCCTTCTGCATCTTTGCCAAATCCTCCCTGCCCACATCGTTCGTAGGCTGGTACTGGTGGAGCGGATTGGCCATTTTGCCGATTTCTATGGTTTCGGTATCATTCCACTTCCAATAAGCGCTATGTCCGTCTGCGAAGGAGACGTTCGTTCCATCCCCGTGCCGGACATGCGGCGGGTCCCACCATCGCGGGTTAATATAATGAGTGGCATAGCTGTCTGGGGTTACCCGGCCTTCATCAAGAAAAACTATTCTATAAGCCGGACCCGGGCTGATAATCTCCGTCCTGTTCTTAATCCACAATACTGTCCTGCCTACTCTTATCCCTACGTTACCGGAGAAAGTCCCGTCTCTGGGAATACCGTTCATAGAATCGCCTATGGTATATGTCCGCATTTCTCCACGAACACCGGTCGGGCATTGGTAAAGTCTTTCGTTTTTGCAGTATGGATATAGAGCGCCGGCTTTGATAGCTTGTATTTGTACCTCCTCTGCTAATTTTTCACCCGTCATATAGCCCGAGGCGCAATCGTCACCTGTCCACCACCGCTCACCCTTATGCCTGCCGCTTGTGGGCATAGGTGCCGTGCCGTCTCCGCTGGCATATGCTTCGCCGTTAACAATCCTGTCGTCGTTCTCATCCGCATACATAATCCACGTCAGTGCCAACTGTTTCAAATTATTAAGGCAGACGGCACGCTTGCCCTGCTCCCTGGCCCTGTTCAATGACGGCATCAATATCGCCATCAGAACAGCGATAATGGCGATAACGACCAGAAGTTCTATTAAAGTAAAGGCTTTTTGCATTTTCATATTAAGACTCCTTAAAATATTTTTTACAGGTTGATTTGTCGCAAGGTTGTTTTATCAGTTTATCATTTCAATATACTCTTTTTTTAGGGTTTTTGCAATGTTTTTTTTACATTTTTTTTGTGCATAAAAAAGGCAGACATTACGTCCGCCTGTAATTCCGAGCAGCTATAATATTCCTTCCTGCGTTTTTGTTAATTTACCTTTTACAATTCGGCTCTTTTACGATGCTTATTTTTAATAATCTTTATAATGTCTCATCCATGACGGCCAGTCGCTCGGATTCTTGCCGCCGGCTTTGGTGTGCGGGCCGTTCACATCGAAACCACGGCTCCACTTGAGTACCCACAATTCCTTGAGCCCGGTTTTTCTTACGGTCCAATCTGCAAAAAGGCAGTTTACAAATCCATTGTGCCGGTCAACGCAGACGCGGTTCATCTCATTTGAATTAGGAGTATCCGCCGGGCCGTTCTCCGTTGTTGGGGGCTGGTCGGCTTCCCTTGGCCATGAATCGACCCACCAGCTGCCGGTAAAGACCGGGACATTATTTGCATTTTTTACCTCGGAAGTTCCCCAGTGCCATTCGGCCGGTGTTCTGCCCCAGCCGTTGTTTCTGTTGCCGGACTCTCTGGAAGCCTTGATATTTAACATCCAGCCGTTCAGACCATAGCTGCCTATATCACCTGAGGTTTGCCAGGCCACAATGGACCATGTGTTCTGGGGGATACCTCCCTGCGGGAGTGGCTTTGTGGCCTGTGGGCAAAGCCACATCTTTGTACTATAATCCTTGGTGTAGGGCCTCATTGTTTCCCGCCAGAATTCACCGGAGCCCATATTGTTGCGTGTGCCGTTCAACTCGCCCGTAAAGAAATAACCGTTGTTGTCGCCACAGTACATCGCAAACATAAGGCCCCATTGATTCAGGTTTGCCATACAGGCAACAGTTCTTGCCTGTTGTTTAACCCGTTGCAGCGCGGGCATAAGGATTGCCATCAGTACTGCGATAATAGCTATTACCACGAGAAGCTCTATCAGGGTAAAGCCCTTTCGCTTGTTCATAATAAATACCTCCTACTGTACTTTTTGTTTTATTTACTTTTATGGTTTTTCAGATACCTCATCCTTACGCTCAACCAACAAACTTTCATAGCTACGGCGTTCTTTTTGTCTCAAAGTCCGTGCTACTGGGCGTATAGCGTCTTGCCCGGGTAGTGCACGTCCAGCCACACGAGATCCTCATTGGGCGGATTGAACGGTGTGTTCTTGCCGAAACCCATCGAGGCGGCCTGTGACCGGCTCATAAAGAAGATTACGGTTCGCTTGTCCGTCCATTTCTTCACGGCGGCGTGGCCGTCCATAAAGCTGAACGTACAGGAATTGCTGTGAAAGACCCCCAGCGGGTCCCAGAGCGAGTTGGTTCTGGGGTTGTAAGACCAGCCGTCGACATTGTGGTTGACGCCGCCGGCGTCGTATATCTCTTCGACAAAAAGCATCTTCGTAGCCGCACTCGTGAAGTCAATCAGCTTCTTCGGGTCGGACCGCTCGGTTGCTCTGAGATAATCCGGAAGAGAATAGCTGCGGTATAGCAAACGGGAAGAATCTCTACCCTCGCTCGTGCCCTGTCGTATCCGGTTGTCGCCCGGGCAGTGATAGGCGCCGACGTCCTTGATATAGGGAAAGAGAGCGCCTTCCCTCAGCCCGTTATGCCGCTGCTCGAGCGTGACCGCTCCGCTGGGCATCTCGTTATAGCCGCCCCCTGCCTGATAATCCAGAGGAGGCATCACCCAGGGGGGAATGCCATTGGTGGGGGCGTACCTTGCCATGCCACCGCACATTCTGCTATCGTTATCGTCGGCATACATTACGTAGGCCAGCCCCATGGTCTTCTGATTCGACATGCACGCCACTCCGCGGGCCTGTTCACGAGCGATATTAAGAGCGGGCATTAAAATCGCCATTAATACGGCGATGACCGCGATTACTACCAGAAGCTCTATTAAAGTAAATCCTTTTTTTCTGTTCATGGTGACACCTTTCATCTTTCTGCCGGTTATAATGCACGAAAGCAGCTTAGTGTTTTGTTAATTTAGGCACCTTCACCAAGTGCATTATACACCCAAATCGGACTTTCCGCAATGGAAAATAGCTCTGACTCAGGGTTTTTTGAAAGGGCTGTGAAACAAGGCCGGCCGATTCGGGATGTTATAAGCAGCGCCACAAAGCCTCATAAGTATTTATAAAGGATGGTTTTGCGGATAATAGCCTGGGCAAATTAGCAGCAGGATGAAGAACCGCCTGAGTATAGAGAGCAGTTGTGCGCGAATTGAAGTAACAAACCTGTTATAAGTAATAATAGCTGGATTTATGACTGATAGTCAAATTTATGGCATTTCTGAGTCAGTCGGTTATTTTCATCAATAGTCTTTTAAGCTTCTCATCCAAATTGGCCAGTCGTTTGACTGTACCCCGCCGCCCATAGTCCATGTGCCTGACTGGTTATATGCGCGGTGCCATTTCAATACCCACATTTCTTTAAGTCCGACCTTTCTGGCCGACCAATCCAGAAAAGCCATGTTTATGAAGCCATCGTGCCTGTTTAGGCAGATACGTCTCATATGCTGCGTTCCCTGCCAGGCCATATCCTCCGTTTCGGGTGGGTTATCAATGTCCCTTGGGAAGACATTGAAACGCAGGGCATCCATAAACAACGGAACATATCCGGCACCGTTGACATTAGGACCTCTCCAGTTATTTACAGTCTCGAAATCTTCATAAACGGTAGCGTAACTTGGAGGCGGGTTTTCCACCCAGCCGTTTATGCCGTAGCTGCCCCAATCACCTTCTGGCGCATAACCTTCACCCCAGAATCTTCCCCATGCCGAGAATACATTAAACTGGGGTGATTGATTGCCATTCTCGTCAATGATGGGTTGTGTGGCGGTAGGGCATAAGCGAATTTTGTGGTCGTTTTTATAATACGGTCTCAGAGCATTCATCCAATGATACGTGTGCCCGCTGCCGACCCCGGCCTGGAACTTGCCCTCGTAATCTTCCGTGTACATCGAAAAGTAGAGGGTCCATTGTTTCATATTTGCCAGACAGGCAATTGTTTTGGCCTGCTGCTTTACCCGTGCCAGTGCCGGCATAAGTATCGCCATCAAAAGGGCAATTATTGCTATTACCACCAAAAGTTCTATTAATGTAAAACCTGTTCGTCTGTTCATGATGCCACCCTTTTCTCTTGACCGGTTTAGGTATGTAAAATCATACTTATGTTTTGTTAACTTAGGCTACTTCACCAAGTGTATTATACACCCAAATCGGTCTTTCCGCAATAGCAAAATAGCTCAGACTCAGGTTTTTTTTTTGAAAGGGCCGTGAAACAAGACCGGCCGGTTCGGGATGTTATAAACAGCGTCATAAAATCTCATATAAGGATTTATGACGGGCAAATTTACAGTTCGAAGTCTATGAAAATTGCGGGGGATGAACAATCATCCGAGTGATTCAGATAAGTTTTGCTTGAAATGAAATAACAAATCTGATATTAAATATAATAGTGAGGTTTGTGTTTGGTGATTGAATTTTTTTCAAGTTGATTTCAGGCTTTAGAAAGAAGGATGTGAGGTCAAGCCACAAAACAACATCTCGTGCAAACATAATTAGAATTTGTCAATCGCGAGCGTTATTATCGGTCGTTGTTATTTGAGCTTTTTTAGGAGAACTATTATGTCTAAGAAATTGATTTATTTAATTCATTTTGTTTTGTTACTCGGTTTGGCTGCAGAGAGGGCGAACGCAGATATCACTACAGACCTGATAGGATATTGGAAGCTTGATGACAACGCTGGCGACAGCTCCGGCAACAACTATCACGGTGAAGAGTTCGGGAACCCATCTTATGTACCTGGCATGATTGACCAGGCCATGGAGTTCAACGGCTCTCAAAGCGTATACATCCCGGAATTCACGGCAGTACAAAATCAGGATGAGGTTACCGTTTGCATGTGGGTCAAAGCAGACCGTAATACAGGTGCCGATCAAGTCATGTGGTTCACGAACGAAGACGGAAGCTACGGCAGAGTAAGATTTGGTATTAACGGCGATGAGTGGGAGTGGAAGCACGGAGATGGCATAGGAAATCCCAATGCTGATGACGGTGAAAACCCTATTATCTTAGGCGAGTGGACCCATTTAGCGGGTGTAAGAAAAAACAACGACAGACTTGAATTGTTCGTAAACGGAATATCTGCGGAGCGAACAGCTTTCGGTGTTGCAGGTGTGGCTCAAGCTCAGGCTTCGATTGGTTCAGAACGGCGAAGCCCGACGAGTGTAAGGGACCCCTTTGAAGGCACGATTGATGAAGTTCGCGTGTACAGCCGGGCTCTTTCGGTGGCCGACATACAAGAGCTGTATGCGTTTACAGGTGCGCCGCGGACACTCGCTTCCAACCCATTCCCGCCTGATAAGCAAACAGATGTGCTGCGGGATGTGGTTCTTAGCTGGTCGCCGGGAGGTTTTGCTGACAAGCATGATGTGTACCTCGGAACAAATTTCGACGATGTAAAAGATGCAACTGCAACGGTTGACCCGAGGGGTGTATATATGAATCGCCAGGATACTAACATATATCCTTTCGGTGGAACTATTCGTTTAGATTTTGGCCGGACCTATTACTGGCGGATTGATCAGGTAAGTGCCCCGCCGGAAAACACTATATACAAAGGCAATATCTGGCAATTTACGGTCGAGCCTCTTGCTTATCAGATTCCTGGGGAGAATATATCAACCACTGCTTCCAGCAGCGAACCGGATAAAGGACCGGAAAATACCATCAATGGCTCGGGACTGGATGAAAGTGGTTTATTACACGGTAATATAAGTGTGGACACGATGTGGCTGAGCAGCCAAATTGGTGATCAGCCGACCTGGATCGAATATGAGTTCGACAAGGTTTATAAACTTCATCAGATGTGGGTCTGGAATTCTAATGATAGTCTGGAACCGGTTGTAGGCTTTGGATTCAAAGATGTTACTATTGAATATTCCGTCAACGGCTTTGACTATACCACATTGGAAACCGTTCATGAGTTTGCCAGGGCGCCAGGTTCGGCCGGTTATGCACACAATACTACTGTTGATTTTAGCGGTACAGCAGCAAAGTACATCAGGCTTACAGCCAACAGCAACTGGGAAGGCATCTTCAACCAATTTGGTCTAAGCGAGGTTCGTTTCTTCCACATACCTGTCCATGCAAGTGAGTCCAGGCCCGATTCAGGGGCAGTAGATATTGCTCTGGATGTGACCCTGAACTGGAGGGCCGGGAGAGAGGCTGCTGAATATAATCTCTACTTTAGCGACGATGAGCAGGCCGTAATAGATGGTACTGCCCCGGTTACTGCCTTGAGCCAGACTATCTATGGTCCCATGTCTCTTGATTTGGGTAAGACTTACTACTGGCGTGTCGATGAGGTCAATAATGTCAATCCCGACAGCGTGTGGACGGGTGATATCTGGAGTTTTACGACGACCGACTTCCTTGTCGTGGATGATATGGAGAGTTACAATGACCTTGATGAAGGTGAGCCGGGCAGCAACAGGATATATCTGGCCTGGATGGACGGATTCGACAACCCGGCAATAAACGGTTCCACCGTTGGTCATTTAGATGCTCCATTTGCCGGGCAGACTATCGTTCACAGCGGTTCCCAGTCGATGCCTTTTGCATACGATAACGGTGTTGGCAAATCCGAAGCAACTTTGACACTGACTTATCCTCGTGACTGGACAGTGAACGGTGTCAACACACTGAGGATTTGGTACATCGGCGATGCGGCCAACGCTGCCGAGACGATGTACGTTGTTCTCAACGGCACCAGCGGAGTCGATAATCCTAATCCTAATGCAGCACAGGTAGAGGACTGGACCGAATGGAGAATCGACCTGCAGGAGTTCGGTATTAACCTTACCAACGTCAATACGATTACTCTTGGCTTTGGCAACAGGACCAATCCTGTGGCCGGCGGTTCGGGAATGATGTACTTCGATGATATTCGTTTGTATGCTCAGTAGCCGCAAGCGTCATTAAGTTGCAGGCAGCAATTAATTGTGTGCTGATTTGTATAAATTTGGGGCCTATACCGATTGATTAGGTATAGGCCCTTTTTGTTTAATTTGTCCGGTGATTTGCAGTTGTCTTTGAAGCTTCATATCCATATTTGCCGGTCGTTCGAAGGGACACCGCCGGCGCGGTATGATGGTTCGATTAATAATGGGCAGGGCGGGAATGTGCGATAAATAAAAAAGGCTGGAGGGAGAAACTCCAGCCTTTGTGAGACAGTTTTCAATGTAGAGTATATACTGCGAACTTATAAAGAATCTACCGTCTCACCAAAACCAAGATATAGAGAAGAAAAGAACTCTTTATACTGTTCCGATTATAATCGAAATGTCGAATTTTGCAAGCACTTTTTTTAAGAATTTACCGGTTTTTTGGAGGTTTTTTCTTAGAGTGCCTAACAAAATGAATCGTAGCACCGAAAGAGAGCATTTTCGTCTCTGGCAAGGAAGGCGAAGCAGGCCATCCGATGATGGTCGATGCAGCCTGACGCCGTCCAGACACGAAATAAGCCGCTTGAATGCAGAGTCATTTTGTTAGGCGCTTTTAATCGGCAGCTGCGGGAGCTACGCCATATACGTAAATGAGCGGTTCTGAGCCGGTATTTTTAACGTCGTGGTCTGTTTGCGGGGGTATATAGGAAACCTTGCCCTTGCCGACCTGATAACAATCTTCCTGCCCGATTATCAGTTCGCCCTGTCCTGAGAGAAAAACGAGCAGCTCCTCCTTGTCTTTTGTGCTGTGCAGCCCGCACCCCTGGCCGGGGGATAAATATACTCTGCCCGAGCGCATGCCGCATGTTTGTGGTGCGCCACTCAGCAGCTTTTGATTTTCAGGCTTTTCGTTCAAATCTATAACGAGCACTTTTTCGGGCGATGTCATACGGTCTCCTTGAAAACAGTAATTCATAAACGGACGACTTTATTTAAGATTTTTTTTTGTTTCTGTCAATTACTTTCTTGACGCAGTAGCACGATTTTGATATTCGTGCTACTATAAAAGTGGAGGTGTAGATGCTTTGTGAATAGAAAAAGAAATATTATGAACAGAAGAAGTATTGTTTTAAGTACAATGATTTTGTTGAGTGCGGCGGGAATTTCGGCGCAAAGCGCCGGGCAAAGTGCAATAGATGAAATCTTTGGCCCTGACGGTGGTCTTGCCAATAGTGGAATAGAAGTTGGATTTGGTATAACGAATATTTATCAGCAAAATGTTCACGGAGGGCTCAGTACTAATCGCAAGACCGGCCGACATTCCGGCAGCTATGACATTGAGGTCTTGGCAGACCTTGAGAAAATGCTTGGTTTTAATAGAGGATTGCTTTTTGTGCATCTTGAAGGCGGCTGGCCGGACAACGGTGGAATTGATGGAAGTTCGGTAGGCAGCGCATTCGGCGTGAATGCAGATGCAATTGGAAACCGTACAATGGACGTCAAACAGCTTTTCTATGAGGGGATTTTATTCAGTGATAATCTTACTTTGATGACCGGCAAGATAGACTTCACGGGTGTGTTTGATTGCAGCGCTTATGCCGATGACGAATGCAGCCAGTTTTTGAATGTGGCCTTCGTCAATAATCCGACGATTCCCTTTCCGGATTACAGTCTTGGCGTAGTGCTCACCTATAATCCGGGCGAATCTTGTTATCTTATGTGCGGTATAGCTGATGCCCAGGCCGACGGCAGAGAGTCCGGCTTTCGAACGAGTTTCCACGATGAAGATTATTTCCTTTATATGCTTGAGGCCGGTTTTGATTCTGAGCTTGATTCGGTCAATGGAACATTGCCGGGGACATACAGGGCGGGCCTCTGGAACGACCCTCAGCCGAAAGCAAATTCAGACAGTGCCGGGAATTATCGTGACGATGTCGGCTTCTACCTCAGCTTCGACCAGATGTTCGTAAAAGAAAACGATGACCCGGAAGACAGCCAGGGTCTTGGTGCGTTCTTAAGATACGGTTGTGCAAACAGCCGGAAAAATGATATAGCCGATTTCTGGAGCTTCGGTTTTCAGTACCGGGGGTTAATAGATGGCCGTGACGACGATGTACTCGGCGCCGGTTTCGCTCAGGGCATATTCAGCAACAGCGCATCTAATACTTATAATGAAGATTATGAAAGTGTTTTTGAGCTTTATTACAGTGCTCGAATAACACCTTGTATGACTGTCGGTCCGAGTATTCAATATATTGCTAATCCATCAAGTCCCGACAGCGCCGAAATTGCCGGGGACGCTGTTGTTTTTGGGATACGGTTTCAATTGATTTTTTAAATTGTCGATAGTAACTTTGTTGACTGTGGAATTACTGTTGTGACTTTAGAGCCGGCCTTTATAAAGAACTGGATTAATGCTTTCAGATATGACTTTTAGAGTAAATCGTTCTGTATAAAAAATACTTGTTTTTACTAATTACTTTCTTGACGTAGTAGCACAAAATTGTTATTTTTATGCGCTACAGTAAAGTACGGTATTACTGTTTTTTGTTGCCATTGACGTTGAAAGGTAACGGGAGGATATTGTTATGCACATGGCTAATGAACTGCTTTCGGTTCCGGTTGCTGCCGGTACGTTGGCAATAGCAGCCGGGGCATTGGGTTTTATCTGCAGGAAAGCCAGGCAGGTTATCGCCACAGAGAAACTTGCCCTGATGGGTATTCTCGGGGCGTTTGTCTTTGCAGCGCAGATGGTTAATTTCCAGATTCCGGCGATGCCCGGCACCAGCGGGCACATGGTTGGTGCGGTATTGCTTGCGATCATCTTGGGTCCGCACCTCGGGACAGTGGTTATATCGTCGGTGGTGATTGTCCAGTGCCTTATTTTTCAGGACGGCGGGCTGTTGGCTCTGGGATGTAACATTATAAATATGGGCCTTGTTCCCTGTTACCTCGGTTATTTTCTGTACAAAATTGTTACTACGGGCCAGTTCAGCAGTTTGAAGTCATACATCGGAGCGATGCTGGCGTGCTTGCTCGCTCTTGAGGCGGGCGCGATTCTTGTTCCGATACAGGCTGCGCTGTCCGGTGTGCTGGCGGTGCCGTTCTCGACGTTTCTGATAACAATGATTGGCGTTCACTTCCTGGTCGGATTTATCGAGGGTCTTATCACCGTGGCGGTGCTGGCGTACCTGCAGCAGGTCAGGCCTGATGTGGTTTTAGATTGTCTGCCGGGCAAGGTCAGATTAAGCAGAGGGGCGGTTTTGATAACGTTGGCGGTTTTGAGTATTATTGCCGGCGCGGGACTTTCTTTGCTGGCTTGCGATTTTCCGGATGGTCTGGAGTGGAGCTATGCCGAGAGGCCGGACCAGCCCGGTTTCGATAGCGTCGTATCGAATGAAGACCCGAGAGTCGCCGCGGTGGATGATTTCCAGTCCAAATATTCTCTGCTGCCGGATTATTCCGGCAGGGCGTCAAGGTTAGGACAAATCGCCGTTGAGGAAGCTGACTTGTCCGCCGGCTGGACCAGCTTCGCAGGCGTGGTCGGCTCGGCAGTTACTATGGGGGTCATCTGGCTTGCCGCGTCGATTTTGAGAAAAAGGCGGCCATCAAAAGCGTAGTTTGCTATAATACAATATAACAGAGGTTAAATGCCCGCAGTGCCTGTATCCGGGGCTCTGCGGGTTTTGGTTTGTTAATTTTGGAAGTGATGATTAAATGCACCACGCGCATATTGATAAATTTGCCTACCAGGATTCGGTTATACACCGGCTCGACAGCAGGGTGAAATTTATAGTTGTGCTGGTGTTTACCGCTGTGGTTATTTCCCTTCCGCGTACGTCGCTGAGCATCCTGGCCTGCTATGCCATCGGGCCGTTTGCAATTATGGTTTTAGGCGGGATTCCACTGAGATTTGTTTTTAGGCAAATCCTTCTGGTCAGTCCGTTTGTTCTTGTGCTGGCTTTGAGCTGTCCGCTTTATGACAGAACGCCTCTTACTGTTGCTTTTGGGCCGTTACTCTGGCGGGGCACGGTCGGCTGGATGCGATGCTTTACCATTCTTGGAAAGTTTGTTGTAACAATGCTGGCCCTGATAGGGCTGGTGTCCACCACTCGATTTAACGATTTGCTTGCCGGCCTTCAGCGATTGGGGGTGCCGAAGCTGCTCGTTATTCAGCTTGGTTTTTTATACCGTTACATATTCGTTCTTATAGACAGGGCACATCATATATTGCAGGCAAGGGCAGGAAGAAAGCTGCGAAATCTTGGTTTTAAGAGAGAGCTGAAAACCGCATCCGCTATGGTCGGCTCTCTTTTTATCCGCAGTATTGACACTGCCGAGCACATAAATATCGCGATGCAGGGACGAGGTTTTGATGGGAAATGGCGCAGCATTTCGAAATTGCATATTCGCCGGGCCGATTTACGCTTTGCCCTTGTGGCTGTATTTTTTATGTTGGTACTGTATATTTTCGTAAGACCGGTTTTACAGTAAGAATCATTTATGTCCAAAGCGATTGAGATAGAAAATTTTTCGTACGGTTATCCCGACGGCACGATGGCCCTTAGCGAAATAAAGATGAGCGTCGAGCACGGGCAGAAGGTCGTTCTGATAGGCCCTAACGGCGCGGGCAAATCGACGTTGCTTCTTACAATGGCGGGCTTTGTAAAAGGAACGGGCAAGGTCTTTGTTGACGGCCTGGAAGTCAACAGGAAAAACCTGAAAAAAATTCGCACCTGCCTTGGCTCCTGCCTGGAAAATCCCGACGACCAGTTGTTCATGCCCACGTTGTTCGATGATGTGGCGTTCGGGCCGTTGAATATGGGGCTGGAAGCCGAACAGGTAAAAAAACGGGTCGCCGATGCGCTGCAAACCGTTGGTTTGGCTGCAATGGCCGACAAAGCCCCACACCATCTTTCCGCCGGCCAGAAAAGAGCCGCCGCTATAGCAACCATACTTTCAATGACGCCGAAAATAATAACTCTCGACGAGCCTGACGGCAGTCTGGACCCGAGAAACCGCAATAATCTTATAAAGCTGCTTGGCAGCCTGATGCAGACGCTGATAATAGCGACGTGTAATATGAATTTTGCAGCGGCAATCGCCGACAGGGCCGTCCTGCTGGATAAGGGTCAAATTATTGCCGACGGTGATGCCAAAAAAATAATGTGGGATTTCAAACTGATGAGCGAGCACGGCCTCGAAGTGCCCACTCTTGGCGGTTGATTGTTGCTTTTGTGGGTGTATTTTCAAAAAGTTTTAAATTTTCTTGCAGCAATCCCGGTCACCTCTTAAAATTACTTTTTCAAATATTAAAATAAAAGAGGAAAAAGTATGTTAGCGAGATTGCATAGCGTTACACTTGAGGGTATCGAAGGGATAATCTGCGAGGTCGAGGTTGACGTTGCGCGGGGCGGTTTCGAGAAGTCTATTATCGTCGGCCTGCCTGATACCGCGGTAAAGGAAAGTATCGAGAGGGTCAGAAGCGCAATTGTTAACAGCGGCTACAGCCATCCCAAAACCGCATCGTTAATAAATCTGGCCCCGGCTGATGTGAAAAAGGCCGGGCCCGCCTTTGATTTGCCTATTGCTCTGGGTATGCTCATCGGCCAGGGGGCTGTGGTAAGTGCTGCTCTTAATAATACCATTATCCTTGGCGAATTGGCTCTGGACGGCAGGGTAAGGCCTGTCAACGGCGTATTGTCTATGGCGATGACCGCCGCTTCGAACGGCTTTAACCAAATGATAGTCCCTCTGGAAAATGCACGGGAAGCCGCGGTGGTTGCCGATATCGAGGTCTTTGGTGTCGGCTCGCTTGCTCAGGCGGCGGGCTTTCTTTCGGGGCAGTTGGAGTTGGAGACAACCACCGTTGATGTCGATGAGCTGTTTAACGTATCGTCGAATTACGAAGTTGATTTTTCGGATGTCAAGGGCCAGGAAAACGTAAAACGGGCACTGACGGTCGCCGCCGCAGGCGGCCATAATATAATGATGATAGGACCCCCCGGCGCGGGAAAGACGATGCTGGCCCAGCGTCTGGTGACGATTCTGCCCCCTTTGAGTCTGGATGAATCTCTTGAGACGACCCGCGTCTATTCCTCAGTAGGCCTGCTGGGTAAGAACAGGTCGCTGCTGGCTACCCGCCCGATGCGAATGCCGCACCATTCGGCGAGCGGCCCGGCCTTGATAGGCGGTGGGACGACGCCTCGCCCGGGGGAACTGTCTTTAGCGCATTTCGGGCTTTTATTTCTGGATGAATTCGTCGAATTTCCGCGTCATGTCCTCGAGATGATTCGTCAGCCGCTCGAGGATGGTTTCGTTATCGTCTCGCGCGCGAAAAAGACCATCCGGTTTCCCGCCCGCTTTATGCTTGTCGCTGCGATGAATCCCTGTCCGTGCGGCTATTTCGGAAGCGATTCGAGAAGATGCAAATGCACGCCGGGCAAGATTGCCCGGTATCTCTCGAAGGTTTCCGGGCCTCTGGTGGACAGGATTGATATTCATATCGATGTGCCTGCGATAAGCTTCAGAAAGCTCCGCTCCAAAGCCAGCCGGCTCGACTCGGTGGCAATGAGACTCGATGTCATCACCACAAGAGGCATTCAGACAGACCGTTTCGGAAATGGAGCTATTTTGACGAACGCAAGAATGAGCCATAAACAGGTGGAAAAATTCTGCACTCTCGATGCGGCGGGTGAGCTTATCCTTAAGCAGGCGATGATAGAGTTCGGCCTAAGCGCCCGCGCCCACGATAAAGTCTGCAAAGTAGCCCGCACAATAGCCGACCTCGCCGGCGTCAAGCACATCCAGCCCGAGCATATCGCAGAGGCCGTCAGCTACAGAAGATTAGATAGAAAATTATAAGAACCTTTGGTTTGTGTTTTAAAATGCAGTCCAACGTGGTTCTCCAAAAGGCTATAATATCAAAGATTTTTCTCGAAAATCCGCCTCCTATCGTGTAGATTCTCCTTATCGGTTATGCGGGCAACGAAACGGCTGCAGTTTTTATGCGGAAACTATATAAACAATAGTTCTGTGAGAGAAGATATGATTAAGAATAAACACACTCTACTTGCTGGCATTCTCATAATGATGGTCCAGGTAGTATGGACACCTGCTTTATGGTCAATAATAGAAAATGGCGGGCATCATTGGTGGCTGATTAGACTTCCATTGGTTCTGAGTATGCCGATAGGCATTGGTCTGTTTTTATCTTCGATTGAGAACAAAGATGCCTATAGAGCAGCAAGTCTTTCAGCAATGAATTCAGGGGATTTCGAGCTGGCCGCTGACATTTTGAGCAATGAAATTAAATCCAGTCCACAGGATGCCGGTCTTTACCGCAGTAAGGCTCTTGCCCTTATGTTTGCGGGCCAGGATTCCAAAGCAAAGGCTTGCATAGACCAATCCTTAAGCATAGATCAAAATAATCAACTTACCCGATGTATAGCTCAGGTCCTTGAAGATGTTGCAGGTGGAAAGAGATTGCGACCGAAATCATTGAAAGAAATCTAAACAGAACAACTCGCACCTGTATCATACCATTGGCCTGCCAATAATTGCAACAATCAAAGCCCAATAAATAAAGGGTTTTCCCTTGTATCAAGCACGAGTTCTATAGCTAACAGATAAAAGAGCCCCTGCGGTGCGGAGGGAGAGGAAAAAGCGAGATTCCCGCAGGGGCATGATGTGCTATTTGAATTTCAAAAGTTGAGAGTGGAGCAATTCTACGTACCGGCTCGGTGTTCCAAACATCAAAGGCGTGATGCGAGAACGATTTGAGAGGTTTGCATCTGAAAGAAGCAAACTGAAATGACGAACCAGCGAATGTAGAGAAGGGTACTCCACTCTCGTAATAATTTTTTAGCAGCTTTCATTTTTTCAATCCAGACTAAGCACACTTCTGTTCGCATCAGGAGTTATGTGACTCTCTAATATTATAGCGAAGCAGTTCAATAAGTTCAAGACTAACAAAAGAATCAAACAGCACACCTAATCCCCCTATATCCCACCACGAAAAACGCACGTAAACACGGCTAAAATCGATGACTTTATGCTGCGCGATACTGGAGTATGGGTGAGGTAGGGATTAGAAATGGAATTTGATAGAGGTTTTTTATTGACAGCGGAAGCCACTTGATGCAGGATAAGGAGCAGGAATCTGCCCTTACCTGAACATGATAAGGTTGACTCGGTTGATTATTTAATCCAAACTAAGGATGCTCGTGATAATGGGAAAGAAAACCCAAGACAAGAGTAGATACGGCATAGGAGAGTGGTATGGTAAACGATTCACAAGAATTGCCCCAAAAGACCGTGTCAAATATGCTGGACTGAAAGGAATAAACAATGAAAGATGTCCGTTTCTTCCCGGAAGTGGGATGTGTAACAAAGAAGGCGGTGTCTGCTCATTGCTGGCTTATTTGAAGAACGATGACGGAAATGTTGAGCCGGATTCCAAGCGGTCCGACCTTGTGACTCTCTGTCCTAATCGATTCTGGGAACAACAGATTGTATTCAAAGCTGTGGGCGAGTCAATTTTGGGAACTACTCAGCCAACTATAGTCAAAGAGGTAGGTTTCCTCCAAAGGGTTGATAGAACTGGCAAAGTTACCTCAAAGATGGTAGGGCGAATTGATGCCGTGCTTCTCAGGACAAACGAAAAAGAAGAAATTGAGGACTGGTGTGCTTTAGAGATGCAGGCTGTTTATATCTCTGGTAAAAGCATCGAGCACGAATTCAAAGCAATAGAGAAAGAATCCCATCAACTACTCTTTCCTGTATTCAATCACAGACCAGACTTTAGAAGTTCAGCCCCAAAGCGGCTGATGCCTCAACTACAAATCAAAGTTCCATCACTAAGACGATGGGGTAAGAAAATGGCTGTTGTAGTGGATAAGCCTTTCTATGATTCCAGTGCTCCAATCAGAGAAGTCCCTAATATTTCCAATGCTGACATTGCATGGTTTATTGTTGATTATAATGGACTAAATGGCCAGTTGCAGGTACACAAGAAAACCTATACAACTCTTGAGAGTTCAATTGTTGGCTTAACGGCAGGTGAACCGGTCACTAAGCAACAATTTGAGGACCAGCTATCCTCATACCTCAAGAACAGAAAAGACAAAGTCCTTAAGTTTTCTTAATCAGCAGCTCAAAGTTGATGGCGTGATGTGTATTCTTCATCGAAACTTTGTTCCAAACAAAATCATGGGACTCAGCCAACTCTATAACTTCCTGCGAATCGTCATAAGTCATCAAGAACGCTCCATGGATTCTTGTCATCATGTCAAACAGCTTTAGATGGTCAATCTGATTGAGAAAATATAGTCGGTTTCCTGCCCTTTTTCCTCCCGCGGTGTAAGGAGGGTCGATAAAAAAGGCCGCCTTAACTCGTTGCTTGTATCTGCTAATAGAATCAAAACCATCTTCGCTTGCAAAGATTATCTTGTGCCGAAGCTCATGAATAAGTGTAATCCGCTTCACCAAAGTCTCAGGATACCAACGTGATTTCAAGCCTTTTCCATTTTCGCCAGACTTAACAAGACTGGCTCCTGGCGCAAGTATTCCTCCTCTTTGTGTTCGGTTTTTAACAATAGTCCGAAACGCTCTCTGCTTAAGTGTTTTGGGTTTAGTGTTTATCACTCGTTTTACGTTCTCCAAGTTGACCTCAAACCTTGAGATACGTTCACAAAGATAATCGGGGGCACTAAAGATGGTTTGCCAAACTGATGCAACGTCTGGGTCAAGTTCAACCATGTACACTTTGTCCGCAAGATTCTCAAGAGCAACTGTAAGGGAAGCTATCCCACCACCTGCGAAGGGTTCCACAAACACATTAGGGCGGAAACCCAAAGAGCAAATCCATCTTCGAATCTGTGGAACAAGCCATGTCTTCCCACCGGGATATCGGAAGGGGCTCAATTGCCTAACCTTTGATACGTTCACTGGCCGTTCCAATATGGCAACATTATCTTCAATTCCATTCGGTTTCATATATATCCATCGTTCGTTAGTATCAGAACATAAAAACTATAGAATCAGACATCGATATTATAAATTGATTATAAGAGAATAGCACGTCAATCTCAACCTCTACTTTCTCAATCTCCAAATGCTTAAAAAATCCTCAAACACCACACCAAATCCCCCTATATCCCGCCACGAAAAACCACACAAGAAAACGTCTATCATCAATTCGCTAACCGCATTTCTTCCTTCGGTTCGCACCGGTTTTAATCACTCCGTCGCTTCGCTTCTGCGTGACTGTACGATGCTCATGCTGGCCTCCGGTAGAAATGCTACATACCCTATCCCCACCTCAACAGATTTGCTGGCCTCTTAAACATAAGTAGGCAG
>Ga0307380_10004578_pt1 | contig 18621 bp, 16 predicted proteins | sample UN3MG_FD_202239 | JGI IMG/M metagenome (GOLD analysis project Ga0307380, IMG submission 202239) | Soil microbial communities from Risofladan, Vaasa, Finland - UN-3 | ecosystem: Environmental > Terrestrial > Soil > Coastal area > Acid sulfate soil | place: Finland: Risofladan, Vaasa | collected...
TGCCGAAAGCACCGCCTCCGGCCTGGCGTCGCCGAGGAAATCTGGCAACTCATCACGCACTTCGGCGGCTACGGGTTCAACAAGAGCCACTCCGCCCGCTACGCCCAGATCGCCTACCAGACGGCCTACTTGAAGGTCCACTATCCCGTGGAGTTCATGGCCGCCCTTCTGACCTACGAAATGGCCGACACCGACAAGGTCGCCGAATACATCGACGAGTGCCGACGCATGGGCATCGAGGTCGCCCCCCCCGACATCAACGAATCGGGCGCCGACTTCACGGTCGTCGGCGACCGCGTGCGGTTCGGCCTGGCGGCCGTCAAGGGCATCGGCCATCGGGCCGTCGAGGCCATCGAGGTTGCCCGGCGCCAGGTCGGACGATTCCGCTCCCTCTTTCACTTCGCGGAGCATGTGGACCCCTCGGCCGTCAACCGCGCGGTCGCAGACAGCCTCGTCAAGTGCGGGGCGTTCGATTCGACCGGCGCGCGGCGAAGCCAACTGGCCGCCGTCATGGACCGCGCCCTCGCGGCCGGCACCGCCGCCCAGGAGGATCGGCGCCGAGGCCAGATGAACTTCTTCGGCCAATTCCAGGCCGATCCCGGCGCGCTGGGACCGGAGGAACAGGCCCTGCCCGACATCCCCGAATGGCCGGAGGGCCAACTGCTGAAATACGAAAAGGACGTCCTGGGGCTCTACGTGTCGAGCCATCCCCTGGCCGAGCACGAGCCGGTGCTGCGGCACTTCTCGACGGCGTCAACGGCGGACCTCGCGCAATATCCGGACGGCACGGAGGTGGTCCTCGGCGGCATGATCGGCCCGGTCAGGCCTCTGTTCACGAAAAAGGGACGAAACGCCGGCGCCAAAATGGCCGCCTTCGACTTCGAGGACCTCGCCGGTAAGACCTCCTGCATCATCTTCCCCGAGGACTACGAGAAACACCAGGAACTCGTCCGCAAGGACAGCATCGTCTTTATCCGCGGCCAGGTGGACCGCCGACGCGAGGAACCCTCCGTCCGCGTCAGCCGGCTCCTGACGCTCGAGGAGGGCCAACGCACGCTCACCCAATCTGTCGTCATTCGTTTGCACGAGGTCGGGTTGGATGATGCACTGATGGAGAATCTTCGGCAAGTCCTCGCCGCCCATCCCGGAACCGTGCCGATCTACATCGAACTCGTGAGTCGGACCCACGGCCGGACAATTCTCCGCGCGGGCGACGACCTGCGGGTCTCCGCCGACGCCGCCTTCCAGCGCGACGTGGCGAACCTACTGGGCGACGGCCACGTGGTCCTGACCGCCAACGGCTCCGGCCACACGCTGAAGGTCTAGCCGGCTTCACAGCGCCGGCGTCAACTTGAATACGTGGGGCACCGGCAGGCGCAGGGCGTTGATCTGCTTTTCCTTCTCGGCGATGGCCTGGTCCGCCTGAGCCAACTTCTCCCGGGCATCGGCCGGGATGTCCGCCTCGTTGAGAGACGCCGGCAGATTGGGCACCAGCGTCCTCCGCCACCGGTCGAAGAACAGGTTATTTTTTTCCACGACCGCGCTCAGCAGTTGGGCCCCCTGCGCCGTGATGGGACCCGCCTGAAGCGTCAGGTTAACCCCGCGGGCCAGGTCCTCCTTCGTGAACGTCCCCACCTTCTGATCGTCAATCGCGAGGTCGTATTGGGCCGCCTTCAGGCCGGTGACCTTCAGGTCGTACAGGCTGAGGTCCGCCAGGGGCGTGAACCCCGGCACCTTGAGCACGAGCGCGGCCTCCGGCTGAATCGGCCAGGGAAGGCGGTCGTCGGCCCGCCGGAACGCGAGCACCCCTTCGCCGGCGCCGTCGAGGATTTCCGCGGCGCAACCCTGGGCCGCCTTGACTTTCGCGGCGGCTGCGTCAATCTCCAGGTGACTGACGAGGGCCGGCGCCCCGAGGCCCTTCAGGATCGCAGCCGCCATGACCAGGTGGCCGGCCCAATTCGGGTGGATGCCGTCCGGCACGAGGCGCGGGTCCCCCGCGGTCCCCAGCACTCCGGCCTTGCGGCCGTCCTCGATGACGCGCACGAAGGGGCTGAACTGGTCCACGAAGAGGACGCCCTCCTTGGCGGCGACGCCTTGGAGCCCCTGCGAGTACTTGGCGAGCATGTTGTTGTAACCGCTGCCAGCGGGCTGGCCGGCCTCGTAGCGCTCCTCGGGGCTGGGCGCGAGGAGGGCCACCCGCACACCGGTTTCCTTCAGTCCGCGGGCCAGTTGCGCGGAGTAGTTGATGTACTTCGCAAAGTTGCCGTCGCCGCCGCGCGCGTCGTTCATTCCGAAATCAATCGTGATGGCTTTCGGGTGGAGCGGCAGGATGTCGCGCCGTACCCCCGTCTCGAAGTTGCGGCGCTGACTCAGCCACACGGTGTCGCCGCCCCAGCCGATGTTCCGGAACGTCACGGTCCACTTCGGGAACCGCGTCAGGACGTAGGTTTCGATATACGTGGTGTACATCCGCTGCTCGGTGATGCTGTCGCCCAGAAAGACGATGGGCGAGTCGCCGTCATGGAAGAAGAACCTCCCCGCCTGCGCGGCTGCCGCGCCGCGCGGCACGGGCGCCGTCAGCGCCGCCAGTGTCAGCCCCAGAAAGGCCGCGGCTGCCAGGAACAGGGCGAAGCCCCTCAGGCGCCCCGCCGACACCCGTTGTGCGGCACGCGCTTGGTTTGGCCGGTGACCCATAGATGCTCTCCTTTTCGGCCCCCGTTCGGTCCGTCCTTCCTACCATAAAGGGCATCGGCCGGCGACGTCCTGCCGCGCGGGCCGAACCCCGTACAATCAGGCCGGGCGAGGAAGACAGGCCATGCAAGCACCGGGTGCAATCGAACCACGACGACGCGGCAGGATGCGGCGGATCGTGCGATGGCTCCTCGCGCTGTCCCCGGCACGGGGGCCTGAGGAGTTGGCCGTGGCCGAGCGGCCGCGTGCCAACGCTCCAGAGCGTGAACCGACCCGCGGCTAGGCGCGTATCATCTTCTTCAGGTTCTCCAGGCTGCGTCGGCAGCACTCAAGCGGCGTTCCGCCGCCGTACTGTTCTTGTTCCACGATGTACCACTCGGTGCCGCCGGCCTCGCAAAGAGCCAGGATCTGGTCCCACTTGGCCTGTCCCTCGCCGATGAGACCGGTATTTCCGCCGTGTTCCTTCATATGGATCGTGGTGGCGCGGCCGGGGAACTTCTTGAGGATGGCAACGGGATCCCCTCCGCCGCCCATGCAGTTGCCGATGTCGAGTTGCATAACGACCTTGGGATCGGCGGCGGAGTAAAAGATGTCCCAGGGCGTCGAGCCGTCGAGGGCCCGGAAGTCGCCCCCATGCGCATGGTAGCCCACGCGCATGCCGTCGCCCGCGACCTTGGCGGCGATGTCACTGAATTCCTTCGCCGCGTTCTCCCAATCGCCGCGGGTCTTGTTGCCCATGCCCGGCACGATGAGGAACTTGTTGCCGAGCGCCTGATGGAACTCGACGGTGCGCTTCAGGTTGTCCCCGCGAAGCGTGTCGAGACCCGTGTGGGTGCCGCAGCACTTCAGGCCGTTATCCGCCAGGAGTTTCTTGAGTTCCTGCGCCGTCTTGCCGTAGTAGCCCGCGAACTCGACGGCCTCATAGCCCATCTTGCCGACAGCCTCGATGGTGCCCGCGAGGTTCTTGCCGCAATCGTCGCGCACCGAGTACAGTTGCAGGCCGATGGGGATGCGTTTCCTGGCGTGCGGCTCCCCCGCGCCGAGCGGTTTAAGGCCCGTCAGGAAGAAGGCGGCCGCACTGCCTGTGCCCACGCGCAGAAAGTCGCGCCTCGAGACGGCGCCAAACGAGCAGAGATTCATCGCTTGCTCCTTCACATGGCGGACACCACCCGCGGGTCCGCTCGCCTAGTCGAGTCGCCTGTGGCGACAAGCCCTACCCTACCTTCCCGCCCGAACCCGGTCAACATGAATCGGAGCCGATTGTTTTCTTGACAGTGGGTTGGGGACCATCATAATCCGCACGGTCGGCATGGGGCGGAACTTTCATGATTCACCGGACCCTTTTCCCCAGAGCGCACGCGATCGTGAGGATTGCGATGCGTTCGCATCCGTGAGGGCATTCCCATGAACATCGGCGGCGTTTACATTCCGGTCAGCGTGATGATGTTTCGGGAGTATGCCGTGTGGGGCGCGTGGGCGCCGGTGCTGGCGGCCCGGCTGTTCCTGCCGGCCACGCCGCCGGTCGGCTCGGCAAACCCGAAAAGGTTGCCAACGTCGTGACGTTCCTCGCCAGCGACCGGGCGAGCTTCATGACCGGCGCGACCGTGGACGTCAGCAGCGGCATGCCGATGCGATAGACGAGTTCCCACAGCGGATCGAGGGGTCAGGGACACAAGGGTTCGGCAGGACTGGCCCGCAAGAGGAGGTGCAAGAGCCATGGCCAAAATGTCAATGAGCGTACGAATCCGGCTGAGCACCATGATGTTCCTTCAGTACATGTTGATCGCGGTCTGGTTCGTGCAACTGACCGCGTACGTGAAGAAACTGGGGATGGGCGGGCTGGAGATGGCCCTGATCGGCAGTTCGATGGCGCTGGGCTGCCTGGCGTCACCGCTGATCGGTATGTTTGCCGACCGCAACTTCGCGTCGCAGAAGATGCTGGCGGCGCTGAACCTGGCCACCTGCGTGCTGCTCCTGCTGTCGACGCAGGTCACGGCGCCGTTCCCGTTGTTCCTGCTGTTGCTGGCGGCGATGCTGTGCTACATGCCCACATGGGGCCTGACCAGTTCCATCGCGATGAGCCACAGCCCGTCCGAAAAGTTCCCTCAGATCCGGGTGTTCGGTTCGATCGGATGGGTGGCGGCGGGTCTGTTCAGCATCGTGGCCCAGAAAGTGTGGGGTGCCGTGATCGACGGGACGGCGATCCCGCTGTACTGCGGGGCGGGCGTGGCGCTGGCCGGAGGCGTTTTCGCCCTGCTCCTGCCCCATACGCCGCCGCCGGCCAAGGGCCAGAAGACCTCGATTGTCGACGTGATGGGCCTGCGGTCCCTGGCGCTCATGAAGGACTGGCACTTCGCGGTCCTGGTTCTGGGGTACCTGATTGCCACCATTCCGTTCTCGGCGCACTGGACCTACGGGGCGGCCTTCCTGGAGGCCAAGGCCTTCAAGTACCTGACCGTGACCATGAACTGGGGCCAGTTCGTGGAGATGTTCCTGATGCTGCTCGTGCCGGTGGCCATCGCCCGGGTCGGCCTGAAGTGGACCATGGTCGTCGGCTTGCTCGCCCTGCTCGTCCGCTACGGCGCCTATGCCCTGGGCAACAACTACAGCGTGGACGCGCTGTACTACACCGCCATCCTGGTCCACGGCGTCATCTTCGGCTTCTTCTACGTGGGGGCGCAGATCTACGTGGACCGCAAGGCCCCCAAGGAGATGAAGGCCCAGGCCCAGGGCCTCTTGTTCCTGATCTTCGGCGTCGGTCTCTTGGTGGGGAACTTCGTGAACGGCTGGCTTATCGCGGCCAACACCGTGACCGAAGGCGCCGAGAAGATTATCAACTGGCAGCCGATGTGGATCGCAAGCACCATCATCTCGGCCGCCCTGCTGGTGCTGTTCGCGCTGTTGTTCCGCGACCCGGTGGCCGCCAAGGGCGCCGAAGGTCCCAAGGTCGAGGAAGAAGAGGTTGAGATGACGCCCGGCCCGACGCCGCCGGCCGGAAACTGACCCGTTCGCTGTAGCCTCGGCGACTTGTCCGGCGAAGCCCGAAGGGCGAAGTCGGAAGGCGGGAGACCCGCCGCGCAAAAGGTATAATCCGGCCGCATGGAAATAGCGCCTGTCCCCCTTTCCCACGTCGCATCGGAATGTGTTGGCAAAGGCCGAATCCGTTGTGTATGCTTCCAGGCCACGTGCGCGGAACGTCCCGCAGCACCCGTCGGCTCTCCCTGACGCGAGTGCAGGGCTATAGAAGACATGACCCGAATTGCAGCCATAGTTGGAGCCGTCGTCCTGGCGGGATGTGCGTCACTCCTGCCGCCGTCGGCCGTCTGGCACCGCGGCGTTGTCGAGCTGGAAAGCAAGAGGCTCATCGCCTTCTGGGTGCTCCGGGAGCATGAAGACGAACCGGTTACCATTGACAAAGACTACGGGATGCTCATCGTCTGGGATGAGCATGTTCAGCGATTCTATCTTTTCAGCAACCCCAGCAAGACGTATTTTGTAACAGAGAACTTCAATCGGTTTCTGTCGGAACTGGATCAACTCCCTGCGGACATCACGCTGGATTGGGTGGACACGTGCCAGGTTCCCCGATCCTGGAAAATGCCGCAAGATGCCGGCAAGCGGCTGACCGCCGTCCTTGAAAAAGGAAACCGGAAGAATACGCGGGAGTCGGAACAACCGCACATCGCGTGCTACTGTGAGTCAGACGGAATCAAACTCCTCGGCGCCGAGCCGGCCGCTGAACTATACGGCGCCAGACCGCGCCGCCCGTGAGTGCCATTGTTAGAGGTACTCCTTGTCAATCCTCACTTGGCCGCAGCGGTTGCCGATCACCCTTCGCAATCCGTTTGACCCCGCCCCGCAGTGCCGCTAAACTGGCTGTCCGGCGAATTGCGAGCGGAGAAACCTCATGGCGGACGAACTCGCGTATGTGATGATCACGCCCTACAGCCTCCACAAGAGCCGGACGGGAGGCATCATCGGGCGGCTCGTGAGCCTCGCGAAACTCGACTTGGTGGGCGTCCACGTGTACGCCCCGAGCGACGCCTGGGTGGATGCGTACCTGGAACTCCTGAAGAAGAGCGACCTCGGGAACCCCGTCCGCGAGGCTTTCATCCAGTACGTGGACGAGAACCTCCGGCGCGATAACCCGCAAGGCCTCTCGAACCGGTGCCTCGTGCTCCTCTTCCGCGGCGAGAATGCGCTCAACCACCTCGTGGACGACGTCGTGGGAAAGGCCGGCCCCAAGGTGACCGGCCACACCGTCCGGGGGACGTACGGCGACTTCCAGAACGGGCCGGACGGCCAGGTCCGCTACTTCGAGCCGGCCGTCATCTGCGGGCCGGACCCCGAAACCGTCCGCGAAGAGTTGGCGTTCTTCGCGCGGACGACGCCGACCGACGGCGGGGTGGTCGAGTCGGCGGTGAATTTTCTCCCCGGAAGCGAACGGTTCGAGACGGAACTGGTGATCCTGAAGCCGGAGAACTTCGAGAAGCGCTCCCGGCGGCCCGGCAATATCATCGACGTTTTTTCGCGGACGGGCCTTTACATCGTGGGGGCGAAACTCCTGTCGATGTCCTCAGCCCAGGGCGAGGCGTTCTACGGGCCCCTGCTGGACCAGTTCCGCGATAAACTCCAGTTCCTCATCGAGAAGACCATGCGCGAGCGGCTCCAGGGCGCCTTCGACTTCGCCCTGCCGGACGAGTTCTATAAGACCGCCAACCGCATGCTCGCCGACTCCAACGCGCGGGCTGAGTTCGCCAGGATCGTCCAGTACATGACCGGCGTAGACCCGCGCAAGGTCCGTAGCGACGCGGAGCGCAACCGCTCGGGCCCCGGCCGGTGCCTGGCGCTCTTGTACCGCGGCGAGGATGCCATCACCAAAATCCGCTACTGGCTCGGCGCGACGAACCCCGACCAGGCGGAGTCCGGCACGGTGCGGAGCGACTTCGGCCGCGACCTCATGCGCAACGCCGCCCATGCCTCCGACTCCCCCGAAAACGCCGAACGGGAACGCCGCATCATCGGCATGTGGGAGACCGAGGCGGAGCCCGACTTCAAGCGCGTCATCGAGGATTTCCTTGCCGCCGGGGTATAGGTGTTTTGAAACGCAGAGAGCGCAGAGCACGCGGAGAACGACAAAGATCAGGGGACAGGGAATTGAATTGTTGCACAGCGGGTACGGAGACCTGCCTCGCAACGATGTGTTGTTGTTACCCGCTTCTCCCTCTGCGCTCTCTGCGATCTCTGCGTTGAAAAGGCATTGTAGATGGCCGAACCCCACCGCCTCACCGTCCGCGTCCGCTACGGCGAAGCCGATCCCATGGGCCGGCTCCATCACTCACACCTGCTCGTCTATTTCGAGATGGGGCGCACGGAACTCTTGCGGGAGCGCGGCCTCGTGTATGCCGAGATGGAGGCGCGAGGCCGATACGTCGCCATCGCCGAGGTCCACGTCCGCTACCGTGCCGCGGCGCGGTACGACGAGGAACTCATCGTCGAGACTCTCGTTCGCGAGGTCCACGGCGCGCGGGTCGTCTTTGCGAACCGCCTGCTGCGCGAGGATGCCGGCGGCGAGACGGTCATCGCCGAGGCCGAGATCACGGGGGCCCTGGTGGACGCCCGCGGCCGGCCCCAGCGCTTCACGCCCGAGGAGCGGGCCCTCCTCCTTGACTCCTAGCGACCCGGCGTTATGATGGGCTGCGTTCCCCTCTCCCTTGATGGCCCGTCGAGAGCCTCTGGGTCGAACGAGAGAGGGGGAAGGGGTGAGGGTGAATGCCATACGGCGACCCTTTGCCCCCCTCACCCCACCCTCTCCCACCGGGGGAGAGGGAGAACAAAAACATTTTTCGACCGTCCTTTGCGAAGAAGCGTAGCATGAGCGACACGGTCCAGGAACCCGAATACACGATTCCCGTGGCGTCGCGGCTGAAGCGGCTGCCGCCGTACCTCTTCGGCCGCATCAACGCCACGAAACTGCGGAAGCGCCAGCAGGGCGTCGACATCATCGACCTCGGGATGGGGAACCCCTCGGACCCCACCCCGAAGCCGATCGTCGACAAACTCTGCGAGGCGGCCGCCGACGCCCGCAACCAGCGCTACAGCCTCTCGATCGGCGTCCAGAACCTGCGGCGCGAGGTCGCCCGGCGATACGCCAGCCAGAGGAACGTCGAACTGGACCCGACGAACGAAGTGGTCGCCTGCCTGGGTTCCAAGGAAGGCTTCAGCCACATGTGCCTGGGGCTTCTGGACGCGGGCGACACGGCCATCGTGCCGGACCCGGCGTTTCCGATCCACGTGTACGGCGTGGTGCTGGCCGACGCGAACGTCATCAGCGTCCGGCTGGGCAACGATGAGGAGTTCCTCAAGCGCGTCGCCTCTGTCGTCGAGCACATGTACCCGCGGCCGAAGATCCTCATCCTCAACTATCCGCACAACCCGACGAGCATGGTCGTCGAGGACGTGCGGTTCTTCGAGGAAGTGGTCGCGATGGCCAAGCGGTTCGGATTTCTCGTGATTCACGATTTCGCCTACGGCGAGACGTGCTTCGACGGATACCGGGCGCCCTCGTTTCTCGAAGCCAAGGGCGCCAAAGACGTCGGCGTCGAGTTCACCACCATGTCGAAGCCCTACAACATGGCCGGCTGGCGGATCGGATTCTGCGCCGGAAACGCCGAGATGCTCGGCGCGCTGGCGAAGGTCAAGGGCTACTACGACTACGGCATCTTCCAGGCGATCCAGATAGCCTCGATCGTGGCCCTCAGGCACTGCGACGCGGACGTGCTGCACCAGGCCCGCGTCTATCAGAAGCGCCGCGACATCCTCGTGCAGGGCCTGCACCGCATCGGCTGGACCGAGGTCGAATCGCCGAAGGCCGGGATGTTCGTCTGGGCCAAGGTCCCCGATAAGGTCCTCGCTGGCCGCGGAACCATCGATTTCGCGGTGGACCTGATGGAGAAGGCGAACGTGGCGGTCTCCCCGGGCCGGGCGTTCGGACCGAACGGCGAGGGGTTCCTGAGGCTCGCGCTCGTGGAGAACGAGCAGCGTCTCACGCAGGCGGTCCGCCAGATCGGCCGCGCGCTGAAGGCCTGACTCTTCATTTGCAATCCCCCCCCGCCATGCTAGGATATGCAACCCTTTTGGACTCAGCGAGGCGAGGCGTGGGCAAGGCAACCTTCCCGGGCGGGGTGCATCCGCCGACCGACAAGCGGACGGCCGACAAAGCCACCGAGACGCTGCCGGTGCCGGAGCGGCTCGTGGTGCCGATGGCCCAGAACCTCGGCGCGCCCGCCAAGCCCGTCGTCCAGAAGGGCGACGCGGTGAAGCGCGGCCAGCGGATCGGCGAGGCCGACGGCTTCATCTCCGCCTCCGTCCATGCCCCGACTTCCGGAACCGTCACGGGCATCGAATCGGTCATCGACGCTGCCACCGGCCGAGCGGTCCAGGCGGTCGCCCTCGAACCCGACGGGCTGGACGCATGGGCCGAGGGGTGCAACGAGCCGCGCGATTGGTTGCGTCTTTCGGCCGACGAACTTCGCGAGGCGGTGGCCGAGGGCGGCATCGTCGGCATGGGCGGCGCGACGTTCCCGACGCACGTCAAACTCGCCCCGCCGAAAGGCAAGACCGTCGACACGATTCTCATCAACGGGGCCGAGTGCGAACCTCTCCTCACATGCGACCATCGGCTGATGCTCGAGCGGCCCGGCGACATCCTGACGGGCATGCGCATCTGCATGGCGGCGACGGGGGCGTCGCGGGGCATCGTCGCCATCGAAGACAACAAGCCCGACGCCGCCGAGGCCATGGAGTCGGCCGTCCGCGGGTTCGACGGCGGCGGGGTCCAGGTCCTCCGCACGAAGTACCCGCAGGGGGCGGAGAAGCAACTCATCCTGGCCTGCCTCGAGCGCGAGGTTCCGACGGGCGGCCTGCCGGCCGACGTCGGCGTCGTGGTGCAGAACGTCGCCACGGCCGCGGCCATCGCCGACGCCGTCACGCGCCGCCGGCCCCTGACGGAGCGGGCCCTGACGATCGCGGGCGACGCGGCGCGGCGGCCGGGAAACTTCCTGGCGCGGATCGGGACGCCCCTCGGGGCGCTTCTGGCGCACGCCGAAGTGGCCGACGGCTTCGAATCGCTCATCCTCGGCGGGCCCATGATGGGCAAGGCCCAGTTCACCAACGACCTTTACGTGACGAAGGGGACGAGCGGCGTCCTGGCGTTCCGCAAGGCCGCCGTTTACGAGCACGACCCCTGCATCCGCTGCGGGGCGTGCGTGCGGCACTGCCCGTCGTACCTGAATCCGAGCCACCTCTCGATCCTCGGGGAAGCGTTCCTCGACGGGAACCTCGAAGCCGCCGAAGAAGCCATGAACGCGGGCCTCATGGACTGCATCCTGTGCGGGGCGTGCGCCTACGTCTGTCCGGCCCACCGGCGGATCGTGCACCTGGTGGAAATGCTGCGGGCCGAGCGGCGAAAAGCCCTGGCGCGCCAGCGCGAACGCGAGCACCAGGCCCAGGCCAAACTCAAGGCGGAGGCCGAAAAAGTGGCCTCCTAGCCGTATACAATTAGCCGCCCAGTTTACTGGGCGCGTGTTATGCGATTCCGGGGCGTGTTTGGGGTGTCGCATTCGGAGGCGCCGCATGGCGGTCCTCGCGTATCACGTGATTTTCGGCGCGTACGGTTTCTGGTTGCCGAACGATCCGCGCGGTTCGTGGTCGGTATTCGTGGCGAGTTGGGAATTGGTGCGTTTCGGCAAGGCCACCACCACGGAGGCTCGCCACTCGCTCGCCGGCGCGGCGCACGACGTGCAGTTACGGCGTGAGGCAAAGCAGGCGCTCCGCTATCCGCCGGTCGAGTTCACGGGCCGGCAGGCGCTGACCGTAGGGCTCGGGTTTGCGCAGGCCCGGACCGAAGGCGGATATCGTATCCACGCCTGTTCGATTTTGCCGGAGCACGTGCACTTGGTGATCGGACGGAGCGAGCGGACGGTGGGACGGATCATGGGCCACCTCAAGGCCCGGGCGACGCAGCGCTTGTCGGCCGAAGGGCTCCGGCCGAGCGACCGCCGACCGGTCTGGGGCCACCGAGGGTGGAAAGTGTTCCTTTGGACGTCGGCGGATGTCCGGCGCTCCATCGCATACGTTGAGGCGAATCCGGAGCGCGAAGGCAAACGTCGGCAGCGGTGGTCCTTTGTCGAACCGTATGGAAAAAACACGCGCCCAGTAAACTGGGCGGCTAATTGTGGGCGCGCCGCTGTTCGCGGGGCGGCGAACTCGAACCAGAGGTTAAAAATTGTCGAATAACCCGACCCAGCCTGCTGCGGCATCGAGCGAACGCCGGCTCTTCGTCGGTCACTGGCCCCATCTGCGCGCCCGCGACTCGGTCCCGAAGATCATGTGGTCGGTCGCGGCGGCGCTCGTGCCGGCACTCGTCGCCTCGGGCTACTTCTTCGGTTTCCGGGCGTACCTGCACGTGGGCCTGGCGGTGGCGACGGCCGTCATCACCGAAGCCGTCATCACGCGCCTGCGCCACAAGAAAGCGACGGTCGGCGACGGAAGCGCGGTGGTCACGGGCCTGCTGGTGGCGTTCTGTCTACCGGCCCAGGCGCGGTGGTTCGTGCCGATCGTCGCCGCGTTCGTGGCCATCGCCATCGCCAAGCAGTGCTTCGGCGGCCTGGGGGCGAACATCTGGAACCCCGCCCTCGTCGGCCGCGCCTTCGTCCACTTTTCTTTCCCCGAGATGAACGTGTCGTCGTACCCTCTGCTCACAGGGCAGCACTTCCTGGGGAACGTCGGCACATTCATCAGTGGCGTGCCGGAAAGGGTTGACGCGATCTCCGGCGCCACCCCGATGGCGCATTTGAAAGCCATCGCCACCGGCCAGACCGATGCCGCGAGCGTCCTTTCCGAGAAACTCCCCGGCCTCTGGGACATGCTCCTGGGGCGCATCGGCGGGAGCCTCGGCGAAACGAGCGCCCTGCTCCTCATCCTGGGCGCCCTCTACCTTATCTATAAGGGCTGGGTCCGCTGGCAGATTCCCGTGGCATACCTGGCGACTGTGGCGCTGGGGGCGCTCGCGCTGCCGCTGCGGTTCGAGGCGGGCTGGCATCCGATCCTGACAGCGTCGCCGGACTTGGCGGCCCGGTACGTAACGTATCACCTGCTGGGCGGCGGCCTCATGCTGGGGGCCTTCTTCATGGCCACCGACATGGTGACCAGCCCCCTGACGAATAAGGGCATGCTCCTCTTCGGCTTCGGATGCGGGGCCCTGACGATCCTGATCCGCCTGTACGGCGGCTACCCGGAGGCGGTGTGCTACTCGATCCTCCTCATGAACACCGTCGTGCCGCTCATCGACCGCTGGACGCAGCCGCGTATCTTCGGACACAAAAAATGATCCGCAACCTCGCCAAGTTCGTCGTCATCCTGAGCGTCGCCTGCCTGGTGATCGGCGGGGGGGTGGCGGCGCTCTACGGCGTCTTCAAGGGCAACATCGAACGCCGCGAACTCCAGAACCAGAAGGCGGCCATCCAGGCGGTCTGCCCCCCGGGGACAGACGCCGACCTGGACCATCCGATCGCCGGCCGCCCGCCCGACCCCATCAAAGGCCTCGACCCCGAGGCCGTGTACGCGGTCCGCACGTACATCGGCCCCGTGACCGTGGTCGATGGCCGAGCCCAACCGACCGCCTACATCGCCCAAGGCGAGGCCCAAGGGTACTCCAGCGTCGTCAAGGTGATGGTCAGCGCGAAAGCGGAGGACTTCTCGGTGATCCGCGTCGTCGTGCTTTCGCAGCAGGAGACGCCGGGACTCGGTGCGACCGTCGGAGAAACGCGTTCCACCTGGACCCTCTGGCAGAAACTCTTCGGCTCGAGCGAGCCCGAGGCGTGGGTCAACACGTTTCTCGACCAGTTCCGGGGCAAGCGCGTCGAGAACTTTTCCGAGATTCACGCCATCACGGCCGCGACGATTACGTCGAACGCGACGAAGCGCGCGGTCGAGCAGGCCCTGGAGCGCATCCGCGAGGCCGTGGGGGCCTCGGCGGCAAAAGACCGTGTTTAACCGCAAAGGACGCAAAGAGCGCAAAGGGAAGGATCGAATAGAAACGGCAAGGCGAGTTGTTGTTTGCCGTTCCCCTATCTTGGTTGTTCTTTGCGTTCTTTGCGCCCTTTGCGGTTAATACCACCGCTTGGAAGGGCGAAAGGAACTGCATGGCCGACAAACCTCTGAAGACGATCGTCGAAGCCATCCTCTTTGCGAGCGACCAGCCCGTGAGCGCCGACCGCCTGGCCGACGCCGCCGGCGAAGGCGTCGCCGTCGGCATGATCAAGAAAGCCGTCGAGGAACTCCTGGCCGACTACGACGCCCAGGGCCGGGCCTTCACCATCGAGGAGGTCGCCGGCGGGTATCAACTCTTCACGCGGCCCGAGTACAACAAGTACCTGAAACCGCTCGTTCGTGCGCGGCAGCAGGCGCGGCTGACGCAGGCGGCGCTCGAGACCCTGGCCATCATCGCCTACAAGCAGCCCGTCGCGCGGGCCGAGGTCGAGGACATCCGCGGCGTGGCGTGCGGCGACATGATAAGGGCGCTCATGGAAAAGGGCCTGGTGCGCATCGCCGGACGCAGCGAACAGATCGGCCGGGCCCTGCTCTACGGCACCACGAAGAAGTTTCTCCAGGCGTTCGGCCTGTCGAGCATCAAAGACCTGCCCAGCGACAAGCAACTCGTTCAGCCGTGAACCGAGCCCGCCGCGGGCTCGCCACAGCGTAGCCCGAAGGGCGAAGCCGGGAGCGGCGGGGTATCCTCATCCGCCGCGCACCTCATTCATCGCCCGCTCAATCGCTTGGCGTAGGGCGTCGGTTCCTTGGCGTGCGGCGGCGAGGAGATCGTCGGAGGCCAATCGCTCGAAAATGCGACGGCGGAGGTCCGCCGGGATGTTTCGCTTCTTCAAGTCTTCACGCACCTCGCCCAGAACGGCCAGGTACGTCGCGTACTCCGGGCCGAACTCTTTTTCGAGCCGCTCGCGCAACCGCCGCGACAGGCTCGGCGCCGCACCGCCCGTCGAAATGGCGATCAGGAGGTCCCCCCGCCGAACCTGCGAGGGGACGATGAAGTCGCACAACTCCGGCCGGTCCACGACGTTCACCAGGACGCCGGCCGCCCGCGCGTCGGAGGCCACTTGCCGGTTGACGATCTGGTCGTCCGTTGCCGCGACGACCACGTGCGCCCCCTCCAGGTGCCCCTTCTCATAGCGCGCTGCGAGGCACTCGAAGCGCCCGTCCTCGGCAAACCCGGGAGCAAGTTTCGGCGCGACGACGCGCACGCGCGCCCCGGCGTCGGCCAGGGCCCGCGCTTTGCGCAGCGCCACCTCTCCCCCGCCGACCACCAGCGCCCCTTGGCGGAAAAGATTCAACACAATCGGATAGGCGAAATGCGATTCGGTCATGGGAGGGAAGTATAACCGGCCGCGCCGGATCAGACAACCGAATCCGTCGGCCGCTTGGTTTCCACGAACGGAAGGACGTACGGGCCGTTGGGCATGACGATGACGCGGGCGTCCGGGCCGTGCTTGTCGAACGCGCGCTCCAGGCCCGCCTGGAGGCTCTCGACGGGCGTCACAAACCCCGCCAGCAACGATTCCTGGACATCGCGCGGCAGACGGTCGGACCAGAAGAGAATCTCCCCGTGCCGGGCGGCCTTCGCCAGGTTCTCAAGGGCCCACTGATCCTTCACGACCGGCGCTCCCTCGGCCGTCACGGCCGCCAGAAAATCTTCGATCGTCTCGTGGCGCGCGAGAAGGTCCGTGAACTCCTCGTCGCCGAGCCCTTCCTCGCACGCCGCCGCATAGAGGAACGTCCCGCCGCGCTTCAGGATTCCAAGGCCCGTCAGGAGGCCCTTCTGGCACTGGTAGAAGACGTGGTCGAGGGGAAAGCCGCCGTTCGTCGTCACGAGGATGTCACACGGCTCGGGGACGGGGCGCGCGACGTGCTTCCGCAGGAACGCCGCCCCCGCCTCGTGCACCGTCTCCATGTCGCCGGCGAAGACGCCCGTCGGCCGGACCTGCCGATCCACCGTCACGTTGACCGTGAAGTGCGGCGGGGCGAAGGCGGCGACGGCCAGGGCCTCCTCGTGCTCCGGGTTGCCCTCCAGACAGCCCGGCAGGGCTCGCGGGTGCTCGAGAAATTTCGGCGCGTGCCAGGCCCGGACCGTCTCTTCGCCCGCGATGCCGGGGCAGATGGCCTTTCGGCCTCCCGAGAATCCGGCCATGAGGTGCGGCTCGATGACGCCGGTCGCAATCCGCACGTCGGCCTGGACCCATTCGCTCGCCAGGACGACCGGCGTGCCGGCGGCCGTTTCACCCAGGCGCCGAAGCGTGACGGACCGCCGGCTGAAATGGTTCACGACGCGGTACTTCGACACGATGTCCGCGCCGAGGAGCCGGCACGTCTCGTCGCCGACGACCGGACCGTGCAGGCCGGTCCCGATCAGGAGGGTGATGCTCTCGGCGGGGATGCCGGCGCGCTCGAGTTCCGCGAGGATCGGCACCGCCAGGTCGTGGTTCGGGCACGGCCGGGTCCGGTCGCTCACGAGAATGACGGCGCGGAAGTTGCGCCAGTCGCGATGCCACTCCTTCGTGCCGACCGACCGGTTTCGGCCCTTCGTCCGTTCCGCGAGGACGGCGGCAAGCGACGGCCCCGCGACCGGCGAGCGGAGGGCCTTGGCGACGGCCGCCTCGGCCGGCTCCAGCGCCGCCGGCCAGTCGGGCTCCACCACCGCCACGAGGTTTTCGTCCGGCACGTCGATGGAAGCGCCATCGCGGCCGTAGGCCAGTTGGATGCGCATCCGAGCCCCGTCGGGTCCGCCCCCGCACCGAGAACAAGGCTTCTATTTAAGCGGTTCGGCCGCTGGCCGCAACACGTTTCTGAACACCGCTCGGTTGCCCGCCGCCGGCGACAAGAGGTGTGCGAAAGCGCCGACGGCCCCGCCTCGCGGTTTGGATTGGGAAGTGCGGTGAAACACTTACTCGGGTGGCTCTTTATCCGTATGGGGATGGGACGGCGCGCGGTCGCGGATCTCCCGGGCGCGCTCCTCGAATCCGGCCGCCTCCTCGGCACGGTCCAGTTTCTTCAGCAAATCAGCATACGCCTCCAGGTGCCAGAGCAAATCGGGGTCATCGGGAGCAGCCGTCGCCTCATAGTAAGCGAGGACCTTGCGAAAGAGCGGCTCGGCTTCCTCATAGCACTTCTGCTGCAAGTAGAGGGAGCATAGGATGAAACGGGCATTCGCCAGATCCTCCTCGTCCCGGCCGTGGCGCTGTTCCTGGAGTTCGATGTGGCACCGCAAATATCTTTCGGCCTCCGTGTCGTGGCCAAGATCCTTATGCGCCACGCCCAGCATGAACATCAGCAAGCGCTCGTGCGCTTCGGAGGGCCCAGGCGTCGTTTCACGGATGACTCGCGCGCGCTCGAGCAGTGGCAGGGCATCCGTCCGCTGGCCCTCCCCGAAGTGCGCCAAGCCCAGCGTAATCAATGCATTGGCAACATACAGATGGTCCGAGCCGTAGGACTTCTCGGCAATGTCCACGGCTCTCTGAGCCGTGGCTACCGACAGTGTCGTTTCTTTCGTCAGGTAATAAGTCTCAGCCAGCCGCATCAAATAGACCGCAATTTCAGGACTCTCGGGGCCGAATGCTTCTTCGGCGAATTGAGCCGCACGCTCTCCTATGACCTTCGCTTCTGGATACCTGCCCTGCGCGCACAACACCTCTTCGAGCCGGTGGAGACAACGTGCCATGTCTTCCTTGTCCGGCTGAACGTCCTGTTCGCGGATGCCGAGTTCCTCGCGATAACTATTCTCCGCCTGGGCGTATTTGCGCTGCCGCCGGCGCATCTCGGCAAGAAAGTGCAGGGCGTCCGCCAGGCGCGGATGCGGAGGATCGGGAACCCGTCTGAGAATCTCGACCGCCTCCTCGGCGGCCGCCTCAGCCTCCTTGAACCGGCCCATCTCCTTGTAGGGGATCAAAGTGCCTACCAGCAAGTGGGCCACCAAAGGATCATCTGGCCCCTTGACCCTCCGAGCCAATTCGCATGCCTGCTGAAGCATAGCGAGCACTTCAGGGAAACGGCCTTGGTCCTTGTACAGTTGCGACAGCTGTAAGCGTGTCGCAAGGAGACTCTTTGAGTCCCCCGCCTTTTCCGAAATAGGGATCGCTTGCTCAAGCAAAGATATGGCCTCAGCCGTGCGGCCTTGCTTCTTGCACAACTCGGCCAAAGCCGAGAGCGTGCAGGCCCGGCGTCGGTCTTCCAGGCCAAAGCGTTCGGCCTGTCTGAGAGCGCGCATCAAGTACCATTCCGCAGGGAGGTAATCCGAGCGCTCAAGGTGGGCTCGACCGGCCCTGACAGAATCCACCCACGAGAAGGTGCGGGGATAAGGGGTCAACATCGGGCCAAAGGCGAGCAGCGATAAACCAAGCAGGCAAAACAGCAAAGAAAGCATCAGCCAACGAGTTCTTGTCCGCGTCCAAGCCACGCGAATTCCCCACTCGGCCTCAATCTCCATCATACCATACGCCCCCCGCCTCGCAATATTCTTGCTTCACCTCGCGGAAGCGGAAACTGTCAGGGCCGGTTTGGGCTTGAACGGCGGGTGGGAGGAGGGTATAGTTCTCGCGGCAGGTCCGTTCATGGGCGCTTAGCTCAGTTGGCTAGAGCGCGTGGATCACACCCACGAGGTCACAGGTTCAAGTCCTGTAGCGCCCACCAGATTTCCATCGGACTTATCGCAATCAATCGAACTATCGCGAACCGGCTGAGAAAACGCGGGTTTTGGCTCGCCTGCCGCTTCGACCTGTGACTCGTTTCGGTTCAATGTGTGCGCCTGCTGCAGCGCATTTTGCAGCGCGCTGCGGAAGTGATCCTCGGTCACTTGCAGGTAGT
>Ga0307380_10004580_pt1 | contig 18613 bp, 17 predicted proteins | sample UN3MG_FD_202239 | JGI IMG/M metagenome (GOLD analysis project Ga0307380, IMG submission 202239) | Soil microbial communities from Risofladan, Vaasa, Finland - UN-3 | ecosystem: Environmental > Terrestrial > Soil > Coastal area > Acid sulfate soil | place: Finland: Risofladan, Vaasa | collected...
ATCGAGCGATCGCGGACGAGGAGGTCCGGGCTTGACGTTGATTGGAGGCCGGTGCACCGCTACGATTCTGTGGAATGATGCTGTCCAGCGTGAACCATCCGGACCCGATCTTCGGTTTGGAGCGAGTGCTGACCAGGGCGTTGCCCTGGGCGTTCGTGGTTTTGGCGGCCGTGGTCGTGCTGTTGCTGATAGTCACGTACTATCGGCGTCACATTCGGACCGGAGGTTCCGGCGGCCGACAGCCTTGGACCCTGCAGGACCTGCGGGAGATGCACGCCCGCGGTGATCTGGCGGATGAGGAGTTCGTCCACCTCAAGGCCCGTGTGGTCGCGGAGTCCGGAGCGGCGCCATCCCGTAACGGCGGACCAGTCGGAGGCGGAGAATCCGACCCAGGCGGCAACGAAGCGCCGCCCCGGATGGAGGAAGCGAACAACGAACAGTCGGCACCGCGGCCCGACGCCGAGCAGGGAGATTAACCTGAATCGGGCGCGCGGTTTTGGACGATATGACCACGTGCGGCGGCTCCACGGTTAGCGGACCCGGCGCAAAGTGCTTTTGGCGGAGAGGAATCCATGGCGGGAACCCGGAGTGGCGGCGGCGGTCGTCGGTCCAGTACCTGCAGCTTCTGCGGGAAGGGCCAGCGCGAAGCCGGACCGATGGTCGAGGGCCCCAAGGACGTCTACATTTGCAAGTCCTGCGTCGAACTCTGCCACAACATCATCCGGCAGGAGACGCGCAAGGCCGCAACCGCGCGCGCACTGGTCGGCACCATTCCCAAGCCGCGCCAGATCAAGGACTTCCTCGACGAGTACGTCATCGGGCAGGAGTCCACCAAGCGAACCCTGTCTGTGGCCGTCCATAACCACTACAAGCGTCTGACCCATGCCGAGGGCGCCGACAAGGACGACGTCGAACTCGACAAGTCGAACGTGTTGCTGGTCGGTCCGACCGGCTGCGGAAAGACGCTCCTGGCCAAGACCCTTTCCCGCATCCTGAACGTGCCGTTTGCCATCGGCGATGCGACCACGCTGACCGAGGCCGGCTACGTCGGTGAGGACGTGGAGAATATCCTGCTGCGCCTGCTGCAAAACGCCGACTACGACCTGGATCTGGCCCAGCGCGGCATCGTCTACATCGACGAGATCGACAAGATCGGGCGGACCACGCAGAACGTCTCGATCACTCGGGACGTGAGCGGCGAGGGGGTGCAGCAGGCCCTGCTCAAGATGCTCGAGGGCACCGTCTCCAACATCCCGCCGCAGGGTGGGCGCAAACACCCCGAACAGCAGTACATCCAGATGGACACCACCAACATCCTCTTCATCTGCGGCGGCACGTTCGTCGGACTGGAGGACATCATCCGCCGGCGGATCGGCAAGTCCGCTATCGGCTTTGCCACCGAGGAGCAGACCGCCGACAGGCGCCAGGAGCTGGGCGAGATTCTCTCCAAGGTCGTTCCCGAGGACCTGGTCATCTACGGCATGATCCCCGAACTGGTGGGTCGCGTGCCGGTGATCACCACCCTGGAACCGCTGAATGCTGACGCGCTGGTCCGCATTCTGACCGAGCCCAAGAACGCCCTGGTCCGTCAGCACAAGAAGTTCTTCGAGTTCGAGGGTGCCGAGCTCGAGTTCACCGATGATGCCCTGCGGGCCATCGCCGAGATCGCTCTCGAGCGCGACACCGGGGCTCGGGCCCTCCGCGCCGTCACCGAGGAGATCATGCTCGATGCGTTCTTCGACCTGCCCGAACATCCCGCGGGTAAGAGCTGGCTGGTGACCGAGGAAGTCGTCCGGGGCGAGGAGCCACTGGTTCCAGGGCGGGGACGCCGCCGGCTGGAATCCGCCTAATCCTTTGTGAAACCTGGGCTTGTGACCGCCTTGTCCGTGGGGCCGTTCGGTCTTTCCGGTCAAGAACGGTCGCGGGTGCGTCGATACCGATCGTGGAAGCTGTGGCACCGGCGGTGCCCTCGCCGGGATTACAATCGCGAGGCGTCGAACTGCGATGGCTATCACTCTGCGGTGCCCCAACCTGAAGTGCCGATCGGTCCTGCAAGTGCCCGATTCGACCCGCGGCACGAAGGTCCGTTGTGGTCAATGCGGCACCGCGTTTATCGTACCGCCCAAACCCGACCGACCCTCCACCTCGAAGACGATCCAGACACTCACCACGAAGATGCGCTCGGAATAGCCGTCCGCTGGACAAGCGAACCGCTGGACCGATAATGCTCGCGGGCGGCCCGCAGGAGTGTCGGCGCCCGGCTCTGAGACCAACCCCGACGGAAAGGACCCCGCGTGCATCCCGGCCGACTCCTTGTGGGCCTGGTTTTCCTGGCCCAGGTGGCTCCCCCAGCTCTGCGAGCCGCCCCCCCCGACGAGCCCGCTGCCGCGCCCGAGCATCCTCTGCTTGGCGTGTTGGCCGACGAACTGGACTACGCGCTCGCCAACCTGGTCACCGAAGAAGGTGTTCGGCCGTACTACCTGGCCTATGCCGTCACGCAGTCGCATACCGCCTCGCTGTCCGCCACACTGGGCGGACTGACCTACAACAACGAGAGCCGGGCGCGCCTGCTCGACGTGGACGTCCGCGTGGGCGACTACTCGCTGGACAGCACCCACAAGATCCGCGGGGGCTACGGCGGCGGCGGCTTCCTGGGCACCAGCCCCCTGAGCCTGGAGGACGACGCCGACGCCATCCGCCACACGCTCTGGTGGGCCACGGACCGACAATTCAAAGACGCCGTCAAGCGACACGCCCGCGTGCTGACCAACGTGAAGGTCAAGGTCGAGGAGGACGACAAATCGGACGACTTCTCCCGCGAGGAGCCCGCCGTCTACGCGGAGACGCCGCAGGAGCTGGCCGTGGACCGCGACGCCTGGGCCGAGCGGCTGCGCAAGCTCTCGGCCATCGCCCGTCGCTATCCGCTGGTCTACGAGTCGCAGGTGTCGCTGGCCGCTGAGGCCGAGACGAAGTTCACGGCCACCTCCGAGGGCACACGGCTCCAGACTGCCGGCAAGCGGTTTCGTTTGTACGTGTCGGCCTCGACCAAGGCCGACGACGGGATGGACCTGTCCAAGTCGCACATCTTCGACGCCGCCACCCAGGGAGGCCTGCCGGACGACGAGCACATCGCCCGAACCTTCGAGCAGGTTATCGAGCAGGTGCTGGCCATCCGCCAGGCGCCGCTGGTCGAGCCCTACACCGGGCCGGCCATCCTGCGTAATCGGGCCAGCGGCGTGTTCTTTCACGAGATCTTCGGCCACCGTATTGAAGGGCACCGGCAGAAGGACGTGGAGGAAGGGCAGACCTTCACCAAGAAGGTCGGCCAGCCGGTCTTGCCCGATTTCATCACCGTGCGCGACGACCCGACCCTGGCCCGGCTTGGCGACGTCGACCTTCGCGGGCACTACAGGTACGACGATGAGGGCGTGGCGGCCGAGGACGTCACCCTCGTCGAGAACGGGATTCTGAAGACGTTTCTGCTGTCGCGTTCCCCGGTCGAGAGTTTTCCGCGCTCCAACGGCCACGGGCGGCGCCAACCCGGTTATCGGGCCGTCGCCCGCCAGGGCAACTTGATGGTGCAGTCGAGCACGAAGGTCGGCTTCGACAGACTGCGCGAACTGCTCGTCGAGGAGTGCAGGAAACAGGACAAGCCCTACGGGCTGCTGTTCGAGGACATCACCGGCGGGTTCACCGGCACGCGCCGCCGCGGGGCGCAGACCTTCAAAGTGCTCCCGGTCGTGGTCTACCGCGTATACGCCGACGGTCGGCCGGACGAGCTGGTCCGCGGCGTGGACATAGTCGGCACGCCTCTGTCCTGCTTCGAGAAGATCCTGGCGACCGCGGACGACCCGGCCGTCTTCAACGGCAACTGCGGGGCCGAGTCGGGCTCCGTCCCGGTGTCGGCCATTTCGCCGAGCATCCTGGTCGAGTCCATCGAGATAGAAAAGCGCCAACGCTCGCAGAGCCGCCTGCCCATCCTGCCGCCCCCGGTAGCCGAGGTGCAGTAGCCGGGCGGCTGGCACGGTCAAGCGTCAGCATGGCCATGCTGTTCGGGGGTACCACGCCCCTGTCCCGGCCGGGTGACATGCTCACGCTCGTCAGGGGACTGTGTAAGCGCCATCTTCGTCCAGGTCATAGCAGACCGACACATACGTCGGGATGTTCATTGCCGAGACAAAGATTCTCGTTCCGCTGGGATACCAACGATCTGGTTGGCGCGAGTCGGGCTCGCTGACCCACTCGACGTGCCCGTCGCAATGTAGGGCGTTGAGGCCCAGCTCTGTGCCGTGCGGGTGTCGGTACGTGCGCGGGGCCCGTGCCGGATCCAGATCATACGCGTGCATCCACATGGCACTGATCGTCGGCCCGCCGTCCGCAAAGGATCCACCGTAGAAGGACAGAGCCCGGACTTCATAAGTGCCGCCAAAGGAGCTGGTGAAGCGGGCGCCGTCTGAGAGGAACAGTTTCTCGGATGGGGGGCCTATAAGGTCCAATCGCGGCTCGTACCCCGGCGGCAAGTCGATCGACAACCAGGGGCGCCACCAGGCGTACGTTCGCACGCTCGGGTCCAGCGTATCCCCCGACTCGTAGTACAGCATCATGCGCATGGCGTTGTAACTCACCATGCGCATCGCCGGCCAGTTCGGGAACGGGCCGAACTCCCCATTATGATAGGGCAACGCCTCGTAACCGTTGGCCGGGCACCAGTAGAATCCGTGTCGCAATTGCTCCGATCGCGTGCTGCGATTGGGGTCCAGGGGCACACCCAGGTAGCCCGCCAGCGGGGCGGCCCAATCCCAGGTCTGGGTGACGTCGGTGGGAATGTCCACTTCGTCCGGCTCCGCGTCGCCGTACTCGAGGATCAGCTCCGTGCCCGTGGTGCCGGGTGAGCCGGGGAGGTATCCGCCGTGGTCGGCGGTGTATTGCAGCATGGCCGCCCCCAATTGGCTGAGCCGAAAAGCGCACATCACCTCCCGATTGGGCCGGGACACGCTCCGTGCACCTGCCAGAAGGATCGGTGCCAGGCACAGCAGGCAGCCCAGCACGGCCAGGACCTCGATGCGGGTCAGACCGCGCGATCGACTGCGTTTTCGAGCTTCTGTGTCTCTCGTTTGCATGATCTCTTCTCCGCGCTTCGGGACGCCGTGTGTCCCGGTGAAGGTTGGCCGCGGCCGGGCCGGGACTTCGTGATGGGTTCCGGTGTGGGCGACGTGGGTAGCAACGGTTTCCGATTCTTGAACGGGCCCGCCCGCAGGACGAGTTCGAACTCCTCGCCTGCAGCAAGGGCCGACAGGTCGATTCGCCAGGGTTGGGCCCCGGGGGGATCGGAGCCGTCCCCGATAAAGGGATCACCCAGCAGTACGTCGTCCAGCGGGCCGATCGTGGACTCGAACGCGATGACCGCGCTCGAGGGGCCGAGCGAGAGCAGATCGCCGGAGGGGGCGAAGGAGCCGATGCTGTCGAAGGTCGGCGTCGGACCGTCGCAGGGGCGCAGGACCACCTTGAGGCCGCTGGGATCTCCCAGGCTGCTGGGATCTCCGTCGAGGGCCAGGGCCAGCGAAAGCTCGACGAAGTCGGCATCTCCGGGATCGCGCCGCCATCGTGTCACCAACCAGGTGTCGTCAGCCAACAGCAGGTCGGCGTCGATCACCGCGTCGATGTCGTCCGGAGCCGTGAGCATTCGCAACAGATGGCTCGACGCACCGCCGTCGGCTTCTATCTGGGGATGGTCACACTCGACGATTCCGGCATCCGTGTAGACAAGGGTCAATCCCCACGACGGGGCGGGGGTCAACCCCACCACGATCGTCCAAAGACCGATCCGAAACGCACGACTGCGGAAAGAACGGGTCTCGTCAGCCATGACATGTCTCCCAAACCGTGCTTGGGTCGTGGGCACGTGGTAGTGCCCACAAGTCACGTCTGGCGAAACCCGGGTTTCTTACACACATTCTTGCGGGATTCGTGGGCAAGTCGCCGCACCACCGGCCGAAACGTCTCTACCCGCACCCCGACAGGACGTTGCCTGACCGGCCCCTTTCGGTGTTTCTCAGGATCCTCCCGAGCAGATTCCGCCCGCGGGCGCTTCCCGAAGCATCGCGGCCGGCGGTCCTTGCACCCACTCCGAGAACGTCGGCCGCTCGCGTTGCCCTTGACGCTACAGCTTGACGATGTATCTTGGATTGGCCGTGGCGGCGTAGCTCAGCTGGTTAGAGCGTGGGATTCATAAACCCAAGGTCGCCGGTTCAAGTCCGGCCGCCGCTAGTCGTCCTAAACACATGAGCTGCAGTGGGTTACGCCCCTGCGGCTCTTGTCGTGTCCGGCCCCAAGCGGCTGCCGCCCCCGGGTTCCTGATCCGATCGAGGTCGGCCCACCGACCGCAATCCGGCCGCAGTGGCCGGTCAGCCCGTACGCCAGTCCATCTCCGGTTCAGGCTTGTTGTCGAGCACCTTCTCGATGCTCTCCATGACGTCCGGAGCCAGCTTCTCTGCGACGGCCAGAGCCTCCATGTTCTCGACGACCTGGTTCGGGCGGGATGCCCCGGTGATCACCGTGCTCACGTTCGGGTTCTTGAGACACCACGCGATCGCGAGTTGCGCCAGGCTGCAGCCCAGCTCCTTGGCGATGGGAGCCAGGCGCCGAACCTTCTCGATTCGACGATGCCCTTCCTCGTCGAGTACCTGGTCCCGCAGCCATTTGTAGTCTTCCAGGGCGAGCCGGCTCTCCTCGGGGACGCCGTCGTTGTACTTGCCGGTCAGCAGCCCGCTGGCCAACGGGCTCCAGATCGTCGTGCCCAGGCCGTACTGAGTGTAGAGCCGCGCATACTCTTTCTCCACGCGGTCGCGGTGGAACATGTTGTACTGCGGCTGCTCCATCGTCGGCGGGATCAGGTGCTCGCGGCCGGCGAACTCGTGAGCCTGCCGAATCTGCTCGGCGCTCCACTCGCTCGTGCCCCAGTAAAGGGCCTTGCCCTGGCTGACGACATCGCTCATCGCTCTGGCCGTCTCCTCGATCGGCGTGTAGAGGTCGGGCCGGTGGCAGAAGATCAGATCGACGTAGTCGAGCTGCAACCGCACGAGTGACGCGTCCGTCCCTTCGACGATGTGTTTGCGCGACAGGCCGCGATCGTTCGGCCCCTTTCCTCCCCAGAAGATCTTGGTCGAGATCACCAGGTCCGACCGTTTCCAGCCGCTCTTCTTGAGGACATTGCCCATCATCGTCTCGGCCTTGCCCTGCGAGTAGCCCTCGGCGTTGTCGAAGAAGTTGACGCCCGCGTCGTAAGCCGCCCTCATGCACTCGTCGGCCGTGCCCTCATCGACTTGATCGCCGAAGCTGACCCAAGAGCCGAAGGACAGCGCGGAAACCTTCAGACCCGATGATCCAAGATGACGGTACTCCATATCACTTTCCTCCTCTTCAACGACCCGTCCGGCTCCTCGGGCCGGGGTCGCATCTCGTTTCGCGTCTGTTGTCCGGCGTGCCTCTCGATGCGCCCTACTCCTCCAACACCTTTCCGGTGACCGCGTCCACGAGAACGAAGCCGGTCTCGACCGGGAAGACGTACCGCGGGTTCTCGATCTCCGGGTTGTTCGGCTTGCACACCGACCACCAGGCAAAGGACGGGTCATAGCCGGCATCGATGAGCGCGTCCCAGGCTTCAACCACGTCAACGTCGAGGTTCCCCAGGTCCAGGAACTCGACTCCGAACGGGGGAACCTCGTCCTCGCTCACCGTCCAGTCGCCATCGAACGTCAGTGTCCAGCTCCGGATGCCCTCCTCCTCGCTGCAGCAGACGGCCCGGAAGTTCCAGATCGCGGTCTCCCCCGGCGCGGCCAACGGCTGACCGTCGGCCGACCTGCCACAGGCCCGAACGATCATGGCTCTGGGCTCGATCTGCCCGATCTCCTCGGAGGCTTCGGCGATGCGCCGGAGGCTCACGCTGTCCGGCCCCATCACGCCGTTGGTGCCCACGCCCGGATCGGGCAGTTGTTCCACGACGTCGGATGCGACCTCTCCAGTGCGTGTGTCCACGGTGGCCGTCGAGTCAGCGTAGTTGAACGCGTACAGCGCATTCGGGAAGCTGGCCGGAATGGGCTTATAGAGCGTCCAGCCGAAGAAATCGTCGGGCAGCCCGGCTTCCGCGAGCCGCGCCCGAGCTTCGGCTTCGGTCATCGTGACCTGCAGCAGATCGTAGTAGCTGACGCCAACGAGCACCGAAGGGACCGTCTCGACGGACCAGGCGCTGCGGTCATAGCCGAGGAAATACGTGTTCTGCGGCGCGTCCGGATTGACGGCGGTGAACTGCCATTCGACCGTCTGCGTGGTGGTGTCGGCCCTGTACGGGCCATTCAAACCGCTGGCCTGAATGAGGATGGCTCCGGTGTCGATCTCGCGGGCACGCTCGGCGGCGTCCTGAAGCAGCTCGCCTTCGTCGTCGATCGATTCGCACTGGCCGGTTTGGGGATTGCATTCCTGGTTCCCCAGACACTCGACGTCGAGGCATGGATCGTCGGTCGCCGGCCCGCCGCCCCCTGCTCCCCCGGGTTGACAGCCCCAACCCACCAGTGCGACGAGCCCGCAAAAGGCAAGTTTGATCCCAAACCGCGGACCATCACGCCGGCCGTTCATCGCAGCACCTCGCGATCATCGTTCGCCCGGTAACACCCTGTCGCCCGATTCGTGCCGCCCATCGTACCGGTACCACCACGGTATCGCCAGCCGCGCTGGTCATCCCCAACGATGGGCCCACGGTGCGGAACTGCCGGGTAGTGGACAACAACTCGAGTGTGGCAGCGGGTGGTCTATATAGCACCTCGGCACGGCCGGCCCGACGGGCGAAAAAGGGGGCCAAACGCCGGCGATGGCCCTGGGGCTGACCGACCACGTCTGGACGGTCGTGGAGTACCTGCGTTACCCGGTCCCTGTCAGCCCCTACCAACGCGAAGACTGGGCCGATCGGCGCAACAGAACGATGGAATCGGCCCTGGAAGCGCGAAATGGCAAGCGAGGTTTACCAACATCATGAGCGACTGCCGCGGTCTGCGTCAATCGCGAAGTCTACTGCCCGATTCCATCCCCCCGGCGGCGGTGGCGATGTGTGCGTCCCGTCAAGGAGTGCCGGCACGCCAACGCACACTCTGGGCTCTGGGAGGAAGGTATGGCGGGATCGGTGGACCTTGGGGAGAAAGGTCACTCAGTTCGTCCAGCCTCTATCCCGAGGCGGACGGTCCGTTCCCATCAAGGAGCATCGGCGAAATATGCTTGCTCGATGAGATCGACGATTGGTTTCACGTACTCCGGCGTCGCCCGCTCTCTGTAGAAACGACTGGAACGCTTCTGTCGGTTGTGGCCCAGGAACAGATCAACCATCTCCTCCGGCAACCCGGCATTGAAGCCAAGCGTTGGCCCGACATTGCGCAGATGCTTGAAAGTGTACGTGTGATCAAGCCCGGCCTCGTCTATGAGAGTCGATACGTTTTGGCTGATCAGAGTGCCGTTCAACGCCGTTCCCTGGTGGGTCAAAAGAACATGTCTGTCGGGGCAGCCCGGCTGCTCCGTCTCCCGCCAAGCCCTCAGCGCCGCGGTGACGCGCCCCACCAATGGCGTCCGCCGGTCAATGGCTCGGCCTGCCGAACGCCTCACCTTCTTGCGTGGCAACTCGAGGAATGGGGTGGGCTCGTCAAGGTGCAGGTTTGCCCAGTAGATCCGCTCGAAGTCGGAGCCGTTTAGTCCACAGTTAAGGGCCAACTGCAGGACGATCTTTGTTCGTATACCCCGCCGCCGCTTGCGGACGGCCTGCAGGCGCCTGGCCTTCCCGGACTGGGTCGAACGCTCAAGCTCCTCCGGATCGGCCGCTACCCATACGTCGCACCGCCGCAGCCAAGCCCGAAACACGTCAGGTGGCGTTGGCTCAGCGTTAGACTCTGCAGGTTCGTATTCCCTGGGTGTGTACGCCTTGAGCCGTTCGTTAATCCCGGACGGCCAGCTCCAGTCGACGTAATGTTGCAGACAATAGCGAAATATGGTACCAACTGCAGTCATGAGCTGGCCGTGCCAATGTGCCGACCTCTTGGCCGCCTCGCAATCTGCCCAACTGAAAAACCGCCTGAAATGGTCGGGCTGCAATTCGGCGATCCTCACGTCCCCTACGCAGGTGATCAGAAGTCTCCACAGAGACAGCGCATCCCGCTGGTGTTTCGTCAGCGGCGATCGCTTGAGCTTTCCGCGTCCATGGACGTCAATGTACGGCTGTCCGTTCTCGTCACACTTGTGCCGCAGCCAAGTCTCGCCGACCGCGGAAAGACGAGGGTTGTTTGGCGACGGGACCGCGGCAGCCTTCTTGGCAATCTCAGCGATGCGCACGGCAGGCACGCCGACGGCATCCGCGAGATGGTGAGCAGTTTCGACAAAACGGAACACACCCGGGTCGCCGCCGGAGACCACGCTGCCCACAACCCCTATTGGGGCATCGGCTCGACCGTGCAGGCCCTGCTGCTTCAGCTTCTGTAGGGCCATGCTGCGGCGGATCTCGGCCTCGGCGATCATACGGGCTTGGGCGACATCATCCATGTCGCGGAGCTGGCCGGCCCGGGCTGGCCCGGCTGGCCTGGCCCGCTGCGCCGCCCTTGCCTCGCGCCAATCTTTGAAGTAGACTCGCTTGCCGGATTGATCCAGAACGTAGTAGCGGCCCGTCCGCTTGTGCAGGCTGGCGCCATCGATGGTCTGGCCTTCGATCTGGATGTACTTGCGAGGCCTTGCGATGACCCTGACCTCCTGTGGCGCCGTGACCGTTGAGGCGCCCTCAACATTGCATCGCGCCAAGGAGATCGGGTCAAGGTTTAGGTCAAATGGCACCGGAGAGGTGGCTGAGTGGCTGAAAGCAACGGTTTGCTAAACCGTCGTACTGGGTCATACCGGTACCGGGGGTTCGAATCCCCCCCTCTCCGATCCCTGAGAGACGCGGCTCGCAAGTGCTGACGCCACGGCGACTTGCGAACCGCGTTCTCTGTTGCGCCCCCCGCTTGACCCGGGTTTGTCCCGGTCCGCGACCTCCGCGCTCGCCCTTTCTGTCGGGGCAAAGCAGGGCGCAAACGGCGCCGCACTCGCGGCGCCGTCTCCTGGTGCGGCACCGGTCACGGGCGCGATCAAGCCCGCGAACATGACCGCCGGGCACAACATCAACTCACAAGTCGAACCTTTTTGCATGATGAGTCTCCTTTGGCCGCCTTCATTCCGGCCGTTAAGCGATTGAACGGCACCGTGGCCATGAACCTGAGCGCTTCCGCATCGCCCAGGGAGTAGTACAAACCGGTCATCGAACGATCAGAATGCCGCATCCAACGTTGGACCATACGCTCTGGGACGCCGGCGTTGATACAGGTCGTGTTGAAGCAATGCCGCAAGCTGTGGAGCAGAAAACCCTCAATCCCGGCCCGCTTGGCAGCGGCCCTGAACCGGTCATTGAGTTTTTTGATATTGAGCGGCCGGCCGCCAGCGGCGTACCTGCTACTCGGCGGGGCGGTCAAGAGCAACTCGTGAGCATGCTCGGCGAGGAGCCTCCTGAGAACCGGCCGGATGCATGAATGAACAGGGACCTTGCGCTCTTGCCTGGTCTTCGTTGGGCCATGGACCTGGCGTTTGACATACACGAAGCCGGGCGCGTCCTCGCCGGCCGTTATGGCCCATTCAGCGCGGTTTGCCCAACGGCCTGCCGGGGCGCAGGCCGCTACAGGTGCTTTTTCAACGGACCGCTAGGGTAGCTGCAACGAGCGGTCCAGAGACGCCTTGGTTTTCGCTGATGTACCTCTCATCATGAGTTCCGCGGAATAAACCGTCCCCGCTGGAGGAGAACATCGGCGGCTCCCTGTGGCGTAGCGAGCCTCGCGATAAACCGTTTGTAAGTCAGTCTTTACGGCTATTTCGCACGGCTCCGGGGGCGCAGGCGTTTCCACTCAGCGGCATCACGAAATCGAGAATCGCGGTTGCCAGATGGCCTGACCCTGGTTATGCTTCCTGCGGTAACGATCTTCTCTGATCTTCCCCTTTCTGAGGATCTGCCCGCGGCAGCGGGTGCTTTCTCCCGAAACGGACCGGTCACTGAGGCTCGATTGATGGCCTGACGCATGCGTAGTAGGCAGGGTTTCCCCTGTCTGCGCTGTGCGTCGTTGGGCGGCGAATTGCGGCGATGGCCGCAGGCAACTTAGAGAGCCCGAGAATCCGATTTCACACCTTGCCAGCACTGCCGCTTCGGTACCGGACTGCTCCCCGTGGGAAAGAAGACTCCGTCTGGACGGGCCCGCATCTGAAGGGCTACCTGACGGACCAGGCCGGCACGGACCGTCGGTCTGTTGCCAGTCACGGACTCGTCGCAGTGAGGGCGGGGTAGAAACATGGGCATCGGGTCAATCGGAGATTCATGATGGGGCGGAAATTGTATGTTGGAAACCTCGGCTTCGACGTTAGTGGCAGTGATCTTGAGCAGCTGTTTGCGAGTTATGGGACCGTAGAAAGTGCGACCGTGATCAGCGATCGGACCACTGGCCAGAGCAAGGGGTTCGGGTTCGTCGAGATGACCTCCAACGAAGAAGCCGCGGCCGCGATCGCAGCGCTGGATGGAAAGGAGCTCGGTGGCCGTGCAATCAAGGTGAATGAAGCCAAGCCGCGCCCCGCAGGTGGTGGTGGCGGTGGCGGTGGTGGTGGTGGACGCGGCGGACGCGGCGGACGCTGGTAGGGCTGTCGTCGCGGGGAACACGCTGTAAACGGGCTTCGCGCAGGCGATTCGCAACAAAGGAGCTCGAAGTGCTAACCGTAACGGAAGCAGCCAGCGCGAATCTCGCTCAGATGATCAAGCAGCAGGGCGCGCCGGAGGACATCGCCGTTCGTTTCGTATACGAAGGGCACGGCGTTGCTTCGCATCGGGACAGCCAGCGCGCGGGCGACACGGCTTCTCAGCACGAAGCACGGACGGTCTTGCTGCTGGACGCCCAGGTGTCGAAACTACTTGCCGCAGACAGGCTCGATCTCGTGGGCGCGAAGCTGGCGCTGAAATGTCCGAAGGAAGGCGAGTAGCATCGGCGATGATGCCCGACGAGAAGACGCAGTTGCTCGCGCTGCTTGAGCACGCGGGCAAGTGGTGCCGCAATGCCGAGGCGCTCGATGCCAGCGGCAATGGCGTCGCCTACGACGACGACGCGGCAGTTGCGTGGGACATCACGGGTGCGCTGTGCCGGCTGTTCGGCTGGCAGCGTGCGTGCGTACTCTTTGGCCAGCTTGACCGGCACATCCACGGCAAGCGGATCATGTTCGGCTGGCCAAGACCCGACGCGGAGATGGACGCGATGGCGGCGCTCCAGGACTTCAACGATCGATTCGATACGACGTTCGCGTTGCTGCGCGAGCGGATCGAGACGATGCCGGTGTGGCAAGGAAACAGCCGCGGGAGCGGCGCGCTACGAGAATGTTGACAAACGAGGCCGAGCAAACGCGATCTGCTGCCGCGTAGCGTTAATGCCGCCAAACAGCTAACACACAATGGAGATTTTATGGCAAAGCAACGACCATCTGTCCACAAACGTCAGCGTGAACATCAGAAACGGCAACGCGAACTTAAGAAGGCAGAGAAAGCGGCGCAGAAGCGTGAGCGGAAGCTCAACCGCGACCAGGAGGACTCAGCGGCGCCGCCCGAAGATGCTGACGTGACGCCCGACGCGGATAGTGGAAACACGGGTCCGGTCGAGTAACGAGTCGCAACCCGATCTCATCCGGCACAGGACCCCGATTGGGGACTATCTGGGCTTCTTCTCGCGAAAACCAGGGGCGGCCGCCAGGGTGAAGAGCACGACCTCCTCGCCGGTCGGTGTGCTGATGTCGTGGTGCAGGCTGACCACCTTCACGCCGGTGACTTCTAGAACCATCGATTCCAAGACTGGCCGGGCGGTTTCGATCAACTGGGTCCTGACCTGTTTGAGGAGCCCCCTCCCCTTCTCCGCCGGGAGTGACCCGACCAGTTGCTGTTCGGCCGCAGTCAGAACGCCCTGGAGACGGACCACGAGGAGGTCGCCGATCAGGTGCGTATGGACGTCCTTGGGGCCCCGGCCCATGTATTCCTGCTCAAAGCGGCGGATCCCGTCACAGATCTCGGCCTCGATTTCTCCCTGCGTCTTCATTGTGGCTTCAACTTCTCTCAAAAATCCGCCAAGTGGCCGCCTACTCGACGGCGTGCGCCTGGGCGCCTCGGACTTCGGCTCCGTCCGCGAACCCAGCCAAAGCGCGGAGGCGCTCTTGCTCTTCTTGGGCCGGTCGTTATGATAACCCACACTGGGGTTGGCGCGAAGCTCATGCGCAGGCTCCATTCGCGGTTTGAAGCGAAGACGTCGGATGACGATTTGAGGGGCAACCCGGCTGTGCCGGGGGGCCCGTTGACGAGTAAGCCGATGTGGTCGAATACCTCCGCGTATTCGTCCGCATCGGCTTTTTTCGTGGCCTCGACTTCACGGACGAAGGTGGCCGCCCAGAAGGTACCCCAGTGGACAAGCCCCAGTCGGGAATGGCGCAACAGATTGCCCAAGCAGCCAAAGCGTTTGAGCAAGAAAGGACCGGCCACCGACCTGAGTCGGTGACGGTGGTCCTGTGCGATGACGCGCTGGTCATCACCTTGCACGGCGCGTTGTCGGAAGCCGAGAAGGCCCTGGCCAAGGACCCCGAGGGTGCCGCGAAGGTGCAGGAGTTCCACCGACAGCTCTTCGCCAGCGCCGCTGAGACGCTGCGAAAGGACATCGAACGCATCACCGGTGTGAAGGTGCGTGAGGCGACGGCAGAAATCGAGCCGAGCACGGGAACGGTGGTGCAGGTCTTCACGACCGGCACCGTGGTGCAGGTGTTCCTGCTCGCCGGCGGCGTCGAGACGGACGTTTGGAGCGACGACAGGCCGTCCGCGAAGCAATGAACCCGGCAGATGAGTCGTGCAGGTATCAGTGAAGTGCTTTTCGGAGGTTGGGATGAAGCACCGTGGCCGGCGGGATCCCCTGTCAGAGTGGGGTGATCCGCCGCGCTTCGGTGGAGAACTTGCGCGATTGGAGGATGGACCATGCTGACCGTAACACCGGCCGCACGTGAATGTCTGTTGTCGAGGCTGGGCCGCAAGAAGGCCGCCGATGACGTCGCGATGAGATTCACGCGCAGGGAGGGTGGCTGGCGACTGCGCCTGGACCGCGCCGCCCCCGACGATACAGCCTTCACCCACGAGGGCAGAAACGTGTTGCTGTTGGACGAAGCGGTGTCGAAGGCGATGGCGAATCTGAAGCTCGATGTCAGGGCAACCGAGGCCCGTCCGGGCCTCAAGTTACGCCGAATCAGAGATTCGGCGGACTAGATCGTGGAACTTCCGCGACGAGCCCCTAGCGACGTTTATCTCCCGGACGGCGAATTCCGGAAGCGCGTCTCTGCGCTACGGCAGCTCACGCACGCCCACGAGCTGGCCATCGGGATCGTGTATGCGTTCGATTTCCGCACGCGCATGCTGCCATTCTGGTACGCGGACAAGCGCATGGCCCCATGCTCCGTCCGTTTGTTGGGAGACGTGCTGTACGAGGCCGGCTTCACCAACCTCCGGATCGTGCTGCAGCAGTGGTCGCCGAATGTCCTGCCCAGCAGGATGCGGTTGGGCGAACGACCGCTGGATATGCTGCTCGTGTCTTCCATGCAGGTGCACGCGGAGCGGGCTTACGCGTTGATCCGAGATGCGCACCGGGCGGGCGCTGCCCGTCCGCTCATCGTAGCAGGCGGCCCGAAAGCCATTTACGAGCCCACCGACTTCTTCGAGTTGGGCCCTGAACCGGGCATCGGCGCCGACTGCGTCGTGACCGGCGAGGCGTACGTGCTGCTGGACCTGTTGCAGGCCGTCCTGGCGCATCGTCGTGCCGGCGAGACGCCGCTCGACGCCTTCGAGAACGCTCGGCTGGCAGGCACGTTGGCCAACGTGCCCGGACTGGTCTATCTGTCTCCGGACGCGTCCCCGCAAAAGCCTGTGGCAGTCAACACCGGCGTGCAGAGGCTCCTGTGCGACCTGGACGAGCTGCCCATGCCCGACGCCGGCTACCGGATGATTGAGCGACCGCACCGCCGCCGGACGCTCTCCGCGGAGCCGTGCTCTGCCAAACGGGTGGGCAGGATTTCGACTATCGCTTCGGTGAATCCCACGCAGGGCTGCCGCTTCAACTGTCCATACTGTCCGATCCCCGCAGTCAACCAGCGCACCTGGCGCCACAAAAGCCCGCAGCGCTTGGCGGCGGAGATCGCACACATCTATGAGAGCTTCGGCATCACCAGCTTCTTCGGCACCGACGACAACTTCTTCAACGACCGTCAGACGGTGATCGACCTCATGACCGAGCTGGCCGGCACCACGGTGCACGGACAGCCTCTCTCCAGGCTCATCCGCTTCTTCACCGAAGCCACCGAATTCGACGTCTACAAGAATCGTGACCTGCTCCCGCTCTGCCGAGCGGGTGGTCTGACTGCCATCTGGTTCGGCCTCGAAGACATCACCGCCGCACTGGTCAACAAGGGACAGACCGCCAGCAAGACGGAGGAGCTGTTCGCGCTGCTGCGGAAGCGGGGTATTGAGCCGATGGTCATGATGATCCACAGCGACACCCAGCCCCTGCGCTCCGAACGCGGTGACCTGTCGGGGCTGCTCAATCAGGCTCGCTATGTGTTCAATCAGGGGGCCGTGTCATACCAGTGCACCTATCTGGGGCCGGCCGTCGGAACGCGCGACTTCGAACCCGCGGCCGAGAACAGGGCGATCTACGAGCGGGTCGGGCGTCGAGACATCCCACAGGCCTACCACGACGGCAATCACGTGGTCGCCTCCAGGCACGCACGCTCCTGGCAGCAGCAATTGAACGTCTTGCGGGCATACATGGCTTTTTACAACCCGCTCAACACGTTGCGGGCGCTGGCCGGGTTCCGAAAGGACTCCATGGGCCGGAAGCGCTTGTTGTTCCAGATGATCGGCCAGATTGGGCTGCTGATGACGGCCCCCAGACTGCTCGCATGGGCCCGCCGTCTCAAGCGCGGACCCATCGAGCCTTACGACGGCTTGTGCAGGGCGCGCATCCCCATGATCGACGCCGCAAGCGGCGACGAGATCAACTGGGCGATCGAGCATATTCCATCGCTCGACGCGCCGAAGGCCGCCACGTCGCCGGCGCCGCTGGACGCCGCGTGCACAGCAGTGGCCGCCGCGATATGAAGGCGAGGATCGAATCAACGAGCAGCTCCCGTCGAGACAATCGGTGCCCCAGACCGTCCGACGACAGCCCGGCACGCCGGGCAGGAGTTCGCTGCTGCGGGCATCACGCCATCGAGCGGGCGAGCAGACCCCATGGAACGCGTCGGTCAATCCGGCCCGAGGCCGCGAACCCTGAAAGGACCACGACCATTCGCCTTTGCCTGATCAATCCCCGAAATCCTCTGGTAAACCTGACCGACATCAAGAGAAGCCGGTGGAATCGCTACCGCGTCTGGAAACCGCTGGGCCTGACGACGCTCGCCGCGCTAACCCCGCCGGAGTGGGAGATCACGATCTTCGACGAGAATGTCCACGCGCCTGACTACGGGAACCTGCTGCGCCCGGACCTGGTGGGCGTGACCGCGTTCACCTCACAGGCGAACCGAGCGTACGAGGTCGCGGCGGAGTTCCGCCGCCGCGGCGTGCCGGTCGTGATGGGCGGCATTCATGCCACCATGCGTCCCGATGAGGCCATGGCACGCGTGGACTCGGTGGTGACGGGGGAGGCCGAGCCCGTCTGGGCGCAGGTTCTGGCCGACGCCCGGCAGGGTGCCCTGCGGCCCCTTTATGAGGGGGCGCATGTGGAGATGGACCAGGTGCCGCCCGCCCGGCACGACCTGTTGACCGGCGATTACGCGTTCGGCTCGATACAGACCACGCGGGGCTGTCCGCTCAATTGCAGCTTCTGCAGCGTGACGGCGTTCAACGGATTCCGCTATCGGCAGCGGCCCGTCGCCGACGTCGTGCGTGAATTCGGCACGATCCGGGAAAAGCACGTTCTCATCGTGGACGACAACCTGATCGGCACAAGTCGTCAACACATCGCCCGGGCGAGGGACCTGTTTCGCGGCATGATCCAGGCCAAGCTGCGCAAGCGGTGGATTGCCCAGGTGACGATCAACATGGCCGACGACGAAGAACTGCTGGCCCTGGCCGCGAAGGCCGGCTGTGTCGGTGTCTTCATCGGCTTCGAATCGCCGACGCCCGCGGGCCTGAAGGAGGTCGGCAAGAAGTTCAACCTCGTGAACGGCCGCGACCTCGCCGCGTCGGTCCGCCGCATCCAGCGGCACAAGATCCTCGTCGCCGGTTCGTTCATCATGGGTCTGGACACGGATGAACCCGGCATCGGCCGGCGGATTGCGAAGGCGGCGAAGCACTACGGCGTCGATATTCTCAACACCCTGTTCCTCACGCCGCTGCCCGGTACGCGGCTGTGGGACGAGCTCGCGGCACAGGGTCGGCTCGCCGCCGGCAGGTTTCCGGAAGACTGGAAGCACTACACGCTGACGTTCCCCGTGGCCCGCTACCGACATTTCT
>Ga0307380_10004585_pt1 | contig 18598 bp, 5 predicted proteins | sample UN3MG_FD_202239 | JGI IMG/M metagenome (GOLD analysis project Ga0307380, IMG submission 202239) | Soil microbial communities from Risofladan, Vaasa, Finland - UN-3 | ecosystem: Environmental > Terrestrial > Soil > Coastal area > Acid sulfate soil | place: Finland: Risofladan, Vaasa | collected...
TTCATCATCAAGTTCATCATCAAGTTCATCATCAAGTTCATCATCAAGTTCATCATCAAGTTCATCATCAAGTTCATCATCAAGTTCATCATCAAGTTCATCATCGTCATCAAGTTCTAATACTCCGTCTTCTGAATCTTCATCTTCGTCATCTTCATCGTCATCTTCATCAAGTTCCAATACTCCATCTTCTGAATCTTCATTGTCCACAGAAGAGGGGAGTTCATCTTCTTCGTCTTCTCAAAGTTTGGAATGCCCAGTTAAAGTTTGGGTATATGATTTATTTGTTTATCTTGAGATGGAAGATGGCAGTAAACTTTTACTTTTTCGTGGTAAAAAAGAATTTCCAATCGGTGAGGCTGAATTCCCATTTGAGGGCAGTCTAGAATTCACAAATGAATTGCTTGGTAGTCAAAAAATGGGTGAACCTTATGTGTTTAATAATGAAGATTTGAGAGAGTTATGTAGTGTGTATTGGTCATATAAAATGTTGTTGCCATTTGAAAACACAATTTTTGTTGCCGGGAAGGGTGGTACTATTACAGTTACTCCTTCTATTATAGAACCAACTAAATTATCAGAAACAACATTGACTGATTCATTTGGATTTGGAGGTGCTCCGAATAAGGATTATGCAGGATATTTTTCACATGGTTTCGATAATCCTGCGTTCCAATTTTTGAATGATCATAACCAATGGGACCCAACAAAAACCGTAGATTCTATGGACAAAACATATAAAGATGCTGAAAAAAACAAATATAACAAACAGTTTTCTCCGGCAACTATATCCCATAGTTGTTTCACTTTGCATCCATCAGACAGAAGGGTATTCGATGGAGAATTGGAGACTAGCGTATTTAACGCTAAAGTAATTGATAAAGATCAATTTATTATCCAAATCCCTGGCATAGCTGCCATGACCCCAGAATCTATGGCATATGAAGTTGGAAGCCTATTTATTGACGGCGTAATTCTTATGGACCCAAAATGCGAAAATGAATTAGCACGGTTGCCGGAAACGGGTGAAAGAATTTACCATGACAACTCAACAAGGTATTTGGGTGGTGACAGATTCTGTGAAGAGGCGGCAGGAAAATGTGTTGGTGGACCTCCTAATAGAGTGGCAATGGTTGATCCTAATAATAGGACTACTAAATTCTTAGGGACATATTGCGGGGTCCATTTCACGGTTGGAGATCCGGATGTCTATGATATGATTAATGTTGGAGGGCCTGCTGGTGGTGGTGTTGGTTTTACTGATATAGTAAATGACCCTGAAACAGATCATGACGTTTTGTCTCATGCCGGTGAGTTGGGTTTGTCTCGCAGTGGGAGGGCAACTGTTTTTGGTAATAGCGGTGAAGCAGATAATCCCTATTGGCGTCGTCTAGATTTGTCTTCTGACATGTATAGACTGGATGCTCTGCCGGAAGAGGCTATAATCCCAGGCAGTAACGATCAAGTTAAGGTTAAAATAAGGGGGGAGTTTGCTATTCGAAGATTTATGAGACAATTAGTCCAATCTCATATCTCCGTGTCTAATGACAGATCACGATCTTACAAGTATTATAATTGGGATGATAATATATATAGCTTTGATACTGCTGATAAATATAATTGTATCATGGCTCAATCAAAAATCGAAGCATTGAATTTTGCATTGACGTGTTACTCCGGAAAATATGGAGTTTGGAGATTATCTGAATTATTAACAGATGCTTCTATTATTTACAGAAAAATGTTAAAGCAATACCCTAATGATGCTACTCATTTTTATTTTACCGATGTTCATAGACCAACTTCTCCTGTTATAGACCCTCTTAAAATGGACGGAGAGGAAGAGTGGCCTTTCTGCTACGCCGCAGATTCTGATGGCATTAAAATGTTAAAGATCAAGAGGAATGGGACTTTCACATCTCAGTTATTAATGAACAGGGATATGATTGCTGCCGGTGGTGCTAACAAATGGTATACCTCATATTTGGCCGCTACAGAATTAGTCCATAAGACTCCAATTGAAAGTCATTTGAATGCAGTTGACGATGATTTTACGCGAAAATTTACGAGCGGTATGTTGTTCGATGTAAGCCCTGGAACATGTAATTTAATGTCAGACCATTTTAAACTTCCATATATTAGAAGTTTTGCTTTGGCAATTAAAAGATTATATGAAATAAATAAATTTCGTGCAAGAATACATAATGAGGAAGATGGTAAATTTAAACCACTGAAAGTTGGTATAAGACCTCTCGATTTGTATCCTAAATTTGTCCCAGATGCGGCTAGTGTTGAGAAATTAGCTAAAATAGATGCAAGATTGGCTGTTATAGAAAAAGAATTAGGCAAACTGGACAAAAAGGAGGAAGCCATAGAAGCCACTAGAGTGTCTTCTCCTGCTGTTCCTGGTTCAGGGGTTGGTGTGGGCGGTATTTTTGGGGGAGTAAGAGGTATAAGGCCAATATTCGGAATTGGCGGTGGGGTTGCTCCAGATGTTCCGCCTGATGTAGCTTTGGCAGATGTAAATAAAGAAAGATTTAAATTCAATAAAGAAAAAGATGCCCTGTTATTAGAAAGAGCGAAAGTATCAGAAGACGAAAGAGATTTGTATCAAGCATGGTTTCAACCAAGCGGATGTTCTTCTACTAAAGATGAGACATATAAAACCAATTTGGCATATCAATTTAGCGGATATGAAGCATATTTGTGTGGATACCATCGTGAATTGAAGGTTGTAAATATCGACGATGCTATTTCTGTAGTGACTGCACAAATGGAGGCAACAGGTGATTGGAAAAAAATGTTTGGAGTCTTGGTTGGTGCTTATAATCCTAATACTCAGACTGTAAGAAACCCCGGATTGCCCGGTATACAATTCTTCTATGACGATGTACAGCCTAAAACCACAAGTCCGTGGTTACCACCTGGGATTTGGCAAATTGAACACACTCAGATATCTGACTTAGGAGCCAAAGTGAGTAGTGCCGTAACGTGGCCAGGAGCAGCGGGATATAGCATCCATGACCCCTTTAATCTATGCGAAGGTTCTAGATTTTTCTATACTTTTGCTCCACCGTGTAATACTATATTTTGGCAAGAAGCCCAGGATAGAGATATTACTGGTTGGCCCAGGTTGACTCCGGGTGACATTCGATATACTGATAGCCCGTGTACAAGGCAAACATTTAGTAATCCAGATGATTTGGCGAATGCTATATATAGTCAGGGTGGTTGTAAATACTTCCATCATTTTGGAGGTCCAGTCTCGATAGGTGTCCCACCAACAGCTTCTCCAGACGAGTTGTCATATCTAATTGTTCCTCATTCAGAATTGAAATCGAGTTTTATCAAACAATGTATTTTGCCAGATAGAACGGCAATGAAATTTACGATTATAACCAGTGGGATTAATTTGTTTGGGGTAACGAAGGGGATAAGGATTTTTGTTGAATCAATGTCTGTCGATAGAAGTGGCCAAGATATAAATTTATCTGTTGAAGATGAATGTCTTAACATGTATACCAAGAGACCTATAGAGTGGTTGGGGATACAGGCTACGACTGAGGAGACGCAGACTTTTGAGGTCGCTGCTTGTCCTGATGGGTTCGATCCTATTCGCGTCTGGGGAACGAATTACTGTCCGAAGGGAAATCTTTCTGTACACTCAAACCCATTTAGAATCTCTTCGTTTTTGGTCGGTTCTGAATTTTGTAATAGGGCTATTAGCTTTCATCAGATTCCAGAACTTGCTAATACACAAGGGTCGTATAGCGAGTATGGCATTGATAAAGAAGGAGTAGATTCTATATTCGCAGATCTGAAGAGAAGTGATGATTGGAATGGTGGGCTTGAAGAAATACTTAATCATAGAAGAGAAGAGGGATTAATCGAAGGAGTAGATGAGTTGGCCGTTGATCTAGTTAATGGTAATATTATAAGATTCAGAGATTTTGATAATACCACATTAACAACTGGTACTGATACTCCTCGTAAAGTTTTGGAGAGAATAACATGTAATGGATATATCAAGTCAACTCTGAAGTATGACGAAGACGGATGGTGGGATCTACCTAGTTCTAGCTCGTCATCATCTGAGATAATAAGTTCGGAATCTTCAGCGTCATCTGAATCATCTGAGGAAAATCTCTGTTTACCTAATCGTGCTGATCACATTAAAGGAGAATTGAGCATAGAACCATTTTCCTTCAAAAGAGGCAGAATAATAAGTGTCGAAGAAGGTGCCATGTATATAAAAAATCATGGGATTAGGGATGTCACAGTACCCAATATGCTTGAAAAGGCATTGGGGTTTGTATCTAAAGTGGATATCACTGGGACTAAAGCTTACGCCGAAGCCTATATCTCCCCGAATTATTATGAATGGGAAGTGATTAAACAACTTGTTTTAGAATATAACCCAAAGAAAAATTCATTACAAAAATTATTAATTGCCACTCTTGGTGAATCAATGAATACTATAGATGAAATTCCTTTGTATACCAAAGATAATCTGCCTGAATTTTATGTAGATGGGAATATTAAGAAACGCATTGATATGCGGATGTCCAACGCAGGTTTAGTTGCGATGTATGGCGGTGGAGGTGCTGGTGCCATGGGATTTGCTGCAAGGGGAGTAACGACCCTTGGTATGGATCATGATGATTTTCTTGATTATAAAATAGGAGGTCCTTATTCTAGTGTCGCTCACGACGCGAAGGGGAATGTTTACGCATTTTATGAGAGAGAGTATGAACCGGAGGAAAGTAGCGAGAGTAGCGAAGACGACCCTTGTCCTCCTGTAGACCCGTGGGCTATTGGAGTCGCGGATGAGTACCCCGATGATTGGGAAATACAAGCCAATACTGACCTTGTGAAGGAAACCAATATTTGTGTTGCAGTTTCTCACAATAATGGACAAACATGGTTTGAATTTAACGATTTGGTTTGGCTAAAGAAAGATGAGAGTGCATCTCAGCCATACGCTGTTTCTGATATGATTAACGGCAGGATTTTCTTATACTTTATTTTTGTTAAACACTATCTCGCAGTCAAGATTCTTGATTGTTCCCTGTTCGATATGAAGGACTCTTATGTAAGTACTAAGCGATTAAGCGAATTTGAAGCTGATACCCCTAATGATACTCGTTTATCTGGTTTTACTGCTGGAGGTCAGGCATTAAGGCATAGCCCCATTAATATTATAGATGGTGGTCCTCCTGTTTTCTCTGATGATACTATGGAAGATTTATTGAAGAGAGATCCGTGTATTATAGATAGTTTGATCAATGGAGACGAAGATGAGGACGGGGATTTGTATCTAAAGAAATTCAAAGATATCAAAAGAGAAATAGAAACGGTGAACCCAATCAGACTTACTAGATGGCCTCCACACGGTAGTGGAAATGCTTATTTACCAAGACTAGCCTGGGGCCGAGATATAGAATTTAACCAGCTGTATGATAGTCAGGAATATGACGATTTGGAGAAAAGAGAAAAGATCAGGTCTTACGATAAAACATTATTCTGTTCTTACCTCGATAATAAGGGGATTCCTATGGTTTTCTATACTGACCAGAGGACTGGACTTGGTGGCATTCTGGCTGGATATGCGATGAATGATTGGGCCATAGTTATAAAAGATGTTTGTTTTCACGCGTTGAATCCGTATAAAATCGAAGACGAAGAAGATAAAGATACCTGGGAATATAGAATGAAATATGAAATAATAAAACAAACATTTATGTGTGATACATATTTTCTAGGTAGTTTTGGGTCTGTAACTCCGTGTGGAGTAAGAAGCGATGAGTTCGGTACTAACTACGATGAAAGTGAGCCAAAATTTTGCAAAAGTAGAAGAGAAAAAATAGATACTTTAGAAAAAGAATTAGCATCTTTGGAAAAACAGATAAATGAGTTTGGTACTCCGCAGAGTGAGAAACAAAGGAGAAAAAAAGCAGCATTAGTTAAACAATTTGTTGATAAACAGAAAGAATTGAATATATTATTAGCTAAAGATGAGGCCGGTATACAACCTGATAATGTTATGCCAATTATGTACGCGGCCAAAGTTAAACAAATACAAGTTGCCTATGATGAAATGACAGATCAGGTAGGATTTATATTTATTTACGATACTAGTTATGATGAATATAATAATTATGATACCAGTGATACTAATTTCGGATTGTTCGTAAGATCGTTTGACAATAGTATTATTAATCTATTAGGTAGGAAAAAAGTTAAAAAAGCGGAAGTTATTAAATGGTTCGAATTACAGCCTGATTCGCCCAATAAACCTATGTTTATAGTAGGGCACGATACACCCGGAAGGGATATTGAGTTGTATACAGTTATGTCTTTCTCGAAAAAGGATGACATTGCGACTTATGTGCAGCCTGCGGCTTATTATGGCAGGAAAGGATTATTAAAAGTGTTTTATTGTGACAGCGAGTATAGTATATGGGTTGCGAGTTTGTATCCCAATTTAGTACCTTACGTAGAGAAAAACGACCAAAAAGGGCAACCTTTGGTTTTTTTTCAATAAAAGGAGAAAATAACTTATAATGGCAACGGCTCCTTTTTCTCTTCCTATAACAGGCATTCCACGCAACAAACATTGGCGTGGTAGTGATGGCAACTATAATCTAGGAGTTGTGAAGCTTAAATGCTTTATCAACAGACGATGCCCATTCGAAAAGACAGAGTTCGCTGATCATAATTTGGTATTCAATGATAAAACTATTAAAATTATGCCGAGGACGATCAGAGAAACTTTGAATAAAGTTAACGGTGAATTTGGTATATTCTTAAAGCAATTACATTTTTATCATTCTCAATTTGTGTTTACCGATGGTCCTGATGAAATTGATCCTTGGGTCGGTGTTATTGCGAATCCTAAAATGGACCCTTTACAAAAAAAGGAATTTTCGTGGAGAGTAACACCTCATGTTTTCCTTAAAGCAAACCATAAAATACCGCGTTTTAGTCAATATACTACAGATTTGGTAAACACAGACGTTATATATGACCGAGGAAGATGGTCCATGAAAAGGGCAAACGAAGTTCTTCGCAATCCTGACGGGAACGGGGATTTAAACGAGTCGGCTGATGGTCATGTTGCTACTCCTATGATTTCTCTTATCGACCCTGGGAGGGCTACTAGCTCTAAAGGAGGACACTGGAGATTAGAGAAAACAACCCCAATATTTAGGGGAGAGGATTTTTTCGTTCAATTTGGCAAAATTAATTTTTCCACCGATATCCCAAATAGAAAAGGAAAATCAACATTTGAGAGATATAAATTAGATGGATCTAAAATTAGTTATGAAGGTCTAGATATCACTCAAACTAATGCTAAGAGAAACGAAGGTGTTATGAATTTTGATCTTGAGAATAACCCTATTGAAAAAACGGGGGAAAGATTTGATTTCACTAGACAAGCATATTTTATCATAGAAATGGGGATAGATTTAAACTATCATTATTTTATTATTATCCCTCAAAAATCACATCCTCGTTTTGTTAAAATACTATATAGTAAACTATATAGTCCGTCAGGTCTTAGCGAAAAAATAGAAAAAGCAGTACACGATATAGGGGATTCCGTAGGAGGTTTGTTGTTGGCTGATGCTGTTTCTATTGATATTATTGCTGCTGCCGCTGGTGTTGTTGATAACGCTGTTTCTGATGTTACAAATCCGGCTGCTTATCGTTCTTTCTTTGTTAGTGAATACTCCGCTGCAACTGGAGAGCAATTGATACGAAACCAGAATTTGAAAGTTGCTGTTCGTAGTCATCTCGGTAAAATCATTGTTGTATTTAATGATAACGAAGATATTCCTTGGATTATTGAAAATACTGTACTTCCTGCGGAAATGGGTAATGTCGGTGCCAACCCTCCCAATAATGGCGGTGGCGGTGGCGGTTCTGGGATGGATGTACAGGGGACATTAGCTGATTCTGGTCAGATCAACTCGTCATCGACTGTTCGACTAGATAGTCAGGGGAATGTGGTCGCAAATACTTTAGAACGCAAAGGAAACATTAATATTAATCTTGCTGCCGGTGCCGCTCAACCTGCCCTGCCAGTGCCTGTTGTTGGCCACGAACCAGGAGAGGAAGAAAATCCAGGGCCATTATTCGTTGTTCCTCCTGGTAGGATAGCTATATGGGGCGGGAACGCAAATACTGCTGTTACTTTTAGTCCTATAGAATACATAAAAAAATCAACGATATTATTACCGTTACCATCTGATGATGAAATACGTAATAAAAAAGCAGCAAATCCTTTTGTTTTACCTGGAGATATACAAATATTATTTAGTGTCAGGGACATGGGGTTAGACAAATCTGCTACTAAAGGTTCAGATGATGATTTCAAGGGAGATGGTAGGGTTAGGGGACAGAATAAAAAACCATACTATATTAATGACGCACAACAAATGGTAGAAAAACGTAGTTGGCTACGTGGCAATAATAAAAAAACAAACTTTATGCATTTTGGGAAGCCAATTAAAACTTATAATATTAAAGCTCCAAGTAAATTAAATATTAAGTATAGGAATAAAGGTAGGGAAAAGGGTTATACTCTTTTTTATTTTGATATTGATTTAATAGTTGGGGACCATACTTTCCAAAGCGGTTATACTTTAAAAAATTGTGTGACTCCTGTTTTGGCTAATTGTAAATTAGTTGGGATTTCCGATGTTGAGGATGCGTGGACTCCTAAATCCAGAGACATCAGTAGTCATGTTCTACAGTATTCTGAGACATGGGGTGCTCAAGATTATAATAAGATGGAACATACGGGTAGTATGACATTACTGATTAATAAAGGTGGAGACAATTTAGGATATTCTCATATTGAAGATCTGAAAGACAAAGCTTTCTATGTTGAAATTTGGGCAGGATATGAAGGATGTAATTATAGTCTGATGGGCAACCAAAACGAACGAGATTTGCTTGGTATCAGAGATCATGTTGCCGGGTTATTCAATTTGAGTACTAATGCTGGGTTCTTTAAATTAATGACAGGAATTTGTTATGGTGGTTCAGTTGTTGAATCACCTGGAAAAAGGGTTATGGAGTGTAAAATTCATGATTATAGCAAAGTTTTGCGTGATTATTTGATATTCAATTCTCCTTTCTTCGATGGGGTAAGAGATATCAACGCAATTTATGAGTTGTTAAAAATAGCAAAATTCGGAGAGAGAGCTTGGCAACCTGCCAGTTTATTACAGAGATTTGTTAATTCAGATCCTGCGTGGGGTGGAGGAAATGGCGATTTTGACGGGGGTAGAAATGTTACTAAATCTAAAGTTTATGCGTTGCCTAACTCATATAATAAATTACAAGGAGGAGCAGAATTTAGATTCAAGGATGGAGATAATGTTATGTCGTGTATTGAAAAAATAGCCGAACGTTCTGGGAAGGTGATATTCTTCGATTGTGATGGTTTATTCCATTATGAATCATTCCCAATTGCCGATATTATTTTCTCCCCAGAAGATACAAGAGCGGGAGGTGGCGGCGGGAATATTCCAACACGTTGGTGGTTTAGTGCTTCTAATACGTCAAGTGCTCAATTAATTTTTGATACAGTGACACATGAAATCGTCGTAGAAGATGTTTATAATAATATCCATATTATATCTACTACGCCAGATTTTGAGTATATAATGGCAGACCAGATGAATTTTCCAAGTGTTGAAAATCCAAATTTAGAAGGATTTTTAGGGTATAGAAAAACTTTTTTGCAGATGGATGGTATATTTAGTAGTAAGGAAGCCACTGATAAATATTCACAACATTTATCAAAATTCTTTAGACCTCCTGTTGTTTATAAATTCAAAACAGCAGGATTACCTATGAGATGTTTTGATATTGCTGATATAGATGGGCAAAAACTTATTGTAATTAATGTGTCACAAACCATTGTAGCTAGTGAGAATAAGTGGGAAACAGAGATAGAAGGTGAGTGGTTGCTCGGACAAACCGGACATCTATTAACTTAAATTGCCGATTAATAATGAAAAGGAATTAAAATATGGAAATGGACCCAGAGATTCAGGTTGCGAGAATGCAAAAAAGAAGAAATGTGGCTATCGATAGCCAAATATCAAATAGCAATAGTATTGATAATGTTAAGGATACGACTATATCTGGCTACAGAAGTATGCACTTAACTCAATTGTTCAGATATGGGCTTGGGTCTAAACTCCAGTATAGGATTGGAGATCCAGGTCCTCCGATTGTTACGGCGTAATTACGGGGAATAATAATGGCTGGATTTACTCCAAATTATAATATGGCTTACTTTGACTTCGGAGATGTTCTGAATGACCCTATTAACACCGCAAGGGAAGTGGATAGATTTTTATTCATAGATAAACAAATCTATGGACTATATAGTATATTTGGCAACGGAGTGATCAGTGGTTGGGAAGTTACGGACGCCACATACAGCCACGGTAATGGCATTTCTGTTTCAATATCGTCTGGAACCGGCATTGTGTCTCTTAGAGCATCTGAAACGGTTGTGCCAACTGTTTTGGATTATTTTCCTTCGAATTCTATATTATATATTTACGCTACACATAGTAACCCTGATATGACAATAAAAAACTTTGTTAATTTCTCTTATTCTAGTGATTCTAATCTGACAACATCTGTTAAATTAGCAAAAATAGTCACTGGTGATAATGCAATTACTTCAATAGATAATACGGACAGAGATTATGTTATTGTTGATCAACAAATTAGCAGTCTAATTCTGTCGCACAGGCACCGAGGATATCCTACTAAAATAAATTTAGATACTAATACGAAAAATAGAGTATCAGGTGCTAAAATAGAATCGTTTGACGCTAATAAAATAAATTCTGGAAGATTTGGTCTCGATAGAATCCCTCTTTTAAACCATAACACGCTAATAAATAGAGGCGTTTTGACACACGCCCAATTAGATACATATGTGCAGAATTTTGATTCAACTAATTTATTAGGTGAAGTTGCAGCTGCTAACAGAATGTTACAAAGCATATATCTGAAAAAGTTATACCCAAATATTGATGAATTTTTCATAAACGAATTGATATTTATTGCTGGAATTTCTCCTACTTCATTTTATGATCCAATTAATTCTACCGCTACAGTTGATAGTGAAGCATCTACTATTGCCGGATTCCCGTTTGGGGGTACTACAGCCTATTTTTTCACTAAGTCATTTACACTTCCTGGTCCAATTGTTAAATGCTTTGTCGCTGCTGATAGCGATGTTGTGTCAGACGGAAGCATATCGTTCGGGTTGACGCTTAGTAATTCTACGGTTTTTTCAGAATATACAGCTTTAACTGTAAATTCCGTTAATACTATTAATGAGGATGGTACATCGATGCGTATCGGAGTAGAACTGACTTCTCCAACCAATTTATACACACATGATCCATACGCTACGGCTTTTATAGATTATGTTGATTTCGAATTCACGAATGATGATGACGAATCACACAATTTCCACTTTAGGATTAGATTTTACACAGACGACGATATGACGATTCTTTACCAAACCGCCTTTAGCGAAGATGATCAAGAAGGTTGGATTATTAATGATGATGCTACTATTCCTGTGGCTGGATTTCCCGTTCCATCCGGGGAAGAAGCCCAAATAACATATTATCCTGATGCGTCTGATTTTACGACTGGTATAACGTATTATATGGTAATAGACATATGGGATGGTGAGAGTTTCACAGCTGGTGGTAGTGGATTTACATTTGTTTCTAGTGGGCCTGATTCTGATGAAAAATACGAAAGCATACCGAGGGTAAATGGGTTCTCTTTTATCTTTGAATTAGAGGACGGTCAAAAAGTGATGCTTAATTCTTAATAATGCCAACATATAGCAAATATTATAATTTACAAGCCTTTGTAGAAGGAGAACCTTATAGTTCTAGTGTCGATAAAAACAGATTTACGATCATAGATACACAAATAGGTTTCATATCTTCTGTTCTTGGTAATGGGCGTATTACTGGTTGGGCTACTACCGATGTTACGGTAGGTGGAATCCCACGGGTGCAAGTTTCATACGGTCAAGGTCTGATCGACAAATATGTGGCAAGAACATTTGGGAATATGACTATAGAAACAACCCCTAGTTCGACTTCTTATATCTATATTCAGAGAAAGCCTGGATTATTCGGCCTTGTTGGGCCGTTTTGTTCTCCTATTTCGCTGGCTTGGGCTGATGCTGTTGCCCCTGCTGTACCTGCTGGTTTGGTGTTGTCAGATGTCACTAAAAACTCGTTGACCGTTGATTGGAACGATAATGCCGAAGCTGATTTTGATCATTATATTCTTGAGAGAACTGACGACGGAGGTGTTACTTGGTCTACAATTACCAGTCCAACTGTATCTACATATGCAGATACAGTTCTAACACAAAATACGGCTTATTCTTATAGAGTCTCTGCTATTGATGCTTCTGGTAATAATAGCGGTCCAGGGGTAGTCGTTGGTACTACTACACTACAAGAATTAGTTCCAGCGTCTTTACCATCATATTTTACAGGTTTTCCTGGAGACGGAGAAATATCGTTTATTTGGGGAGAGAATAAAACACCATTTCCCGATAACTATATTTTGCGTATCCAGGAATTAGATTACGAGGGAGAACCTACTGGTTCATTCACTGATTATGATTTGGATATAGACGACCACAATTTTACTATTGACGGCCTGACTAACACCGTTCTGTATTCTTGTACTTTATATTCTGTAAATGCTAATGGCGTTTTGTCTGATGGTTTCAATTCGAGATTGTCTCCTCAAGTTAATTTAGGTCCAGCAGAAGTAGAAAATGTTTCCATATCATCATCTCCGAGCGATAGAAATCCCAATTCTTTGATGTTTGATTTAGAGTGGACGGAGGGCATAGATGTATATAAGCCTCCTGCTATTAAATACGCTATCACTCTTATTGAGAATGGATATAGGGAGTCGGACCTAGTTTATGTCTATGAAAATATACAGGATTTTTCGATTGATACATTTGTTTCAGAAGGGATCTGTTATCCTATATTATCTAAAACAGATTACATCGTTATCATACAGGGGGTTGACGAAGATGGGGATATTAGCAACGGTATAGTCCAGAGAATATACACAGGTATTTCCGCTTCGCCATCTGCTCCTTCATCTATAAATGTGAACTTGGACAATAATGGACTTGAATTCACATGGAATAATAACGCACCTTATTTGGACCATAATCTAGTCACAGTTACTGATCGTGACTTGGACGCAGAAAGCGATACTGATATTGTTACTTCAATCGATAATGGCCCTGCAAAAAGTTATGTTGTTCCCTATACAAGTTTGACTCCTAACCATAGATATACAATTAAAATAACGGCTGTTGATATAGATGGGAATACGAGTGGAGAGGTTACTTATTATTATACCATTTTGCCTATAGACTATAGCGATGTTTGGGGAGGGGCTTTTGAGGGGGATAGACCTCCACAGGTTGATGAAGTCAGTGCATTTGGTGGTGATGGTGCAATTTTGTTGATATGGGAACATGTCGCAGGTGTTTCCGTAGATGAATACCATATCTGGAGAGCGGATTTTATAAGAGACGAATATTATGTTGCGTCTGATTTTTCGTTAGTAGCCAGCGTTGGAAGCGATACAAGGTCGTTCGTTGATTATTCTGTCACAAATGGCACAAGGTATGCGTACTTCATGACAGTGACAGACACATTCGGCAATACTACTCTGAATCCCGTAGATGACGATTATGTCAATCACTTAATGGTTCACGCTCTCCCAATTGACGGGAAATCAGGTCTTGCTGCTCCAAGCAACGCAACTTTGACTAATCCTGTCGGGTTCAATGCTTTACTAACTTGGACGGCTGTGAGTGGCGATTATGATTGTTATGAGATATATGTATCTATTGGAGACTTAGTGTCATGGACCAAAGTTGCATCAGTCGGCATCGGGGTTGTCACATATACTCATAATGATGCCTTTATCCAGGGAGATGGCAATTACTTCTACATGGTTCGAGCGGCTAGAAATGAAGGAAGACTTTTAATTAGGTCATCAACGATAAATTCTCCTATCCATTCTTTGTTATTGGCAGAGGTTGTGTCCACCGGTGATTCTGTTTCCAGTATAGAAGATGAAGCTCGTGAATTATATCAGATGGAAAGTTATATTTCTGAAAAGATTACTCCCTGGGTGAACGATCATGTGCATAACATTACAAATGCGTATGATAAGAGAATAGATTTGTCGGCCAATGTCATTATAACAGACTGGCAAACTGATGACCAACAAACATATGTTACTCTGGAACAGATCGTCGGGACTTCTGAATCCGGTGGTTCTTTGATTACAGTAGATCCGTCATATTATATCGTAAAAATAGACGGTGTAATAACCAATATCCCGTATACTGTGATTCCATTGGCTAGAACAATAGTTTTTGATTATTCTACTGGTTCTAGTAATTTATCGGTAGAATTAGGTGGTATTAATGAGACCTCTGGCACTATTGTCGAGAAACGATTGGTATCTTTTGATGCTTCTCAATCGGAATCTGGCAGGCTGTACCAGGGTACTCTTCCTGGTATCCCCCATGATTCCAGAAGATATGAAAGGTTAATCCCATTACAACTTCCTACTGAAACTGTGAATGGTTACACTTACAGTTTTTACCAAAACAACCACACTGCCAATGAACAGAGTATTGGAGACTCTATTACATTCTATGATTTTATAGAGACGACAGGTGGAGATCTAATTTCTGCAACAAGCCGTGGTCTTTTAATTAGTGAGGATGAAGGAGAAAGTTGGGACGACTTGAGAACAACTAATAATGTGATTCATACCCTTTTTTATGATTCTGTTGTTGGGAAATACCTTGGGTTAGCTAATGGAGTCGTATATATAAGTGACACCGGTGATAGTTGGGCAACTACAGGTGGTCTTGATAATGTGTCTATTGTCCGTGGTGCTGCTAGTGATGGTGACTATTTATATATCACCACGGACTTGGGAGTGTTTGTATTGAGGAATGATTCTCTCGGTAATCTACTGACATGGGAGGAGGTCCCATTTTACAGCGGACAGACAACAGACACATATGGGATATTGTATGATTCATTTGAAAGCAGATTAGTAATTAGTAGTGAAGTTGGCATTTTTCAGAGTACAGACGATGGTGATTCATGGCATTTGACTCAGGAAATACAAGAACCTGCACCTGTGTGGGTATTCGTTGAAAGTGGGGGATACTTTTTTGCATTGACTGATTATGGGATATGGAGAAAGCATCATTCGGCTGTTAATTTCACTAAAATAGCCTATTTTGATGCTGATATTGCTCGCAAAATGGAAGTGTTTGAAGGCAGACTTGTTATTTCAACTGATGAAGGTATAATGGTATCCAATGATAATTACAATATCTATTTTGATACTGATATCTCTTTTGAGACTGATTCATTCTATCTAATTAATTTTTCCGCGAAAATTACACCAGTCACCGCGATGAAAGAAATCGGTTCTATTCTTTACATAGGAACTGACGAGAGAGTATATGCCGGAGAAGATTTTGATGAATTCGAATTGTCGTACAAGCAAAGCAGTACTATAATTCCTACGGTGTATATAAATGGAGTGGAACAGGTTATAGGGTTCTATTACAATATAGTTAAAAATACTGTGTATTTTGACAGAAGAATTAGCTCTTTGGCCTCTGTTACAATAGCCAATCAGTATTCTAATTTTAAAGCGGCAAATGGAAAATGGATAGATGAAAATTACAATGCGGATGTCCAAATATACGGGAGAGAAGGATTGATAGCCTTTTTGGTAAATGGGTATCCTCCTATTAACGAATTGAACTCCGTGTCGTTTGATACTTTTACCGATGACAACTCTAACGCCGCTATCGCCGATAATTATGTTGTAGAATATAACAGTGCTGTTACTCGTTTGTCAGAAATCCTGGGTGGTGCAACTCTTGCTACAGGGGAAACTACTAAAACAGCCGTAGAAAATTGTGTTTATTTGTATCACAAAACTTATTCACAAGCTTATGGAAATGTTATATACGGAGATCTAAAAACTATTGATTCTCACAGTTATTTGGTCGTTGATAATATCATGTATCTTTCTGATATCGCAGAAGACTTTCTTAGAGATTTTGTAGTTGTAGAAACGATACCAGATTTTGCCTTTACATCTAGTCTTACCCCGGATATTACTTCAAATGCTTCTGATGGTTCTTTTTCCTTTGTTAACACGACATATAGGTATAACAAGTATGATACAATGTATGTCCATATAAGCGGTGCTGGAATCACAGCCGCAACCACATATATCCACAAGGAGTTGGAAGATATTCTTGAGACATATAACTCTGGTATGCCTTATCTATTATCCGAGGTTAATCAGGTTAATTCATTGAAAGTTGGGTTGTTTTTAGAAAGGAATGCCATTTTAGATCCTGTCCCTGTTTTCCAGACAAAATATCATATTCCTTTTGACAGAAGCTGGTATAGCGTAATAGACTCTACCGTTGATTATTCCGAGCAAATCAATTGTGTTAATTTGGGAGTCAGTTTATTCTATCCGACTGCTGTAAATTATTATGTTGCATCTGGGAAAGTCTTTGTTGGATATAATAGGGGGCTGATTTCCATAGATGTCTACACTTTAGATATTACATCAATTAACTTTAATGATAATCAAAACGAATATGTTAACGATATATTTGTTTATTCTGGCACGCTTTATGTATTAACGGATATAAGGTTGTACGCAAGCAGTGACTATGGCACAACATGGACCGAACAGGAAGTCTATGGGGTTAGTGGACTGTTTAGAAGGATGTGGTCTTTTAATAATATGTTATTGTTAGCTACCGATCAGGGTATTTTCTGGAAGTACGATAGTGATAATAACTGGGAACAGGTTTCTTCTGTGTCTGATGTTGAACAATTTATTACAGATAAGGGAGTTTTCGCTTTAGCAGGGAATAAATTGTATTACAGTGAGAATGGGTATAATTGGGCAGAAAAAGGTAGTTTTGGCAGTGTTACTGTATCCCAGGTGAAAATACTAAAAACCTTGGCATTTTTGCCAACTAATAAGGGGCTGAGACACGATGGTACAAGCAGATTTGGTAACTCACTTGGAACAACTTTAATTGACTTAGAAGGTGATACCGATGTTTCAATCGAATTGAAGATAAATAGTATCGCTATAAATTCTGATAATAATCAATATATTGCTGGCGGAAAAAATGGGTATTACTATACATGGAATTTAGGCTCAGGGACAATAACGAAGACTGCTTCTGGTATGGATTCTATTTATAAAATAATTTATGTAAACGGAAAATATTGGATGTTTGGTAATGATAGTTTATTGCGTGTTTCTAATCTTCCAATGCCGATAAAGATAAGTACGGGTGTTCCCTTTTAACAAAAAACAATATGTCAGATTATAGCGTAAAATTATCACAAGCGTTTAATGTATTCGACGCTTTTACTCCAACAAAAGCTTCTGTCTATTTGAAGCCTTTTTCTGGAGGTTCAAGTATTGACTATTTTGATGTTTCTACCTATGACTCATCTGCTGATATTTGGGGAGCAACAATTGATTCTTTAAATTTCTCCACTTTGGTTCAAGACGAGAATGCACTAATGGCATTGGAGGATGTGTTAGATTATACCGGGGCTGGGTATTTAGAGTCAATTGGATCAGGGGATGATTCTCAAGTTAATTATCCAATTCGATCTGATACTTCACACACGGGAGTATATGTTGTGTATATCCGTGCTCGTAGTATTACTGGAAGATTTAATGTGAAATTGTTCCTCGATGATACATTTGAGGTTGAGATTGATGACGCGGCTGTTCCAGATACGTCGTGGAGATGGTATAACACCACAATCACAATTAGCGATACAGACACAAAATTGTTAGGTATAAGATTCTTTCAGCAAGGTTCTTCTATTGATAAGATTTATATTTCTCCTAATACATTAGAAACAGTACCTGTTGGCCAGGGACATAGTTATACTGATGCTCCCTATATTACTCTCCATGCCGAAGTGTATACAGTGGACAACAATGATAGACCAGTTAGTCCTTTGATGATATATGATTACAAGACGACATTGACTGATGTTTTGACAGAGGGATGGTACAATTTTGATCTAAACTTTTTAGAACCCGGTTTCGCCGTTTCGTTCCCTAACAGTTACGCTATAGTGTTATTTGCTGCTGGTTCAAACAATGATAGATATATTCTATGGGAATTACAAAATTTTGATGAATATATTTGTGGATCGTCTGCGATAAAAGTCACGAGTAAGGGAACCGCTTATTATCCTCCTCAGCATACAATTCCTCATTATGGATATTACTATATGTTTAGGGGCATAGCGGAAATAATTCTTGATTATTGGTATATCCGTAGTGATAAAAATTTCGCATTAAGAATATACAGCAACTATGATGCGTTAGATGAATATAACGAAAAGATAGTAATACCACCTGCAAGCGAAATAGCTACCAC
>Ga0307380_10004586_pt1 | contig 18598 bp, 14 predicted proteins | sample UN3MG_FD_202239 | JGI IMG/M metagenome (GOLD analysis project Ga0307380, IMG submission 202239) | Soil microbial communities from Risofladan, Vaasa, Finland - UN-3 | ecosystem: Environmental > Terrestrial > Soil > Coastal area > Acid sulfate soil | place: Finland: Risofladan, Vaasa | collected...
GACGGCGTGTCCCAGCATGGCTTCCAGGTCGGCCAGTGCCCCTTCCAGTGGTCGCGGCGGGTTGGCAAGGCGTCTGCGGGGTAGTCCCCAGCTCGAGCGGAGTTTGAGGCGGGTGGTGGCCTCGTCGAGCAGATAGAGCGCGGCGGCCTGGCATCCGACCGCCTGAGCACCCCCTTTGAGCACGGCCTCCAGACGCGCAGCCAGGTGTTTCCGCTCTTCGGGGTGCGGGACCACCGGGACCCCGGCCGCCAACTCCGCCTCGCGCTGCCACAGAGCGTGCTGGGTCTTGAGCAGTTCGGCCACCATGGCCGCAAGGGCAGAAGCCAGTTGCCTGGCGGCCTCGGGAGCCGGTTGCCGAGCGGAGTTGAGCCGAGCGGAGTTGACCCGAGTCGGGTCCACCGGATCGAGCCTGAGGTGTCCGGGAGTTGCTCCGACGCCCGGGTTGACCGGGGCGGACCACGTCAGGTCGGTCGGGTGGCTCGGCTCGGGGGTGGAGGCGTATCTGATCGACCAGCCGGTGAGCTGCTCAAAGGCATTGAACACATCGGACAGGCTGCCCAGATCTTCGACCTCCGGCCGTTGCGGCTGGGGCGATTCTTCCTGGTATAGCTTGAGGTAGTTCGCGTTCGATTTGACCACGGACGTCACGCTGGCAGTTGGAGGCAAGGGATCTCGACCGCGTCCGTGGCCTGCTTGCCCTGGTGGCTCCCGGCGGAATCGTCATAACCGGAACCGACTGCCGTTCCGCCCGAAAGCGCCCATCCTGTGCAAACAATTCACCGTCCGTAGCTGACGTACTTTGACATCGGCGCGTCCAACCTACCCATGTGAAGCTTTTGTGAAACGGCGAGATGAGAGGGAAGGGCCGAATGGTGCGATGGGAGAAGAGGCAATTTCGGGCGATTGAAGTCAGAATTGCTAAAGTGGCGTCATGCACCGCTGCCCCAACGGCTCGACCCTATCGGCCTCTGCACGGTTGATCAGCGTTTCCGGGCGGCGTGTCCCGGCTCGGGGCCTCGGAAGGGGGCCGGGTTGCGATCGGCCCCGTGTCGTCGCAGGAAAGCCACCGGGTCGGCCCAATCCTCGGTGCTCAGCCCGTAGCCGACGATCTCGAACCCCGGGCGGGATTTGACGGCGCACAGTAGCCGGGCGGGGAGGAAGCACACGTCGCCACGGCGCGTCAACGGGTAGGCACGGCCGTCCCAGGTGACGGAGGTCCCCGAGACCTCCGCCGGCAGCTCGACTTCCATCTCGTCTTTCTCCACGGCGACGAGCTTCAGGGAGTGCGTCCGACCGTCGACTCGCAAGATCATCAGCGTGCATCCCGGCTCGGCGAGTCGGCCTTGGCGAACCGCGAAGTGGACGTGGGGGTCGAAACCCCCGTTGATACGAGGGTGCTTCCGGCCGATCGTCCCAATCGGTTGCCCCGCTTCGACCACGTCGCCCGCCTCCACCAGTCGATCGCTGCCGAGGTGTCCGTAAACGGTGGTGAAGTACTCTCCGCCGGGCAGTCGGTGTTCGATGGTAACGATGTTGCCCCATTGCATCTTCGGCGGGCCGCTCGACCCTCGGCGGCCGGCCCGGTCGCCGGTGTCGGATGCCTGCTCGTCCGCATTCAAGCTGGGACCGTCGGAGGCCCGCACCACGCCGGCAGCCACCGCGTACACCGGATCCCCGACGCGGTACCAGCCCACGTCGGCACCCAGGTGCAGCAGGTGCTTGCCGTCCACCTTCTGTTTCACGGGCAGACCGTATCCTCCGTTGGGTTGATGAGTCACTCGGTGCCCGCGTATGACCTCGAACGTGCGGACCACTTCGAAGAAGAACGACGGGACGGGCGGGCAGAACCGTTCCGCCGGCGGGTAGTCGAGGAGGTACCTCGCCGGGACGCCCGGCTCCAGGCGCACGTCGGGCGGCCCACGGCTGCCGTCCTCAGCCGCTACTGTCGGACCCGAAAGCGCCACGGTAATAACCGCAACGGCGGCGATAGGTCTTTTCACCCCTATTCCTCCGAAGCACCCGCCACCATCGCGCGATTCAGAACTCCGCCCTTCGTAGAGCTCAGCGGAACGCGATCACGTTGCGGACGCCGGCCTTGCCGCTGATCACGAGGCCAAGGGCACACGAGCGAAGTCACGCGCTATTTTCCAATGGGCTGGATCAATCTGCGCGAATCTCGATTTCGCGAAACCCGTGCCGCCTACTCGTCCGGGTCGTACACCCGGATTCTGCCCGGCTCGACGATCCAAAGCCTGCCGTCCAGTTGCCTAGTCTGAAGATCGGGAAGCGCCGCCGCAAGCGTTGCTCGAATCTGGGGCAACACGGGGCGCGGTGGGCGGACCACGATAATTCCCGGCGTCGCCGCTGGCGGGAATCGAATCGGGTTGGCAAAGTCCAAATCGAGGCTGATAAGAATCCGGCGGTCCCGAACGCAAGCCTCGTAGACGACCTCGTCGCTGCTGCCCGACAGTCCCTCGCCGTGCACGCTATCCACGTCATGCCCGCCCTCTTCGATCAGCGAAACGAGCCGCAGATCGAGGTTCTCGTCGAGCTTGAACCTCACGGGTTGGCCGCCTCCATCGGCACGGGAATGATGCGCTCTCGCGTCATTTCGGCTGCGTACGCCAACGCCGCGCGGATGTCTTCCGGACGCAACGATGGGTAGGCGGCAAGGATCTCTTCTTCGCGGACCCCTTCCGACAAGTTCTCGAGGATCAGCGAGACCCAAACCCTTGTGCCGCGGATGCACGGCTTTCCGAAGCACACGTTGGGATCGACCGAGATCCGATTCAGAAGCTCTTTGCGATTCATGAGAAGACCGCCTCGCACTCTTGGTCGTGTCGCAGGCCCTCTAGGAGAATTGTCAACTGCGACGACGTCGATGTCAATTCCCTTGCGGCCGCCCTCGGACCGCACCTGCCCCAGGCTCAGAACTCCGCGCTCCCCGGGGTCCGCGGGAACGGGATCACGTCGCGGATGTTGGCCATGCCGGTGATGAACTGCACACACCGCTCCAGGCCGAGGCCGAAGCCGGCGTGGGGCACCGTGCCGTAGCGGCGCAGATCGAGGTACCACCAGTAGTCGTCGGCGTGGAGGCCCTGTTCGGCCATCCGCTGCTGGAGGACGTCGAGACGTTCCTCGCGCTGGCTCCCGCCGATGATCTCGCCCACCTTGGGCACCAGGACGTCCATCGCCCGAACCGTTCGGCCGTCGTCCCCCACGCGCATGTAGAACGGCTTGATCTCGCGGGGGTAGTCGAACAGGATTACCGGGCACTGGAAGTGCTTCTCGGTCAGGAAGCGTTCGTGCTCGGCCTGGAGGTCCTTACCCCAATCGACGGGGAACTCGAACGTCTCGCCCGATTTGCCGAGGATCTCGACCGCTTCGGTATAGGGCAACCGAACGAACTCGCTCCCGACGATCGCGCGGAGCGTCTCCAGCACGGTCTTGTCGATCCTGAGGTTGAAGAACTCCATGTCCTCCGGGCAGCGGTCGAGGACGTCCTGGAAGATCCGCTTCAGGAAGCGCTCGGCCAGGTCCATGTTGTCGGCCAGCTCGAAGAAGGCCATCTCGGGCTCGACCATCCAAAACTCGGCCAGGTGCCGGGAGGTGTTGGAGTTCTCCGCCCGGAAGGTCGGCCCAAACGTGTAAACCTTCGAGAGCGCGCAGGCGAAGATCTCGGCCTCGAGTTGCCCGCTGACGGTCAGGTACGACGGCCGGTCGAAGAAGTCCTGGGCGAAATCGACGCGGCCGGCGTGCTTGGGCGGGTCGGCCAGGTTGAGCGTGGTCACCTGGAACATCTCGCCCGCCCCCTCGCAGTCGCTGGCCGTGATGATCGGCGTGTGCACGTAGAGGAAGCCCTCGTCCTGGAAGAACTGGTGGATCGAGTTCGACACGCAGTTGCGCACCCGGGCGACGGCGCCGAAGGTGTTCGTGCGCGGGCGCAGGTGGGCGATGGTGCGGAGGAACTCGAACGAGTGCCGCTTCTTTTGCAGCGCGTAGGTCTCCACGTCGGCCGTTCCGTGTACGGTGACGCGCGTGGCCTGGACTTCGGTCGCCTGCCCCTTGCCGGGCGATTCCCTGACCACGCCGGCGACGCTCACGCTGCACCCCGGCGAGAGCTTCTTGACTTCCGATTCGTAGTTCTCGAGCTCACCGGGGGCGACGATCTGGATATTGCCCATCGAGGAGCCGTCGTTGATCTCCAGGAAGCTGAAGCCCGCTTTCGAGTCCCGCCGCGTGCGGACCCAGCCTTGGAGGAGGACCTCGCGGCCGATCGACTCGGGCTTACGGGCTTCGGCGACGGTGATTCTGTCCATGACCGGATGTCCTCCAACACTCAATGCGCAGTGTCTATCCGTGACCGGCGTTCCTCAAACGCCCCGCACGGGGCCCGTCGTGGCGACCAAGAAAAGGTGACAGGCACCAAATCTGGTGAATCTGGGCAAGATCGCGCGAAGCAGAATACCTGAATTATCCGAATTTGGTGCCTGTCACCTTTTCTCGCATGGGGCCCGTGGGGGCGGGCGTCGTCGGCGCCTCGAACGCCTCCTGGACCGGGGGCAGGCCGAAGAACCGGCGGACATTGTCGTTCTTGATCACGCGGTTGTTGATTTGGATCGCCGAGCCGATGGTCGCCACGGCCAGGGCCACGACCAGGATCAGATTGAACATGACCCGGCGGAACCCCTTGCCGACGGCGTCGCCAATGTAGCTCCGCTTGTTGTTCATGATCAGAAACGCCAGGTAGGCGATCGGCAGCATGGCGAAGCAGACGGCCGAAGCGGCGACGGGGAACCAGAACGGCAGCTTGGTGACCACGCCCAACAGCCCGATCGCCGGCGCCAGCGCGAAGATGCGGAAGCGGATCTTGGTGTACTCCAGCCCCAGCATCTCGCAGAAGGTGAAGCCGCAGACCACCATGTGGGTAGAGATGGCGCTACAGGTCATGGCGATCAGGCCGAGGTCGAACACGATCCGGCCGGCATGCTCGCCGAGCACGCCGTGGAGCGAAATGGCGGCGTCCACCGGCTTGATCGTGCTGTTCAACGCGTCGGTGCCGCCGTAGACCCCCGTGACCGTCATCGCAATCATCACCAGCGAGGTGACCATGGCGAAGGGGAGGAACATCGACATCCCCAGGTCCCATCGGGCCAGCGTCTTGTGGTGCTTTCCCCATCCTTTGGCCAAGAGGGTGTAGGGATAGAGGAAGGTCATATTGATGCCGACCGACGCGCCGAGCATGCCCAGCACCAGCGTGACGTGTTTGGCCCCCTCCGGCCCGTTGACGCCGGGGATGCCGTACCAGCCGATGAAGCCTTTGCCCAACTCGGTCCAGTCGATCTTCGCGAAGCTGCTGGCGACGACGATCGCGAACATCAGGATGATCAGGCCGATCACCGACCGCAGGAACCATTCATAGAGCTTGATGCCTCGGGGGCTGCTCCCGTAACCCCAGACGGTGCAGATGTTGATGCAGAGGATCAGCGCGCCCACGCCGAAGCTCACCGCCAAACCTGCGCCCGTGAAGTTCTGCTGGGCGTCGTACGCGGGAGAGCCGGCCATGGCGGTCAGGTCCCGCGCCGCGCTGGCGGCCAGTCCATACTGGGGAAAGTGCCAGATGATCGACGCCAGGATCGTCCCCAACGCCCACAGCAATACGAGCACTTTGCTCATTTCCCGGCCGAACGCCTTGTAGGGCCGTTCGCCCGTGGTCAAGACGACGTTGCCCAGCGCGGCGAGCATCATCACGCCGAGGAACATCGCCACCGGCTGGACCCAGAGGAGCTTGTATCCGAACGAAGCCCCGGCGACGACCGACGCCGTGGCGCTGCCGGCCCCCAGGGTCATGGCGCTTTGCAGCAGGCCGGGCCCGGTCCGCTTGATGTATCCGGCTGCCCTCGACGGGAAGGGCTTGGTCTCCAGGGCCTGGAGCTCGGCCACTTCCCGCTGGAGCTTCTCCGGGTCCCACTTGGCCGTCATGGGAAGGCCTTTGGACGCTTCGGCCATGGTCAGTCTCCCTCAGTGGTTGAGTACGGAATGCGGAATGATGAAGGATGAATTCCGTGATGGTTCGCGCCGCCAGCCCTGCTTGGCTCCACCGCATTCATCCTTCATCCCTCATCCTTCATTCAGGCAGCGGCTGGTCCTTGGTCTCGGGGGCCCAGATCAGGGCAACCAGGCCGATGGCGAAGATGAACGACAGGATCGTCGCCGCCTTGCGGAACGGGTCCTCGACGTTGTTCGCGACAAGCGTCGAGTTGATATACATCAGCATCGGCGGGAAGCCCGCGGCCAGGTACCGCACGGTGTTGTAGCAGAACCCGACGCCGGTCCCCCGCAGGCGCGTGGGGAACAGTTCGGGGAAGTAGATCGAGTAGCCGCCGAAGACCGACAACTGGGCGAAGCCCATCAGCGGCAGCATCCAGTAGGCGTCTGCCGCGCTGTCGAGGGAGTTGAACACGAAGATCGTCGTGCCCAGGCACATGAGAAACGCCCCGAAGAAGGCCGGCTTGCGCCCCACAAAGGCGGCGACGAACGTGAAGACCATCATCCCGAAGAAGGCGCCGACGTCCTGGCCGGCCGTGGCAAACCCGCGAACCCGATCGACCACCTCCTGCGGCTCACCCTGAAGGGCCGTCGAGATCAGCTCCGGCGAGAAGAACCCGATCCCCCACAGCCCGGCCATGCCCGCCAGGCCGAGCGACACGCCGACAAACAGGTTCCGCCGCCAGATCGGGTCCCGGAACAGGTCGGGGATCGACCCGATGTGCTCCGACGGGTTCGCCCCTTCCTTGATCCTCCGCTTGGCCTCCTTCCATCGCTCCGGCTCGCGGAGGATGAGCACAATGGGAACCACCAGGATCGCCGGGATGATGCCGACCATGAACATGATCCGCCAGCCGGACAGTCCCCAGAGGAAGTCCTGCTTGCCGGGCAGGATCACCGTGCTCAGGCCCGACGCGATGATGTTGCCGGTTGCGGAAAGGGCTTGGAGCGACCCGAGTGCGATAGCTCGGAACCGCCCGGGCACGCTCTCCGCGACCAGCGTGGTGGCCGCGCCGAACATGCCGCCGACCCCCAAACCGACGAGAAAGCGATAGATGAGGAACTCTTGGCCGGTGCGCGACACGCCGGAGAGGCCCGTGAAGCCGGAGTAGATCAAGAGCGTCACGACCATGGTCTTCACACGTCCCAGGCGGTCGCTCATGATGCCGAAGATGATCCCGCCGGTGGCCCAGCCGATCAGCATCGCCGTGGTGGCCCAACCGCTCCAGGTCTTGACCACCTCGTCGGAGACGCTGCCGAGGAGCTCCTGCAGCGCCGGCTGCCTCGCCAGGACGAAGATCCGCTGGTCCATGCAGTCGAACAGCCATCCGCCCGAGGCAATCAGCACGATCACCCAGTGGTACCAGGTCACACCCGTGTACCAAGGCTCGCGGGAGAGGGACTCAGGCGAAGACGAGGGGGTTCGGGCCATCGTGTCGGACCTTTCGTGGTGCTAGGGGTGCGTAGTCGTTTCCGAGTGTTTCGGGGCGGTCGAGAATCGCTGCGGTCACAGGCCCCTCGACGCCAGCCATCGCTCGGCGTCCAGGGCGGCCATGCAGCCGGTGCCGGCGGCCGTGATCGCCTGGCGATAGTAGGAGTCGGCCACGTCGCCGGCGGCGAACACGCCTTCCACGCTCGTGTAGGTGCGGGCGGGCGTCGTCCACTTGACGTACTTCTTCTCGTCCAGTTCCAGCTTGCCCTCCAGGAAACCGGTGTTGGGCGTGTGTCCGATAGAAACGAAAAACCCGGTGATCTCGATCTCCAGATCGCCCTCGCCGACGGTGCTCTTCACGCGCACACCGGTCACGCCCTCGGTGTCGTTGCCCAGCACCTCGTCGACCACGCGGTTCCAGAGGATCTCGATCTTCGGGTTGTCCATCGCCCTCTTGGCCATGATCTTCGACGCCCGAAGCTCGTCACGGCGATGGATCAGGTAGACGCGGCCGGCGAACTTGCTCAGGTAGTCGGCCTCCTCGACCGCCGCGTCGCCCCCGCCGGCCACGGCCAAGGGCTTGCCGCGAAACCGGGGCAACGCCCCGTCGCAGACCGCGCACGCGCTGACCCCCCGGTTCTTGAACTTCTCCTCCGAGGGCAGGCCCAGATAATTCGCCCGGGCGCCCGTGGGTCGAGCCGTCCGAGGCGGTGAGCTTGAACGGATGGGCGTCGAAGTCCACGTCGACCACGTCGTCGGTAATCACCCGGGTGCCGAAGTTCGTGGCCTGCTGCCGCATCAGCTCCATCAGCTCCGGGCCGCTGACGCCTTGCCCCGCGTGCTCGTCCATCATCTGGCGCTTCTTCTCCTCAAGAGCGCTGTCGAGATAGGCCGTCAGGTCACCCAACGGGAAGCCCGGGAAATTCTCCACCTCGGTAGTCAAGGCCAACTGCCCCAAGGGCAACGTGCCGGCCGCCTGGTTCTCGCCGGTAATCGCTCCCTCGAACACCAGCGGCTGCAACTCCGCCCGGGCGGCGTAGATCGCCGCCGTCCAGCCTGCGGGCCCGCTGCCAATAATGATTACCTTCTCCGTCACAAATCGATCTCCACTTTCGGGGGACGTATTGCGATCAGACCGCTCATTATAGGGCCCGCGGCATCCGGCTCCAAGGTTCCGCCTGTTTCCCAGTCGGGGGTGCCCTATGGTCTGAGATATGACGGGACCAGCCCGTCGCGTCAGGCCGGCAGTTGACGCGCCGGCCGCAGAACCCCGCACGTCCTGCCGCACGGATGATCGACGGGACCTTCGACGGCGAGACGGCTCGTGCAACCCCCGCAGGTCCTGCCGCGTTTAGCTCGGTTGCGCCCCAGTCTCCGGCCTACGCCGTAGGCTGCTCTCCCGAAGCCCCCTTGACCAGGCCCCCCACCACCCGCCCGAGCTTCTTGCCTTCCGGCGCCTCAAGCCGCGCCCGAGCCCGCCGCCAGCGGAAAGAAGAACCTACACCGTCGGCAGCGCACGCTGTCATTTCCAGGCGAGCAGACCGTTCCTTGATCCGACCGGAATCCCGTGCCAGATCCGCTGCAACAAAACAGCCCAACCTCCAACCCGAAGACATGCCCCATGCCTCTTCCACGTCAGTCGCAACGGAATAATCCCAATCAGCCGTTGACCGGTCGGGCCCCCACACTACAATAACCAGTTACCCACCCCACCCGGGGCGTAGCTCAGCCTGGATAGAGCGCTGCGTTCGGGACGCAGAGGTCGCTGGTTCAAATCCAGTCGCCCCGACTTATAAGTCGTTAATTTGCAAATACTTACGGCTGATTGACGACTACCCTCCCGCACTACTCTCTTGCGACTACCTTTTCCACTACCCTTTCCGGTCCAGCAACAAGGTGCGTCGCCCGCGGATTTGAAAGGGGAAGAAGTCGGCTCAGGGGGTAGTCAAAAGGGTAGTCGATTTCTGCCGACTTCTCTGCCTACACTACGTCCACTACGTCCAGGGCCCAGGAATCCACGGTCGCTGGTGGTCGCGTAACGGCATGCTTCTCCCGCAAACGTTGGCAGGCACTCTTCCGTGGCAACGACCACTCTCCCCAGGGAGCAGCTTTCTTGGCCCGCCACCTCTGGCCTCCAGTCTTCAACCAGACTGCCGCCGATGCCGCACGGGCGATGCCGTTCACGGACGCAAGTTTCAACGTCTGCAAGTATTCCCGATGAACCCTCTTGAAGCGCCGTCATTCTGACAACAAAGGGTGTAGAGCTCCCAGACGTTTCGTGCACCAGGTCGATGTGACATACGCGCGTTAGCAACTTGCTCTTTCACTCTTTGTCGGGGGGACGACCTCAGGGAAGGAAAAACGAGTTCCGTCGCGGTTGATCGCTCCGAACACGGGTCGTTTTGCGGTGCTTGTCAGAAATCAGAAGGCCTTCGGACGGGTTCTGCGCCTCATTCTTGGCTGTGGTGGCGACCGTCGGCAGCGCCGACATCGCCAGCACGCTCACGATGATCGTCGTCCAAGTTGTCATCACCAGGTTCCTTTCTATTCAACCAGCACATCCAACTCACCGATGGCCGCCAGGGGTTGGCCTCCGATCGAAACGGCGTCGGTCACTTCGAACTTGATGAAGCGTTTGCTGATCGGCGCGGGGAACACAATTTGTTGTTCCTTGTAAACCTTAGGCTTCAAGGTACCCTTGATGAGCGGGGCGTCCCATGTGTTCCCGTCATCCGAGACGCACACCGAGTAGCCCTTCACATGTCCGTTCCCATTGCCGCCGGCCCACGCCACATAGGCAAGGCCGGTAACCGACGTATCGGCGGGCACTTCGAAGACGACGTAATGCGGCGGCTCGGCAAAATCCGGCTGGTATTGAGTATGCCAAAAGGTTTCAGGATCGCCGTCCTGCATATTTTCTTTTTCCATGCTCGGGTTGGCGCTGCTGACTCCGATCACCTTTACCTTAGGCGGCTGAAACACCTGATCCAGCTGTTCCAGGGTCAGTGACTGCGCTGGAGCAAAGCCGCCGGAACCGGCGCGGTCAAGGAGGCTCTTCAGCATCTGCTTCTGCGCGGGCGTCCGGCTTCCTTCCGTGCCCAGGTTCAGCGTCGTGACGAGCAGCCTGCCCGTTCCAACGTTGGCCTCGAACACGAGCCCCAGCCGTTCGCACTCGTTGAAGTCGTCGATCATGCAAACGACCGGCTCGAAATCGAACGGCAGGTTGTTGAGGTTCATCGCAAAGGAGCCCATCAGCAGACTGTACCACTGGAACTGCGAGTGACTGCGCGTTGGGAACTCAGCCAACGCACGATGCGCCGGGTCGCAGTAAATGCCCATCGGACGCGGAAACTGCGGAAAGAGCCCGCGGCCCCAGAAGACGGTCCAGAAATGGCAAAAGACCGGATCGACAAGGCAGCGATCATCCAGAGCCAACAGACCGTTGCCCCCGTTTTCCAGCGTTTCCCGAACCGGACTGCTCCATACGTTTGCAAACGTCACACCTTCAGGGATCGCAACATCGACTTCGGCGGGATAGACCCAGAACGACCACTCGTTCATCACCTCGCTGCCGTCCATCCTCAACATCAGGGTCAGTTCCTTGGCTCCGGTGACGTTCGGCAGGTTCGCCTCGATCTTCCCGAGGCTGGTCAAACCGCCCGTGGCCACACGGGGACTTCCCAGATTCCCTTCGAAGAGAACCGTCCCTGATTGATCCGAAATGCTCCAGAGCCACAAAGCGCCGGCGATATCCGTCGGTCCATGATGGCGTACCATGGCATCCGCCTCGAACAGGCTTCCGCCGGTGAGTTCATCTTCCTGAATCGCCGCAAGCGCGACGGTCTCCGAGCAGAAGCGGCGGAAATGCTCCGGCGTGATGAGCCCCTTCGAGTCACCCATGGCGTCCAGCATGCCGATCAGGGCGATCCCCTCGCCGGGATAGTCCATGAGCCCGTTCAGATGGAAGCCGTCCAACGATGGCGTGCGCAGCATCGCTTCGATCTCGGTTTTGTAGGACAACACCTGCAAGGCGCCGGAGGCCTTGGCGAACTTCGGACCGCGCTCCGCTGGATGAAGGCTCTCGAACTTCTCCTTGAGCATTCCGATGTAGGGCGCTTTCAGCGGACCGGTATATTTCTCCTCGTTGAACCACGAATAGAAATCCGGAAAGCTGGTGTACTGCCCGATCTCGTGGGAGATGTAGGGGCGGTTTATCCCTCCGACGGTATCTTCGTAATTGAAGTAGGCGTCTCCATTCTTGTGCTTCAAATCGCGGGCGATACCGCCGATTGCGTTGACCGCAACAAAGAAGTCGTCATTGCGGCTCTGATCAAAGGGTTGGCTCGTACAGGTGTAGAGGTGGCGGTTGTCCCGTGCGCGCCACACTTCCACGAGGTACTGCAGGTAGAGTTCCTTGCCATCGCCCAGCTCATTGCCGGTCGCCATCATGACGAAAGAGGGATGGTTTCCGTATTCGTCAAGAATGCGCTCGGATTCATAGCGGATAAAGGCCGCGCGTTCGGGCAAATGCCCGACACGCCCCCCGCCAGCCCATAGGGGTGATTCGACATGCACGAACATGCCCAGTTCATCGGCGGCCTCGAAGGCGGCCTCGGGCGGGCACCACGAATGGAACCGCATGCAGTTTAGGCCATAATCCTCGTGTTTCTGCAAAAAGGCTAGCCACGCCGCTTTGTCCATCGGCGGATAGGCGGTCTTCGGATGAATGCAGTTATCCTGGTTGCCGCGCAGGAACACCGTGCGCCCGTTCAGTTTAAGCTGGTTGCCGTCCGCTGCGAATTTGCGGAGCCCGAAGGTGTCGCGGTGCTTATCGCGATAGGTCTTCCCGCCTTCATCGCTTCCGGTCAGCTCGACCTCAAGTTGATAGACGTTAGGCGAAAACTCGTCCCACGGTTTGGCTCCTTCACCGAAAGGCAGGTTCACATCGACCCGGGTCAGCGCGCGCCGCTCATAGTAGTCGCCGCCAAGATCGCCGAGAACAGGCGACAAGTCATCCGCCGCGGAGCGCTCCCCGTCATCCTTCGTGCGAAACGTTGCAGTCACGGGGGCCACGCGGTGCTCACCGCAGGAAGCCGACACCCTGACTTCGCCGGAAACCGCGCCGACACGGCTGTGGACCCAGGCTGTGACGCGCGTCTCCTTTTTGTCGATGTCCGGGTGCGCCTCAACCCGCTCAATCGACACCGGATCCGTCGCCTGGAGTTCGATGCGCCCGATAGCGCCGTTCCAATTGCCCTGGCTCTCCTCGGTCAGGCTCATGGCCCACATCCGGGACCAGCCGCCACGCTCCGGCCTGGCCGGCTCGTGGCCCACGTTGATTTTCAGGCGGTTGTCGATGCATAGCGTCAGTCGGTGCCTGCCGGGCGTGAGATAGTCGGACAGATCGAAACGGTGCGGTACGCAGAGGCTGTCCTGCATGCCGATGTAGTGGTCGTCAAACCAGACCTTCGTTTCCCACATCGCCCGCTCGAGGAACAGCACGACGTGCTTGCCTTTCCACGATGCAGGAACCTCGATCGTCTTCTGATACCACGCCGGGCCAACGTAACGGTGTTCGCGTGTCAGGCGCACGGGGTCCGGTTCCGACTTCACCCCAAACCCGGCTTCATCCGTCGAGCCCGGCAGCCGAATTTCGTCCAGCAGATCCTTCTCGAACCAACGCTCCCGCTGGCCGACGTGGTTGTCATCCAGTTGGAACGACCAGGTTCCACGGAGGTCAACGGTCTGCTCCGCCGCGCCAACCTGCATTGCCACGCAGGTTATCGAAACGATCCATATTGAAGTTGCGTACTTCATCGGTTGTCGTCCTCATTGTCCATGCGGCTTCGATTCTCTGATCCGCTACAATTCGGTTGTGGGCGGGGCTTCCGACCCGACTACAGTGCCGACCGAAGGTCTCCCGTCCGCGACCCATCGGAGACCTTCGATCGATTGCGTTGGACGGTCGGGAGACCACCCCACAACATGGTTATGCCTGCTATTTGACCAATACATCCAATTCGCCAATCGCCGCAATCGCTTGTCCCCCGACCGAAACCGCGTCGGTCACTTCGAACTTGATAAACCTCTTGGTGGTCGGGGTGGGGAACTCGATCTTTCGTTCCGCAACCGACTCGGCATTGAGGCGTCCTTTCGCAATCAGAGCCTCCCAGATTTTCCCGTCATCCGAAACAGAAACGCCATACCCAAGCGCGCGCCCGTTCGGCTTGCTGCGCGCCGTGTAGGCAAGACCGGCAACCGCGGTTCCGCTCGGCACTTCGAGCACCACGTAATGCGGCGGCCTGGCGAACTCCCCGGCAAACCTCGTGTGCCAGAAGGTTGCGATATTGCCGTCGAGCATGTGTTCCGGCTCGTGTCCCGAATGATGACTGCTTACTTCGGCGATCTTTCCACCGATGCGTTTCAGTGCGGATGCTTTGCCCGTTTTCGTTGACGGAGCCGGAGCCTCGCGAGGAACAAAGGGCAATTCTTGCACCTTCATCAGAGGATTCTCTGGTGACCCCGAGGCGCCCATGCCCCAACGATAGTAACTCGCTTCTCCCTGGATCGCCTTGAGGGCCCGTCCGAACGGATCGTTCAGCCCGTAAGGAATCCCGGGGAGCCTGCGGACATTGGTGCTCGCCGCCGCCTGTTGCAGAGCCCCGATCGCACCTTGGAGGTCCGCGCTTGCCTCGGGCGGCTGGGAATCCAGGATGCAGGCGGCGCGGATCTCTGCGGCGGGGAATGGGTAGGTCAACGCTTCGGTCAACACCGGTGCTGCATCCTTGTAGTGCCCCAGGTTGCATAGTCCTTCGGCCGCTGTCAGACGCACGCTTACGGACTTATCCTGCAACGCCTCGCGCAAGACCGGCTCGATGCCGGAAATGGTCTCCGGGCCGCCGGACTGGCAGGCGACCACCAGACCGAGCACTGCCCAAAAGCGAACTGCCGAATCGGGATCCTTGGTCTGGGCGGTCAACTCGGGGATGGCCTGCTCGCCCTGCAGTTGCAGATCGGCGGTCTTGAGAATCCGCCCGTAGTTGCCCAGCGATTGCCCGAGGTCCCAATGCGATGGTTGCTCTTTCGCGCGTTCAAGCACTTCCGTCTCTTCGAGTATCCCGAGGTCGCGCGTCTCAATCATCCACTGCCGGAGCTTCCCGCGCATCCGCTGGAGCACTTCCGCGTACTTCGCATCGCCGGCGACGTTTTTGACCATGTGCGGGTCGTTCTCGGAGTCGTAGAGTTCCTCGACCGGCTTGAACCGTAAGGCGAGCATCTCCTGGTCGCCGGTGAGTTTTCCCTCGCGGGCCAGTTGCACCCATCGTTGCAGGACCGGCGCATTGAACTCGCAATCCTCATAGGGCTTGTAGGGCAGGTGCGGATAGAAATTGCGCTGGTAGCGATACCGCCTGTCGCGAATGCTGCGGACCATTTCATAGCGGCTGTCGAGCCGGTCGCGCCCGGCGACCACGAAGTCGCGCTGCGCCGCGTCGCTCCGGCAGAGCAACGGTCTGCCGTGCATGTAGTCCGGGGTATCGATGCCTGCCATAGCCAACACCGACGGCCCCATATCCATCAGCATGACCAGATCGTCGGCAACCGAGCCCGGTGCGACGGGAGCCAAGTGCTGATACTTCTTCGGGAACCGTACGATCAGCGGCACGTGGGCGCCCTGTTCCCAGGCGTTGTGTTTGCCCCGCGGCATTCCGACACCGTGATCGGCCCAGACGAAGACGATCGTATTTTCCCAGAGCCCGTCTGCCTTCAACTGCTCAATGAGTTCACCCGCCTGGTAGTCCACTTGAGTGACCGAGTCGTAATAGCGCGACCAGGCTTTTCGAAACTCCGGTACATCGGGATGGTACGGCGGAATCGGGGCCTTGGCCGGATCGTGAAAGTCCTCCTGCTTCAATCGATTCAATCGCTGATTGACGATCACCTCTTCGGGGATCTTTGTGATACTCGAATGGCATGCCTCGTAATTGACAACCGCGAAGAACGGTTGTTCCTTGCCAGGACGATTCCGCCAGTGTGCTGTGTGACTGCTCTCATGCCAGGCGGCTCCTCCCATGTTGTAGTCCTGCTTGGCGTTATTGCTGGTGTAGTAATCAGCCTCACGTAGAAGATTGGGAAGCATCTTCAGGAACGTGGGCGGTGCTCCGACGTTACTCCGGTGATGGGGAGTTCCCAACGAAGATGGATACATACCCGTGATGATGCTGGACCGTGACACGGAACACACCGGACCAATCGAATGTGCCTTGGTGTAGCGAATACCTTCCGCGGCGAGTCCGTCAAACACCGGAGTGCGGGCGTATTTGTCGCCATAGCAGCCCATCATCGGCGTGATGTCTTCCAGCGAAATCCAGAGGATATTCGGCCGGTCCGGTTGCTCAGCTCCGCAGGCTGTTGCGGCGCACAAAAACGAGAACGCTGCCATCACGCCTGCTGCAATTGATCTGTTCATTTGTCTGATTTCTCTATTCACTTCTTCTTATAGGCGGGATCTGGGAAGGGTATCTTCGCGCCGTGTTCTTTTACTATTGCATCCAACTGAGCCTACTGACCAGTCGCCGGCTGTTTGGTTTGAGGCGCAACCAGGACATCCAGTTCACCGATGGCAGCGAGGAATCGCTCGCGGCCCGACCGGGAGGCTGTTACTTCAAACTTGATGAATGGTTTGGAGCTCGGCGCAGGGAATGAAATGCTCTGTCTATCGGCGAGGATGAACAGGATGTTGGGTTTGTCAGGCTGCTCGGCTCCGTGTGCGTTTGCAGCACACAAGAACGAGAACGCAACCATCAAGCCGCCTGTAATCAGTCTGTTCATTTGTCTGACAATCATCAACTCACCTCTTCTTATAGGCGGGATCAGGAGTGGGTATCTTCGCGCCGTGTTCTTTCAGCATTGCATCCAACTGAGCCTTCATTTCAGCCGCCTTCTCAGGCATGCGCTTGGCAAGGTTGTCGGACTCTCCGATGTCGCGTTTGAGGTTGTAGAGTTCCTGGCGTCCGTCTTCGTAGTACTGAATCAGTTTCCAATCCCCGATTCGGATCGCACTGCCCGGTTCAGCGTGGTGACGAGGCAGATAGTGCGGGTAGAACCAGATCATTGGACCGCGATCGCAATCCGCATCGCCTTTCAGTAGCGGCGCCAGACTCACGCCGTCGAGGTGTTGTTTGGGACGCAGGGGCAGCCCAGTCATCTCAAGGAGCCTTGGGAAAAAGTCCGAGCTGATGACTGGCTTGTCGGAGACAGAGCCGGGTTTAGTGACGCCCGGCCACTGCACGATCCAGGGAACGCGTATGCCGCCTTCGTATATCTCGCCCTTGTACCCGCGCAGCGGCCGGTTATGCGTCGCCGCATGAAAGCCGCCGTTGTCGGAGGTGAAGACGATGGTCGTGTCTTTCCGAAGTCCCGTCTCGTCCAACCATCGGAGAATTCGCCCGACATTCTCATCCAGCGATTCGACCATCGCGGCATGGCTGGCATTGAGCTTTACATTCGCCTGCCGCGCTTTCTTCTGGTACTTCCGGACCTTCTCTGCTTTGGCGTGGAAGGGAGCATGCACCGTGTAGTAGTTCACATACATCAACCATGGTCTCTTCTTTTCGGAGTAGTCTTCCATGACTCGGATGGCTTCGCTGGTCAGGCGATCGGTTAGGTATTCACCCTTGGTCCCGTCTTCCAGATGTTCCATTTGATACGGGCTGAAATGTCCTTTGTGTGGATGTCCCCAATGATTGCCCGCAACGTTGATGTCACATTCCTGGTGCTGCGGGTAGTAAGGTTCTCTGCCCAGATGCCATTTGCCTACAAACGCGGTCTGATAGCCGCCGGCTTTCAGTGCTTCGGCGAGCGTGGTCTCTTCCAGCTTCATGAACTGCACGGTACGTTCACATAAAAGGGGTGTGCCTTTGTAGTTGTCACCGGGGAGCCAATTGGTGACACCTGTGCGCGAGGGATATTTTCCGGCCATGATGCTTGCTCGCGTCGGACTGCAGACCGGACACGCGGCGTAGCCATCGGTGAATCGCATTCCATCGGCCGCAAGTTTGTCGATGTGAGGGGTTTCGTGAATCTCGTGTCCGTAACAAGCCAGATCCCGCCAGCCCCTGTCATCCACTAGGATGAAAAGGACGTTCTTCGCTGGGGCTGCGTAGGCGGCGCCGTTCAGCAGCAAAGAAAACGCCAAGCTTATCCAGATCACCTCCTGCAAGTAATTCGACGTCATTTCATCCCTCGGGCTATGGGCGCCACCGCTACGAGGCAACCTGTTCGCGGAATTGCTGCGGCGTGCAGTGGCAATGTTCGTTGAAAACGGTCGCAAAATAGCGAGCCGTGGTAAAGCCGATCTGCTCGGCAATTTGTCGGATTGTCAATGTACTCTCCTCTCGCAACAGGCGAGCCGCCCGTTCGAGCCGGCAATGCTGAAGGTACTCCGAGGGAGTCATGTTCACGATCTCTCTGCAGTAATACCCGAAACGAGTTTCGCCCAGACCGCAACTCTGGGCCATCAGCTTGACGGTCCACGGCTGGCGCAGTTTGATGGGATCGGCCTTTAGTTGTTCCAAGAAGGTCGCAATCGACCGTTGCACGCTGCTCAATTCCCGGTCGAGCGGTATGGCCTGTTCCTTGAACGAGTTCAGCAGCCGCAGCAGTAGCTGATTGACTTCGATCGCCACCGACGAGTAGATCGTCTCAAGATATTCTCGTCCGGCCAGTTCGCCGATCGCCCGAAACGAATCGATGATCTCGCGATTGGCCGGCCAGATCGGTTGCTCGTTGTGGCGGAGACAATCCGTCAGATCGGCCAGATCATTCTTGCTCAGCACGACCCACCGGGGCCATCGCCAGGGCTGGTGCGGCTGGCGTCCCTCGACATCGCTGACCAGCCAGTGGAGCTTCGAGGCAGTGATATTCGGATTGCCGAACTTATGACGCTGCCAGGGCCGGGCGATCACCAGCGACGAGGGTTGCATGGTGTGCCACGTATCGTTTAGTGGGCAAGTATCAGTACATCAAGGTCACTTTTCTGTTGCAGCAATGGCAAGTATCAGTACATCAAGGTCACTCTTTGAACGGCTTTCTTGGAAGGGTGTATGGCAGCTCCTTGAG
>Ga0307380_10004587_pt1 | contig 18591 bp, 20 predicted proteins | sample UN3MG_FD_202239 | JGI IMG/M metagenome (GOLD analysis project Ga0307380, IMG submission 202239) | Soil microbial communities from Risofladan, Vaasa, Finland - UN-3 | ecosystem: Environmental > Terrestrial > Soil > Coastal area > Acid sulfate soil | place: Finland: Risofladan, Vaasa | collected...
CATTGAGGGCCAAGTCCGAGCCGATGAATAGCGCGAGCAACGCTACCGTCGCCCCGATGCCGACAAATCCGGTTGCCGTGCTGACAACCGATGCCGGTCGCACTAATGGTGGTCGCACCAATGCCTCAGCGCCGGATTCGGCTCCGGGCTGCAAATGGTCCACTTGGTCGGTCATCCCTCGCCCCTCCCAGCTCCCAGTCCATTGTCTCATTTGGCCGGCGCAAAGGCAAGCGGCGGTAGTGTTGCGCGGGCTGGCCAACGTTGGGAGAGCTGTTTCGGATCAGTGATGCCTACCACAAACACCGCACGCTGCTGATCCTCGTCACACCGCATATGGTCGATCTTGAGGAATGATGCCCTGTTGAGGCATGGCGCCGCTCTCCGGTGTGGCGGCACCCCGCACCACGCTTGAAACCCCAGCCCGTGCGGTGCATCTAGACCAGTATGCCCGTGACCCTCGCTCATATCCAGACCGCGTTGGCCCTGCCGCCCCTGGGGGAGCGGTCAGATTTCGACCTGAACCCCGAGGTAAAGGCGGCACAGATGCCGGGCGTCGGTCAGCGCCCCGCCGCCGTCCTGTGCGGGCTGGTCGAGCGCGCCGGGGGGCTGCATGTGGTGCTGACCATGCGGGCGGCGCATCTGGACCAGCATGCCGGACAAATCGCCTTCCCGGGTGGCAAGATCGACCGGCATGACCCATCGCCCCTGGCAGCCGCTTTGCGCGAGGCCAATGAGGAGATCGGGCTGGGTCATGACCGGGTCGAGGTGATCGGCACGTTGGACGAATACCAGACTTCGACCGGCTTTCGGGTGACTCCCTTTGTCGGGGTGATCGATCCGCGCTGGCGGCCGCTGCCCGATCCAAACGAGGTCGAGGAGGTGTTCGAGACCCCGCTCGATTTCCTGATGGACCCGGCCAACCGGGTGCGCCACCACCATGACCGCTGGGGCACGCGGCGCTATTACTATGCTATGCCATGGGGGGGCTATTACATCTGGGGGGCGACGGCGGGAATGCTGAAGGGGTTGAGCGACCGGCTGGCGGTGTTGGCCGAGCAGGGGGCGTTGTGATGCGGCTGGATGCCGAATGGCTGGGATCGGCGCATCTGCGGGCAGTGATGGATGCGCTGCAGGGTGAAGCGTATTTCGTCGGCGGTTGTGTGCGCAACACGCTGCTGGGCCAGCCGGTTGCCGATATCGACATTACCACACCGATCGAGCCGGGCGAGGTGACCCGCCTGCTGGAAGTCGCCGGGCTGAAGGCGGTACCGACCGGTATCGAGCATGGCACGGTCACCGCGGTCTCGGGCGGCGAGGGCTACGAGATCACCACCTTTCGCGCCGATGTGACAACCGACGGGCGGCGCGCCACGGTGCGGTTCTCGACCGTAATTGACGAGGACGCCGCCCGGCGCGACTTCACCATGAATGCAATCTATGCCGACGCGGCGGGCGAGATCATCGATCCGCTGGGCGGGCTGCCGGATATTCTGGCCCGGCGGGTCCGCTTCATTGGCGAGCCACGTGACCGGATCCGCGAGGACTACCTGCGGATCCTGCGGTTTTTCCGTTTCACCGCCTGGTACAGCGGTGACGGTATCGAGGCCGAAGGTCTGGCCGCCTGTGCCGAACTGGCCGATGGCATCGATGGGCTGGCGCGCGAGCGGGTCGGGGCCGAGATGAAGAAGCTGCTGTCGGCGCCGGATCCGGCCCCGTCGGTGGCGGCGATGGCGGCGTCCGGCGTGTTGATGCGGTGTCTTACCGGGGCCAGCCCGGCGCTGCTGGCGCCGCTGGTCCATCTGGAGGGCGAGGCGGGGGTTGGGGCCGACTGGATGACCCGGCTGGCGGCGCTGGGCGGTGAGGAGCCGGAGACGGCGCTGCGCCTCAGCCGGAACGAGGCCAAGCGTCTGGCCGATATCCGGGCCCTGCTCGCCAGGCCGGTCACGGTTGCCGTCGCCGCCCATCGCAATGGCGCACAGGCGGCGCAAGCGATGGCGTTGTTGCGGGCTGCCAGCGGCGATACGAGCGGGTTGGCGAACCTAACGGGCGAAATAGCGCGCGGGATCGCTGCAAAGTTTCCACTGCATGCCGCTCATCTGGTTGCAGCGGGGATGCAGCCCGGCCCTGCCCTCGGCATCGCGCTAGAGGCAGCGCGGCGCCAATGGCTCGACAGTGATTTTTCGCTGGACAGGACGGCATTGCTCGATAATGCTCTCGACTAAGGTCATAAACGCTGACCTATCGATGCAGAGAGCCCTAACATGGAACCGCCAATCCTGCTCGCCTTGCTCGGCTTTGCCTTCGCCACCACCTGGACGCCGGGGCCGAACAACATGATGCTGGCCACCTCGGGTGCGACCTTTGGCTGGCGCCAGACGGTGCCGCATGCGATGGGCGTGGCGCTCGGCTTTCCGCTGATGGTGTTCCTGATCGCGCTGGGATTGGGGGCGGTGTTTCAGCGCTCGGAGGCACTGCGGACTGGGCTTGCTTGGGTTGGCTTCGCGGTGATGTTGTATCTCGCCTGGCGGATCTCTACCGCTGGCGCCGCGAAAGCCCAAACCCGGACCCGGCCATTGCGGTTTCACGAGGCGGCGGCGTTCCAGTGGGTCAACCCGAAGGCCTGGGTGATGGCGACCGGCGTCTCGGCGACCTATGTCGACGGTGAGAACCCTGTCGTGGATGCCGCGATCATTGCTGTGGCATTCCTCATCGCCGGTCTGACCTCGAGCCAGACCTGGGTAGCCTTTGGTGTTGCGATCAGGCGCATTTTGGGCGCCGGGGCGCGGCTGCGGGCCTTCAATGTCACCATGGGACTGCTTCTGGTTGCCTGCGCCTTATGGATGGTTATGGACCGGTAGCGGCCAGCGTTTTTACCGAAATCAGCATTTTTAACGTAAATTGAGCCGCCGCGCCTCAGCCAGCCACCAATCATCGGCATTCAGTACACGGCGCAGCGGCGTGTCGGTCGCTGCCGGGGCCTGCTCGATATAGCTTACCGCCTGGTCGAGGCTGTCTCCGGTCAGGCCGCGCAGGTACGCAATTGCCCTGGGGATGTTGAATTCCTGGCCCAGGTGTTCGGTGAAATTCGATGGCAGGTCGGTCCACACTGCCCCGGTCCATCCCCTGGCCTGGCACCACTTGCGTACATCTGCCACCATCGCGGCGCTGGTCCCATTGGCGTGGCCGCTGGCGAGGCAGACTGCGCCGATATGGTGATCCGGCGCCCGCTCACGCCGCGCCAGATCGCTGATCACCGGTCCGATCTCGTCCCTGACCGAGGCAATGGCGTTGGTGATACAGCCGACGCCATGCACTACGTCGAGGCAAACCGCCAGCGCCATGTTGCGCTTGATGCTGACCCGAGTGAACTCCATGGGCAGCACTGGCCCGCCGCCCATCGCCCAATCGCCCTGCACATGGGGGGCGATATTCTCCGGGTCCCAAATCAGCGAGCCCCAGCCGATGATTGCATATCTGGTCATTGCGCCCCCATTCGTATCCACAGCAACCTACAACCCCCGAAAGCATCGTGCCAGTGGTCCCATTCTGTATTGCTGCTCTGTATTGCTGCCGCAGCCGAAATTCGGCATGCTGATGCGGATCATCAATGAGGCTTGGATGGGCAACACCGCAACAGCCGCCGTTCTGGACGCCAACGACGCTTTCTACCGGGCGATGCGCGCGGGCGATCTCGACGCGATGGAGGCGCTGTGGGCGCGCGAGCGGCCGGTAAGCTGCACCCATCCGCATGGCCCGTCGATCTTCGGGCGGACTGCTGTGATGGCAAGCTGGCAACTGGTTCTGGGCCACCTGCCGCCGGAGATATATGCCGAGGAGCCGCAGGCGATCGTAACCGGCAAGACCGCGATGGTGCTGTGCCGCGAGCGGATCGGGACGATTGAGCTGATCGCGTCGAATGCCTGGGTGCGCGAGGACGACGCGTGGCGGATGGTCAACCACCAGGCGGCGCATATTCCCGGCACTGGGGATGGGTGAGCGGGTTATTCAGGCGCGTCGGCCGGGGCCTCGGCCCGGTCATTGGGGCCGTAGTCGCGAATCACGCTGACGACGCGCAGGCGGTAATCGGCGAATATTCCGGCCCGGCCCGCCGCCTGGGCAACGCGGTGCTCGGTGTGGTTGCGCCAGTTGGCGACCGCAGCCTCGTCGCGCCAGAAACTGAGGGACAGCATCTTGCCGGGGGTTGTCAGGCTCTCAAACCGTTCGACCGAGACGAAGCCGTCCATCTTCTCAAGCTCGGGCTTCAGCCGGGCAGCGTAGTCGAGATAGGCGCCGCGTTTGCCCTCGCCGGGCTGGACCTCGAAGATGATGCCGATCATTCGCTCGCCTCCCAATCGACGCGGTCGAATTGCACCCCGCCATAGGTTTGCTCGACCGGCTGCAACTCGATGGTGGAAACATTCACATGGGCCGGAGCCGATACCGCATAGAGGATCGCGTCGGCAATGTCGCCTGGGCTAAGCTCGCGGATACCGGTGGTTTTAAGACGGTCGCGGGTGGCCGGGTCGGATATCGCTGCGTCATAGAATTCGGTCGAAACCCGGCCTGGACTAATCTCGGTGACCCGGACGCCGGTGCCGCGCAGCTCGATCCGCAGATTCTGGCCAATCAGCCGCACCGCGCCCTTCGAGGCACCGTAGATAACCGAGACGATCGGGTACAGTCCTGAGACCGAACCCAGATTGACCACATGGCCGCGCCCGCGCGCGATCATGCCCGGCAGGGTCAGGCGGAGAAGCTCGAGGACCGCGGTGACGTTGGTGTCGATGGTCTGGGCAACCTCGTCGCGGGTGGCGGTGACCAGCCCGGTGATCCCGGCGCCGAGGCCGGCGTTGTTGACCAGAAGGTCCGGGGTCAGATCGGCCATCAGTGTCTCCAACGCCGCGCCGTCGCGGATGTCGATGGCATGGGGCGTGCAGCCGGTCTCGTTCGCCAAGGCTTGCAGGCGCGACCCACGGCGCGCGAGGGCGTGGACCTCCCAGCCATTGGCGGTCAGCTTGCGGACCACGGCGGCGCCGATGCCGGAGGAGGCGCCGGTGACGAGGGCAGTTCCTTTGGTGGTCATGCAATTTTCCTTGTAAGTATCTTCACGGCCATTTCGCCACTGGCGGCAGGCTCATCAGCACGGCTTCGGGGTTGTGGCCAGTCTCGAGGCCGAACTTGGTGCCGCGGTCATAGACCAGGTTGAACTCGGCGTAGCGGCCGCGGCGGATCAATTGGTGTTCACGGTCGGCCTCGGTCCAGGCCTCGGTCATGTGGCGCTGGGTGATTGGCAGGTAGGCGTCGAGGAAGGCGCGGCCGACATCTTGGGTGAAGGCGAAGTCGGCGTCCCAGTCGCCGGTGCAGTGGTCGTCGTAGAAGATACCGCCGACGCCGCGCGGCTCGTTCCAGTGGCGGATCATGAAGTATTCGTCGGCCCAGGCCTTGTAGCGCGGGTAGTAAGCCGGGTCGTGGCGGTCGCAGGCGGCCTGAAGGACGGTGTGGAAGAAATCGGTGTCCTGATCGACCGGGACCATCGGGTTGAGGTCGGTACCGCCGCCGAACCACCAGGCGCCGGGGGTCCAGAACATCCGGGTGTTCATGTGGACGGCAGGGCATTTCGGCGAACGCATATGGGCAACCAGCGAGATGCCAGCGGCCCAGAAGCGCGGGTCGTCGGCCAGGCCGGGAATTTCGCGCCGCGCGGTCAGGCTGCGCTGTGCCTGCGCGCCGAGTTCGCCGTAGACGGTGGAGATGTTGACGCCGACTTTCTCGAAGCAGCGCCCGCCGCGCATGACCGACATCATGCCGCCACCCTGATCACCCTGACCCTCACCAGCGCGCCGGGTTTGCTTGCGCTCGAACCGTCCGGCGGGTAGTTCCGCATGGAGGCCGGTGGTCTGGGCATCCTCCAGCCCCTCGAAGGCGGCACAGATGGCGTCGCGCAATTCGGCGAACCAGGTGCTGGCCTGTGCTTTGCTGGCTTCAAAATCGGACGAATTATCGCTTGGCATGCTTGTCTCCACAGATCGGAGGACCAGTGTTAGGCTGGCACGCCCAACCGACGCAAGTTTCAACCTGACCCGATGGATCGCATGTTCCGTTATTTTGAAAACCTGATCGACCCCTACCAGCCCTACGATGAGGACGCTGAGTTTCCCGATCGGCTGATCCCGTTCTACATGCGGTTTCTGCGACCGGCACGGTGGGTGATTGCGGGATCGATGGTGCTGTCGCTGATTTTCGCGCTGACCGAGGCGGCGCTGGCGCGGTTCTCCGGGCAACTGGTCGATCTGCTGGCGATGGCCGGGCCCGGGACGGTGTGGGCTGACCACGGATCGACGTTTCTGTGGATGGCAGCGGTGGTGTTTCTGCTGCGTCCGGTGGTGCGGGTGCTGGAGACGCTGGTCTCAAGCCAGGGGTTCTATGCCCAGATGGGGGCGCTGATCCGCTGGCGCACCCACCGCAAGATGCTGCGCCAAAGCTTAAGCTTCTTTACAGACGATTTCGCCGGGCGGATCGCCAACAAGCAGATCCAGCTGGCCCCGGCGCTGAACGATTCGATCCATCAGATCACCTCGGAGATCTGGTACGCCTCGGTCTTCCTGTTCGGCGTCGCGGCAATCCTGGGCGAGACCGATGCCCGGTTGTTGATACCGCTGGGGCTGTGGTTTGCCGCGTTCCTTTGTACCGCATGGCAGTTCATTCCGCGGATCACCCGGCTGGGTAAGGATGTGGCTGAAGCACGTTCGACGCTGGCCGGGCGGATTGTTGACAGCTACTCAAATATCCAGACGGTCAAACTGTTCGCCCATGGCGAGCGCGAGGAGGAGTATGCCCGCCAGGCGCTGGAGGATTTCCGTTGGACCTTCGCCAGGCAGCTTCGGTTGTACACCTGGCTGACCATGGCCTTGACGGTGCTGTCGACGTTCCTGATCGGCGGGGTCATCGGGTATGCGATCTGGCTGTGGTCGCTTGGCGCTATCACCGTTGGTACGATTGCTGCCGCCAGCGCGCTGGTGCTGCGGCTGAACGGCATGGTCGACTGGATCATGTGGACCCTGGCGACCCTGTTCCAGAATATCGGCACCGTGCAGGAGGGGATGGAGACCGTCAGCCAGCCGCTGCGCCTGAAGGACCGCGATGGCGCCAAGCCGTTGAAGCTAACTTATGGCGAGGTGCGATTCGAGCATGTGACGCATCTGTATGGGCGCGGCGGGGGTGGCGGGGTCAGCGAGATCGACCTGACAGTGCGGGGCGGCGAGCGGGTCGGGTTGATTGGCCCCTCGGGTGCCGGAAAGTCGACGCTGGTCAACCTGGTGCTGCGGTTCTTCGACCCGGATGTCGGGCGGATGCTGATTGACGGTCAGGATCTGGCGATGGGCCAGCAGGAGAGCCTGCGGGCGCAGATCTCCATGGTGACCCAGGATACCGCCCTGTTGCACCGATCGATCCGCGACAACATCCTGTATGGCCGCCCCAATGCAACTGACGCGGAGGTTTGGGAGGCGGCACGCAAGGTCAGGGCTGACGAATTCATTCCGGCCCTGATCGACCAGTTGGGCCGCACCGGCATGGATGCCCATGTCGGCGAACGCGGGGTGCGGTTATCCGGCGGCCAGCGTCAGCGGGTCGCGCTGGCCCGCGCCGTGTTGAAGGACGCGCCAATCCTGATCCTCGACGAGGCGACCTCGGCGCTGGATTCGGAGGTTGAGGCGGCGATCCAGGATTCGCTGGATGAACTGATGAAGGGCAAGACCGTGATTGCCATCGCTCACCGGCTGTCGACCATCCAACGCATGGACCGGATCGTGGTTCTGAGTGGCGGAAGAATTGTCGAGCACGGCAGCCACGCCGAACTGCTGGCGGGGCAAGGTCTGTACGCCCGGCTGTGGGCGCGCCAGTCGGGCGGGTTTATCGCGGCGGATGCGACGGAGGCAGCGGAGTGAAGCGTCTGGAGACCCTGTTCAACCCGTTTGTGCGCGCCGACGGCCCGCCGCCGCAGACGATTTGGGCCTATAGCCGGTGGGCCCTGCGCGGTGCGGGTCCGGCGATTTGCCTGCTTGCGGTGCTGTCTATACTGGCTGGCGTTGCCGAGGTTCTTGGCGCCTGGCTGGTCGGATGGATCGTCGATATCGCGGCGGGTAAGCCTGCGGTCGACTTCTTCGCCGAGAACGCCTTGACGCTCGGCGCCGTCGCCGGGTTCTTCATGATTCTGCGCCCGGTTCTGCTGAGCCTGAACGGCGCGATGATGAGCCGGTCGCTGATGCCGGGCCTGTACCCGATGGCGGTGTTGCGCATCCATGGCCATCTGCTGGGGCAGTCGATGAAATACTTCGAGGAGGATTTTTCCGGCCGCCTCAGCCAGAAGGAAATCCAGTCGACCTATGCGCTGGTCGATGTGGTGATGGAATCGCTGCACGCACTTGTCTTTGGCATCGCGACGGTGATCGCCGCCTTTGTTCTGTTGCAGAACGCCGACTGGCGCTTGGCCGCGATCCTGGCGTTGTGGTTTGTTGGCTATCTGGGAATGGTTGCCTATTTCCTGCCGCGAATCCGCCAGCGGGCTCGGGTCAGGGCCGACGCCAAATCCGTTGTTGCCGGACAGTTCGTCGACAGCCTCGGGCATATGGCGACGGTCAAGCTGTTCGCCCATGCGGCGCGCGAGGAGGCGGCAGCGCGCCAGGCGCTGGAGCACTACCGCGTCACAGCGCTCAACTTCGGCAAAATAACATGGCTGTTTCGCACCGGACTGGCGATGCTCTCAGGTGTCCTGCCGGTGGTGCTGATCGGCGCCGCGCTGTGGCTTTGGCAGGCCGGGCAAGCGACACCCGGGTTAATCGCCGTCGCCGGTCTGATCTCGACCCGGCTTGCGCAAATGTCGGGCTGGATCAGCTTCACTGCCCTGGGCATTTTCGCCAATGTGGGCGTGCTCGAGGATGGCATCCGCACGCTGTCGCCGCCGCATAAGATCATCGACGCACCCGACGCGATCGAGCCGCCGCCGGTCGGTGGCGAGATCCAGTTTGAGCGCGTGACCTTTCGCTACGGGCGCGAGGCAGGCGGCGGGCTCGACGACTTCTCGCTGACGGTGCGACCGGGCGAGAAAGTCGGCCTGGTCGGGCGCTCGGGCGCGGGCAAGTCGACCGCGGTAGCGCTGCTGCTGCGGTTGCATGATGTCGAGCAGGGGAGGATCGCGCTCGACGGTACCGACATACGCCGCCTGACTCAGGACGGGCTGCGGCGCCAGATCGCCGTGGTCACGCAGGATGCGGCGATCTTCAACCGCTCGGCGCTCGACAATATCCTGTACGGACGGCCCGACGCCGGGCGCGAGGCGGCGATCGAGGCGGCACAGCAGGCCTTCGCGCATGACTTCATCGCCGGGCTGGATGATAGACGGGGGCGGACCGGCTATGACGCTCATCTGGGCGAGCGCGGGGTCAAGCTTTCAGGCGGTCAGCGCCAGCGCATCGCGCTCGCCCGAGCAATCCTGAAGAACGCACCGGTGCTGGTTCTGGACGAGGCGACAGCAGCGCTCGATTCGGAGACCGAGTCGGCGGTGCAGTCCGTTCTGGGCATGTTGATCGACGGCAAAACGGTGGTCGCGATCGCCCACCGGCTGTCGACCATCCAGCGCATGGACCGAATCGTGGTGTTGGACGATGGACGAATCGTCGAGGAAGGCGGCCACCACGAACTGTTGGCCGCTGGTGGCCTGTATGCCCGGCTGTGGGCGCGCCAGTCGGGCGGGTTCATCGCGGCCGAAGCGGCTGAGTGATGCTGTTGGGTTGACCCCAACGTAAATCTACCCCATCTGAACATCTGCCTGATTTCCGAAATTTCACCCTCAGGGGAATCCAGATTTCCTGCATCGCGCTCGATGCGCCTGGGCGACGTCGCTTCAATCGAACAAGGGACCGTTGAGAACCGTGCCGGATACCATGCGCCCGCGCAACCATCGGAGAGTGTTTCTCGGCCAGATGCTGCGCCGTCCTGGGCGGACTGGCGCGGTATCGCCGTCGTCCAAGGCGCTGGCGCGAACCATGACCCGCGAGATGTCGCCCGAGACCGGTGCGGTGGTCGAGCTGGGTGGCGGCACCGGCAAAATCACCGAGGCGATCCTGGCGAGCGGCGTGCCAGCGGAGCGGCTGGCAGTTTTCGAGACCAACCCGCTGTTCGCCGACCTGTTGCGGGAACGCTTCCCGGGAGTTCAGGTGTTGACCCTGGATGCCCGCCGCGTCGCCGAGGTGCCGCTCACCGATGTTGGCGCCGTGGTCAGCGGGCTACCGATGCTGGCGATCCCTGGCGGCGATCAGCACACCATCCTCGAAGGCGCCTTTCGCCTGATGCGGCCCGGCGGTGTATTTATCCAGTTCACCTATGGATGGCGCACACCCATCGAGCGAAAGGTGTATGAGACGCTGGAGCTGGAATGGACGAAATCGCGCTGGGTGCTGGGGAACCTGCCACCGGCGCGGGTGTATTGGTTCAGGCAAGCTGCTCCAAAATCGGTACTTTGACGCACCCCGCGAGTGAGCGGGACGATCAAACGCCGAGCAACTGCCGCCCCGCTTCGGCCACTGCGATCGCCGCTGTCATTGCTACGTTGAGGGACCGCGCGCCCGGTTGCATTGGAATCAACAGTCTGGCGTCGGCCACGGCGTGAACCTTGTCCGGAAGGCCAGCGGTTTCACGGCCCATCAGCAGGGTGTCGCCGGGTTGGAAGGCAAACTCCCATAGGCTGGTCGCGCCCTTTGTGGTCATCGCGATCAGCCGCCCCGGCGGGCGCTCGGCAAGGAAGGTCTCCCACGAATCATGCCGGGTCAGCTCGGCCAGATCGGCGTAATCCATTGCGCTCCGGCGCCACGCATGGGGGCTGAAGGGGAAGCCGCAAGGCTCGATCACATGCACCGGCACACCCAAACAGGCGCCGAGGCGTAGAATCGCCCCGACATTGGGCGCGATGTCCGGCTGAAACAGCGCCAGGCGGCAACTTGTGTCATCGCCCTTGCGCATCGACCCGGTGTTCTGCAAAAAGCCCTCCAACTTGCTGGGGATGCGGCGCGTTGTCCGCTGGACCATAGCGCAAGCTATGGATAGGTAAGTACGCAGAGTAGCGGGAGGGGGAATCCGCGGAAAGATACCCTGGGTCCGAATTTATGCCCCAAGCGGGCGTGAGAGAAGGGAGAGGCAAACGTGTCTCAAGCAGATAGCCATCCAGACAGCCACGGGGATGCCACCCGGCGCGAGTTTCTTTATGTCGCCACCGGCGCCGCGGGCGTGGTGACGGCGGGCGCCGCCGTCTGGCCGCTGGTCGACCAGATGAACCCCTCGACCGACGTGCTGGCCCTGGCCTCGGTCGAGGTCGATATCAGCGACACCGAGCCCGGCACCCAGCTTACTGTCAAATGGCGCGGCAAGCCGGTGTTTATCCGGCGCCGCACCGAGGACGAGATCGCCGCAGCGCGTGGCGTCAACCTTGGCGACTTGCCCGACGATCAGGCCCGCAACGCCAATGCGTTGGGTGGCGCCGACGCTTCGGACGAGAACCGCGCGATGGACGAGACCGGCGAGTGGCTGGTGATGATCGGCGTCTGCACCCACCTCGGCTGCGTTCCGCTCGGCAATGGCGCCGGCGACTTCGGCGGCTGGTTCTGCCCCTGTCACGGTTCGCACTACGATACCGCGGGCCGCATCCGTAAGGGCCCGGCACCGGAGAACCTGCATATCCCGCAGACAGTCTTCGTTTCTGACACCGTCATCAAGCTGGGCTGAGGGAGAACACAATGAGCGGCATCCCGCACGACCACTACACCCCGAAGACCGGCATCGAGCGCTGGCTGCACAGCCGCCTGCCGGTGGTCAGCCTGATCTACGACGTCATGATGATCCCGACGCCGAAAAACCTCAACTGGATGTGGATCTGGGGCATCGTCCTGGCCTTCAGCTTGATTCTGCAGATCGCCGTCGGCATCGTCCTGGCCATGCACTACACCCCGCATGTCGCCATGGCTTTCGCCTCGGTCCAGCATATAGACCGCGACGTGATCGGCGGCGGATTGCTGCGAGACCTCCACGCCAATGGCGGTTCGCTGTTCTTCGTGGCGGTCTATGCGCATATCTTTCGGGGCCTGTACTACGGCTCGTACAAGGCGCCGCGCGAGATCACCTGGATCATCGGCATCCTGATCTACCTGGCGATGATGGCGACGGCCTTCATGGGTTATGTGCTGCCCTGGGGCCAGATGTCGTTCTGGGGCGCCACGGTGATCACCAACCTGTTCTCGGCCATCCCGCTGGTCGGCGAGCCGATCGTGACCTGGCTGTGGGGCGGCTACTCGGTCGATAATCCGACCCTGCAGCGCTTCTTCTCGCTGCACTACCTGCTGCCGTTCGTGATTGCAGCGCTGGTGGCGGTCCATATCTGGGCCTTCCACACCACCGGCAACGGCAACCCGACCGGGGTCGAGGTGCGGCGCGATTCGATGGAGATCGCCAAGAAGGACACCGTCCCCTTCTGGCCCTACTACGTGATCAAGGACTTCTTCGCGCTGAGCTTCATCCTGATCATCTTCGCTGCCTTCACCTGGTTCATGCCCGACTATCTGGGCCACCCGGACAACTACATCGAAGCCAACCCGCTGGTGACGCCCGCCCATATCGTGCCGGAGTGGTACTTCCTGCCCTTCTACGCCATTCTGCGCGCGATCACGGCGGACACCTGGATCATGTTCTTCCTGTCGCCCTTCATGTCGGCCAAGCTGCTGGGCGTACTGGCGATGTTCGGCTCGATCGTGGTGCTGGCGCTGGTGCCCTGGCTGGACACCAGCCGGGTCCGCTCGGGCCGCTATCGGCCGCGCTTCAAGTGGTGGTTCTGGCTGCTGGTGTTCGACTTTGTCGTGCTGACCTGGTGCGGCAGCCAGCCGGCCGAGGGCATCGTGCCGCGGATCTCGGCTTTTGCAACGACATACTGGTTCGCCTACTTCCTGGTGATCCTGCCGCTGCTCGGCATCCTGGAGAAGCCGTTGCCGCAGCCGGAAACCATCGAGGCCGATTTCGACGCGCACTATCCGCCGAAATCCGCCGCGGTGGCTGGCGAATGACCCGAGAGGCGAGGAGAGAGACGATGATCAAGACCCGCATCATCCCCGCCCTGATGGCGGCGGTAATGGCCCTGCCCGGCGCGGCCTTCGCCGCCGGGGCTGAAACCCATATCGAAGATGTGGCCTTCAGCTTCGAGGGCCCGTTCGGCACCTATGAAAAGCATCAGTTGCAGCGCGGCTTTCAGGTCTACCAGGAGGTCTGCTCCGCCTGCCACGGGTTGAAGTACCTGTCGTTCCGCGAGTTGGGCTCCGAGATCGGCCCGGCCTTCCCGACCGAGCAGGTCAAGGCGATTGCCGCGCTCTATGAGGTGGCGGACGAAGAGGGCGAGCCCGGCGATACCCGCGCTGGCAGGGCCTCCGACAAGTTCCCCGCCAACACCGGCGCCGATGCCCCGGACCTGAGCCTGATGGCCAAGGCGCGGGCGGGCTTTCATGGCCCCTACGGCTCGGGTTTGAGCCAGCTTTTCAACGGCATCGGTGGGCCGGAGTACATCTACTCCATCCTCGATGGCTACGACGAGGAGCCCGAATGCGCCGCCGACGCCGGAATGGAAGGCAGCTATAACAAGGCCTTCGCGCCGGGCGGTTATCCGGACGAGTGCAAGATCTTCGAGATGAGAGACGGGAACAATGTCGAGGTTGGCCGGATGGCGCCCGGCTCGTGGATCGCGATGCCGCCGCCGCTGGACGAGGGCTCGGTCGAATACGCCATGCATGGCGGCGAGGAAGGCCACGCCGGCGAGGCCCCAGAGGCTAGCGTCGAGCAGATGTCTGAGGATGTGTCCGCCTTCCTGATGTGGGCTGCCGAGCCGCATATGACCGACCGCAAAAAGTCTGGCTTTCGCAATATCCTGATGCTGCTGGCGCTGACCGTGCTGCTGTACCTCAGCAACAAGGCGCTGTGGGCCAAGATCAAGCGCAAGGAGTAATCCGCAGTTTCGCCGACCAGGCGACGCGGACGTGTGACTTCACCCCCCATCCGGCAACGGGTGGGGGGTTTTGCTTTGTGAGACTTGGCGGTATGACACCCTGAGAGAGGGCGCATCCATGTCGATCAACACATTCGGCCATCTGTTTCGTGTAACCACCTGGGGCGAAAGCCATGGGCCGGGCCTGGGCGCCACGGTGGATGGCTGCCCGCCGGGGGTAGCACTGGATGCGGCAATGCTGCAGCACTGGCTCGACCGCCGCAAGCCGGGGACCAGCCGCTACACCACCCAGCGCCGCGAGGACGACGCTGTCGAGATATTGAGCGGGGTTTTCGAGGGCCAGACCACCGGCCATCCGATCCAGCTGATGATCCGCAACACCGACCAGCGGTCGAAGGATTACGGCGATATCGTCGAGAAGTTCCGGCCCGGCCATGCGGATTATACCTACTGGATGAAATATGGCATCCGCGACCATCGCGGCGGCGGCCGGGCCTCGGCGCGGGAAACCGCATCGCGGGTGGCGGCGGGGGGCGTCGCCCGAGCGGTGCTGAAGGAACTGCTGCCGAATCTCCGCATCATCGGCTGTATGGTGCAGATGGGTCCGCACCGGATCGACCGGGCAAATTGGGACTGGGACGAGATCGAGCGCAACCCGTTCTGGACCCCGGATGCCAAGGCGGCGGCCGGTTGGGCCGACTATCTCGACGGGCTGCGCAAATCCGGCAACTCGGTCGGTGCGGTGATCGAGGTGGTCGGGCGCGGCGTGCCGGTTGGCCTCGGCGTGCCGGTCTATGGCAAGCTGGATACCGAATTGGCGGCGGCGATGATGTCGATCAACGCGGTAAAGGGGGTCGAGATTGGCGACGGTTTTGCCGCCGCCTCGCTGACCGGCGAGGAGAATGCCGACGAGATTACCATGGGCCCCAAAGGCAATAACGACGGGCCGCGGTTCCTGTCGAACCATGCCGGCGGCATCCTGGGCGGCATCTCGTCGGGTCAGGACGTGGTGGTGCGCTTCGTCGTGAAGCCGACCTCGTCGATCCTGAAGCCGCGCGCCACCATCGACAAGGCCGGCAACGAGACCGAGATCGTCACCAAAGGCCGCCACGACCCCTGCGTCGGCATCCGCGCCGTGCCGGTGGGCGAGGCGATGATGGCCTGCGTGCTGCTGGACCATGTGCTGTTGCACAGAGGGCAGATCGGTGGGCAAATCGGTGGGAATCGGGGGCGGGTGGGGTGAGGCCGGCCGCGCGCCAATCTGGCGTTCCGGCCATTGCGCCCACTTTCAAATGGCCGGTTTGATCACTATGCTGCGCCATTCAACCTGAGCCTGACCGAGTATATCCCCCTTTCCTGAAACTGGAGACCTGAACTATGGCGCTGACGTTTTATTACGGGTCTGGATCATCGTTCGCCTGGAAAGTCTGGCTTGCGCTCGAGCACAAGGCCATTCCGTATGATCTCAAGGTTCTCTCGTTCGACCAGGGCGATACCCGGGCACCTGCGTTCCGCGCGATTGCCCCGCGTGGCAAGGTGCCCACCATTGTCGATGACGGATATGCGCTTTGGGAGTCGACGGTGATTCTCGAATACCTGGACGAGGCCTACCCTGAGCGTCCGCTGCTGCCGAAGAGCCTTCAAGACCGCGCGACCGTGCGTCGGATTGCAGCCGAGGGCGAAAGTTACCTTGGGCCGCTGATCGGCGAACTCGTCCGGGCGACGCTGTTCCGCAAGGGTCCGGCGGACGCCGACGTGTTCGCTGACCTGCACAAGCGTCTGGATGAGGAGCTGCCCCGCTTTGAGGCCATGTTGCACGGCGACTACTTTGCGAATGCACTCTCGCTCGCGGATCTCACCGTCTACCCGGCGATGCGGATGATCCGCCGGGTCGATGAGCGCCAGCCCGGCGAGGACTGGGGCAAGCACATCCCGACCGGACTCGCGGCCTGGATGAAGCGCATCGAGGCCCTGCCTTATTTTGAGCGGACGATCCCGCCGCATTGGAAGTCCTAACCGGCCCGGTACCCCGCCCACCCGTTGGCGCGCAGGTCACAGGCCGGGCAGTCGCCGCAGCCGTAGCCCCAGTTGTGACGTTTGTCCCGCACTCCCAGATAGCAGGAGTGCGTCGCCTCGCGGATCAGCTCGACCAAGGTTGCACCGCCGAGCTGTTCGGCCATACGCCAGGTTGCGGGTTTGTCGATCCACATCAGTGGGGTGTGCAGCACAAAGCGCGTCTCCATGCCGAGGTTCAGCGCCACCTGGAGGGCCTTGATGGTGTCGTCGCGGCAATCGGGATAGCCGGAGTAATCGGTCTCGCAGACGCCGGTGACGATGTGTTTGATGCCTCGGCGATAGGCCAGCGCGGCGGCGTAGGTCAGGAATATCAGGTTGCGCCCCGGCACAAAGGTCGACGGCAGCCCGGCTTCGGTCATCACGATCTGGGTGTCGCGGGTCAGTGCCGTCTCGGAGACCTGGCCGAGTGTTGCCACGTCCAGCACGGTGTCGTCGCCCAGTCTGGCGGCCAATTGGGGGAAATCGGTTTTGAAGGCGTCGAGGAACACCGGGCGCTGGTCCAGCTCGATCCGGTGGCGCTGGCCGTAGTCGAAGCCCAGCGTCTCGACATGTTCGAACCGGTCGCAGGCCCAGGCCAGACAGGTGGCGCTGTCCTGGCCGCCGGAGAAAAGGACGAGGGCGTTGTCCATCAGTCCTCGCGCTTTGGCAGCATCCGGCCCAGCCGTTCGCCGCCGAGAATGTGGACATGGTAGTGCGGCACGTCCTGACGCCCGTCCGGGCCGGTATTGGCGATCATCCGGTAGCCCTGGCCGCCTGCTGCCTCGGAGACCCCGGTTTCGCGTGCGACCTGGGCGATGGCGCGGCTGAAATCGGCGATTTCGGTGCCCGATGCCGCTTCGCCAAAATGGTCGGCATTCACGTATGGACCTTTTGGGATCACCAGCACATGCACCGGCGTCTGCGCCTGAATGTCGTAAAAGGCCAGCGAATGCGCGGTCTCCAGCACCTTCTTGCAGGGGATTTCGCCGCGCAGGATCTTGGCGAAAATGTTCTGGTCGTCATAGGCATAGCTCATCGCGGTCTCCAAATGCTGCGGCGCGGCGCAATTTGGCTGTCGCCTGGGCGCATTGCAAGGCGACACTTGCAAAACCGGCGCAGATCGGCAGGGTGCCGGGGGCAAACGACGGAGAACCTGACCAGTGGCGCGACGGGTCGTCCATTTCCTGCTGCACGTGCCGAAATGCGCCGGGACGACGGTCGAGGAGCATTTCCGCGCGGAGCTGGGCGAGGGCTTCCTGCTGGCGCCGCGCTGGCGCAACCCGCTGCGCGCAGTGATTGGCAACCGCTATTCGATGGCAGCCGATGACCCGCGATTGCCGCAATTGAAGGCAGTCACCGGCCATTCGCTAGGCATCTCGTTGAAGCGGCATTTTCCCGGAGCCGAGATCCGCTGTTCGGTGCTGCTGCGCGACCCGGTTGGGTATCACCTGTCGATGTACGGCTACCGGGTGATGCGCCACCGCGCCGGCACCGGGCCGAAACCACCGCCTTTCGCCCGTTGGTATCTGGCCCAACGCCGAAATCCGATCAGCCGGTTCATCCTGAACCATTATTTCGAGCAGGGCATCCCGGCGCTGTACCGTCTTTCGTCGCACGACCGGCTGGATTGGCTGGAGCAGCGGCTGCGCGATTTCTGGTTCGTCGGCAGCTATCAGCGGGCCGACGAGATGATTGCGGGTATCAGCCACGACCTGGGCGTGGCGGAGCAGGCCGAGCGCAAGAATATCGGGTTGGCGGATGCCAGGGCCGAGGCGCTGGACCAGAACATCCGCGAGCGGATCATTAGCGAGAACGCGCTCGACCAGGCGCTGTGGGACCGCTGGGCGACGCGCGGCTGGAAGGCGGACGGGCGAAGCCCGATGGCGCCGCCGCCCGCCCTGCCCGGCAATGACCGGCTGCGCAATTTGGGCAGCGACATCGCCACATTGCTGTGGCGCACCGTGATCAATTGAGCGAGTCTTCGGCCAGGCTATGCAGTCATCAACCGGAGTTGCGAGTGGCAATTTCCGCGCACAGGTGAATACCGGCCAACCGTAACGAACGTCGTGAATTACCGAATTTGACCCTGAGCCGACTATCGCAGCAGCTTACTCGCGCTGGCCAAACGTGACACTCGGCCCCAAATCAGGTATCCTTAGCCGGGCGGGGAAAGTAGTAAGGGATGTACAATGCCCTATTCGAAGAGCTTGGTTCAGAAAAAGATCTGGCCCGTTCAAGTCTACCGATTCCTCGTTCGCGCAGGCGCGGCGCTCATGGTCACAGTCGGCCTCATTGGCAGTTCTCCGGCGGGGGCAGATGCTCTCGATGGGAATGCGGTCCGGGATATTGCATTGCAGGGTACTTGGGCGGCGGAAAATAACTGGGGCTACTGGACTTGGAGTGGGGACGGTGCGGTGTGCGTAAGAGTTCTTGAGCCGGAAGGGGATTGCGCGGACACCGGAACATGGACGGTCAGTGGTGAAGCACTGTGCTATGAATTCACA
>Ga0307380_10004588_pt1 | contig 18589 bp, 18 predicted proteins | sample UN3MG_FD_202239 | JGI IMG/M metagenome (GOLD analysis project Ga0307380, IMG submission 202239) | Soil microbial communities from Risofladan, Vaasa, Finland - UN-3 | ecosystem: Environmental > Terrestrial > Soil > Coastal area > Acid sulfate soil | place: Finland: Risofladan, Vaasa | collected...
TCGGGCTGGGCGGTCACGACGATCGGTTCGGTCTCGGGCTCGGTGGCGTCGGGCTCTGGGGGCGCGGCCTCGGCCACTGGTTCGGCCGCGGCTGATTCGGCCGCGGATGATTCGGCCGCGGCTGGTTCGGCCGCGGCTGGTTCGATGGGCTCGACGGGTTCGGCTTCGGCCACGGACTGATCGGTCGCGGCCATCGGTTCGGCCTCGTCCGGGATGTCGGGATCGGCCCTGGCGGAAGGTGGCGCGAGACCCGCTGCTGCCGTCGCACCCGCACCCGACAGCGTCGACTTCATGCGCACCCGCGATCGACGCTCCGGCAAGCCGCCGCGCGCGGCGATGACATAGGCCTGACGCGCCTCGGTCTCATGCCCAGCCTGTCGGTAGGCGTCGCCACGGAGCAGGATCAGACTTCTCGCCCGCGCCCCATCGGTGATCTCGAGGACGGCCGGGGCGAGGGCCGGGGCCAGCCGCAACGCAAGGCCGAGACGGAAGGCGGCCTCGTCGAACGAGCCTTCGACCAGCGCCTCCCGACCTGCATCGAATGCTTCTGCCGGCTCCGGCAGCGTCGAAGCGGCCGGATCCTCCTCTTCGTCGCCCGCCCAGAGACCGAGCGTCATCGGATGCGGCGAGGACTGAGGCGTGGCACTCCCCCGGTTTGGCTCGTCAGGGTGCGACTCGGCCAGTGGCGGAACGGGATCGGGCCCTCGATCGAACAGTGTCTGGACGGTTGGTGCCGGCTCGTGGGCGTCCGGCCCCCAAACGCTCGATCGCGGCATCCCGGCAAAGATCAGGTCGATCTTCTCGGGGGTCATCGCGAGCGCCCGCATCGCCAGCCGGCGCGCCTCGCTCGGGCGCCCATCGCGCGAGGCTGCCTCGGATGCGACGACGAACGCGACCGGGTCCTCGGTTCCGCCTTTCAACGCGGCCTCTGCCACCTCGCCGGCACCGACGAGATCACCGGTTCGCCAACGGACCTCGGCCAGATCGACCAGTCCCCCAGAGTCAAGGGCACCCTCCGCGGCGAGGGTCTCCAGCTCCGTGCGGGCAAGGGGCAACATCCCGAGCCGAAGGTGAGTGTGCGCCAGGACCAGCTCGATGTGCCGCGACGGGGGCGTCTCCGCTGCGCTCAACTCGGTCGTGTCGGCGGTCATGACGGCAGTGTGAGCCGTGAATCAAGGCCGCGCAGGTAGCGGGCCGGTGCGACAACCGAGAGACGGAGTGCCTCATCCCGGAATAGGTCGCCGGCCAGCCGCTGGATCGCGGTCGCCTCGACCGCCTGGACCGCCTCGAGTGCCTCGTCAACGGTCAAGACGCGGTCATGGAGCGCCTCCTGGCCACCGATCCACGAGGCGACGTGACGGGTATCGTCCATCCGGAGCTCCATCCCGCCGGCCAGGTATCGCTGTGCCTTGATCAACTCGTGATCCGGGACCAACTCGTCGCGCAACCGGACCAACTCGACGAGGATCGCCTCGATGGCCGCCCCCAGGCTGGCCGGATCGACCCCTGCCGAGACTTCGAGCGCACCGGCGTCGGAATAGTCAACCAACCCTGACGAGACGTCATAGGCGAGGCCGAGTTCCTCGCGGACCGAAAGAAAGAGGCGGCTGCTCATCCCGTCGCCCAGGACCGCGTTGAGCACCGCCAGCGTCCAGCTATCCGGGTGGTCGCGACGGAGGGCCGGCACGCCGAGGCAGATCTGCGCCTGACTTGTGGAGCGTTTGCCGGTCCGGATGCGATCGCCGGCCGGGAGCGTCGGTGCCGGCTCGATGCCCGGTATCGACCCATCGCCGGTCCCGAATGCCGCGTCTGCACGGCTGGTGGCGTCGTCGTGGCTGATGTCGCCCGCGAGCGCGACGACGACATTGGCCGGTCGATAGGCTGTTTGCCAGAACTCGTGGACCGCCTTCACCGGCAAGGCCCGGACTTCCGATTCCTCACCACAGATCTCGCGCCCAAGGGGGCCATCGCCGAACATCGCCGTCTGGAACAGGATCTGACAGTACTCAGACGGGTCGTCCAGGTAGGAACGCACCTCCTCGATGATGACCGTTCGCTCGCTCTCGATGTCGGCCTCGGTCAGCCGCGGCCGGACGATGAGCTCGCCGATGACATCCATCGCCCGATCAAGCTCTCGGCGTGGAACGCGGACCCAGTAGACCGTGGATTCACGGTCGGTGGCGGCATTGAACGAGCCACCCACGCCTTCGATCGCCTCACTGATGGCCCGCGTGGACGGGTAGGCGGTCGTTCCCTTGAAGGTGATGTGCTCCATGAAATGGGCCACACCGATCTGGCCCGGTTGCTCGAGGCGCGACCCGGCCAGCACGTATGCGGCGATCGACACGGAGCGTGCCGCGGGTACTCGGGCGCTGATCACCCGTGGTCCGGCTGGCAACGCGGTCCGTTCGAACATCGCAGGGGATGGTACCGGATTGGGTGTGCTGCCCCGGCCGGGGGGTCCGGGGCAGCACGGATGTGTGCGCGGGGTGACGCGTCCCCGAGTCGGTCAGGACGCCGGCGAGCTGATGAGGATGTCGAGCCAACCCTGCAGGAAGTAGACGATGAACATCGCCGACACGACCCACATGAGCGGATGGATCTCCGACACCTTGCCCTTTGCCAGCTTGATCAGCACCCAGGTGATGAACCCGGCCCCGATGCCGACCGTGATGTCGTAGGTCAGGGGCATGAGGATCATCGTCAGGAGCGCCGGGAGGCCATCCTCGGAATCGCCGATGTCGATGCCCTTGAGCTGCGTGAACATCAGGTAGCCGACAAGGACCAACGCCGGGGACGTCGCCTCGACCGGAATGATTTGTGCCAGCGGCGACAGGAAGATCGCGAACAGGAACAGGACGCCGGTCACGACCGAGGCAAAACCGGTCCGCCCGCCTTCGGCGACGCCGGCGGCGCTCTCGATATAGGTCGTGTTCGAGCTGACACCACCGACACCGCCGGCAACGGCGGCGATGCTATCGACAAGCAGGACCCGTCCGACGCCGGGCACCGAACCGTCTTCCTCGGCTAGACCCGCCTCGGACGCCACACCGGTGACGGTACCCATCGTGTCGAAGAAGTCGGTCAGCATGATCGCGAAGATCGTCAAAGCTGCCGCCAGCGGACCGAGCACGTCGAAGACGTTGGTCAGGTTGAACTTCCCGAGCGTCGCAAAACTCGGTGTGACCGAGAACTCCGTCGGGACCTTGGCCACGCCGAGCGCCAGCGCGACGACGGTGATGACCGCGATCGAGATGATCAATGCGCCTCGGATCTTAAGGACCCACAGGACGATCGTGAACAGGAGCCCTGCCAGGAACAGGAATTGAGCGGTCGTCGTGGGAAAGACCGGTGCCACGATCGGAACCCCGCCGGCCGGGGTCGCGATGAAGCCTCCACCGACGAACCCGATGAACAGGATGAACAGGCCGATGCCCGCTCCGATGGCTTTCTTCAAAGCCAGCGGCACCGCATTCATGACCGCTTCCCGGAAGCCGACAACCACCAGGAGCGTCACGGCCAGGCCCTCGAGGACGATGACGCCCATCGCGCCTTCGGGACTCAGGCCACGGGCCGTCAGGGAAAAGGCGACGATGCCGTTGATGCCGAGACCCGCGGCCAGGGCCAGCGGGTAGTTACCCACGATGCCCATGGCGATGGTCATGATCCCCGCGATGAGCGCCGTGGCCGCCGAGACCGCGGCGATACCGGCCGGGTCGAGACCGAACCCGGCACCGAGGATGCCGGCATTCAGGAAGATGATGTAGACCATGACGAAGAAGGTCGTCAGGCCCGCTTTCGTCTCCGTGCCGATGGTCGTGCCGCGCTCAGCGAACTTGAAGTATCCGGCGATCCTGCCGGTCGACGGGCTGGGTTGCGCTTCAGCGCTCAACGGATCCCTCCTCCTCACCCTCGTTCGGACGCCGACGCACACGGGCGTGCTCGGACCGCGCCGTTACAGGTATGCGGCCGTCCCTCACGGCCTCGCTACCTCGTTCTCCAAAGCCGGACCGGTCGTCCGACCTTCCCGATCCGCTACTCGTCCTCTTGGGCTTCGAGGCCGAGCAACTCCATCTGGACAAACTCGCTGGTGTCGAAGGTCAGCTGGCGTGCGGCGAACGGCGAAGCATCCGCCTCGCCCGGCCCGATCGGGGCGAACTCCATGACGACGCGCTCGTCACCCTGGACCAGCGTGTACACGAGGAGTTGATCGGCTCGTGTCTCGAATTCGAGGTGCTCGAAGGAGTCAATGTTCAGGGTGATGGCCAGCGGCGTGAAGTATGTCGAGGTGTCCTCTGCGTCGACGACGATCCGCTCGACCCAGCCGGTCCCGCGTGCGACAACCTCGCGGCCGCGCAGATAGCGGTAGGTGACGGTCTGCTTGAGCACGGGCCGGAGCAGATGGAGCATGTCCGTCTGACTGGTCACGACGCCGTCGTTGACGAAGAACTTGGCGTGTGGCGGGCTTGACACCCGGCGTCTCCTCGGTGGGCACTAGGCGGACGACGGCTCCGATGGTAGCGCATCGAAGTGGGTCGCTGCTACCCGCGTATCATCCTCGATATGCTGTTGGCGATCGATATCGGGAACACGAATATCACGACCGGATTGTTCCGGGCGGGCGTGCTCATCTCGACGCGACGAGCCGTGACCAACGGCCGGGCGACCGCGGATGAGGTCGAACTGTTGCTCGATGCCCTGCTTCGACTCGACGGCGTCTCGATCGCCGACCTCGATGCGCTGGCGCTGGCGTCCGTGGTCCCGGCATTGACCGGCGCGGTGGAGTCGATCGCCGATCGTCACGATCGGCCGCTCCTGGTCGCGATGGCAGGGACGGTCCCTCTCGCGATCCGGGTCGACCGACCGAGCGAAGTCGGGGCCGACCGGCTGGTCAACGCCCTTGCGGCAGCCCGGCTCTACGGCACGCCGGCGGTCGTGGTCGACTTCGGGACCGCCACCACGCTGGATTGCGTGGCTTCCGACGGCGCCTATGTGGGTGGCGCGATCGCACCGGGTCTCGAACTCGGCCTGGAGGCGCTCGCGGCTCGGACCGCCAAACTGCCTCGGATCGAGCTCCGGGCGCCGAATCAGGCGATCGGCCGGGACACGGTGACCGCGATGCAGGCTGGCACGGTCTTCGGCTACCAGGCGCTGGCGTCAGGCCTCCTGGCGCGGGTGCGTTCCGAGCTCGCGGACGCCAACAACGTGGCGGCAGCGAACGTTCGCGCGATCCTGACCGGCGGCCTGTCGACTGCGCCGTGGGCAAGCGACCTCGCGGGGATCGACGTCATCGATCCCGATCTGACGCTCAAGGGCCTGGCCATCCTGTACGCCGAGGTCGGCGGCGGCGAGCCGCTCGAGCTGGGCCTGGCATGAGCGAGCGTCTGGCCGGGCGGATGATCGGTCTCGGCGTGACCGGCTCGATCGCTGCCTACAAGGCCGTCGAATTGCTCCGGCTCCTGCGCTCCGAGGGAGCGGATATCGCCGTGATGCTCACCCCAGCGGCGACCCAGTTCGTCGGTCCACTTTCGTTCAGGGCCCTCTCTCGGCACCCGATCGAGACGAATGTCCTGGATCTACTGCCCGACGGTCGGATCGGGCACATCGTGATCGCCGACAGCGCGGACGCCATCGTGGTCGCCCCCGCGACCGCCCACTGGCTGGCCGCGATGGCGACAGGCCTGTCTGGCGACGTCGTGACCGCCACTTGTCTGGCCAGCTCTGCCCCGGTGGTCGTGGCGCCGGCGATGGATGGAGACATGTGGACGCATCCGGCGACGACGGCCAACGTCGCGAAGCTGCGCTCGTTCGGGTATGCGGTCATCGATCCCGATGTCGGTCCGCTGGCGTCGGGCCAGTCCGGGATCGGGCGCCTGGCGGAGTTGCCGGCCATCGTCGATGCCGTCGTGGCGTTGCTCGCCGATCGGTCGATCCGGGCGTCTGATCCCGCGGCTCGGCCACCGGTCGTGGCCCCTGGCCGCGACGCCGATCTGGCGGGTCGGCATGTCGTTGTCTCCGCCGGCGGCACCCGCGAGGCCATCGATCCGGTTCGGTACATCGGCAATCGCTCGACGGGCAAGATGGGCGTGGCAGTCGCCGAGGCCGCACTGGATCGAGGCGCACGCGTGACGCTCATCGCCGCGGACGTCGAGGTTACGCTGCCCGCTGGGGCCACGGTCATCCGGGTCGAGTCCACGGCCGACCTCCGAGGCGCGCTGCTGCGTGTCACGCATGGGGCAGACGGTTCGGCGGGGTACGACGCGCTGATCATGGCCGCGGCCGTGTCCGATTTCCGGCCCCTCATCCCGGCGGAGACGAAGCTTGGCCGCACCGAGACACTCACCCTGGATCTGGAGGCCACGCCGGACCTGCTCGCCGAGATCGCCCGCATCGCCCAGGGGCTCGATAGCGAGGGCGCCGTGACCCGTGATCCGCTCCAGCCACGACCGATCCTCGTCGGGTTCGCGGCCGAGACCGGGTCGCTGGACCGAGCCGCCGAGAAACTTCGCCGCAAGCGGGTTGACCTGATCGTGGCAAATGATGTGGCCGAGGCTGGCTCCGGGTTCGGGACCGACACGAACCGGGTCTCCATCCTCGCCGCAGACGGAGCGCGTTCCGACTTGCCGCTGCAATCGAAGCGGGCCGTCGCAGACGCGGTGCTCGATCGCGTGGCCGTCGCGCTGGACGAGCGCGACCGCGCCGCGCAGACTGACGCCACATCCGAGCCAGCGCGGGAGCCAGCATGAGCGCCACAGCCGAGACCGTCCGTCGCCTGACCGTCGTCGATATCGCCAGGATGTACGCCGACGGTGAGCGCATCCCGATGCTCACGGCATATGACTATCCGACCGCCCAGATCCTCGACGAGGCCGGCATCCCGATGCTCCTGGTCGGCGATTCCCTTGGCCAGGTCGTCCTCGGGTATGAGACCACCGTGCGGGTGACCATGCCGGAGATGGTCCACCACACGAAAGCCGTCGTCCGCGGCAGCGCCAGGGCCCTGGTCGTCGCGGACATGCCGTTCCTGTCCTACTCGACACCGGATGAAGCGCTCGAGAATGCCGGGATCTTCCTGCGTGAGGCGGGCGCCCAGGCGGTCAAGGTCGAAGGCGGCGTGCGCACGGCGCGCGTCATCGAGGCCTTGGTCCGTGCCGGGATCCCGGTCATGGGCCATATCGGCTTGACGCCGCAATCGATCAATGCGGCCGGAAAGGTCAGGGTCCAAGGCAAGACCCGCGATCAAGCGCGGGCCGTCATCGCGGACGCCCTAGCCGTCCAGGAAGCGGGCGCCTTCTCCATGGTCCTCGAGCTCGTGCCGGAGCAGCTCGCGGCGGCCATCACGGAACGCCTGCACGTGCCGACGATCGGGATCGGGGCGGGAGTCGGCTGCAGTGGCCAGGTCCAGATCATCACCGACCTGATCGGCCTCGGCGATTTCATCCCGAAGCACGCTCGGCCATATCTTCGCGTCCGGGACCAGATCCGCGAGGCGGCCGGTGCGTATGCGGCGGATGTCGGTGCCGGCACCTTCCCGGGGCCGGAACAGACCGTCCGGATGGATGAGGCCGTCCTCGACGACGTCCTTGGTCGTGGGTCATCTGATCGGCCGACGGATTCGATCCCGATCGGTGGCATCCCGCTCGACCGGGATCTGTGACAGACGCTTCCGTCGTCGCTTGACCCAGGTCGTTCGCACCCGAGCTGATCTGCGATCGGCCTTGGGCGCCTTCCCCCGCTCCATCGGTCTGGTGCCGACCATGGGCTGGTTGCATGAGGGTCATCGGGCATTGATGCAGCAGGCACGCGCTGCCGACGCGACCACGGTCGTGACGATCTTCGTCAACCCGCGCCAGTTCGACGTCGCGAGCGATTTCAGCCGCTATCCGCGCAACGAGGCGCGCGATATCGGCGTATGCGAGTCGGAAGGCATCGACCTCGTCTTCGCGCCGGAGCCGCCCGAGATCTACCCACCCGGCTTCGACACGATGGTCTCGGTCGGCGCGCTGGCGAAGCCGCTGGAGGGCGCGGCTCGGCCGGGTCATTTCGATGGCGTGGCGACCGTCGTAGCCATCCTCTTCGACCTGATCGCCGCGGATCACGCGTACTTCGGCCAGAAGGACGCCCAGCAGGTCATGGTCATCCGCCAGATGGCCCGAGATCTGGCGATCGGTACCGAGGTGATCGCCTGCCCGACCGTGCGCGAACCCGACGGGTTGGCCCTCTCGTCACGAAATGTGCACTTGTCGCTGGCCGAGCGGTCGGCCGCGCCGGTCATCCATCGGGCCCTCCTTGCGGCCCGCGGGCGCTGGGAGGCCGGGGAACAGTCGGCCGAAGCGCTCCGCCGGGTCATGCGCGAGGCGCTTGCCTCCGAGCCCCTGGCGGTCGCCGACTATGTATCGGTGGCTGACGCCCGAACGCTCGCCGAACTCGAGCGGATCGACGCTCCGGCATTGATCTCCATGGCGGCCAGCTTCGGATCGACGCGCCTCATCGACAACGAGCTCGTCGGCTGACCTGCCCGGGCATCGCCGGCTGCCGGGCGGACCTCAATCGAAGTGAACCTCCTCGGCCACCTCGAGGATCCGATCGATGAACAGGTGCTCCCATAGAAGCGCCTTGATCTCGGTGATCTTGCCGAGGTCCGCCGGGTGGGTCTTGACCAGGAGATCGTGCAGGTCCGAGGCGACCTGGTAGGTGTCATCGGGCACATCCATGGCGAACACGTCGGCCGCACGAATCGCCGCCAGGGTGTGGTTCTCCAGCGGGTAGCCACCCGACAGCAGCAAGCCGAGCGCACCGATCCCGCCGTCCGAGGCGTCCCAATGAGCCCCGAGGATAGCGTCGATGACGTCCGTCCTGTCACCCGGCACGATGACGAGGCTGCGCGGGCCGATCCGATGGAGCATGTGCTCGGGTTCCATCGCGCCGATGGCGATGCCACCGATCACGAGATCGAGGTTCGGACCCGGGTGGATGGTCTCGCCATGCAGCCCCTCGACGACCATTGCCAGGGTCGGGTTGGAGAGGATCGGTCGGTACGGCAGGACGCCCAACAACGGGATGCCGTGGCGCTCGAGTCCACGTTCAAGGGTTCCCGCCAGGCCGGGTTTCGCGTCCAGATCGACCTTGTTGACGATGGCCCCGGCGACCTTCACCCCGTGGCGCTCGAACAGGGCCGCGTTCAGCACGATCTCGTCGATCGGTCGTCCGACGCCGCCCTCGGAGACGATGACCGCTGGAGCGCCCAACATGGCGGCCACCGCCGCGTTCGAAAGGCCGATGACCGCCCCCACGCCGGCGTGCCCGGTCCCTTCGATGAGCAGCGCATCTCGGTCCGCGAACGCGGCATGAGCGGACCGGATCCGGGCGGGCAGGTCCTCGACCACGTCGCCCTCGATGTAGGCCTGGGTGAAGCCGCGCGGGATGTGGACCGGGCTCATCTGGCTGAGCGGCTCGTACAGGCCGAAGACTTGTTTCATCAGAACCGCATCTTCGTCGGCCGGCGCCCCGTCCTCGATGACGGTGCGTTGGCCGACTGGCTTCAGGAAGCTCGTCGACAGGCCGCGCCGCTTGAAGCCGTCGAGCACACCCAGACTGACCGTGGTCTTGCCCCGGTTCTGCCCGGTCGCGGCGAGGTAAACGTGACGCATCCGGCCGACGCCCGTCAGCTGTGGCTGGCGGTCTTGCGCTCGATGAGTTGGATCGCGTCGCGGAGGCGGGTCAACGTCTCAGCGTCAACGGCCTCCGGCTCAAGATACGGCCCAAGACGCTCCATGATGTCGGCGACGAGAGCCAGGAAGACGCTCGCATCCGCCACGAAGAATTGCGGCTCGTTGTTGTAGCGGACCAGCGTCAACCGACCCTGCAGGACACGGCGATCCTCGACGTGGGCGACCTGGGTCGCGAAGTTGTGTCCCTGGATCCCGTCCGGGTTGTTGAGGAAGTTCAGAGCGTTGTCGATCGCGAGGCCGAACCGGGCGCGCCACGCGACAAGCCGCTCGTGGACCTCGGACGGGATGCGCACCTCGGCGACCTCGTCAAAGACCTCCGGGGCGACGGTCAGCAGACCGACCAGCGTCGTGCCAGCGCGCGGACCGAGCATGACCTGCAGGCTGCGCTCCAGGGTGAACACCTCCGAATCGAACCGCGGGCTGGTGATGACGTCGGTCAACAGGTCCTCGACGTTGTCCAGGACGCCCGGCTCCGCGACGGCGTTGGACAGGTGGAGGATCTCTTCCTTGAACAGGAACTTCTCTTCGTGATCGAGCATGATCGGAACTCTAGCATCGGGCGACTTGGGTACGCTGTGCGGTGGGGCATGGCCAGGACACGCGACAACGCCAGATCGACCTGGAACCGGCGCGGATCATCACGACCGCTTGGAGAATGAAGTTCGATGCCTTCTCGACCAGCCCGACCGAACGAGACTGCCTACGTCGCGCAGACGATCGCGATGGCGTTCGCGAGCGATCCGATCTGGGAAGTGGCGCTGCGTGGAACCGGCGGGAGCACGGAACACCATGAACCCTACTGGCGACTCTTCGTCGAGGGTGCCATGCGCTATCGAACCGTCCGCATTTCCGAGGGCGGCGGCGCGGTCTCTGTCTGGCTGCCGCCGGACGGGACCGAGCTGTCAGATGCGCAAGCGGCCGACTTGGAGCGCCTCGTTTCGCGAGCGCTCGCGCCGGCGGCAGTCGACGCTCTTCATGCACTCTTTCGTCGGTTCGAGGCGAACCGGGCGAAGCAACCCAAGCATCAGTATCTGAGCCTCCTGGCGACCCACCCCGAACATCGCGGTTCCGGCGTGGGTCAGCGCCTGCTCGCCGATGATCTCAACGCCTGGGACGCCGAGGGCGTACCCGCATATCTGGAGTCGACGAACCCGGGCAACGACCATCGATATGAACGGGCGGGCTTCCAGTCCATCGGCGGATTCCGGGCGGTTCTGGACGACGCCTGGATCAACGGTATGTGGCGCCCGCCCACGCCCCGAGGTCGGTGAGCCCGGGGCGTTGATGTGACCTACGGATAGAGGCCGCGCAGCTCCATCGCGTCGGCGACGCGCTTGACCGCCAGTAGGTAGGCGGCGGTTCGCATGTTCACATCGTCTCGCCGAGCCACGTCGAGGGTCTCGGCGAAGGCCTTGACCATGATCTCCTTGAGCTTGGCGTTGACGACGACCTCGCTCCAGTGGTCGCGGTTGAGGTCCTGGACCCACTCGAAGTAGCTGACCGTCACGCCGCCGGCATTGCACAGGATGTCCGGGATGAGGAATACGCCGTTCTTGAACAGGATCTCGTCGGCATCTGGGGTCGTCGGGCCATTCGCGGCCTCAGCGATCATCCGGGCCTTGATGTTGGCCGCATTGCGCGACGTGATCTGGCTCTCAAGGGCGGCCGGGATGAGGACGTCGCAGTCGACTTCCAGGAGCTCAGCATTCGACACATCCGAGGCGCCTGGGAAGCCCTGGACGGTGCCGTGCTCCTGCTTCCAGGCGATGACCTTCGCGATATCGAGACCAGATGGGTCGTGGATGCCGCCGGTCGAATCAGAGACGGCCACGACGGTGGCTCCCTCCTCGCTGATGAGACGTGCGGCGATCGATCCGGCATTGCCGAAGCCCTGGACGGCGACCCGGGCGGTGGTCAGGTCAAGGCCCAGGTGGCGGGCGGCCTCGACAATGGTGTACACGCAGCCGCGCGCGGTCGCCTCGTTGCGACCCTCGGACCCACCGAGGCTGATGGGTTTGCCGGTGACGACCCCCGGGACGGTGTAGCCGGCATGCATGGAGTAGGTGTCCATCATCCAGGCCATGATCTGGGAATTGGTGTTGACGTCCGGGGCCGGGATGTCCTTCTCCGGGCCGACCAGGACCTCGATCTCGGTGAAGAAGCGACGGGTCAGTCCTTCCAGCTCCTTCTGGCTGAGTTGCTTCGGATCGACGATGACCCCACCCTTGCCGCCGCCATACGGGATGCCGACGACCGCGCACTTCCAGGTCATCCACATGGCGAGTGCCTTGACTTCGTCGAGTGACACGTCCTGGTGGTATCGGATACCGCCCTTGGCCGGCCCTCGGCCCAGGTTGTGCTGGACCCGATAGCCGGCGAAGACGGCTACGGATCCGTCGTCCATGTGGACCGGGAAATGGACGGTGAGTTCGCGCCGTGGTTCGCGCAGGACGAGGCGCATGCCAGCGTCCAGGCCAAGTCTGTCGGCAGCAAGGTCGAACTGCCGCTGGGCGACTTCCCACGCGTTGATTCGTGCAGCGACGTGCTCGGTGGTCATCAGAAGGGTGTCCTCACGTGTCGAGCGGTCAGCCGACCGCTGTCGGTCTGGGTCGTCTTCCGGACGATCCCACGGGGCTACGGCCGATCGAAGTATATCGCCCCCGCCGCAATGTAGCCGCAACCGAGCTGCAACCTACGCCCGATAGAGGACCGCCGCTCCCACGCCTCCGGGCCCGAGATGCGGGCCGACCGAGGCCCCGACGAGGTTGATGGTCACGTCGGCTGGGTCCAGGCCGCCAGGAGCACGCTTCAAGACCTCGTCGCGAAATGCCTCGACATCCGGACTCATCGTGTGCAGGATCGCCAGACGGTCGATCGGTCGTTCGCAGATCAGTTCGATCAGCCTCTCGCGGGCCTTGGACCGGGTCCGGACCTTGTCGACCGTGTCGACGACACCGTCCTTGACCCGGATGATCGGCTTGACCGACAGGAGCGTACCGATCGCCGCCTCGGCGCCGCCGATCCGTCCGCCCTTCTTCAGATAGGCGAGCGTCTCCAGCGTGAGATAGGTGCGCATGTCCGTCGCCCGGGTCTCGAGGGTCTCAGCGATCTCGCCGGGCGCCCTGTCTTCGGTCGCCATCTCGCGCGCCATCCTGGCGAGTATCCCTTCTGCCATCGACGCGCCCTGCGAATCGACGATATGGATCTCCCGATCTGGCAGCATGTCGCGAGCGATCTGGGCGCTCTTGATCGTGCCTGACAGGCTGCCCGCGACGTGGACCGATACGACCGCGTCGGCGCCATCGGCAAACGCGGCTTCATAGGCCGTCTTGAAATCGCCGGGCGACGATGCGGCCGTCGTTGGAAACGGCGCGTCGTGGGCAACCATCCGTTCCCAGAATTCCGCGGTCGAGAGATCGACCCCGGCCTTGAAGCTCTCATTACCGAAGTTCACCAGGAGCGGGACGATCGTGATCCCTTCGGCGGCGGCCTGGACGGGATCCATGTCCGACGCGGAATCCGTGAAGATCGCTATACCGCTCAATGGGTTCTCCTCCGACGTGGGCTGCTGGGTCGTTGGGGCATGATACGGGACGGGTCCAGACCGTCGGCACACCGGCTACGATTTCGAGCGATGGAACGGTCGCTCCGATTCGTGCTGCTGGGTACATTCACGCTTCGGTTCAGCACGGGGCTGACCGGTGCGATGCTGGGCCTGTACCTGGCCGATCTACCCGCCCATGGCGGCCCCACCATCGATGCCCGCGTGGTGGGTCTGTATTCGGCGATCTTCTTCCTGACCGAACTCGTCCTCTCACCGCTCTTTGGGATCCTGTCCGATCGCTACGGGCACCATCGGGTGATGCTCTATGGGCCCATCTTCGGTGGGATCGCGGTGGTCCTGACCGGGCTCACGACCAGCCTTCCGATCCTGGGCGCGACACGACTCCTGGAGGGCGCATCGACCGCAGCCAGCGTTCCGTCGATCCTGGGCTTCATCGCCCTGGCCACGGCCGGCAACGAGATCCTGCGGGGCAAGGCGGCGGCCCGCTTCGAGGGCGCCACCCTGGCCGGGCTCGGCGTCGGTTTCATCGTCGCCCCAAAGCTGTTCGAGGCGATCGGGCCGTCGGCCTTCTTCCTCAACGCGGGCATCTATGCCGTCTCATTCCTGATCTACTGGCGCGGCGTCAAGGATCCAGCCGGCGAAGTCGAGGCCGTGGCCGCACCGCACATCGGGGTCGGCCGTTACCTGGCCCTGGTCCGTTCATCCCATGTCCTTCTGCTGGCGCCGACCTGGATCGCGGTCAATGCCAGCATCGGTTTGTGGTTCAGCCAGTCGCTCTTCCAGTTCTCCAAGTCGAACCCCGAATTCCCAGACCAGGCCCTGATGGCCGGGTTCGATGCCAACCAGATCACCGTCGCCGCGATCGTCATCGCCGCGGTCTTCGGCGCCGGGCTTGTCTATTGGGGCAATCGATTCAAGGCGATGCGTAGAACGACGATCCTGTTGTACGGGATCATCGGTGGTGGCGTGATGGTCGGAGCCGGCCTCGTCGTCAATCATTCGGCGGCGCTGCCAACAGCGTTGTCGCTCGCCGCCCTTGGGATCGCCGGCCTGGGCCTGTTCGTCCTCGCTGGGGCCACACCCGCAGCGCTTGGTCTACTGGCCGACATCTCAGAACGATTTCCTCACGATCGTGGCGCCATCATGGGTCTCTATTCGGTCTTCCTCGCGATCGGCCAGATCACAGGCAGCGTGATCGGCGGGTTCGCGGCGGTGTGGCGCGGGATCGACGGCATGCTCGTTGCCACGGCAGTGCTGTTGGCCCTGGCGCTCATCCCCCTGCGGCGTCTGCGCACCCAGGAACATGAGATCGACCTCGTCAGCGAGCCGACCACGGACGCGGTCGCGGGGGCCTGACCGACGGGCTGAGCGTCGTGCGATACTCGCGGGGATGACCTCGAACGTCGGCCAGAGTTACCCCTATACGAGCGAGACCGAGACGGAGCGTGCGGCCGCCGTCGCAGCCGTCGTCGCCGCCCGTGATGAGCTTGCCGGGAAGCTCGCTGCGGAGAGCAGGCCACTGGATCACAACGAGCGGTGGTGGGTCTGGAAGTGCCCGACCCTGGGTTGCGCGGGTCTGCTCCACGCCGCGGGGTATGCCGCCGATCTGCATGCCGTGTTCGTGATCTGCGACGGGACCTGCGGAAAGACCTACCTGCGCTGAACACGGCCACCCGACCGGATCTCCAGGCGAGTCGGCGGCGGCTCGCGACCGACGCGATCGGGATCGCCGTCTCCGCGGTCGGCTTCGGATTCGTCTTCGGACTGTCCGCTCGAGCGGCCGGGTTCTCGGTCGTCGAGGCGATGGCGTTTAGCGTGATCGTGTTTGCGGGCGCAGCCCAGTTCGCGGCGGTCGGATACGTGGCGACCGGCCTCGCCTGGCCGGCGATCATCCTGTTGACGGCGCTCCTGAACGCACGACACCTCCTGTACTCGGCGGCACTGGCGCCCTGGCTGAGCGGCGTCCCGGTGGGACGACGGGCGATGATGGCCCACGTCCTGACCGACGAGTCATTCGCCCTCACGATGAGCCACTTCAGGCGGCTGCGGCGGCCGGACGAACGCGGCTACTGGATCGCGGCCATCGGCGCGGTGTTCATCCCCTGGAACCTGGCCACGCTGGCCGGTGTCGCGCTCGGCGCCCAGATCCCGGAACCGGCCCGCTTCGGTATCGATGTCATCTTCCCGGCCGCCATGATCGGCCTCGCCGTCGGTCTCATCACCGGCCGTCGCGAGCTGGTTGCGGCGATCGTCGGCGCGGGGGTCGGGGTCGTCGCAGCGCTCATGGCGAGTCCGGCCGTCGGGATCGTGACTGGCGGGGTCGTTGGCCCGCTGGTCGGACTCCTCGTGCCGGCACGGGACGCCAGGGAGACCGCACCGCTCGGGACCGTCGCCTCGGCGGAACGCTTCTCCCTGCCAGGCGCCCATTTCGACGATGACGACCCGCGATGACCAACGATCTGGTCGTGCTCGCGGTCCTCATGTTCGCGGTCACCTACCCGACGCGGGCACTCGGGCTCCTGGCGCCTGGTCTCGACCGGATGCCAAAGATCGTCGTCGACTACCTGCAACTGGTCGGGCCGGCAGTCCTGGCCGCCCTGGCCGCAGTCAGCGTGATGGTCATCGTGGGCGACGATGACGTGCCGTCGTTCCACGTCGGCATCGAATGGGTCGCGGTATTCGTGAGCCTGGCGATCGTCGCGCGGAGGGGCAACCTGCTACTCGGTCTCATCGCTGCCGTCGCGATCGTCGCCATCACCCGGGCGGCCGGGCTCGCGGCGCTCCCGGTCTGATCAGCCGCGGCGCGCCTCCGCCTCGATCTCGATGACCAGGCTCGGATCGATCAGGGCACTGACTTCGACCATGGTGGAAGCCGGCCGGATCTCGCCAAAGAGCTCACCGTGGACGGCCGCCACCTCGGCCCATGTGTTGATGTCGGTCACGAACATCCGGGTCCGGACCACATCGGACAGGCCGAAGCCCGCCTCGGCCAGGGCGCCCGCGATCGTCTCCAGGACGGCCCGGGTCTGGGCCACCACGTCTCCGGGATGACGGGCCTGTCCATCCGGGCCCGCGTCGGTCGTGCCCGCGACCCAGCACGAATCTGCCACCACGACGACCCGGCTGTATCCCGCGACGGCTTCCCACGGGCCGCCCGAAGAGATCAGACGACGGCCCATCATGCCCCGCTCTGGGCGCGATCGACCCTCCAGCTCCGAACCTCCGGATCCGCCGCGATGGCCAGCAGCAGGCCGGCCAGGAGGGTCGTGCGAGGCACGATCGAATCTACCTCGAGGTATTCGGTTGGCGCATGGTCGTTGCCACCGATCGGCCCCAGCCCATCGAGGCTCGGGATCCCCATGCCCGACGTCGTGTTGGCGTCGGAAGCCCCGCCCGTCGACGTGTCGACCACCCCGAAGCCAAGGACCTCGGCCACCGCCTGAGCGTGCTCCACGAGTCGACCGCTGCGCTCGAGCTTCTCCATCGGCCACCAGCGTGCCAACGGCTCGTACTCGACCGTCGTGTCGGGGACCTGACTGGCCTCGGCGATCCGATGGATCTCGGCCTCCGCAGTCTCGAGCTCCGTCCGCGTCGTCGCCCGGACATCGACCTCCAGCGAGCACCGCTCGGCGACGACGTTGGGACGACTGCCGCCATCGATCAGACCGACGTTGAAGGTGACCCCCGGCCAGCGACCATTCAGGGCGTGGATCTCGGCCACAATCCGGGCCGCCTCCAGGATCGCGCTTCGGCCCTTCTCCGGCTCGACGCCGGCATGCGCCGCGCGCCCATGGATGATCAGGCGGGCGTCGAGGATCCCCTTCCGCGCCGAAACGATGTCCCCGTTTGCACGCGCGCATTCGAGGACGAGGGCTGCGTCGGCATCCGCGGCGATCTCGCGGATGTGCGGCGTGGATGTCGGCGAGCCGATCTCCTCGTCCGGGTTGGCGATGAAGACGAGTCGTTCGAAGGGCAGGCCGCCTCGCTCCCCGATGATGGCTTTGAGCGCATACAGGCCGCCCAAGAGCCCGGACTTCATGTCGGTCACGCCGGGACCGTGGGCGATGCCGTCGTCGATCCGGAACGGACGCTCGGCGACCGTCCCAGGGTCAAAGACCGTGTCCATGTGTCCGATCAGGAGGACGCGCCGCCCGTCTGCCTGACCGAGAAACGTGCCGATCACGGTGGCGCCCAGTCGTCCCGTCGGATCCGGACGAACCTCGACGTCGGCCCCGAGATCGGCCATGAACGCCCCGACCCAACGACCGACCTCATCGACACCGTCGGGCGTGTAACTCCCGCAATCGATGTCGACCAGGTGCTGGAGATCGGCGAGAAGCGCCGGGAGATCGGCGGCGATGCCAGTGCGCAACGCGTCGAGCTCGGGCGCGGATGGGATCGGTGGTCCTGGAGGATTCGTCGTCATGCCGGCCAGTCTAGCCTCCGCCAGCTTGCTATCCTGCCCGAACCGTGCGCCTGGTCGAGACCCGCCTGTTCGAAGGTCCCAACGTCTACCGGCTCGAGCCGGTGGTCAAGGTCGAGCTTGCCATCGGTCGGCGTCGGACCTGGTACGGGCAACGCGACCCAGGACGCCATGCGCTGGTCCACCTGGGGGCGGACGTTCCAGCACGGGATCAGCCGGACGCCGTGGTATCCGCAGTGGCCTGGATCCGCCGGTTGCGCACCGACCACGATGAAGGACGGGGTGGCGTGGCGGTCCATCGCTCCTCCGACCCGGGCCACTGGATCATCACCTTTCCGTGGGTCGGAGCGGAACGGGCGCTGACCCTGACCGAAGCCGCGCTCGCGCTCGCCGAGCGAGACGTCTCGCCGTCGAGGACCGCCCAGTTGACGGGCGCCCAGGAGCGACAACTCACTCGGTGGACCGAACGCATCGCCGCGGCTCGTGCCACGCCACCGGAGTGGCTGCGCGACGTTGATCGAAGCATCCCGATCGTGTCCATCTCCGGCACCAACGGCAAGAGCACGGTGACCCGGATGATCACCCACATCCTTTTCGTGTCCGGTCGACACGTCGGCACGACCACTTCGGACGGCGTCCTCGTCGACGAGCGGATGGTCGAGCCCGGCGACTGGACGGGTCCGGGCGGCGCCCATCAGATCCTGGGCCGACGGGATGTCGATGTCGCGGTCCTCGAGACTGCCCGTGGGGGGATCGTGTTGCGAGGTGTCGGCTACGAATCGAACGACGCGAGCATCCTGACCAACGTGTCGTCCGACCACCTCGATCTCCAGGGGATCCATACGCTGCCCGAACTGGCCGAGGTGAAAT
>Ga0307380_10004589_pt1 | contig 18589 bp, 20 predicted proteins | sample UN3MG_FD_202239 | JGI IMG/M metagenome (GOLD analysis project Ga0307380, IMG submission 202239) | Soil microbial communities from Risofladan, Vaasa, Finland - UN-3 | ecosystem: Environmental > Terrestrial > Soil > Coastal area > Acid sulfate soil | place: Finland: Risofladan, Vaasa | collected...
CGCAGATACAGGCCAGTCGGAGGAACGACAAGCAATACTCGTTTGCTCAACCTCTCACACCCCTAAAGTGCCCATGACTCACCAATTCCAGCTGCGCCTCCACCAATCACAGCTACATCAGTCCTTCTCACCAGACTCCCTATTCCTTCATTATAGCTCACAGTGGCTATCGAGCGTCCCGGTCAAGAATCTCACCAGCCCCACAGCATGCTTAAAGACAAGCATCAGAAGCACAGCATACTTAAACTCAGATGGCTTGACAACGCCTTCGGCCAAGAAGAAGGCCTCTTGTTATCCATGTATTGATGTAAATGCTCTAGTTGTCTTGAGGCTTGTGGTCTGGGGCATACCCCTCACCACAAGCAGGCAGGACAGATGTCCAACATGGCTAACCGCCCTCTGTGTTTGAGGCGCGCCGGCAAGTTCCCTATTGACCTAATATATGCCTGCCCTATACAATATGTTGTGTTAATCCAGTGGCGGTGAGATGTGAACGTCATTGGTTGGTGTTCTCTAACCGGGAAGCGCGTTATTCTCGGGGCGATTCTGGTCTAATGCGCAATATGTAGGAGGCTTGGCTGATGAGGTGTCCATTTTGTGGGGTTACAAAGGACCGCGTCGTAGATTCACGCATGAGCAAAGATGGGGCGATGATCCGAAGACGGCGTGAGTGCTCGGCCTGCCTAAAGCGCTTCACGACGTATGAGGAGATTGAGGACGTTACGTATGTCGTTGTTAAAAAGGACAAGCGGCGGGAGCCGTTCGACAGACAGAAGCTGCTGGCGGGACTGGTGCGGGCGTGCGAGAAGCGCCCAATAGGCACGGTTCAGCTGGAGGAGATCGTCAACGAGGTCGAGCGCCAGTTGCACAGCAAGCCGGAGAAGGAGATATCGACGCACGAGATTGGCGAATACGTAATGGATGAGCTGCGGGCGCTTGATCAGGTCGCATACGTGCGATTTGCGTCGGTTTACAGGGATTTCAAGAGCGCGGACCAGTTTCTAAAGGAGCTGGAGCAGCTGCTACACGCAGAGCACTAGAAAGCCGTTCTTAGGACATAATTCGGAGATAATACATGGATGACAATGAAGTTCTGAAACAATTAATAAAACGAAAGGCGGCGGAACTTTCGAGCGAGATACTCTCCGTGAGGCGCACCATACATCGCAATCCCGAGCTTGCATTTCACGAGCATGAGACCTCTGCCCTTCTGGCGGAGCGGTTAGAGAAGTTCGGCATAAAGGTTCAGCGCGGCGTTGGCGGGACGGGCGTGGTTGGGCGCTTGCAGCCCGAGATTGAGGGAGCCAAGACGGTGGCGATTCGCGCCGACATGGACGCCTTGCCAATACAGGAGGAGACTGGCCTTGAGTTTGCATCACAGCATCCCGGCAAGATGCACGCCTGTGGGCACGACGCCAACTGTGCGATGGCGCTTGGCGCAGCACTCATCCTGAACTCTGAGGAGGTCAAAAAATCGCTCAAGGGCAACGTGCGTATCTTGTTTCAGCCGGCGGAGGAGGCTCCACCGGGCGGCGCGATCAAGATGATCGAGGACGGAGCGCTCGAGAATCCGAAGATCGACGCCATTATCGCCTCACACACGTTCAGCGAGGCGAAGCTCGGCGAGATAGTTTTCCGGGAAGGGCCGATGCTGGCAAGCGCCGACAACTTCGACCTGAAGATCATCGGTAAGGCAGGGCACGGCGCGATGCCTCAGCAGGGCAAGGACGCAATCGTAACATCGGCGGAGGTCATTCTGGGCTACCAGCGGATCGTCAGCAGGCAGATATCGCCGACCACTCCTGCCGTGATCACGATCGGGACGATTCACGGCGGCGACAGGTCAAATATCATCCCGAGCGAGGTCATAATGAAGGGCACCGTCAGGACGCTGGATATGGACGTCCAGAAGACGATCGAGCGGGCGATGCACGAGACCGCTGACGGCATCACCAAATCGGCTGGCTTGAGCTACGAGCTCGACTACCAGAAGGGCTATCCGACGCTTCTGATCGACCCTGACTTGAAGCGGCTAGTCGAGAGGGCGATAGGTGAGTTCGGCGCGGCAAAGTTCGTGGAGATGCCGTCCCCCGAGATGGGTGGCGAGGATTTTGCTTACTACACGCACCACGTGCCAGGCGTTTTCATGTTCTTGGGCGTCGTCTCCGAGACGAATCCTCAATGCCCGCTGCACCATCCCAAATACACGATTGACGAGCGTGTCCTGGGGATAGGCGCCTCGACTATGGCCTGGGTCGCAGCGAGGATACTGGCGGCGGGGTAAAACCGAGAGACGGTGAATGCTAGACCCCCGCGACCTTGTTGAACAGCTGAAACGGCGGTAGGGCAGACAGTCGCTCGAAGTCGTCCTGGAGTATCTTGGCATACGACCAGGATGCGCCCGTTAGCTCCGTCACCTTTTCGCACCATTCGCGCGCAGCCTGCGCCTTGAGCTCAACGTTCGCCGCCCTCATAGTCCTCCTGGCGCCAGCTCTGAACCGCCTGCCGTATTCTTGCCGCAAGTTCCATCAATGCCATCTTGTCATTTCACCAGTAGTCCAATCAGGTCCTCTCTGGACAGTCCGCACTGACTTAGGATCGCGAGTAGTGTTCCCCTTACCGAGGTCATCGTGCAGAGGCACGACGGTTCTGTGAGTCCCTTTTCGGAGACTTACATGACTGCCCCTTCGCCGGACTACAACGAACCCGGCCTTCTTTAGGGCCCGGATCAGTTCCTCGCCAGAAAGAACAGGCAGTTTAGCTGCCAACGGCGATCTCGAGGGGGTATAAAACGACCTCGCTGAGGCTCTCAGGTAGATCTTCATCTCCGAAACTCTCAATATAGAGCTCCACAGCCTCCTTGAGGTTTGCCTGGGCCTCCTCAATTGTCTTCCCCTGGCTCACGACGCCCAACTCGACACAGTGAGCCACGAACCACTTTTCCTCCTTGGTGATCACCGCCGTGAATCTCTTAAACATAGCGCAACCCCTCCAAATACTCGTCCAGATTCCTGAAGTGAAGCGGCTTGCTCCTCATCTCCTGAAGCATCCTGAGGTCCTCAGCATCCTCGAGGCGCTCCAGCATCTCCTGGTATTCGTCAATATCCAGGATAACTGCGACCGGCTTGCCATCTCGCACTATGACTTCCTGCGGCCTCACTTTCGCCCTGTCACTCATATTCTTACCTCCACGAGCTTCGTCGTGTCATTGCCGAATATATCTAAGCCTCTCGTGCATCATACTCCGCCGACTAGGCTGTCGGGAACCTCCTTTGAGCCGAAACTCTCAAGGTATAGCTCCACGGCTTCCTTGAGATTCGCCTGGGCCTCCTCAATCGTCTTCCCCTGGGTTGCCACGTCCAGTTCAATACAATGGCCGACGAACCATTTCTCCTCCTTCGTGATCACCGCTGTGAATCTCTTAGACATTGCCGCACCTCATTCAGTCCCGGCTGGCCTTCGCTCGGACTTGGCTTATCAGCTTGAGCGCTTTATCTAAATCTGCCTTGATCTCCTCGCGTTCGTACTCCGCAGGGGGGCCCGGCGGATAACGCCCATCAATGTAATACCGAGACGCTTTCTCGCAAAGCTCTAGAAAATCGCCGAAGCCGTCGTCGAAGGTCGCGATGTGATTGAGGAGCGCATCGAGCTCATGTGTCCTTGCGGCTTCCTGCCACGAAGAACGAGGTAACCTTTCAGGTACTTCTCGATCGCCTGCTGAATGTGATACACAATAGAATCTGTGTACCCATACTGCTCGTAGATTAACTGTGCCGTCTCTATGTCGTGCCGACCTCTTTCGAACCACTCCTCAGCCTGCCGCCTGAAGGCCTCATCCATAGAGCAACTCCCCCCTCTCAAGTATCTCTTCGACGAAGAAATCCCTCATAGAGAGCCTATCCTCAATCTCTTTCTCAGTGTAAACCAGAGGCGATACTGAGACCACCTGGATATGGTCCCGGACAAGCCTTTTCACCTCAAGCCATCTCTCAATGGGCCTCTTCTCAGTGTCCTTGATGATCAGAAGGTCAACGTCGCTATCCTCGTCCGGCTCGCCGTAAGCATAGGAGCCAAACAGAATCACCTTGCTGGGTTCATATCCCTCGACTATTCTTTGAACGATCTCAAGGATCGCCTGTCTCAGTCTTTCATCGGCTATCACACTGCTACCTCCAAGAGCCTCGTCGTGTCATTGCCGAATATGTCAACCACCTTGACCAGCATCTTGTATTGGCCGGGCTGTTCGTAAACATGCGAGGCGCTTGTCTGAAGCTTCGGCTGCTTGCGTGTCCTGAACGACCGCCAGCCGTTGTGAAGAAGGCTGAGTCATAGCCCCTTCATCCGTTGGCAGTTGGCAGTCAGCAGTTCCTTCATCCTTCCGCCTTCATCCTTGTAAGAACGTCCGTATCAGACCTCCACTGCCACAGATTCAATCCGCGAAATCGTCTTGGGACGCAGCCGACCAATTCGAACATAGACCACCTTCTCGCCACGCGACTCGATCGCGCGGCCTAGCTCTCTGTTAGAGGCACAAAGCTCTGTGTCGTAGTCTGGTAGGAGAACGATCTGGGCATCCTTCGGGATGGTCGATTCTATCTCGGGATGCTCAAAAAGGTAACGGCTGAACTCGGCGCTCAATTCGATGTTCTTCTGAACAACGTCTTCTTGTAGCTTGTTCATCACTCCTCCAAGAATCTTTTGCGGTAGGAAAACCAGTTTGTCTTGAGGTCGTTTTCCGCGAAGGTCAATGCGTCATTCAAGTCCTGATTAAAAAGAGGTGTTTTGATCGTGTTTCCCCGTCTGTCGAGCAGGTCTCGATGGGCGAATCCGTGCGCCGTATCATAGCGCACCACCGGCCTCCATTCTTCGTCCAAGAGGGTCTCCAGCTGCACCCGGAAGAAGACAATCCGTCCCCTAACTCTGATGTGAACATGTCTGTAGCGGTCCTTCGGGCCTAGTCGGATAACATACTCCGTCGTCTGCTCCGTGATTATCACTTGCCCTTCCAGACCAGCTCAGTCCTCTCAACGCCTTTCATCCTTCATCCTTCCGCCCTCATCCTTCTCCAGTATTAGCTCGGCATCATCATTAGGAGCGGGCGTCCTGAAGCCGGCTCACGGGCGCAGCCTCCTTCGACTAGTCGAGGCTTACCTCGGTGTATTGCATCTCGTCCGAGCCCATGTAGCGGATGCGCTCCGGTTTGAGGCGAAGCACGACGTAGTCGGGGTTGTCCGCATCGCCCACATGTTCCTTCATCACGGGCATGAGGTCGAGCAGCTCTTGCTTATCCGCCCTGTCGGTGCTGACCATGCACTTGCCCGATAGACGGACATGCTTCCCCTCTTTGTCAGCAAAGCAATACTCCACGTAAGCGACCTTCTTAATATCGACCGTCTTCGCATCCTTCATACCGGTTGCACACCAGAACTCCTTGCCAAACCAGCCGCAGCCGCCCATCGGCCTGACGCTTGCGCGCTCACCGTTCGTCGTTGCCAGAAAGCCCCAGCCGACTTGCTTCATAAACGCCTTCAGTTCCTCGAAATTCATGCCTCACCCTCCTCGTGACGTTTTGAGACTAATGTTAGGATTACGCTATTAATCCTTCCAAGAGTAATTCTCTAGTGCCGATGTTGGCAACAAGAATCGCCACTACCGGAGATTTTCGCATTTCTCCGTCTTGGTTAGACAGGTTATTGCAGGAACTCCAGCGCCTCGACCACTTGAGATCAGGCGACAGCTGGAGCATTCTCATCGGACACGACAGAAATATATGGCCATTTGCGGGGAAGTTCGACAGCGATGCGGAAGGATTACCTCATCTGTGTCTTACTGATTGCCTTTTGGGCGGTTGGCAATGTCGTCTGGCTGGCTTTGGACGACACGCCCCCAGTGTGGGACCCAGCGTTTCACATACTGGATGCTATCGAGGCGAGCCAGGCGATTTCACGGCTGGATGTTGGGCGGCTCCTGATGCTTCAGGGGGAAGGCACGTTTTACCCGCCGCTGTGGCACGTCGCGGCCGGCATCTTGATGCTTCTTTTCGGCAGAAGCGTTGACGTCGCAATCGCAGCTAACCTGCTGTTTGTGCCGGTGATCGTTTTTAGCATCTATTACGCGGCCAGGCAGCTCTTTGACCGGCGGGTCGGCCTCCTGGCTACATGCGTTGGAGTTCTTCTGCCTGGTCTTTGGGGATGGTCTCGGACGGCATACATTGACTTCGCTTTGACTGGCATGGTAGCGCTGTTTATGGCCCTCATCCTCGCGCCCGACGCACTACGTAAGAGGACGACTTGTGCCGCCTTGGGCCTCGTCTTTGGGCTCGGCATGTTGACCAAGTGGACATTTATCGTGTATGTGGCCGGGCCCGCTCTAGTTGTGCTCGTAACAGAGCTGCTCGGCAGGATTAAACAAGGGAAAGCCGAAAGCCGTTCTGGTTGTTCGACAAGAGGGTTCCTCGCGTGCGTACTCCTTCTCAGCTTGACAGCTGCCGTTGTTGCCTTGCCGTGGTATCTTCTGAATGCGAAGCACATACTGGCTCGCGCTGGCGGCACTGTTAGTGAATACCGCGAGATGGGTCCGTCGAGCGGGTTCTACACACTATTGGGAAGTTACTTATTGCGGCTCATCACCGACCAGCTTTTTGTGCCGTGCTTTCTTCTGGCCCTCGCCGGTGCCCTGATTAGCATCAGAAGGCCCAAGCCTCTGGCGTTCTTGCTGTCCTGGGCCCTAGCCCCGCTCCCGTTTCTCAGCGCCATCGGCCTTGCAGACCTGCGCTACACTTTGCCCATTGTGCCGGCATTCGCCATACTTGGCGGCATAGCTCTACAACGACTTATGAGGCGCCGCTGGCCTAGGGCCGTGGTCACATCTATTATCGTGCTACTAGCTGCACAGTGGGTCGTTGTCTCGTTTGGGGTTGGCGTCCATTCGAGCGTTGCCATCGAGGTCGGCGGCGTTCATCTGCCCATCTGGGGATGCATCGCTCAGGAGGTTCGCCCGGCGCTCGAGGCTTATTGGCCCTACAAAGAGATACTCGGCCATCTGACCCAAAGCGGCGTTGAAAGGCCCTCTGTCTTCGTGGTTCCTGTGTCGGCCGAGATCAATCCCTGGACGCTGATGCTGGAGGCGCGGCTCGCAGGGACCGGCAATGTCCGGGTCTGCTATCGCTCATTCGACCGGCCTGCACAAGATCATGTCGATGCTCTGCTGAACTCAGATTTCATCCTGTGTAAGGATGGCGGGCAGGGAGTATCGCCGTTTGCCTCAAAGGCTCTCGTGCTTGGTGGACTGCTGCTTAACGACATCCGCTCCAGTACGATTTGCGCCTCGCTTACGAAACGCTTCCCGCTTCCCGACGGGTCGTCCGTTTACGTGCTTGGGCCAAATCGCATCTCGCAAGAAGCGGCCAAGGCGCTTAAGGAGAGATTCGTCGCTGAGGTCGAACGGCTGGGGCGACCAAAGCGACCGGGGCGATTCGTCTCCCCGAATGAGACGAGCGTGTTCTCGAGATTTCCAGAACGGGTCCGATGGTCGCCTGCAGAAGAGTCGCTCTGGTATGTCGTTCGCATCTCAGGAGCGGTTCCGACGATAGAAGTAAGAGTCTGTGGAGAACAGCTAACCGTCGCAAAGATGCAGGCAGACCTAATGCCGCCGGGACAATACACGATTGAAGTCGCCGCCGCGAACCCCAAGGGCCGTTCAGAATGGCTGAAGGGGGAGTTCATCGTGGGGCACTTCTGAATCTCTTCTGTGGCTTCGCCCGCGTCATTTCTCGCGTCCGTTGGAGAAGTTACCCCCTGGGCCGGCTTGAGAACGGGCTAATGGCCATCGTCGCGTGGGTCTGGTGCGGACTTGGCCGGCTGGCCTGAACTCGCGTCGATCTGGGCAAGCTCAGCACGTGCGAGGCGCCCCAGTTCGCTCGCAAGCGGAAGAAGCTTCGGGAGCGGAGGCTCCCCGCCGCGTCGAACTCAAACTCCGTCACGTCGCTCTCAGGATTCGGCATCTTCGTCATCTGGTTCACGACGGAATACTGCCACGTCGTATTCCCGCCGCCGTCATTACTGCAAGCTGAATGTAGCCTCTGCCAGGTTGCTTGCCCAATCGAAGGTCACTGGCTCGAAGGCGGCCATGAGGATAGTGTATTCGCCAGCTTTTATGATGTCGGATGGTTCAGCGGGCGTAGGGATGGTGAATGCGAGGACTTCCGCGTCGAGGCCCGCGGCGAGAACTATGCCGGGAAGCCACGGACCGATGTCCATCGACCAGCCACCTCCCACCGCGTACCAGCCAACGTGCTCGGGTCCGAGATAGTCGTAACACACGAACAGATACACATCGACCTCGGACTCATCTCCCATGTTGTTGGCCCCCACATAGAGATAGATCGTATCTCCGAAGTCATAGGAACTGCTGTCTGTGAATACCCGCAGCACAAGTCCCCCCACACTACTGCCTGAACCAGCCAGATTCATCTCAACGCTCGGCTCATCAGGATCGTTCGATTCTACGGAGACGACGCCAGAGTAATCCGAGGCCGACTCTGGACCGAATATCACATCGAATTCGATCTGGTTGTCCGGCTCGATACTACATGGAAGCGAAATCTCTCCCAAGTCAAGGGAGAAGCCATCCCCATTAATCGATACATGATATAGCTCAAGAACTGCGTCTCCCGCATTATCCACCACTATACTGTCAACCGCCTCCCCACCAACCGCAACCTCGCCGAAATCAATGCTCTCCGGGCTCACCACGATGCGAGGCGCTGGGAATCGAACGTTGACACTGCAATCGGGATTATCCGGCAGCGATTCCCCGTTGCCGGCGGTATCTTCTGCAATCGTCGCGAACTCGTAGAGGCCCTCGCTCTGCACACTCGGCCGGAAGTTAAAGCTCGCGTTCGCCATCGGCGCCCAGAGGCCGGCGTTGGCCCAATCGCCGCCCTCGAATCTATACCACAGAGCGACCGAGCTCACCCCGCTCCCGGCATCCGTGGCCGTGTAGGACACCGCGACAGGGAAATCATGGGCCACTTCGTCGCAAGAGCAGCTTGAAGCGGGCGGAATCGTATCGACCAAAGTTGTGGCATCGGGAGCATCAGGCAGCGCCTCAACATTACCCGCGCGGTCACGTGCGAACGTGGCAAATGCATAGGTTCCATCGTCTTGGGTGGGTGGCGAGAATTCAAACGAGCCGGATATGGCAGCGCTCGTAGACGCGATTCCGCTGTCTGTCCATGTCCCGCCTTCGTAGCTGAACCACAGCTCGACCGAGGCAACCCCACTCGTCTCATCGGTCACGCTATACTCAACCTCAATCGGATACTGGTTGACCATACCTGGGGATGCACATGACGAAACTGGCGCGGTTGTGTCCACGACGACCGTGCAGTCTGGTCCTTCCGGGAGCGATTCCGTGTTCGAGGCAAGGTCCTGGGCGACCGTTGCGAACTCATAGACGCCATCAGCGGCCGCGACGAAGGAGAACACCCCTTCAGGCTCCGCCTCGCTCAACCCTGAATCCACCCAGCCCCGCCCCGAATCTGGGCCTCGATACCACAGCGAAACGGAGACCACTCCGCTGGTTGTGTCCGAGGCCGAGTATGATACCTGAACAGTCGAACCAGTCGAATATGCCTCGCACGAGGCGCTCGATGTCGGTGCTGATGTATCATAGACCGTTGTGGCCTGCGCCTCATCCGGCAACGTGCTTCTGTGGCCCTCGATGTCCTCCGCGACGACTGCGAACGCGTATTCGCCGTCCCCATCCGGCGGCTCAAAAGATAACTCCCCAATCGCCTCATACCCGCGCAGGCTGCTGTCCGCCCAAGACCCGCCCTCATACCTGTACCACAGCTCGACGTGATCCAATCCACACAGGGCACTCACCTCGTATTCGACGGCAATCGCCGTGTTGGCGTATTCCGGCGAAGTGCAGTGTAGGATAGTAAAATCCGGTGCGAAAACGTGAAGCTGAGGTTGGTCAACAAAACAGGCTACAAGGAACTTGCCCGGCCCGATGATCGTTGGTAGGCCGCTCCTAGGGAGGGCCTCTCGCACCCATCTCAGCTCTCCCTCGCTGTTAATGCAGTGAATTTCGGTATGCGCAATGCCTTCGGCGTAGATCAGCGAAGCGCCATCCGATGTGGTCACCAGGTGGCGGGCAAGCTCGCAATCCGAAACCGTGTATGTCCATTGCAGCTCCCCATCCGGTGACATGCAGAATAAATGAGAGTAATCGGAGTAACCTGCCTCATGCTTGTCCCATTCCTGATACACAGCCATTATCCTGCCAAACGAATCCCATGCCAGCGATTTGCACCACGAGCCCCATCCCTCGAACGCCGGAGAGAACGTCCATTTCTCTTCACCTGCGGAGTCCACACAACAAATGACGTCAACATCATATTCCCAATATCCGCCCTGCGCGGATCTCTCATGCTCAAATATGGTTCTTTCACCTGGCCCGATGCTCAGACCAGTGATATGGTCACTGGGACCTGTTTGTATTTCATGGCGCCAGCGAACGTTCCCGTCGGCATCCAGGGAGGTCAGGAATGACGATCCAATTAAAGCGTATATGTTGCCGCTCTCCGCGACGGCCAGCCCTTGAACAGACCCAGAACCGTAAGTCCAGGCGACTTCTCCTTCCGGGCTGATAGACCAGACTGCGGTTGTCCACCCATCACCAATGTCCCTGTTTAGTATGGAGCAAGCCCCCAGGAAGCCCGCTCGCGCATCGAGGCTATAATCCTGGCAAATCCCCCCATCTCCGGGAAACGTGTATGACCAGTTCATTTGGCCCCCGGAATTAACGGAGTAAAGGACGATGGGATTATCCACGGAGGCGCCTACCGCGTAGATTGTATGGTCACTTGTCACAGCCCTTAATCCTGTGGTCTTGCCATCATCCGGGGCCCAGGTCCATTTCACATCACCCTCAATGTCAATCCGGGCTATGCCATCCGAAGATTGAACGTAGATCTCATTCTCACTATAGACAAGGGGGGTATAGACGTTCTCCTGTATCTCACAGTGCCCGGGTGAATCCGCCGGCGCAGGGAATAGCCCGCAATAGCTGTTTCGGGCGTCCTGCCCCGGCATACCCCAGACGGGTCCCCCGTCTCCGCTCAGCGCTAGTCTCGCATTGGCAGAACCACGCTCTGCGACTGCAAACGATGCCGATTCCATCAGGAACAAAGAAAGAATCAATACAACAACTAAATACATCACATCTTTCATTCTATTCATTTTCACCCTCCTTGAGTATGGTCGATAGCCCCAGACCAGCCTTACTAACCTTGTACTGCATCGGCATCACCTTTCGCCGGGAGGCCAGGTGTCCTGGCAGTCCCGCGAATCGTCGCAATTCCATGTCCCCTACCGCCGTCAGCGCCATATTCCGTGCCTCGCCGATCGTTATCAACGTAGCACTTCGGGCCGCGTGCGTGAAGAGCTCCCGCTGGGCCTTTTATTTGGCAGCAGTTCAAGCTCGAGACCAAGGCAGGCGAGAGAGAGGATGAATCAGCCTTAGAACTACCCTCCGTCCTTCGCGGATAAGAGGATTACGTTATGAAGGATAAACCATGTCTATGGAAGGCCCTGGTGTCTGGCCGAAGCGTTTGTTTTTTGGAACGTGCTATTCCTTATCCAGTATAAGCTCGGCATCATCCCTCGAGGCGAGGCAATCACGCGGCACGGGTGCTCACGGCGAGGATACTGCTGCTGGGTGGTCTGGTTACAGGAGGGATAAAGCTGCCGCTGTGATTGCCCGGCTAATGGCCATCGTCGCGTGGGTCTGGTGCGGACTTGGCCGGCTGGCCTGAACTCGCGTCGATCTGAGCGAGCTCCTTCTCGAGCTCTTCTATGCGGGACGCGTCGAAGAACTCGTATTGACTGCGCGCTGAGTCGCCCTCATGCCTGGCCCTCTCTCTCGCCTTTTGGACGCCATCGAAAGGCAGGACAATGGTGAACTCGGTCCCGACTCCTTGCTCGCTCTCCGCGGTTATCTCGCCACCATGTTTCTTGATTATGCCGTAGCTGATCGAAAGGCCTAAACCTGTGCCCTGCCCAGCCGGCTTGGTCGTGAAGAACGGGTTGAATACATCCTTCAGCGCTCCCTTCGGGATGCCGCCGCCGGTGTCCTTTATCTTTATGACAATGTTGTTGCGCTCGGTGTATGTCTTTATCCAAATGGCACCCTCGCCCTCGATCGCCTGAGCCGCGTTGACCAGGATGTTCATAAAGACCTGATTGAGCTGGCCGGGGTAGCATTCCAGCTGCGGCAGGTCTCCGAACTCCTCGTGCACCGTGATCCTGTTCTTGAGCTCATGGTGGATAAGCTTCTCAGTGGTTTTGATCCCGTCGTTGATATTGGCGTGCTTGACCTCGGCCTCATCAACCCTGGAGAAAGTCTTGAGGTTGCGCACGATGTCCTTGATGCGCACCGCACCCTCCTTCATCGACCTGATGCTCCAGGGAAGTCCTTCCTCCAAAAGATAATCAACATCCTCCTCCGCATTGATCAGCCCATCGGCGAGCTCCTTGACCTTGCCGCCATTACCGTCCTTAATCGCCTTCAGCAGGTCCTCGTGCCGCTCCAAATAGTTTACAAGCTCCTCAACATTGCTCTCGAGCGCCTCGGCTCCGGCATAGACAGAGGTAGCGGGGTTGTTGATCTCGTGCGCGATGCCAGCAACCAGCTGCCCCAGCGAGGACAGCTTCTCCGCCTGAATCAGCTGCTGCTGCATACTCTTCAGCCGTTCCAGGCTGTGCTTCAGCTCCAAGGTGCGCTCGTTTACACGCTGCTCGAGAAACTGGTTCGCATCCTTCAGCTCCTCCAGTAAGTCCGCGTTGCGACGCCTTAGCTCCGTTTTCTCCAGCGAGGATCTCACCACGCCAACCAGGTGGTCCTCGTCGTAAGGCTTCTTGATGTAGTCAAAGATGCCCGACTTGAAAGCGCTCCGCATATCCTCAAACTCGGCGAAACCGGATATTACTATCGAGCCGATCAATGGATACTTGGCGTGAATCCTCTCCAAGAGCTGCGCACCCGACATACCGGGCATCCGCTGGTCTGTGAGGACGAGATCGATATCTCCGTGATTCTCCTCAAGGATATCGAGCGCCTCCTCCGCACATCCAGCCCGGAAAAACTCAATCTCGCCATCCTCGTCTCTATCCTCCAGAACGTCGATTATTGTCTCGAGGACGTGGGGCTCGTCATCGACAACGAGCAGCTTGTAACGACCAGCTCCACTACCGCTCACCATCAACATCTCCTCGACACAACGGAAGGTCGATCACGAACTCCGTTCCCTCGCATCTCTTGCTGGTAAACTCCACTTTCCCCCCTCGCCTGTCAATGATCTCCTTTACTATGCTCAGACCGACGCCAGTCCCTGTGAAATGCGACTTCGTTGTGAAAAACGGGTCGAATATCCTTTTCTTGACCTCATCAGTCATTCCCGCCCCGTTGTCGCGACATCGTATCCTTGCGAACCCATTCTGCTTGGCTATCTCAATCCGGATTGAACGCTCCCCGCCTGCCGGATACAGCCCGAGGTCTCGCTTCTCATTTATCGCATCAGCTGCGTTGTGCACCAGATTCTTCATTATGTATGAAATCTCATCCGGGGAGCACGCAACCCAAAGACCGCCCGGAGCACCATTAACAAAACTGATCTGAATGTTCTTCTCGCTCCTTAGATGGTCGGAGAAAAAATCAACGATCTGCTCTACCTCGCTGGAAACGTCAACCGGCGCCGGAACAACATCGCCACTTTCCCTTGCCTGCCTCAGCTGCTCGGACGCACTTCTGATAAGCTCAAGCTCCCTTAAACAAGGGTCAAAAGAACTACCGAGCTTCACCAGATCATGGTCTATCCCCCGACCCCTACCAGCCATCTTGCGGCATCGAGCGATCTCCTCCCTCAACTCCGAGGTAGGAAGCGCAGGGTCAATCCCCCGAAACTCCGCCAAGACATCGCGAACCCGGTCAAAATGCTTCCTGGCTAGCCTAATTGCCGGGAGCAGCACACTCAGCGCATTGCCTATCTCATGGTAAACCTCGGCGACTATACCGACCGGGACCACAAACTGCTGGCATTTCTCGAGGGCCTCAGCCCAGGGGTCTTCTTCAGTCCCAATACCCCCAGTGGGCCTCTGTACATTCTCACTCAAAACACGCTCCATACGTACATTCACCATCCGCTGGCGAGCTCTGCTCGTCCTAAATCTCAACAACAACACATGAAAAATGTGCCCTGCTCTTCCGGCAATTGCCAAAAGCCGGGCACTCACCCGGTGCAAGTCCGCTCAGTAAGCCTCTACGCACTAGCTCGTAAAAAGACGTCCTTCTCCCGGTCAAGGTTCTCGGAGAGACCTGCAAGGTCTGCAGCAACGAGCGATCCCGTCAGTGTGGTGGGCTGCCCATATAGAAACTGATCGAACTGATATACAGATTTGTTGACCTTTCTTACGTCAAGCGAACCGAATATGTAAACCGGCTCGATTGTAAGCCGAAGCCGTTCGCCCCGGAAGGCTCCTTTTGACAGCGATTCGATCTTCTGACCTATCTGGAGAGCGCTTTGCATCGCTGAAAAAAGCCTGTCGAAAGTTACGCGACTGTTCGGCCATCTCACCGCGTAAGTCAGATTGCTCGTCACACGTAGCGATCTGTGCCACATCTTCCGCTTCTCGAACCAGAACTTGAACGTCCCCTGAACATCCAAAACCTCCTGCTCAAACTTGTCCCCCAAAATCTTCCCCATCTCCTCAAGGTCCTCAGGAGTATTGGCGATCTTGGCGATCTCTCGCATGAAGAGGTTCCTGGGAGTCCGCGGGAACAACACAAACGACGCCTCAATAATGTATTCCTTCTCAGCGAGCTTGAACGCCTCAACGAACTCCTCACGCCGCTTGCGGATTCTCATCTGCTTCTCGTCGTAACTGAGGTCCTCAACCTTAATGCCAGCGTCCTTGAAGTCCCGATGAAACTGCGTCTGCATCTCCGTCTCGAAGTGCGTCATCATCTTACCGAGTACCAATTGCTGCTGCTCTATCGACTTGTTGATCAGCTGACGCAGCTTCTCTCGCTCCCACGGCTTGTCGATGTAGGCCGTTACCTCACCCTTGTTGATCGCGTCCTTCGCCACCTCCGCATCGGTGTAACCAGTCAGCAGCATCCTAATAGCATGAGGGTGCTTCACTTTAACCTTCACCAAAAAATCAACACCCTTCATCCCAGGCATCTTCTGGTCAGAAATGACTACGTCCGGCTCGAAATCGTCCAGGATCTTTAATCCCTCCTCCGCACTGCTCGCTATAGCTATCTCGTAGTCCTTTCTGAACTGATTCTTAAACATCCTAAGGATAGTCTCCTCGTCATCGACGATGAGAACCTTAGACTTCTGGGGGCGCTCCAATTGCTCTGTCATCATATCCCTCCGGTGGATAACTCCCTTTTTATTGACAATCGCCCACGTGTCTCGCTGTTATTCATACCAACGCAAAACATCTCCAACCATAAACATCTGGAGTATGATCATCTATATTAAATATAACAACATAGTTGACTCTTCGTCAACCCGCCTCGGACTTTCCGCGGCAGGCACAGAACATCACGCCCGGCGGGCACAGATGTGCGCCAAAAACCGAACACCACATCCGGCCAATTGAATCGAACGTGACGCCGGAAACCCAGTCGCCCAGAAGCCCATCCTCCGTTGTATAGGCCTTGAATCTGCCGTCCTTGTAACGGATGACGCCCTGGCCTGTCTTCCTGCTCATTGGATTACCTGAGCCGAGCCATAGCGCGCCATCAGGGCCCATGGTGATGCTCTGGATCGAGGGGTAGGGAAGGCCATCTGCTGTGGTGTATTTCTTGTAACGCCCTGTCCCAAGATTCGCCTCGATGAACCCAGTAGTAGTTGCGGCATAGACCATCCCGTCATCTCGTAGCAGAAGGTCCCTGATCTCATTCGAGTTCGAATAAGTCTCCCACGCGCCTCGTCTGAGCACGTTGAACCTAACGGTGTCGATGGGATCGAAATCGAGAGTCCCAGCAGCCGCCAGCCCCGCGTGGACTCTGTATCTGTGGAGCCCCTCAATCGGTTGAGAACTGCTGGGAAGACCAATCTTCAGGAAATCGACCGGGCCGACGCGCGCCCCTCCCGACAAGACGACCCCAGATATCGCTGGCGCCAGCTCAACGGGCCATCCGGGGTAAAAGAGAAACTCGCCAGAAGGAACCTCGAGCGCGAGGTAGAGGTCCACCTCAGCCTCCACCAGCGTCATGTTGATCGCCGACAACGAGACCGTGAGCACGTCGCCAGCGAAATAGCCCGTGGCGTCCGTATTGACGTCAAGTGACGTCCCGAAACCGAACGCCAACTGACACGCAGCGACAACCAATGCTGCGAACGTTGATAATAAGAGTACTCTTCGCATCTTCCTGCCTCCCTTGTCCCCGGGTTCGGCGTGGTGGCCTACACCCGGCCAAAACCAACTGTTGCCGATGGGCCGCCCGTGGGTCGTATTAGGCTCACAGAAGATGCGGGCCTAATTGCGAAAAACGATAACAGACATACCGTCAGCACCTCAAGCGCTCTTGTGCGAGGAGTTTTCGTAATCGTGCCCGGGCCTGCTGAACTGACGGCGTTCTTCCGGCATCCCCGCAAGGGGATGAACGTGAGTAGCCGTAGGTGAAACCTACGGGTCAGGGTCAGAGAAGGAAACATCATCAGCCCTGAAAGGGCTGAACATAGCCCTCTGGACGGGCTGTTCGACCCCTTCGGGCTCGCGAGCATACCGACGTGAACGGATTCCGTAGGTTCTACCTACGGCTACTATTGTGGCCCCCCTTCGGGGAACCGAAACGTCAGCATCACGTCAATCCTAATTCCACTGCCACTCTGCGCTCGTGCTACTCTGCGCTTCGCAGAGTAGCAAAGGCTACGAAGCACGAGTTCCTTCTTGGCCAGAACCAAGAACCACAGCCAACAACACAACACTCCTTAATCAAAAAATACGAAAACTCCTGGTCTGCAACGAAGAGTTTTGGCGTTGATCTGCCTTGGGCGCTTTCGATTGGGCAGAATGGCGCGGTCGGGTGCGATGGCGGCCAAGTTGACCTCTGGCGTCTTGCGGTAGAGCGAGTGAGGCCCGTTTCGGCCGCTGCGCGAGGGGTGTAATGTGAATGGGGAGCGGGGCGCTTTTATGTTGCCTCGCCATGCAGCTTGACATTTTGGCCAACTTCGAGTTATTCTTCATAGGAGAGGAGCGTTGTTGATGCGGGTGCTTTGAGGCACGATTGTTCAGGAAAGCGTTTGCCACGATTTGGAGGTTAGCTTAATGGGCAGCGAGTACAGGCCGGTAGCGAGGCCGGGTTTGGAGAAGTCCGAGATGGGCGATGAAACGTTGTTGTATAATTGCGAGAATGATAAGGTCTCGATGCTGAACAAGACGGCTGCAGCCGTCTGGGAGCTCTGCGACGGCAAACACACAATCGAGGAGATTGCGGCGGAGATAACAGAGAGCCTCGGTCCGCCGGAGGGGCGGGACGTCAAGAGCGATGTCGAGGCAGCGATCGAGAGGTTCAGAGAGGATGGGATACTTCACGAGTAGCTTGGCGAGCGGATTGGAGCCTGAAGCTTGACAGAGCAGATTTCGGTTTCGGTTGAAAGGCCCAAGATTCCCGATGGTTTTTTCGAGGTTTCTAGGGATGGGCAGTTTTTGTTGCTGCACCCGAGACTGCCGAGGTTCGCTATGCTCAACGAGACAGCCCGGTTCATCGCATCGCTATGCGACGGGAGACGGACCAGCTCAGATATAGCGAAGGTGGTTTCGAGTCACTACGGGGTTGAACTAGACCGCGTCGAGGCAGACGTTAGTGGCGCACTTAGGCAGCTTAGGGCGGGCGGGATGTTCAGCGACCGCGACGTGGCACAGAAGAGGTCTTATGGCAGGGTCAACAAGCGAGTGCATCTCACCATTACAGGACTCTGCAACCTGAGGTGTAAACATTGTGGGGCCATTAGTTCGCTGCACAAGAGCGACGGCCTTTCGACGTCGGACGTCAAGGGCATCGTGGACCAGTTGGCCGAGAGGCCGGACTCGTCAATTGCTATCACTGGTGGCGAGCCGCTCCTGCGCGGGGACATAGTTGAGATAGTTAAGTATTCTGCCGCGCGGGTGAAGACGATTGTCTCGACAAATGCCACGCTCGTAACCGAGGAGCTTGCCGGCGGTTTGGGCCCGCTTCCAGTCACATTTCAGGTGAGTTTGGACGGGGCTAGTGCGAGGGTGCATGATGCCGTTCGAGGCGCCGGCGCGTTTGAGAAGGCGCTTGCTGGGATCAGGCTTTTGCAGGCACACGGGGCGGGCGCCAATGTGGAGGTCTGCCGCACGCTCGTGGGGCAGCCGGACGAGGACCTTGACGCGCTTTTGGAGTTGGGCGAGAGGCTTGAAATCGGCGGGATAAGGTTTCTGTTTCTTGCGCGGCTTGGGCGAGCGGAGGATAACTTCGAGGCGCTCAACCCGACGCTAGATAGCTATCGCCATTTCTACCGGAGGTTCTTCGATATTCTGAC
>Ga0307380_10004590_pt1 | contig 18587 bp, 37 predicted proteins | sample UN3MG_FD_202239 | JGI IMG/M metagenome (GOLD analysis project Ga0307380, IMG submission 202239) | Soil microbial communities from Risofladan, Vaasa, Finland - UN-3 | ecosystem: Environmental > Terrestrial > Soil > Coastal area > Acid sulfate soil | place: Finland: Risofladan, Vaasa | collected...
GCACATTCAATAGCAGGACCGTCTTCCCTATGAAGTTTTCCTTCTTTATACCATTGTTTTTCTCCATCAGCAAATTCAATAGCAGGACCGTCTTCCCTATGAAGCTTTCCTTCTTTATACCAACGTTTATTTCCATAACCATCTTGTATCATTATAATTCATTCTTTCAAATTGATTTTCCAAGATAAACTTTCTTACATCTTTTACATTTACTATAAAACAACCCTATTTCATTAAGCTCTTTTTTTGTCAATGCTTTATTATTTTTCCAATATTCTTTTCTTCCATCAGCATATTCAACAGCAGGACCGTCTTCCCTATGAAGTTTTCCTTCTTTGTACCAAAGTTTGGCTCCATTAGAATATTCAACAGCAGGACCGCCTTCCCTATGACGCATTCCTTCTTTATACCATTCTTTGGTTCCATTAACAAATTCAATAGCAGGACCATCTTCTCTATGAAGCTCTCCTTCTTTATACCAATCTTTTCTTCCATCAGCATATTCAATAGCGGGACCATCTTCCCTATGACGCTCCCCTTCTTTATACCAATGTTTTTCTCCATTAACAAGTTCAACAGCGGGACCGTCCTCTCTATGGCACTTTCCTTCTTTATACCAAGATTTGGTTCCATAAGCACCTTCAACAGCAGGACCGTCTTCCCTATGAAACTTTCCTTCTTTATACCAATATTTGGTTCCACTAACATAGTCACAAGCAGGACCCTCTTCCCTATGACGGTTTCCTTCTTTATACCAATGTTTATCTCCATTGGCATATTCAACAGCAGGACCGTCTTCTCTATGAAGTTTTCCTTCTTTATACCATTCTTTAATTCCATTAGCAAATTCAATAGCAGGACCGTCTTCCCTATGAAGCTTTCCTTCTTTATACCAACGTTTATTTCCATAACCATCTTGTATCATTATAATTTATTCTTTCAAATTGATTTTCCAAGATAAACTTTTTTACATCTTTTACATTTGCCATAAGACAATCCTATTTCATTAAGCTCTTCATCTGTCCATGTTCTACCATTTTTCCAATATTCTTTTCTTCCATCAGCATGTTCAGCAGCAGGACCGTCTTCCCTGTGAAGCTTTCCTTCTTTATACCAATATTTAGCTCCATTGGCATATTCAACAGCAGGACCGTCTTCCCTATGACGCTTTCCTTCTTTATACCATTCTTTAGTTCCATAAGCATATTCAATAGCAGGACCGTCTTCCCTATGACATTTTCCTTCTTTATACCACTCTACATACAAACTGTTTTCAACAGCTGGACCATCTTCTCTATGACGTATTCCTTTTTTATACCAATGTCTATCTCCGTTGGCATATTCCAGAGCAGGACCGTCTTCCCTATGAAGAAGCCTGTCCTCATCATACCAAAATTTATCTCCACAAGAATTAGTCTTAATCATAGCTCAATTACTCATGTTTAAGAAGGAATTTTGGATTGATCACTTTGAAGGAAGTCCTGCCGACATATTCATCATATTCGTCTTCCAACGTACGAAATACCAAACCTTCTCTTTGTGTATTACCAAATACACTTTTATCAATCGACATTGCCACAAGCTCATCAACAGAATGATCCAACATCAATTTATCAACGACAGGAACCATTTCAAAACCAAGATAATCACAGAATTTCTGCATCTGATCGAATGAAAAGAATTTATGCTCTGCTATATCGAATACATTGAATATATACAAATTCAAGTCCTTCATCATGTATTTGTTCTTTTGAATACCCGGTCCAACCATTTCTCCTTGAATAGCTATATTACTACCAAATTTTCTCAACTTGTCTTCAACCTTGCATTTCGCAGCCGCTCTCCAGAACAGATTCTTTATATCACCATCTTTGAAGTAATCTTCATCTGTTTTCAACTCGAGATTACGAGAACATATTCCGAATTTATTTATTCGGTTGGCATCACTATAACCAATTGCAGAAGTATCATCTTTCAAATATGCTGTGAAACTACTCCCATCAAGTTTCTCGGTAACATAAAACATCTTTCCAGAATGTCTTTTCAAAAAAGATGGCATTGACTGTATTCTTGTCTCATCTGTCTTCTTAAGAAAAGACGGAAAATTACCAGCTATCTTTCCTCTCAAATTACCAGGCAGTTCTTGATCATATTTTTTGATCTCTAGAATTTCAGTGACATCACTTTCTTCTTCATATTTTGACAAATCAACATATGTGATGCCAGATATAGGAAACATCAGCCCTTGAGAAACTTGCTTGCACAACTTGATGGTTTTAACCCTGTAACGCCTATCCTTCATGAATTCGAATTCTGGTTTTTCAGGAAGAATGCTGTCTATCTCAATATATACTCCAAGATCGCCAGGCTTGAAATCACCTTTTTTCACAACACATTTCCACCCAAGCACGGTGGCAACCTCTATATTGTCAGCTCCTTCAATTGGATTCAATTCAACAATACGTTGTATGGAAGCCATTTTTCGCATGGATCTTGCCGGTCCTACATCCGTTGCTTTAGTCAAAACGACCGAATCGAAATCAAATATTTGCTTGAATTTGATATCATAAGCTCGTTCCAAGACCATCTCTTTTGCCATGTCTTCATCTTCAGCTTCAACTATCATGCTACCTTTCAACGCAGCACCCTCAACCGCGACATCTATTCTATATTTTCTCATTTCAGACCCTTTCAATATATATGTCTTCCCTCTTGATACAAGTATAACATATCACATGCTCGTTGTCAATATATTTTTTTCACGTTATGACACCGAATATAAATGTATTATCTATAGATGTATAAGTTTGTTGTTTCAATTCTATTTTCTTTCATAATAATACTTACCACCACCCCATCTTGTTCGGATATTACAATAAAACCAACAAGAATGCCCTCCGATATGTTGATATCAACAGATGTCGGAGGTCCGATATCTTTCCCTGTGACATACTATATTGCAAACAATTTCACCACAGAAGAAATAATTGTAATAAACAATTCATTGTTGGAATGGGAAACTACTACAAAAATAGTCAAAGTAAAACTTGTAACAAATTGGACTCCATCAAAAGATTTTGATCCAGATTTTTATATAAATTATCCAATTAAAACTATATGGAAACTAAACGAATCACATCCAGGCATACAAAAACTTTTTAAAAGATATGGTTCATTTGCTGGACTTTCATATGGAAACTATTATGTTCTTGTAGAAAATGATACTGACATGCAAACACCAAAAAGATTGTATACCGTAAGTATGCATGAATTCGGACATCAACTTGGAATGCACCATATAAATTGTAAATATCCTGCTATAATGAACAGCAATTGTGAAGGAAGCAAAATAACAAAATGGGATATAACACAGTTCTGTTACACATACAACTGCAAATAATTATCTAGCTATTTGATACAGTAGTGTTTCTATCCAAATTTTTTTTACCAGCAATATTCTTTTTATAATATCTAGCAACCGCATCCCGGAACCAAGCAACAAAGTTTTCATTACCTTTTACCAAAGAAGAATCTGCAAATGTATATAGCTCTTCTATGCGATATTTAATCAACTCATCAATTGCCGATAGTTTTTCCTCCGAATCAGCCCACAATTTCTTCATCTCTTCAAGTTTCTTGATGTATTCATCACTTTTCGCAACCTTGGCTTTCTTAACTTTCAAAGCATTACTCATTAATGTTTTATAAAATTCATATTCATCATCTTCAATTTCTTCTTGAAGAAGATTGCCGATATCATCTTTCAATTCTGCCAGTCTGTAATTGATCATGAATGTTTTATCTTCTAGACTTATTGCCTTGTCTTCATTCAATCTCAACAAAACGGCATCTTCATTCATCAATTCCCGCACAGTCTTCTTATATGTCTTTGATATGGGTACTGGAACAGGAGGACGCTTTGGAACTCCAAATCCAGTATCTGTATCTGACCTGAATTGACTCCAGAAATCAGGTGGACTTCCGCTTGAAGGTACGGAAAATTTACCGACATCTTCGTCATATGTTGGTTGTATGTATTTAGCAGCCGATCTGTATAATTCTGCAAGTTTCAATAAAGAATACAAGTTCATACATATATGACTCAATATTCACATGTCAGGATCTAGAAGTATCCAAATTAAATCATCTATATCGAATGATGCTATATAACCAAAACTGTTACAAGCAAATGGAACAAGGTACGCTCCATCATTTTTCCTCACAGCAACTCTATTTACTTCCGATTCAGACAAACCTCTTTTTTGTAACCGGCTCCATATGTCTGGAACATTCCAATCTATTTTGATCATTCAAAATAATCTCCAAATACCAGATTATACATCAATACAAAAAATACAATCAACGATGTCAGAAGAATGAATAAATTATAACTGGATACACCAACAAGTATTAAAAGCAATACAACCAATAATGATATAAAAAGTCCTATCAATGCAGAAACAACCATACATTCGATTGACGCTATAAACATTTCATATGTTGATTTTTTACTGTTCATTGTATTCTCCAATATTGTTCTGACATTTTAACAAATTTAACTTGTTTCTTTGGTTTTTCTAGCTCATTCACTTCAAATCTTTTCTACATTCAATATGACACATTAGAGCTGACTACCGAATTCGAATCGGTTCCATGTGGTTGGAAGCCACATATGCTACCATTGACACCAAGTCAGCTTTTCACAGATACGCTATAATCCATGTTGAAAGAAACAACAACACAAATACAACAACCGCACCCCACAATATATATGGAAATGCTTTCTTGTTCCACAACAAGAATAAATCCCAACATTTTTTAATGTAAAAACCAACTATATTATATATCTTCTGTATAATTGATCGTTCTTCTTTTTTCATAGTATGAAAGACCTTAAAAAATCCATCCAGAAAATCAATGTCATATATGAATTATCATTCACAAACATCGGACAATAAAACAATTTACCATATCGAAAATACAATTTACTATATTTGACAAGCAATTTACCATGTTTAATCATAATACCTCCATTGTGGAATATATCCCAGGTTTACCGTATTTTGCAGAAGCACATATTCCATGTATGTTTCCATTCTTGTATTCAGCTTTATCATGAGTATGCCCACACAATACTGTTATATTATTCTTCGGAAAAAACTCAGCCATTTCAGCCAAGGCGTCTCCAGCCAATTTCGAACAGAAAAATGGAAGAGCTTGTGGTTCACTTGTCTTTCCATTATATTTACTCAACTCGATAAAAGGAGGGACGTGTGTGACAAAAATTATATTCTTATATTCATTTGCAGCTTGTGGAATTATATTCCTTATATGTTCTGCACAATCCAAAGCCAATTTTTTCGATTTCTTCTTTATACCATTTCTTGATAGATTCTTCAAATCTGATATAAGAACAAAATCCCATAATCCAAAATCTGTATCGAACAATCCATACTCGCAATCATAAAAACCATCGTGACCACATATAGCCGTGTTTTCTGTTAAACCTATGACTCCAGAACCCTGAAGCCAAAATATGTTGTCATATTTGTTTGTAATATCATTCGATAAGTTACAGACTTCATCAACTGAAGAATAATAATAATCATGATTACCGTTGACATAATATATAGGTTTATCTATCGCAAGACTCAAATCACCTAATTTCTTTTCCAAGACAGGAGCTTCAGCTATATCCCCAGCTATGACAATGACATCTGATTCGTGATTGTTAAGGTAAGCATGGAACAATTTGGTTCCATACTCGGAAACAGAATCAAGATGAAGGTCAGAACAAAATCCAAGTTTCATTTTCTTCCTTTCAAAATATCATATAAGGTGTTGAAAACACCTACAACACCATAACCTACATTTTTCACATTTTCTTTTACAGCAGATTTAATCCCGTCTATTCTCTTCTCATCAAGTTCATCTATTTTCTCTGCTATTGTTTTCCCAACTACAACAGCTTTATCCACAGCTTTATCTACAGTATCATCTACGAAAGAATCAACAACTGCAACATCCAAAGAATTATCTTTATCCATATCATTCCCTTCCTATCAATTCGGTTTCGAAAACCTCATAACAATATAGTTTCATGTTCATGATATCTACAAGATCTTCAATCAATTGATTTTTTTCTTCAACCACCACAACCTCCTCATTTGTATCCAGTAGAAGCCCACCCGCCGCCTTTCAATATAAAAGCATTGCCGGAAGATATAAGCCTCTTCGCAAGTTCCTCATTACATTTAGGACATATTGAAATTGGATCATCTTTTATAGATTGGTCTTCTTCCCATTCATACCCACAACAATCACACTTGTATTCATATGTCATTCAAACCTCAATTAAAAATTGTTCATACTGATCATATATCATATTAAAAAAAACAAGGCGTCGATGACGCCTTGAATAAAACACCCAACCCACCCACCACTATTCTACTTCTATATCAACAACAACAGGAACATTTTTTTTCATTTCTTTCATTTCCACGTACAGAACACCATTCTCAAGTCTTGACTTGATATCAGTCAAATCAACACCATCTGGAATTGAAAACTTTTTGTTATATTCTGTTTTTGAATTTATATCCCCAGGTGAAATAAATCTTGTAGCTATTACATTAATGTAATCTTCACATAATTTTACTTTCACATCTTCTTTTTTCACACCAGGAAGATCGATTATATATGTAAACAAACCATCTTTCCTCGTTGAACGACTAAAACTCATATCAACTGAATTATCAGCATGATCATAGAAAGCACGAAAAACGCCATCATACATATCGAACGCCAAAAAACTTTTAAAAATCGAATTCAGATCCATATCTCCTCCTTATTGAAATTAGGCACCTGTTGCCCTATGTGCAAATATAACACTTGATCAAAAATTTGTCAAGTCCCTTGCTTCACTTTTTATGAAAATTTTCAAAATCAACTATTTTTTCCCTAGGGATACCTTTCAATCTCCTATATGGATGTACGCTGCATATCCAACAAGTAAACTTTTTATCAGGAATGATGTTGTCAGGCTCGGCATATATATTGAACTCTCCACAAGCCCTACAATAAGTGCCTTCATTTTTTGAAGGCTGATATACTTTTATAAGGCTGTCATCATTGGTATCTTCTGTATTCGCCATGAATATTTCTTGTTCATCATCATAACTGTAAAACAAAAAACAATCATCATCGTCATTATATGTATACATACATCATATATATGATTATTAGTTTCGCTTCATTACCAATTTATCACCACATCCTTTACATAAAACAAGAAATTCACTGGCAAGATCATATATCATATCTATATGATGTATGTTTTGTGGTTTTATATTGAAACAACTACAATAATCATCATATGATTCTCTTATATCTGGATCAAGAAGTTTAAAGAAAGAAGCTGGTACTTCAACTGTCTCATCTTTATATGTCAAAAAATATATACGATATACGCCAAACGTAATCATTAATGGTTTTGTAATTTTACATATATTGTTTCCATTATTATCGCTCATTTGCATTCCAAGCAGGACTCCGTTTTTCATCGGAAATATAAATTCATTTTGCAAAACATGAACATCAACAGGAATATCAAAATCAGTAGATATTCTTCCGGAATCATCTGCCAAAATATAAAAACATTTAGTCCAATCCATCAGTCACGCCTTTCATCACAAGCAAGTCTAATTTTACAACCTTTGCATACCCGCAAAGTCTTTATAGCAAAATCATATATTATATCTATATCAGATATATTTTCTTGTGTTACTTCAAAAATATTTGAAAATTTAGAATAAACTATATGCTTTGGTAAGATTTGAAAAAATCTACCAGATATGAAAATGAATTTTATATTTGTTTTCAAATTATAAAAATATACATAATATGATAGCCCACTACAATCACCACTAAACAGCAAAATACTCTCTATGATATTTTTGCTGTGAGTTTTTGGAATAATTCCCATACATATTTCAGGACCAACAACAGCAGCCGTTTCTGAATACATGATATCATAATTGGCTACCATGTCATCTTTATACGGATTTACCACATGTGAATTATAAATATAAGTCCATTTATTCCAGTCCATAAAATCAACTACCTTTCATTTTCATTCCAGTGTCGATAGCGCATCATTTACAACACGAACAAGATTGTTTCCATCCTTTTCATATGAAAATCTATCTATATCTACTTTTATCTGAGGATTTGCGCCTCCGGTCCTGTTCACCCACATATTCAAGAACATGTTCACTGCTCCGATTCTCTCCAACATCAACACGCCTTTTTCAGAAGTCTTCTTTGCAATCTTATCAGCATCGAAATCTTTCGGCAACATGTCCAACGACAATTTCTTGCCTTGCTTTACAACACGCATTCCACCGGGAATGTCATGTTCCATCCAAGCATGTTTCAATAAATTTTCAATAAACAATACTACATTGCCCTCATCAAGCCCACACACGATCAATCTGTTCGGAAACATCGTTTCAATCTTTATCATCAATCCTCTCTTGTTTTTCTAGGTCTTCCTTTTTTCTTTACTTCAAATTCAATACATATTTCTCCAGGACAATTTTCATTTGGAATGAATTTGGCGACCCTGCCTCTACCTTGAGAGCCCCTGTCAAATTCCCCCATTCCATTGTCTTGTAATTGCTGGAAGCAATACAACACATGCTTCTGACTATATCCCCTGGCAAGCATCAAAGATGCAAGTATTTCCTTCGATTCTGCTGGCAATGTCAAGTCAAAAGATACAACGAGCTTATTCATTCTATGAAATTCCTTTCCTTTTTGTCATATATATCATCGAATAATGTAGCATCATTCCATGAACAACAACAAACTACTAAAATCAATTATGTTGTTTGAAAAATTTGCAGTTGAATCTCTTGATGTAGACGTTGTGGATATCACCAAAAAACCAACAATTCCAGCAAGCACAATGCCCGCTGCCGTTGAAAACGAATTAAAAATTAATAGATCACTCCCTGGACCGATTCCAGTATCCAATGAACAAAAAAATATAGAACAAAAAAATATACAAAATATACCTGACAAAACAAAAAAACTTATAAATACATTAAAGCAATTCAACAAGAGCGGGAAACCATTGGATAATGATTTCTGGCTTGAATTCATAGCAATGTGCGGAAGAATGAATGCCGATCCAATCCAACTTGCTCGCGTCATAAGAATGGAATCAAATTTCGATCCAGCAAGAGAAGGTAAAAACGAAAACGGAAAAATCATAGCCAAAGGCTTGAACATGTTCCTTCTTCCTGTTGGTAAAAATTTGGGGATGTCAGAAGACTTTTGGAAAAACAAACTTCAATTCACATCCGCAAAAGATCAATTGAAATGGGTGGAGCTGTTCTATAAAGGCGGCAACAGCTTAAAGAAAAACATGACGGCTGCCGATATATCAATGCGCAACCTTGGAGGATACTCAAAGAAACACTTCAACAACCCGCACAACGCATTATATATAAGTAAAGGAATGCTGAGACAGCTATTGAAAACAAACGAAAGAATGGCTCTTGGCTTGCCGGGATGGCGGGTCTACCCCGCAGGAACAAAAGAAAAATATCCCGACCTCAAATCCAAAGATAGACCAGGGACCAATGTTCCAGAAGCGAATGGAAACGAATTTTCAGATGAAATGAAGAAATACGGATACAACTTCCAAGAAAAAGCATACGCTTCAAATTCATTTCTAGACATCATCAATCCTGTAGGTGATAAAGCAAAAGGCTATATCGCCAAAGAAGATATCCCTGCCGCCCATAAAGGAATGAGCAGATGGACACTCTCCACTGTATATGGAGAACCAAGCAAACATGTAGCCAAACTATCTAAAGAACAGCTGAGAAAAAGAATAGAAAAAAACAAAAAAATCAATACATGATATAGTTCATGTTATTATCATACCATCAATAACCAATCAATTTTACCTTTCAATATAACTTGATTCTTTCTTTTGTTTTTATCCTTACAAATTTCGAAAGAATCAAGATATGGCATCGTTTTCACAAATTTCTTTACAGAAATCCGATCATTATTTTCGGATATTGATTTGATTCCATTTTTTGATTTCCAAGATTCGATCTCTTTTTTTAAATCACATTCATCATCATGCAAACAATAAACATCATCCAAAATTCTTTTACCGCTGTCACATGTCCACAAAAGAGCCCTTGCTTTATTCTTTCCAAACGAAACAAGTTGTACTTTATCTGGATTGTCCGCGTAGAATTTTATTCTCGCAGATTTCTTTTTTCCTGTCATACATGATGTTATCTTTGTTGTGGCATAAAATTTCACAATATCTTTGCCTGATAATAATTTAATCTTCATTCAAACAACTCCACTTCAATTCAAGATTTTATCTCGCGGTTTTCAGTACAAGAATCACACAAGGTAGTCACCCACCATTTACCTCTCAACTTGCCTTCAAGTCCACAACTTTCACAGATATGTGAACTTGCGATCTCAGCTTCTGTAATAAGCTGATGTATTCTTTCATTACCACCATCAACATAGAAACGCAGAGTACCGAATTTTTCTTTTACCTGCGCGGCGGAAACATCTATTTCCGCTCGTTTGCTTTCTGTAGATATCTTTAATGACAAGACATATATCAAGTCATACCAACCATCTTTACACTCAAAACCAAAAGACATGATAGATCCGTCTTCATTGCTTTTTTTATACAAAGATGGGAAATCATTTACAAGTTTATCTTCAAATTCTTTTTTCATGATAGACCTTTTTCAATTTCTTTGATTGCCTTCATTTGGTCAATTGTTTCTTTATTCTCAAAATTTTATCAAGCATGTTCAAACCACGAGAAAACATTTTTGTTGTATTATCCAATATCTTCATCTTGTCTTGAAACGTCATCGGTTTTCGCTGTGGCTCAAACTGTACAACTTCTATTTCAGTTTTTGACTTGTCAACAATCTCAGCCAACTTGTCTTCCATTTCATTTTCTTGATTCAAGAGTTTTTCAATTTCAATTTCTTGAGCAGTTTTCGTATTTTTTTCACTCATATTATATTCTCCAGAAGTTGTTGAATCAACAATTAGAGGGTGGAGTGGAGTTGAACCACTTTGACCTGCCTACATGGTATTAAGGAACTATTACAAGCTTTCAATTTGAAAGTACTTTGAAGGGGTTTTTCCAAAACCAATTCGGACACCGCCAAGCCTAACCAGACACACCCTTGGGATATGACCCGTTTTTACAGTTCTAGTTTAAGATGCTCAATACTAGCCCTGATACTTGAATGTGCGTCTAATATCTCCATTGATATTGTAGATGTTCATCTGTACATTGTCACGCTTGGCGATCTCACTTCCTTTCTCAATTGCTTCCTTTTGGTTCTTTCTGATGAAAGAAGGAGCCTTGTTGCCATCACGGATGATAGCCCAATTACCGTTGTTCATTCTTTTGATACTGATGTTTGAATTGTTTCTTGCCATTTTGTACACTCCTTTGTGTATGTTTTTAATTACTGTTCTCATTGATTGGCATATGTGCCAACCAAGAGTTATGTCTTGTCAATAATATTGTATCTATATTCTACTAAAATTCATCTTTACAACTTGAAAGTATCAATTATGATATATAATGTTTAGATTGAACATCAGAGGAGCAATGTCAAAAACATTATATAGAGTAGCTAAAAAGTATTCAACCACATTGAACAAAAACGCGTTCAGCCTGGATGAAGGTGATACGAATAGACATATCGATCTGATACGTGACGCAATTGCCTCGCAAAACAAAGAATTAGATGAAGATATAACAAACCCATCCAACTATCCAGAAGAAGAACCCTACGATTCAGAAGAATTCAACAATACTGTAGAATCCTATACAAGATACGTCCTCAAAAAGAAAGCAGCTGAATATGAATCAGATGCTCTCTTTGAAGATGAGGATGAGGATGAGGATGATAATCCTTTTGGTGACGAAGAAGACTCAGATCTTGACTTTGATGCCATACTGAAAGAACTAGGCGAAGATGGAAATGAACCCGAATCTTCTGAAGAATTTACGGAACCATCAGATGATGATGAAGATGAAGATGAAGAAACCATCTTGGATGATGATTTGGAAGATGACTACATGAAAACCATGTCAGCATACAAACGAAGATTTTGCAAATCAAGCTGAAAACGGTTTACACACCTTGCTCTTCAAGGCTTGATACTTCAATCTAATTGTCTGCTTTTTCTTTGGAAGAAATGATATGTCAGCTTTTTTAGAGAAACCGTCACACGTTATTGCTTCCAATTCCTCGGTTGAATCCCAATGAAATTTTTCTTTATAAAAGATTTTCTTGATAAAATTATCAAGTATCTTAATATCAAAAAATATATCAAGCATCATTCCTATAAAATATACCCCGATAAAAATCAATGGAAATACAATTGTAAAACCAAGTACGCTCATGAATAAAATTTTTGGAATTACACCAACAAGCCCCAAGTATATAAAAGTCATTACAGGAATAGATATCAAAGGCATCAATGGAAGGCTCGCCCAATTCAGATATTTGTTCTTACCCCTGCCTACATACAAAGTTCCATTAGAAAACATCTCACCACCAGCGTCTTTTATCACTGGATGCTTGATATATTCAAATGATAGATTTCTGGCGCCATAAAGCAATGCAGCCAATGTCATTCCAATATTTGTTATCAATATTACAAGAAATATTAATATTTGTCCAGAATACGCCCATAAGCGTCTACGTCTGAATTCACATTGGTCTTCCGCCCTAGAATCAAACATAAGATTCACCCAAGACTTTTCCCATTCGCTCGGTTCTTTTGCAAAACATTCTTCTGGAACATCTATTTCAATAGGCTTATCCATCACAATAGCCTTCAACTCAGAAGCGAGAACTCCATAAACACGGATGACCCCACCGTTGATATCATCATAATTATCTATTCTTAGTGATGAAGGAATAGCTTTACTTGAGTCTACCGTTGCAAAAATGAGATTCTTACCTTTGAATCTCAACGGAATATATGCCATCAATTTATTCAATGGAACACTTATACAATAAATTCGGTAATTGTTAGGAACAATAGTCCCATGAATATCCGCTTTCATCAATGGTATGATGTGTATACATACATAAGGATTTTTGACATTATTTTCTTTCAAGTACATTATTGTTTCATCATCAATGCACCAAGTAACCGGAAGAGAGCCCGTAGATACATCAGTATCTTTTATGAAAAGCTTAAGCATACCGTACCCTTTCTATTTTCGTTTCAACAATGCAATTACAATAGAACCGATAATAGTTGTAACAAGTTCAACCAACAAACCAATCATCTTGTCATTCATCTCGACAACCTTTCTCTAGAGCCATCAGCTCATTTGTACGCATAAGTATTGGTGATCCAGGCAGAATCAACATAAGTACATCCGGTACATTCAACAATAGACTTGTCAACGCCTTCTTCGCCTGAAGACACATACCCAACAAGGCGTTCGTTTTCTCCTCCAGAACATCCTTCACTTTTATCCGCATACCTTCCACGATATCCATAATCAGCCTTGATTGTAATACCGGTCTTACAATTATTATCAATTCTAATTTTCATGGTATAACATCCTCCAGGAGATTTATGACCTGAAAGAACCGTTACAGTACTACAGTCTGCGGCATCACCTTGATGGTACAAACTCGTTGTATTTCCAGACGCTTCAGGAGACACTGAAACGAAACAAGTTGCTGATACAAGCAATACAAAAAACTTTGCTTTCATTTTAATAATCCTTTTCTTTTTCTAATGGTTATTACCATGATTTTTTGTTTTCAGTCATCCCACTTTTTTTGAGAAACCAATCGTCTTTCAAGAGACGCAGCATATACCATGAATGCTCGTCTGAATCTCGAACCTTCTTTATACATTTCAGCTTCTTCTTTTGCAGCATCTATATGCTCTTGAGTAACAAGCACACCTATTGGAATGGATAACGAAAGCTTCATGCAACTCAATTACTTTGGTATCCTCTTTTCTTTGTCCTGATCCTATGACAGCACAAGCATACAGGTTCAGTCTTGCTCATTTCTTTTTCTATTATTTCAATTGGTTTCCCTTCACTTACCATCCTAGCTACAGTACCTTCTTTTGGATGTTTACCTAAATGGTCCAGTTCCATACAGTATGGAGGAAACATATTTTTACAATCAGGACACGGCTTGTTCTTGAAAGCGTCAACCAATTCACGCAAAACCCTTCTTCTCAATCTACTTTTACCGCTACCTACATTTTCTTTCAAAAACTTCTTCATATGCTTTTCCCTTGCACAGTTCGCACAATATACATCGCACATCGCAAGTTGATCCATAAGCTTTTTTATAGAATAAATAAGTCTGGTAGCATCCGAAATACGAAACAACTTGTCTTCCACATTCCTGAAGAAAAGATCCATTGCTTCTGGTGGAAATGTATTGCTGCATTTCTTACACGCAACATTCTTTTTCTCATCTATAAGCACACGAAATTCTTTTCGTCGTTTCTTTTTATGCTTGTTTACGGTTTCCAAGAAATGCTTCTTGTTTTTTCCGTACCACTCTTTCCAATAAGAATTGCTCATACCAGAATGGATGCAATATTATTGCATGCTGAGAAGATTCTTTGCTTTTCTTACAACAGCAGCCTCCGGTATATCAACAAATGTAAAAGTAAACTTCTTTTTCAATTTATCTTTTGAATCCTTGTTTGTGTGTATATCACAATACAATAAATTCATGAATGTTGGGGCGGCACATTTTGTAGCCGGTTCTCCACAAACTTCACATTTCTTATGAACCAGTTTCAACAATGAACGTATGGTTTTTTTGAGTTCCAACTCACGTGCGTTGAAATCTTTTATTTTCAACACACATCTATCGGCAAGTTTGTTTGAAGAACTTTCTATTATTTTCTTTATGAATCCCATTATCATCCCATTATTGTGATATACATCATTCCAGCGTAAAACCCCATACTGAATACAAGAATCAAGATACAACCAGCCAACGCGCCCATATTTCCAGGTATCATATCCAGCCAACCTCCATCAATGATTTGAAGATATCAAGCACATCTTCTTTTTGAATAGAATATCTCTCAGATAATTCTTTTACTTTGGAATTATATTCTGCATTGACAAGTTTGATATCTTCCCTGTATGCTTTTATTTTCTTGTTTATCTTTTCAACTACCCTTATAAAATATTCGCTGTCTTCGTGACATAGATATTTGATATCTACAAATGCAACTGCACATATGTTTTCCTCTATCAACGATATAAAATTCAAAAGAGCTTTTCCGTCAGAAATGCTTTCAATTACAGCAACTTTTTGCAATATATTCCAAGGAATATCTTCTGGTTTATCAATGATTCTAACTATATCATCAACACAAAAGATCCTTTTACTTTTTGCTATTGGTATTTGATGCATCGATCATCTTCCTTCCGAAGGTTATAAACCCATACGCCATGAAAACCATAAAAAATAAAAATATAAAATCAATAAAAGTAAGTTTCATTTATCTTCCTCGCTTTCGACTTCCTTTTCATTTTCATGATCACACAACATCATATTGTTAATATTTGATTTACGCAAAAAATCCATAATCCTTGCATCTCTGCATATAAGGATTCGTCATTCTTTCACGATACTTTACAACACATTCACGACATCTTATAAGCGCATTCATTCCACGCATATCCCAAACCCAATCATGCTTCAAGACTAAATCCGTATAATCGTTGACAGTAATTATCTTTGAACAATCGTAACATTCAATCGTTATCGTCTCTTTCATCATTATGGACCATCATCATCCTCTTCATCATCATCATCCTCATCCTCTTCATCCTCATCCTCATCCTCTTCATCCTCCTCCTCCTCATCATCATCCTCTTTATCATCAGATACATAATCTTCAAGTTCTTCCATTGCTTCCTGGCAAGTTGTAAAAAGATATTGGAAATGACTGTCTTTTATTGAAGAAACGTCTGTATCCATCAAACCATCAATTCCTTCATTCTCAATCACAAATCTGATATATTCTTTTTGAAATTCATCCATCTCAAGCAGACCAGTACGTTGATAGAAGTTTTTTCCATCATAAAAAAGTCGAACAGATTCATCTGCCAGGATATCTGGATTCATTTGTGCTTTGAATACCTTCTTCAAATGTTTACACAGATACCCATCATAATCACAAGAACATGACCATTCGATACCTTTGCCACCTTTTTTAAGTTCCTTGCCTTTTCTTTCGACCAAGAACCACTTATCATGATTTTCATCTGAACGAATTTTACATATTTGCATTTCTTTTTATCCTTTCAACAACAGGTCTTATATATTCCATATCAGATTTTTCCATAACAAATGTAAAATTACCTTCAACAACAAGAACATGATGAGTCAATATACCATTAGTACTTGGTAGTTTGTTTACAAGTATATGATATATGTCACCAAATGAATAGTATTTCTTTTTAGGAAAAATATCCCTGTGATATTTCAATACAAAATAACCATCCTCGCTTTTAAGAAACAAATATCTTGCCATATATACATATTGTTTTCCTATATAAGACATTTTAATAATATTTTTCATAACCAATCTTTCCAAGATACATCACGATTTGTGTCTGCATACCCATCCAAACACAAACGCTGTTAATTCTTTATCTAATCTATCAACCAAATTCTTCTTTGACAGGAAACATCCAATTGTCGTAGCTGAATCGTCAGATGAAAAAGAAAATGGTTTTTGTTCTGGGTATCTATATTCAAGCGTTGTAAGAAGAATAGAATTATATGCGAGCCCAAGCGAACCATTTATCTTGATGAAATCGGGATGACACGTCTTGGTATTTTTTATCTTCATTGTAGTCTTATTATATTTTCAACAATTCAAGCAGTTTTGAAAATTGTGCTTTGAGTTTTCTTCCTTTTATGATTTCATTGTTGGCTCTATATCTATAACTATATCTACCATTTTTCTTTATAAAGAAGTCTACGAATTTGTTTCCATTTCCTTCTATTGTTATCCTAAGAGCGCCTGTATCATCATATGTCGATACATACACGTTCCTGAATTTGGACATGGCAGATTCCCTATCCATCAATCTGCGTAAAAATATAGCAACAACCTTTTTTTGGTGTCTTGTTATATCACATACCATATTGATGCTTGTACCAATATCATGTATTTTATCTTTAAGCATGTTTCAACCTTTCAACATTTCAAAATATCATATAAAGCCAAAAAGCTGCTCTCTGCTTTTTCAGGGCTCCAAGGAGTCAACTTCTCCAATAATGTATCACCCAATATAAAATCAGGATGTATTGTTATAAAAAGATCACGCGCTTCAGTATTCATCAACACCCTGTCAGCCAAAGAAACACTCATCGGCATGTCTTCAGGTAATCCAAATCTACGATATATCATTTTTTGAAGATGATCTTCCAATTCCCTGTATTTGGAAAATGATTCTGTCACCTTCAATGGTTTTGCTATATCTGAAAGATATGCCTCTGATGCATCATGTAAAAGCCCGCTCAACCCATCAGCAATGAATGAATGGTGCGAAACATTCACAGAATGTTGAGCCACACTGTAAAAACATTTCAAATGTCCTACAAACCGGCATTGAAGAGATAGAGCATGAGCTATATCAACAACATCTATATCTTCAATACGCGGATCCAACGGAAAAAACTTCTTTCCGGTGTAGGTCTGTATCCAACTATCGGACATCATTCTCTTTCCTTCGCAATGATCTATGCTTTTCAAGCATCCTACCTCTTACAAAAGAGGTAGCAATCAAAGTACCGATACCAAGTTCATCAATCAAATCTATATGACTAGCACTATCACTCGATAGTGTCATGCAAAAAGCCTCTATCTCCAAAGCTTTTCTAACCCAAGACGGTTGATCGATAGGATTATAATCATTCTTGAGAGCATGCATGACAATAGCCTTACAGTCGTTGACCTTCAACTCTCTATCAAACTCATATGTAATGCCCCTCTTCTTTTGTATCTTGGCATCAGCCTTCGCTCTTGCTATCTTCTTGGAGAATTTGTTCCTGTCAGCAGGATGACAAAAAGAAGCGGCTACTTCATAAGAATTCTCTCCATTCACGTTGATCGAAAAACAACCGTATCCTTTACCGGAAGGTGTCACAAACAACACGTAACAGTAATTGGTATCTCTAATCCCCATTGGAATCTCCTTTATCTATAATTATATGGACAAGCCATCAGAACGATGGCTTGCTGGTTTGATTTTATTCAGTATATTTCAGAAGCCAAGAAAGCACCAAGCTCGCCCAAAGACATTTCATTGCGAAGATCATCTTCAGTACAATACTCACATCCACCAAAAAATGTCTTCAACATTTTTTGTTGAGAGAAGAATCCAGGAGCAAGACTTCTCAACGCTTCTTTCTCTGTGATATCTCGATTGATAGCAAACTGAGGCTGTTGTTTCCCTCCAGATAGAGGTTGATTGACAACAT
>Ga0307380_10004591_pt1 | contig 18585 bp, 14 predicted proteins | sample UN3MG_FD_202239 | JGI IMG/M metagenome (GOLD analysis project Ga0307380, IMG submission 202239) | Soil microbial communities from Risofladan, Vaasa, Finland - UN-3 | ecosystem: Environmental > Terrestrial > Soil > Coastal area > Acid sulfate soil | place: Finland: Risofladan, Vaasa | collected...
GTCTGCACTACAGAGAATCTGGGATCTGGATCGTACCTAACAACGCAATACCGCCGAAAGTTTTTTAAAAAAGCTCGTTTTTACCGCCCAACCGGGAAAGTTGGGTTAGCGGCAAGAAGGCTGCGGACCTTTTTGGGATGCAGACCAAGGATTCGCGGATTCAGGTCCTCCTCAAGAACATCAGCGAGCACATTCCGACTGAATCCGTCGTGTTCGATCTTTCTACCGACAGGGGCATTCGCAGTGGCAACCAAATGCTTACAGAGATCATGTATCGGGAACTCTTAGATCGTCTGGGTTATGCGAGAGACCTCGATCTGGCCGAACTGGAAATCACGCTGGAGGAAGAAGGAAGGCTTGAAGAGTTCAAGAAGACCTACACGGCGTTGTTCGAGAAGGATTGGGATACAGAGAAGGGCAAAGTAGCTTTTGCCCTGAGCCAAGCCAGTCGCGTCATACACGAGCTTGATCCAGGCACACACCCGGCTGCGGATTCATGGGTAAAGGCCGCCAAGTCACGCGCTGAACTAACAGCCAATATCCTGGCGGAGCGATCTCGGGAATTAATAAGCAGAAGGTTCCCCGGCCAGAGCCTGGTATTTGTAATTGACGAGGTTGGGCAGTTCGTTGCCCGCGATGTCCAGAAGATGCTCGATCTCCAGGGTATCGTGCAGGCCCTTGGGCGTGTGGGTCGTGGCAAGCTGTGGATAGTGGTTACTTCCCAGGAGCGGCTGAGCGATGTAGTCGGTGGAATGGATGACAAGCGTGTTGAGTATGCCAGGTTGATGGACCGATTTCCACAGGAACTTCAGGTTCACCTGGAGCCATCGGACATTTCTGAGGTTACCAGTAAGCGTGTACTTTCCAAGAAAGCTGACGCGGAGAAGGTCCTACGCGAATTATTCGAGCAGAACCGCGGTCGCTTGATCTCCAACACGCAACTCACAGCGGATATCAAGCTGCCGGATGCGACTGCCGACCAGTTCATCGCTCTCTATCCTCTATTACCCTATCAAATCAACCTAATAATCGACGTGGTCTCCGGCCTCAGAATGCAGGGTGGTGCCAGCAAGCACGTTGGCGGCGCCAACCGGACGATCATTAAGCTGGCCCAACAGCTTCTCATCAACCCGGCAGTTGCGCTCGGAGAGGAGTCTGTCGGCAAGCTCGCCACGATTGAGCACGTTTATGATCTGGTCAAAGGCAATATTGACAGCGAAATCCGTGACAAGATCGACCGCATCTCCGAAGAAGTAAGTCACCCATTAGCCCAGGCGGTGTCCAAGTCGATTTGCCTGTTACAGTTCGTTCAGAACATCCATCGCACCGCCGAGAATATTGCCGCAACGCTGCATACCGACGTCGCCGGCGATTCTCATCTATCTGCCGTAAAGGAAGCATTGGACGAGTTGGAGAAGGCCCACAAGGTCCGTAAGGGCGACGATGGCTACCGGATCCCCACGCCTGTCGAGGACGATTGGGAGAAACAACGTGCTGGGCTCAGCGCCAAGCCGGCCGACGTGAACCGCATTCACGGCCAGGTCATTGAGAGCCTTTGGCAGCCGCAACCGTCTCACAACCTGGAGGACACGAAACTGTTCAAGGCAGGGCTAAACCTTAACGGCCGCCAGCGAATCCAGGGTGACGTCGCCATCCAGTTATATCTTGCCGATGCCGGAAAAGATTACGAGGAACGTGTTGGCGAGAACAGATCCCGCAGCCAAACCGAGGACAAGGACATCTTCTGGGTCGTGCCTCTGGACGACCAGATCGACCGGGCCACAGTCGAAATGTTCCGCTCAGAGGAGATGTTGTCGCGAAAGGAGCGGGGTGCCCAGACCAAAGCTGAGATGAGTCTCGTATCCGAGGAGAAAAGAAGGCTCACGAATAACCGGGGTGAACTCAAGCGCCTGATGCACCGGGCCTGCCTTAACGGTACGGTCTACTTCCGTGGCAAGGATCGGAGTCCTGATGAATCCGACACCGATCTGGGCAGGACCGCCTCCGGTTTGCTCGGTGAGGCGCTGCCAGAGGTGTTCGATCAGTTCCACATGGCGGCAGCCCGTGTTCAAAAGAAGGACTTCGATGCCCTTATGACGAGCGAGAATCTGCACGGCTTGACCAACGTGTTTTCGACACTCAATCTAATCAAGGACGAACACGGAAAGCCCGTGTTTGAAGCAGACTCCGGCCCTCTCCAGGAAATCTTCGCACAGATCAACAACCACTATAGCTACGGCAAGGCCGCAACCGGCAAGGTCCTATCTGATGAGTTCGGTAAGGAGCCCTATGGGTGGGAGTTCGATAGCGTCCGGCTTTTTGTCCTTTGCCTTCTTCGGGCAGGTATGATTGATGCAACGAGCAAGGGGCAGACCATCGAATCAGCACGGAGTGTCGAGGCCAAGAACGTTTTCGGAAACAACAACCTGTTTCGAGGAGCATCCTTAAGGCCGAAGAAAGTGCCGGATTTTGAGGAGCTTGTCAAGGCCTCGGAGGCTTTTCGCCAGACATTCGGCAAGGAAATCGCCGAACTCGAATGGGGGGCAGTTGCTTATGCGATCAACGAAGCGATCTCCGAGCAAGAGGAACCGATCCGTGAACAAGAAGGCGTGCTGAAGACCAACAGGTTACCAGGAGTGGAAGTCCTGACCGATGCAGTCAGCCATATGCGGGCCATTCGCGGTGGGAATGATGAGAATACGATCCTTACGTTCAACGGGTCCTACGCCGAGGTGAAGGAAGCAATCAAGCGGGCCAGGGAATTGGAACAGACGCTGACCGAACCCAACCTGCACGTTTTAGCTACAGCAAAGGCAGCCCTGAACAACCAGTGGTCCTTCCTCGTGAGCGAACCGGATGTGGGCGGCGAGCTTGCGGCCAAGGCTGCGGAACTCGATGACCTGCTGAAACGTGAGACGTTCTTCCAGCAGATACCAATCATCGACCAGCATACACAGGTCATCCAGGATGCTTACAAACAGCGGTTCGATGCCACTGTTGACAGGCGAGCTGATGTGCATGGGGAGGCTGTCAAGAAGCTCAATGCCACTGCCGGCTGGGAGCAGTTGGAGGAGGATCAACAGGATCAAATTGCCCAGCCGCTGGCCAGTCGGGCTACAAAAGATGTTGACATTGAAACACCGATACCCCAGCTTCGGTCCGACATAGATGCCTGCCCGAAACGCTTAGGCGACGCTATATCTCAACTACTCAAGATAGTCGAGGGCAGTCGCCTAGCTGAAGTCAATGCATCAACCTATTTTGAGGACGGCGTCGAAACTGAGGAACAACTCGACAATGCCCTATCGGGGCTTAGAGAAGAATGTGTCAAGTTAATTGGTGAGGACAAGAAGGTGTTTTTGAAATAATCGGGATCGTCCATGGATCAGGCTGTACGCAACCAACTGCAACGTGCTACGCAAGATGCCCGGCAACTGCTTGAAGCCGAGTTCGCCGAGCAGCTTGAGGGTACTTACGATATCCTGCCAGACGGTATGATCCACGATGAGCCAGGGCCACATTTGAACGACCGGCAGCACCTAACGCGGCAGAAGCTGGTTGATGCGATTCAACACCGGATCGCTGGAGGCAAGACCAGCGCAGAGGCTGTGGCTGACTACACGCGCGAGGCCGCCTTCACATTTCTCAACCGCTTCGTTGCTCTCAAGATGCTGGAGGCTCGGGAGCTTGTCCAGCAGTGCATCTCCAAGGGCGAGCTATCCAGCGGATTCAAGGAGTTCACAGGTCTGGCTCCAGGCTTGGCAGAATTGCCTGACAAGGGCTACCGCCTCTACCTGGAGTGTCTGTTCGATGAACTGAGTATTGAGGTCAAGATCTTGTTCGACCGACAGGACGTGGCCTCGCTCCTATGGCCGCGTCGCCAGGCATTGGACGGTCTATTGGCTACCCTAAACCAAACCGACCTGGATAGCGTCTGGGATCAGGATGAGACCATCGGCTGGGTCTATCAGTACTTTAACCGTTCCGAAGAGCGGAAGAAAATGCGTGAAGAATCTGCCGCCCCGCGCAACAGCCACGAGCTGGCGGTGCGAAACCAATTCTTCACGCCGCGTTATGTGGTCGAGTTTCTGACTGATAACACACTCGGTCGCATCTGGTACGAGATGCGAAAGGGTGAGACCCGCCTAACCGACAAATGCCGATATCTCGTTCGTCGGCCACGCGAGTTCTTCTTAACCAACAAGTACCTGGGCATGCTGGACCCGCCTGAGCCGCCGGGTCGCCTGGCTGCCGCCCTGTCCGGGGATTTTGCGAAGTTGCCGGAAAAGCCGAGCAAAGAGGAATTGGCGTATGTGGCTACCGCTGCTGACCCCGTCTCCGCGGCGCGTGTCTGGGGGACATTGAGTGGCCAGGAATACGTGAGTATGTGGTACAGACGGCATGAGGCTACGGGCAAATGGGAAGGGCAGGCGGACGAACTTTGGGCGCTCCTTTTCGCGGTATGGGCTCTGTGGTCCCCCGAGATGCACCACGATGCGTGGGACATCTATGCCTCTCTTCAGGGACATTTCGCTGACCCACCGTCAGACCTCTCACAGGAGGAACTCCTGAGACATCCAGTATTGATTCCTCACCGGGCGAAAAAGGACCCGCGTGACCTGAAGATCCTTGATCCAGCCTGCGGATCGGGGCACTTCCTGTTGTACTGCTTCGATCTGCTGCTGACGATCTACGAGGAAGCATGGCAAGACGAACAGTCGCCCAAGTCGGAGATCACTGGCAAGACGATCTGTGAAGACTACCCGATGATCGAAGCCCTGCGCGAGGCCGTTCCGGGCCTAATATTGCGTCATAACCTACACGGTATCGAAATCGATGCGCGTTGCGCTCAGATCGCTGCATTTGCCCTGTGGATGCAAGCCCAACGAGCTTACAGCGATCTTGGTTTATCGCGTGATGCACGACCACCGATTCGCAAGACTAATATCGCCATTGCTGAGCCAATGCCCGGTGAACCGGAGTTACTGAAAGAGTTCACAGCTACCCTGAATCCGCCACTCTTGGGTAAGCTCGTAGAGGTGACTTTTGAGAAAATGAAGCTGGCGGGTGAAGCCGGAAGCCTGCTCAAGATTGAAGAGGAAATCCGAGATTCTATAACTGAAGCCCACCAGCAGTGGGGCAAAACTCCGGAACACCTCCAAATGAATCTGTTTGGTTTACAACCGGCGAGACAGGATAAGCTGGACTTCTCGGGCATTACAGACGACGCTTTCTGGCGCCAGGCCGAAGAGAGGATATACGAGGCACTGCACGGATATATGAGTCGAATGAGCAACGGACAGACTTTCAGCCGCCAGCTCTTTGCCGATGACGCAGCCCGCGGCTTCGCCTTCGTTGACCTATGTCGGAAACACTACGATGTCGTTCTCATGAATCCGCCGTTCGGGGAAGTTCCTCTGATCGCTCGCGACTACATTGGTAGTAAATACACCAACTCAAAGAGCGATATCGGGATGGCTTTTATTGCTTGTTTGGCAGACAAACTTGAAGATCATGGGCGGTTGGGTGCTATTACAAACCGCGTGTTTGTTGCGAATGAAACACTCGACACTTGGCGTGCGGACTATATCCTCGGCGCCAAAACAAGCCTTAATGTTCTACTCGATTTGGGGTACGGGGTACTGGATGGTGCAATGGTCGAGACAGCGGCCTTCCTGATCGATCGCACCACTTCAGCAAAGTCCTCAGCCATATTCGTGAGCGCCCTCAATGCGAGAGACAAAGAATCGGCAGTGTCTGGTCTTCTGTGCGGTCAAAGCGTTCACCATGGTGGTTCCGTTTTCATCCACCGACTAGATTGCTTTCACGCCATGCCTGGCCATGTGTTGGCATACCAACTTCCGAGTTCTCTGGCTCATCGCTTGACCGGAGGCGTTACTCTGACTGGCCTGGGGGGAAAGACTGCCGTTGGTTTGCAGCCAAGTGATGATTTTCGTTTTGTGCGACTGGCTTGGGAGATTCCCTCAAAGACGATCGGCCGCAGCGTTATCTGGTGCTACTACGCCAAAGGCGGAGAATACCAGCCCTATTGGGACGATATCCATTTAGTTGTGAAGTGGGCCGACGACGGAGCAGAGATTCGGAACTTTTTCAACAGTAATGGAAAGATTCGTTCACGACCACAGAATCTCCCGTTTTACTTTAAGGCTGGCGTAACATGGCCTGAACGAACCACAAGCGACTTTTCACCGCGGGTGCTCCCGCAGGAATGCATCTTTAGAGCATTTTAAGTTTTTGTGTTCGTATTGCCGATATGTTTTCTATGAAAGCATATTCGATAGATTTAAGAAAACGTGTTTTAGCTGCCTATGATTCTGGTAAATACAGCCTCAACCAGATTGCAGAGCAATTTCAGGTCACAACTCGATGGATACAGAAGCTTAGGCAGCGAAGAAAACTGGAAGGTTCCATTGCACCAAAACCCCAAAACCAAGGTCGAAAACCCGTATTCCAAGGCAAAAATTTAAAAAGACTTGAGCAGTTCATTGAAGCTCATCCGGATACAACTCTGGAAGAAACAAAACAGCACTTTTTAGGTGTGGTTGAATGCAGCATAGTTACTATTCACAACACATTAAAAGGTCTTGAGTGGCGCTATAAAAAAAAGCGTTACATGCGAGCGAGCAAGGCAGAGAAGATGTAAAACTCAAACGTTGGTTGTGGCAAAAAGCTCAACCTTCAATGAACTTTGAAAGGCTCGTATTTATCGATGAATCGGGTGCAAAGACGAATATGACAAGGTTATATGGTCGGGCCAAAGCAGGTCAGCGGGTAGTCGATAATGTCCCTGCGGGTCATTGGTGTACAACAACCATGATATCATCAGTTCGTCTGGATGGCTCGACGGCCTGTATGGTTGTTGATGGTGCCACTAACAAAGAAGTTTTTCAGGCATATGTTCAACATATCCTTTTGCCAACTCTCAAACCAGGCGACATTGTGGTTCTTGATAACCTTTCAGCGCATAAAAATCAAGAGACCAGAGATTTGATAGAATCAGTTGGTGCCGAACTTTGGTTTCTGCCGCCGTATTCGCCCGATTTGAATCCGATAGAAAAGATGTGGAGCAAGATTAAGTCAATATTGAGAACGTTAAAAGCCAGAACAGAAAAAGCACTGATAAATGCTATTGCCAAAGCCCTTGAAGCAGTTACTACCAGCGATGCAAAAGGATGGTTCAATTCATGTGGATATGCGAACACAATAAATTAAAATGCTATAGTAATAGTGAATATCGAATACGCTCCTTGGTGCATCTTGAATGGGATCTCACCTATAAATGTCCATAAAAAAACCCGAAATTCTGACGTTTGAGAGAAAAATACCTTGACAATGGGATATAGAAGATATTATACTTTGTCTAACATAGAAGTTTGTTTTGAAAAGATAGTCAGTTTGGTTTAAGGACGAATACCATGATACACGATTTTGGAGGTCCATCAGTTCCTCCTGGGTATGCGAGCGAGTACCTTGCAAGAATGAAAAAAAAAGCAAAAGAAAAAAAGGAACCTGAAAGTGAGGAACATTTAGGGCCTGCGGGTAATCCACCTAGCGATTCTTCGTGTGAAGTGCCAGATGATCTTAACGATAACTCAAGAAAATAAGCTACTTTTAACGCTACAATAATCATATCTTGTTTATTATCACATTGTTGTCAGCCTTTTCAGAACCTCTATAAGTTTTAGGGCGACTTTCTTGAAAATCAACCGAAGATTGGTGACTCTTTTTTTCGCTCAAATGTTGACCGATGTCAGCGTACTCAGCAGTTAAACCAAGAAACTTTTTTATGAACTTTGCAGTCTCAAGTAAAGCCAGCCATGTCTCCATATCCAAAATAACAATTTTCTAAACTGAGAGAAATTAGCGATCACATAATAGAAGGTATAATATGTTTTAATAAGAAAAATACCGCATGTTAATTTAAATCTGATTTCACCATACTTTCAATACGAAGACATAATCGCCTTTTCGTTTTTCTCAATATATGATAAATAGTCAGCATCGCTAATACTTTGCTTTGGTGCTTTTATTCCTTTAAGAATAAATTTCTTAACTATCGCTGCAGATTCAGAAGAATTAGAAGTTGAGAGAAACAATATTGAATTCTGAGAGTTCATCAAGTTTAAACCATATCGTGTGTAGTATCTAACAATATCGGGACAGTCTGTAATCAGACGTGTGCCGCAACAGAGAGCCTCTACTGCGATGTTAGAAAACATAGTAAATGGAAATCCTTCTTCCAAACAAAACAGTGCATCCACTTTTCTGAGTATATCAGGCATTTGCCAAGGGGCTACAAACTTGTACCACTTGATGCTGATGCTATTGCTGATTTTATTTTCAACATGATTGTAAAAGTCTTGATACCCACGACCCTGACTTACTATCCAGCAGTCGAAATCATTATTGAGTCCTGCTAATATCTCTATCGCTCTATCCCATCCTTTATATTGCCAATGGTAATTCGATTTGCCGATCAAGGCCACAACAGGCTTATTATTCTTTTTGCGATCAACCACTGTAAAGCATTTTGGATCAGGCATGTAAGGTGGTAGGATTGCCACATCTTTGCTAAATTCCCTAATTGTCGAAACATTCTCACAATCACTAATAACCAATTTTGCCGCAGAAAAGATTTGCTTCCACAAGGAAGACCAGACACCCGCACTAATATACTTCCCCACATCAGATCCTCCGTGACGAAGAACAAGCGGTAATCCTGAAATGTTACTTAGCATCCAGGCAACCACACCATACGGAACAAGATATGAGCCTTCGATTACGTCAACAGCATATTGATTTATTACCTCTAACCCTTTATTAAGCAAGGCAATTGCGGTTTGTTCCACGGAAGGTATCGTCCACGGTCCCTCGTTTGGTACTCTGTGAATCAATACATTCTCAAGCACAGGGTCAGATGGATAATCTCTTACAGAATAGAGCGGATCAACTCCGATCCTGTCAGTGACAATATGAATGTTGTGCCCTCTTTCGCCGAGCGCTTTTGCCAACCAGTACGTGCGTGCGGCAATGCCACCTTCCAGGGGAGGAAATTTGCTTATTGTAATTATTCGGGCCATACTCGCCTTAGCAAAGAATCTTTCGGAGGAAGTGTGTCGTTATGATTCCATCCTTTGAAGAATACATGCTCAAACAAATCATAGAGCAATAGATTGAGCTTAGACCCAAGAATACTTCCCAGAGGATGTCTTGCGAGTTCATTGTCACCAACAGCCTCCTGAACTTTTTGTCTTATGACAGGATCAAGCATTCCAATCGCTGCCGGCATTCCCACTTTCTTTCGCTCCAATACACACGAGAGACCCATTTGTTCGAACTCGTCACGAAAAACTTCTCGCAGAATAAGTTTAGTTGCATATTTGTCAGGCACTTTATAATCAATCGGCAACTCCATTGCCCACTGAGCCAAATCATCCTCCAGATAAACAGGTCTTATTTCAAATCCAAAAGCACCGGCAGATCTATCCACACTTTGCAAATGATAATTGCTCAGGCCACCCTGTAGTAGAAAATCAAACAAGTTCCTACGATATTCCTTTTCATCTTCCGGTTCAGGGAAAAGAGTGCCAACCAACACCTTTAATTCTTCATTATTCTCCAACCCCACAAAATTATTCCTGATCCGGTCAGAAAAACCCAGCGGATGCGTATATATCCAGTAGTAACCGCCGAATAATTCATCGGCACCCTCACCAGAAAAAGCCACTCTCACGTTCCCTGACACCTTTTGAGAAAGGAGGTGAAAAGCCACTCCGCCTTGCACATCAAACACACCTCCTGCCATTAAACTCTCATAGTGCGCCACATAATCCGGCAATGCACGCCAATAATCTTCTTCGTTTATGATATACTCGTGGTGGTCCGTTCCCAAGGCGTCTGCCACTTTTCGTGCCATAGAAAAATCAACAGCATCTGGATTATCCGCTAGCGTAAACGTCGGAACCTCATATCCTAGTATCTTCGTGGCTATCATGGCGATCGTTGAAGAATCCAACCCGCCCGACAGATAGATCCCCTTTGTCATGTCACCATGCTTAAACATTCGATCAACCGCATTAATCAACCGAATTCTTGTTTCTCTGACCAGATCACCTGCATCGCAAAGGGGCTTCTGTCCATTGTATCTTGCCTTGGGGAATCCTCCGAAACTCTTAGATCGTGTTACCCCCGTACTATCAATAACCATCACGGTACCAGGATTCACCTGATAAATAGACTTGAAGAAAGTAATGTTCGCAGTTGTGATATAACCAAAAACCTTTGTTTCCTCTAATGCGCGATTATTAAGTTCTGGCTTTATCTCAGGATGTTGCAGAATGCCCTTAATTTCAGAACAGACAAGAGTCTTTTTACCTTTTTGAGTATAATAAAGCGGCTTGATACCGAATCTGTCTCTTGCAAGGATCAGTCGATCATTATCAACAATCGCCACTGCAAACATCCCTTTGAGTTGAGATGCGAAATCAAGCCCGAATACGTCGTAGAGCACTGCGATCAATTCGCTTTCAAGCGTTGTCTGAGGTCTCCTGTTGAACTTGCCCAATTGCGACCATAACTCTGAATAATTATAGATTTCTCCATTTAAAAGAACCGTACGCCCCGTCACGTTGTCCTTGAAAATCATCGACGCGGAAGAGTCACCAAAGACAGAAAGCCTGGCAGCGGCAACTCCACCCGTCGAATCACTTTGGACCTCAAAAGTGTCAGGGCCACGATGCCGTGTTGTCTCCGCCATGTTTTGGAGAATTACTTGAGAATTCTCATTTAAAGTAGCAACCAAGGTACACATAATCAGACCGTTACGTGAAGTACTTTCTGAGCACCAACAATCCCCAAAATTGCCATTGAAGCACCATCATCAAGATAATGATACGGCCAGACACCGGACGGAAGTTGTGATTCTTTCAACCACGCAAGTGCTTTTTCAAAAATCTGTTTATCCACGCTATCACCCCACTTCGAAAGCCCCCATAAAACGACACCCGTTGACCAGGGATCACTTCCAACAGGATGATTCTTCCACGGAGCAAATCCTCCATCATCATTTTGTTCTTGATATAGGTATTCAATGGTCTTATCTACCAGGCTGGAATCTATCCATTCTTTTTTATTCCCAGAGGCCAGGAGAAAAAACCCGCCCTTATATGAAAGCTGAACTGCCCCTTTCAAATCCTTTTCCCACTCTCGCGAGATCCATTCAATCGCTCGTTTATCAGACAATTCCGGCACAAGCTCACAAACCAGGGCTGTGGTGGGAATCCTGGGAATATCTCGTTCCGTCTGCCCCCAGGCGTTTGAGGGCAGGCGTATTGATCTTAACCATTGACAACCAGCCTCCCATTGTGAGATAGCCCCCGGCATAATCGCTTTTAATGCTGCCAGTGACCATGCGGTCTCTTCAGCGGAATTCCAGCCTCCATCAGGTTTCTGAAGGTTTACAAGCCTCTCGAACCCTCTCTGCATTGGCTGACTTACAGCAGATATTCCTAAATGGATTAATGCAACGATCAATCTGGAAAGCCTAATCGTTTCCAGGTTGGTATTCAGACCCTGACCCAAAAACGGTCCTGACCACCGTAAAAACTGAACATCACAAGTAAGGATCTTACTCATTTAGGGGCTGTCACTTTCTTAGCATGTTACCAGTTTCATATAGAGATCTGAGCTTGTCCTGTAAAACATTCAAAGGGGTTGATTTCTTGCATGTTGAACAGATGCAGAATATGGCCTCATCGTGGCCGTATGTCTCAAAGCAAGAGAGGCTAATCTCAACAGGTTTTTCACATTGGACACACATCACCCTGTTACTAGAACTCTCACCTATGCCGTTAATTGGTTCGAGCAAGACATCCAGACCAACATCTACAGGTAATACTTCAAGATTATCATAGGCTCCTCTCAATCTGTTATTTAGATCTCTTCTAATACCACCTCGCAACTCCTCACCAAATTCGCTAACTAATACAAGTCTTTTTTTGTTTATTGTCGAGGTACCCTTGGGACCTTTATTGCCGGTCTTCGCATATTGAGCCATAAAATGAAACAAACCAGGTAAATAAGGATGATTTTTATTTGTGACTAAACTAAAGCAGTTCTCAATTTGATTATAGTGCTTGAAGGATTTCTCTTCTTCCTTATCGGAGTCACTTCGATTTATCAATGAGCCAATATGCACAAGTAAAACATTACACGACATAAATTGCGGCACAATCTCTGGATGCCATTTAGTATCTCCTGTATATCCAAAAGCGTATTTCGTGCCACCTTTTTGCTCCAATTCAACAATGAACCCAAAACTATCCGACACATAGGAATGGTCGTTGTGATAAGCTTTCTGAGGTTTAATAACCAAGGATAGATCAGTATCCGTGCGTATAGGATCACTAACTTGTGGCCGCCATCTGGTGTTTTTATCCAGTCTTTCATTTTTGTTGTAACTGAAACAAAAGTCAGGCAGATTGTTAATGTAATCTTCATCTAAGTCTTTGTAAACATCAATTATGTACGGTTCTACAAACTCTCTAAACCCTGGATTTTCAATCAAATATTTGAGCCGAGCATAAACGCCTGATGTCATTATTGCGTGTAACTTACGTGATGATCCATCTTTCTTCTTCAACTCAAGCAATAATGTCAACATTGATTCAAAATCCCGAACGTGGTCTACATGCCCATGACTCATCAAAACAACATCAACATCAGCCAAACTGAATCCGACCTGAAACAGGTTTCTAACAAAATCAAAACCAGGATCTACTGCAACGCCTAGGTCCACCTTTCCTGAATCATCCGTATGATATAGAAGATAGCCACCGCCAACAGATTTGCCCATTGCAGGCGAACTCGAGTTCCATCGCTGTAAGCCAAGAAAGTGCATATGTTTCGTCATGGGCAAGTGAACTGTATTACCTACAAGATGATCTTGATAAAAATGATCTTCCCAATCCTTCATAATATTCTCATAGTCAATGCAGTTGAGCATGTCAGCGTTTCCCCAACTGGCGTTTGCTCTTGAAGGTGGTGATATTCGAGGGCACGCCACCAAGAGGCCATGAAAGGATTTGTTGGATGACGGCAAACACTGTTTGCATTCGAATTGAGGTCTAAATGAGTTGCTTTGTCTTTTATATATTTCCCACTCTAAAGAATTATACCCGTCTTTATGATCACAGATCGCTTTCTCAAACTTATCTTTTTCTTTAGGGTGTGTCGTTATCCACTTATGAAAATTGAATATATTCTTTTTGTATTCTTCGAGATGCTCTTGCTTCAACAGATTGAAATTGACATTTTTATTGCCGTCGCAGTATTGACAAGCTTTTTTATCAGTAACTTTTTTCGAGGGAATCATTCTGTCGGAAAATATCGTGTATATTTTATCTGAAAAGCTCCTGCATGAGCCACTCCAGTCATGTTTATTGTTTTTATCGAAATAAGCTGCAACATCTTTTATCTGTACGAAACCTTCAGCGAGCTGTTCTAGGAAACCATTTCTCTCCGATTTATTCTTCTCAGAGAGTTTCCAATATAGTTTGCACAGATGATCTAACGTTCTTAGCAGGTTTTCAGGATTGTATTTTGAGTGATCTTTGTGCACCTCCACCTGCCCATCTGATTTTAATCTGCTTAGTATCTCGGCAAACATCTGGCCAAGAAGCCTTCCTTTCAAAGCCGACCATTTTAGAGTATTCTCGTCAAGGTCATGAAAAATCCGTTGCCACTCAACTTCTGGTTTATCTAATGGCCAATTCCTGTCACCGAGGTATTTCTGAATAACACCATTCAGGCAATTTCTAGCCTCGTCATACTCGCCAAGATATATATATGATTCTGCATTCAAACAGTCTGATTTAGCTTTTTTGTATTCTGAAGGATTCTTCAGATATTTCTTCAAAACTTGGACTGAGTGAAACGCAAGCTGCAACTTCAAAAATACTTCTGACGTATAAATTACAGCCGGTAAATACAAGAGATTATAACCTTTTCTGTAGTCAAAATATTTATGCCAATCTCTGGTTCTTTTTTCCCTGTCAATTGTCTTTATTATATAATCAAATTCCGAGACTGCCCTTTCATAACTGTCCTTGCCCTCATGGAAATAGTAAATTCCCTTGCTATAACGTGACACCAGATCATAAAACTGGACAAATCGCTTTTCATCCTTTCCAAATATGCCTTTGAGAGAAGGATCCCGAAGTATCCTGCGAGCTCTCTCCGCGAAGCTTTTCCAATCTGCGCCTATTCCATAAGTAGCCAATTCAAGTAAATAAATAATATGAAACTTTAATGCATCCTTGGATGAGGGAACAGGAATATTCCGTTCAAGATATATCATAAAAGAATCTAATCGTCGATAGAAGCAATCTGTGCCTTTTTGCATAATTATTGCACGGAGTAACTTTGCCCAGAAGAGACGTGACCATGAAACATCGCAAAACTTATCAATATTGAAATTTGCAATTTTGCCATCCGTCAATTTGACAGCGGCAATTGGAGGTGGCAACTCCCGTCCATTGTGTGACTCTATCAAGAATGATTGCCATATGATATCATCATTATTCGAACAAGTCTTTTTTGTGTCGTATAACGTATTACACGCATCCTTATAAAAATCATCAGAATACTTGTATCCTATGTGCTTACGAATAGCATCATAGTCTTCTTCGTCTATCCAAACGTCAATTTGAGCGTTAAGACGTTCCAACTTTTCAAACATTGTTTTGTTGTCTTTTTTCGACATGGAGACACTCCCACCGCGTTCTGAGAAGAGCCAATGCTGTCGGGATTCCGCAGATAGCAATTTCCCTAATTTGCATTACCGACAACCATGGCAGCCGGAACACTGCCTGCAAACCACACCTTTACCAGAAGCCTTGATGATATCGGTGGGAAAGCTCATTTTTTTTACCTTCCTGATAAGGGGCTTCTCGTAGCGAGGTATTTTCTTCATTCTGATATCTCCTCTACAATAGAGTTTACTATGGCAAAGTCTAAAGCTTCAACAAGATCAGCCATTGCAGATTCATGGTTTAGTCCAAATTCGGCGATAAAGCGACCTAACAGGTCTCTAACCAATATGCCCGATCCGATCTGCTCCATCAACCAAAAAGCAGTATCATTTAACTCAAAATGATCACCATTTTCAAGGTTAAAGGCGTAATATAATCCGGTGTCAGATGTAGCTCTGAGCATTATATTATCCGCCAGCCGGAGTTGTTTTGTTTCTATTTCCAACACTGTGGGTCCTCAGCCATATAATTTCCGGTCGCAAAATAGGCCGCCGCCCGGCATCCCCTGCATTGAGACAACAACTCACAATCAGCGCATTTGCCTTCCAAATTCTCTGGTTCACGGATTTTCCAGAGCACTTCAGCATCATACCATATCTTGAAAAGGCCGTCAGTCAATATATTACCGATAGAAATAGGCAATCGACGGCACGGAAATACGGTACCATCCGGCATAATGGACAATGAGTTGTTGCCAATCGAGCAAAGAGCCCCAACCGTGTGGTCTTCAGGTGCTATGAGCGCGAACAAGGGTCTATACAAAAGGATTCTCACAGGTGGTTTGTTTATGGCAATCTGATACATCTTCTCAAACACATCCCGGAGTTCTGAAGCAGACAAGACCTGATCCGACATCCCTGCCCCACGGCCCTCGGGAATGAATCTCTCTATCGCCATAGCCTGCACGTCCTCCCTGCCGAGTAAGTCTACAATGGCCGACAACTCATCCTTGTTTCGCCGTGTCACCGTAGTCATCACAGATACGTCAATGAGATGCTCTCGCAAATACCGAATTGCACGTATTGTCGCATTAAAACTGCCAACTCCACGGATAGCGTCATTACTCTGAAGGCTTGCACCTTCCAATGAAACCTGGACTCGTCTCAATTTCTTACACCCGGACAACCGGTTTGCTTCTTCAAAGGATATGAGCGAGCCATTAGTTAAAATGTCATAATAAGAAATGGCTTCAGAGTCATCTATTCGCGCCATGAGTGAATATAGATCGTCACGCCGTATGAGTGGTTCTCCGCCAGTGAGAGATATGGTTCCCATCATCCCCCAACTCACAACAGCCCGCTCCATTTGATTGACTATCTTCAATAAATCATCCAAAGGCAACTCAGAAACGGGCTTGATCTCCTGATAGCAATGGGCACACGACATATTACATCTCTCAGTAATATGCCACTGGAAATAAAACTCATCAAGTATACTGGGTTCGCTGGACATTAATTCATTCCACAGATTACAGTTGCATTGGTCAGACAGCCCATTTGCCCAACATTATTCTTTGGCTCACATTCCAAAACTTAGCGAAATTCATAAAAAACAGTTAACATTGCACATTTGGATGGCAAACGATCTACCATCTACTTTATCATATCGTAGTCAATTCTTTTTGCAAGGCCATAAATCTCCACTGGAGTTTTCTTACCATGAGAGCTATGTCGCATGCGACAGATGTGACACTTAAAATGCCGGGGCCCAAAACCACTACACTTTTGATTTACACTTTTAGCGGTTGTGTTTGACTGTATTTATCGTGTTCCATTTGGTTCGCCATGTTGCTGACATCACTTTCAGTTGAAGAAAGCGGACGAGGCCCACCGAAGATCGCGGACGGTTTATGCAAGAGATCTTCGGTTTTGGGGTAGTCTGACCTTACGTATCTGTGGAGTGCAGCCATCGATTAACAGTGTGATTCCAGAGAACCGGCATAGTTAGGGTGCCAATAGTCAGAGCGTAGGTAAAGGCAGTTGCAGTAATGTGTATAATAGGCCAACAATAGGAAATATCAGCCTAAGCCCTCCAAACATAAAAAATCCTACAAGGACAAACATCCCATATCGAGCGAACTTATTATAAGCGTTAACAGCTGCTGGAGTTTTTAATCGGGCATAGACCATCTTGGAGCCATCCAGTGGTGGGATAGGAAGCAGGTTGAAAACAGCTAAAATAAGATTAAACAATATGCCAAGCAATACAAAATTACCCAACGTTGTTTGTGCTTTCAGATGCAAGAGATGGAAAACGCCAGCCAAAATAAGGGCAAGCAGTATATTAGAAACAGGGCCTGCTGCCGACACCTTAAATATTTGTCTTTTGCTTAGAATTGCAAAGTTGACAGGAACAGGCTTTGCCCACCCAAAATGCACGATAAGCGGCAATATGATCGTCCCTATTAAACTGATATGTGCTATGGGATTCAGAGTCAATCGCCCCATTCTCTTGGCAGTATCATCACCATATCTATAAGCCATCCACCCATGGGCATATTCATGAATGGTTAGCGAAACAAGGAATATGGGAAGAATTGACAAAAAGTCTAAAACTCGTATCTCTGACATAGTACCTCATAAAGTTCAAAAAGATGCTACAGTAATAATCCAGAAACCGTACAATTAAAAGCCTGGAAAGTCAATGACTAACGTTATGGCTAATTTTAACTCGGATAATCTATGTACTGATTGACCTTAGCATCTTTTTCATGGTTCACTCCTTTCGCTAATTCCCCCAGGTTCCATTTAGTACGCGAGAACAATCTTCTTCCATATAGTACAGCGATTCTCAACGCCAAATGTTACCAACGTTTTTCAGATTATTTCAAAAAAAGCGTCCGCTGAGGATAATTCTTCGATTTAAGGCTAAAAATCAAAGTTTATTTATTGTGGGGACTACGTATTTTCGTGGAGAAAATCCAACTTGAAGAGGCTCTTTTGTTGTTTAATGGTGTCACAGAGGGGTTTTTTAGGCCAGACTGAAAAAAAACTTAAAAAAATAGGAAAAAGACTAACAACATTTTCGTTTGAGAAACGCTGTGTATTATAGAGGCGGGAGTGTGAGAGTTATTAGGGTGGTTTCATGTAGAATATGGTTGATTGTCGGTGTCTGGAGTGCTAAATTTGAGTTTTTGAGCGGTTTGCATCACATAGAGGTATTTGAGGCGTTATTGTGAAACTCGAAGAGATGGATTTCGATCATCTACTGCGACTGCGTTTGGTGGTGGCCAGGTTTGGGGAAATGGACAGTGCTCGCTGGTGGAACACTAAGGGATTGCTGGGGCGTTTGGGTGGCTTAGCCCTGAAACGAGGATTTCCCAAATCGCACTGCTTCGCCCAGGCCAGGGCAGTCTTCTCGACCGCCGAAGCTCGCTGCCGGCAGATCTTCGACCCACCGGGATGCATGACACTATGGCACCTGCCCACAGTGTCCAGCGTCAATTATAATTTCCCTTCAATGACAGTTTTTTCTACCCTTTCTTCTTAACACTTATCCTTAGCTTATGACCGTTAGGGAGTGCCCCCCATGGGGGGCAAAAATTTGCGATATTATTTACCCTTATTTTTCCTCTTCATGGCCTGCTCGGCCCGGTAACTCGGCACATTCAACTCCAGGACTACGCTGTGGTGCACCAGCCGATCTATCGCCGCCGCTGTGGTCATCGGATCCTTAAAGATCATCTCCCACTTTGAGAATGGCAGATTGCTGGTTATCAACATACTGCCACGTTCGTAACGATACGCCAGCAGTG
>Ga0307380_10004593_pt1 | contig 18581 bp, 20 predicted proteins | sample UN3MG_FD_202239 | JGI IMG/M metagenome (GOLD analysis project Ga0307380, IMG submission 202239) | Soil microbial communities from Risofladan, Vaasa, Finland - UN-3 | ecosystem: Environmental > Terrestrial > Soil > Coastal area > Acid sulfate soil | place: Finland: Risofladan, Vaasa | collected...
AATGCAGTAGCAAAATCGTAACAGCCTTTTGCGGCCTGCTTCAGCTGCCAAAGTCGCTCCGGCTCATCTGATGAGCACCAGCAGAAATTATCAAGAAGCGCGATGTTATCCAGTGATATACCAATCGCAATGAGACCCCTGATAGCAGTGTCAATAGCCGCAGCCGCCATGAGGTAAGGGTCGATCTCCGAATACGAAGGGAATATACCCTGCGATAATCCGACCCCCTTTTGAGAATCGAGCACAACCTTAGTTAACGAGGCGGTAGCCTGCACACGTCCTTTGCCCTGGACAGGTCCAAGGACATGCCCACCCTGCACCGTATGGTCGTACTGGGTGGAGATAAACTCTGTTGAGCAGATGTTTTTCCTCCGCAGCATGGACAGAATTGTCTGATCCAGCCGCTCCGGGCAGGCGGTTCCTGGTTCCGGGTATTTTTTTTGCGTAAAGGTAGTTTTCAGATGCTTCTTTGGCAGGCCGTCATGCAGGAAATCCAGGTCAACGTCCATGACGATATCTCCATGGTATTCGACGACACACCTCCCGCTGTCCGTGAATTTTCCAATCACGGTTGCCTCGACTTCCCGTCTCTGGACCAGATCCATAAATTCATCGAGCCTCTCTTTTGGGATCGCAAGCGTCATCCGCTCCTGTGATTCAGAGATCCAGATCTCCCATGGTGCCATGCCGGGATATTTTAACGGTACCTGGTCAAGGAAGACATGACAGCCGTTACACTCTTTTGCCATCTCTGCTACAGAGCAGGAAATACCCCCTGCCCCGTTATCCGTAATACTGCGGTACAGCCCGAGGTCCCTGGCTTCCTTAACGATGACGTCGGATAACTTCTTCTGGGTAATCGGGTCGCCTATCTGGACGGCTGTTACCGGACTGGCCGGGTCAAGGGCTTCTGAGGAAAATGTTGCACCATGAATGCCATCTTTCCCCACGCGCCCCCCCGCCATCACAATAAGGTCTCCGGGTTTTGCCCGTTTTTCAAAGAGCTTCCTGTCTTTATGTTTAAGCGGCATCACACCAACGGTACCTGCAAACACGAGGGGTTTACCGGAATACCGGTCATTAAAATAACACCACCCCTGTGGAGTGGGTATTCCCGAACAGTTGCCGCCGACACCCACCCCCCTTACCACCCCGTCAAGGATATGACGGGGAGAAAGGATCGGATTTGCTTTGTTTTTTCCACGGAACAGTACCGGGTCCGAATCAGGATCTCCTACGCAATACCCGTAGTAATTGAGACATGGTTTTGCCCCGAGACCAAAACCGATCGTGTCCCGGTTCACCCCGACAATCCCGGTCAGTGCTCCGCCAAATGGATCCAGAGCTGAGGGAGAGTTGTGGGTCTCGACTTTATGCGTGACAAGGTACCTGTCGTCAAAGATTATCGAGCCGGAGTTATCTGTGAATACAGTCACACAGATGTCCTTATCCCCCTTCTCCCTGCGAATTTTGTTGGTTGCTCCTTGGATGAAGGTTTTATAGATCCCTTTTGGGACGTCATCATCCATCGATGACGCAAAGATTGTATGCTTGCAATGCTCGCTCCAGGTCTGGGCGAGTGACTCGAGTTCCACGTCTGTCGGTTTTCTTCCTTTTTTGGAAAAATAGTCACGGATAGCATGAAGCTGGGGGAGATCGAGCGCAAGAGGGCCTCTTCGTTGTCCGGTTAAGGTATCCGGTATTCCCTCTTTCCCCAGCCGGGCAAGATCTTTGTCATCCAAATCAAGATCAACTTCTTCTGCAGTCGGAAGTTCGTGTAAGCGGACATACGGCACGGAGGGATCCATGCCCTTGTTTTTGTATTCCTCATATGTCTTGATATGAACCCGGTTAACAAGCGGATTTGCAAGCGTTGCCGTAAGTTTCTGTAAGGAATCCTCTGAAATGTTTCCGCAAATAAAAAAAAGTTGGGAGCTATAGACTGATTCGCCTTCTTTAAACCGGATTGAGTAATAATCCTCGATGGTCTGTTTCGCCGTTGTACCTATATTATCTGTAACACCTGGGAGAAATCCTACCTCAATTGCGTAATCAAAAACAGCTTCTGTCGCTGTATCTACGGTATATTCCTGGACGACAGGGTTAATGAGTTGTGCGCCAATGCGGCAAAGCTCATCATACGTAAAATCTCTTGAGCTTGTTCCAATAGTGTAGATGTCGATGAGGTGCAGTTCATTGACGGGAATGCCTAAAGAGCGGATTCTGTCGGTCCTGGATTTTAATCTGGGATCCTGTTTATAGTGAACTTCTATCCGGTGGATAAAAGAAGTCATGATCAGTAATTAAACGTATAATTACAAAATATCTGTTATACGGAGTTGTCGGCGGAATCCGGTTTGACCTATCGGAAGAGAATTGGAACCCATCCACACTATCCTCACCGCTGTTGGGAAAGCCTTTTGGCGGGATGGCGCATTTATATTATACAACTATGACGGATTCATATGAAAATCTCCTCAAACAGGCATATTCCAATATCACCGAAAAAACAGAATCATCGGAGCGTTTTATAGCTCCTGAGGCAAAGGCATACGTCGAGGGCAAGACAACGATTCTTGAAAATTTTGCTGATATTGCGAGCAAGGTCCGCCGTGATCAGGTGCACCTGATGAAATTCCTGTTAGGTGAACTGGGAACCTCTGGAAAGGTCGACGGAGCCCGTGCGATTTTTAACGGTAAATTCGAGATTATGCTCATTAAAAATATCATAAAGAGTTATGTTGATGATTACGTGATATGTTCTGAATGTGGCAAGCCGGATACCCGGCTTGTTAAAGATGATCGTGTCACCCTGCTCCGTTGTGACGCCTGCGGAAGTCACCGCCCGGTGAGAAAGAGAAAGGCCCGCACTGAGCCGGTATCTGAGAACCTTGAGGAGGGCACCATCATGGACGTGGAGATCCAGTCCATCTCCAAACGCGGTGACGGAGTCGTGAAGATGGGACGCTACATCATGTATGTGGCGAATGCAAAGCCCGGACAGAAGGTAAAGATCAGGATCTCCCGTATTTCAGGGTCGATTGTGTTTACCGAACGGGCACCGGAAGAATAAATCCTGCAGCCGGAGAACGGTTCTTCTCTATTATATCCAATTTTTTAATCCGATGCAGATTACTGCAGGGATTTGTCATCTGCCTCCCGTATGCAGGCAGGGCAAAAAAATGAATTGTCAGAAATTGAAATTCTGGGTTGTCGGGCCTGATATTTTCGTGATAATCAGCTCATAGCTGAACGGGGGTGTCCCATCATAGGCCGGATCGAAACTCATCCACCGCCCGTCAACTACGTAGGATAACGGCCCGACTTCCTCAACCGTAAACTCGCTGGTGACATCTGTTGCCTTCTCAAGGACCATGGATGCTTCTACCAGGCCCCATTGAATATTTTTTGAATAGGATTCATAGTGCGGGACCAGCTGCGAACCCTGCAATAGTAATGCTTGTTCTGAATTAGCAGCATATCCAAGAACCGGTTTTTCTGACGTGAGAGTGACCCTGAATTTGTCATTCGGATAGAGGAACTTATATCCCAGATCCTTGAAATCGTACGCCTTAAATGTGGTTGTAGTCAGCAACCCTTTTTCATGCAGGATTTCTTTCTCCGTGCTTGTCTGGGCAGGGGCAGTCGTAATGGTTGTAGTTGTACCAGATGGTGAAACGGTAATCTGTGGGGTTGTGGTGACCGTTGTTGGAAGGGATGTCTGGGTCACTGTAGTCGGTGCCGGTGTCTGGACATGAGCAGGAGCGGAAGGTGACGTACATCCTGCAACAAAAATTGCTGCTAGCAAAAAGACTGTAGTAAAAATCAACGTTTTGTTTCCTTTCATATAACCAAAGCCTATTTGCTTTTTGCCTGATAACTGTTCTCAATTCATCATACAGGGAACGTTTGCATTCATGAGGTTACGTATAAGGAGAAAAGTGGTTTTTTTGTAAAATCTTATGTTTTTTGTGGTATTCATACATGGGGAAAAAATGTGGATATGATGAACACATGTCTAATGTTATTGACTGGAAAAAGGTGTCAGCAGTGGGGGAAAAATAAAAAAAGCGGGTTGCTGCCAAGTCTGAAAATTACAATCACCGATGATTGAAGTAAATAGTTTGTTATAAAAAAAGTATATCCTATCCGGAATTTATCAAATCAGTGCTTTTTCAAGTCTTTAATGAGCTCGTTGCAGTGACTGGAAATCCGCTTACAAGCCTTTTTAATGACAGGAAGGGGATTTTTCTTACCTTTTGTAGTGACGAGTAGTTCCGGGTCCGAGAACTGGAACTCAATCATATATCTGGCGACATCAACATCCGGGTCGCTCAAAATTTCCTCAACAAGGGCATTCATGAACGTATGCCCTTCCCCCTGAATGACGAGCCGCGCCTTATCCTTTTCGAGCTCGAGTACTTTTACAATCATGCACCTATGGTTGGGCACCTGAAAACTATTAAGGTATGGGTGGTGTGGAACTTCAGAATCCGTTCATGAAAAACGCAGAATAGTTTAGTAATCGAAGCGGTCACTTAAATTCGAACGTGTCACCGTCATTTCCGAGGTGAGGAAGATCCCACGGGATAAGATGGCTCTGGTGCACGCAGCGATACTCTTTTGGAGAGAGATTCCGGGCGAGTATGGAGGCGTCGAGATAATTCATATGCTTGCGAATCGTTATTTCGGAAGGTACAAATGCATCAAGCAGCAGAAGATCCAGGTTGGTGAGAAGATCAAGGCTTTTTTGCGGAATATCGATGTTAGTATCTGAAGTAAATGCAACCCGCGATTCATCGGTTTCAAACAATACACCGCAGGTAAATGCCGGCGGGTGTCTTACCATGAACAGCGTGATTGTTATCCCGAACATATCGAATGGCTCGTACGGCTGAATCTCTCCAGTATCAAATCTTAGAAACCGGAAAAATTCAGCACAGTAATTGAGTACCGGGGGAGCGGCAAATACCGGGGGGATCTTCTGAATCCGGTAAAACTCCCCAAATCCGATAAAATGATCATAATGCCCGTGAGTCCAGATCACGGCGTCAATATGAGGGGAGCCATACAGGAGAAGCTGCTGCCGGAGATCCGGTGACGAATCAATGAGGATGCGTTTTCCCGCATTCTCTACAAGAAGCGAGGTTCTCAGGCGCATCTCGCCGTTATTTTTTGCGTGGGTACATTGGGGGCAGTCACAACCCACCTTTGGTGTACCTATCGCATCACCGGTTCCCATGAGAGTGATTTTCATGTTATAACCAGTTCAGACGCCGGATTGCATTCCGGTTTTTCACCATATGGATGCCTTTCTCGATGTCTTCGTGCCCGATTGTCTTCCGGTTGTCCATGAGGGATGAAAGAATTGCCTCCTTGACCAGCATGCGGAGATCGGAGCCGGAGAATTCGTCTGTCTGGGAGGCCAGCTGCTGAAAATCGAGTTTACATTGGACAGAAGAGGTCACCTTCATTAAGATATTCTTCCTCATCTCTTCATTTGGAAGCGAGAATTCGACGACTTCGTCAAACCTTCGCCACGCTGCTTCATCGAGCAGCTGAGGATGGTTGGTTGCGCCGATCAGGAGCACATTGTTTTTTACCAGGTTGATCTTGTCAATGTTTTTTAACAGAGCGTTGACTGCGCGTTTCATAGCCCCATGGTCATCAGCGACACGGCTCTTGGCGATAAAATCGAATTCATCGATAAAAAGAATACAAGGTGCGAGTTTTTTTGCTAATTCAAAAATGCGGTCGATATTTTTAGATGTTTCCCCGAGATACTGGGATGTAATCATCGAGACCCTGACCTCAAGAACCGGCATGTGCATGGTCCGGGATGTGGCAAGTGCAACTGAGGTCTTTCCTGTACCCGGTGGACCCACAAACAGGAGTTTTCCTACTTCATGGATCCTGTGGAGGCGCAGGAATTCCCGGTTATTGATCGCAAGTTGTATCTTTGTGATAATCGCGAGCTGTTCCGGTGTGCAGACAAGGTCGTCCATCTGCTGCTCCACTTCTTCTGGCGCAAGAACAATAACGAGGTCAAGAGCCCCCCGGAGTTTTTCGTCCTCGCCTATCAACTTTGAAATCCGTGCATCGAGGTATGCCTTGGTGTCCTCAAATGGCGGATTTGCGGCACGGACGGCTTTGTAAGTGATACCTGTCGAATCTATGTTCTCAAAGAAAAAAGCGAGGGCTGGATTTTTCTCAATGATAGATTTACCCCCCTGCTTGAGGAACCATAGTGCTGCCGGCTCAAGCGCAGTGATACGGAGGCGCTGCCCGAACTCCTCGTAGCTAACAAACGGGTTTTCGGATAGTTTCTGGTGGGCGTCCGCAATGGCAAGTGAGCGCTTGATCAGACCATCGCTTACATAGACCGGCCGTTTGATATCCGAATAAGAGGTGATGGAAAAAATCTCGCGGCAGGTGGGTGTCAGATCATTAATATCAAGCTGGTGGTTCTGGTTGAATATTTCAGCGGTCAGAACAACTTCCATTATTCGCAGTATTTCAGAATCTCCAGACATGGCTGTAACCCTAATTATTCATTCCCTGAATGAATAAGGCTATCTCATCGTGTAGTCACGATGCAACCATCGCTGGTCACGATCATTGTATGTTCGTGCTGGGAAACAAGGGATCCCGGAATATCGGACAGGACCGGATAAACGTGAAGTACCTGCGATCTGACGAGTGCGGGGAGAGTGATATCCAGTTTTTTTTCATTAAGCCATCGTCGGGCAAAAGGCAATCCGTGTCGATCCTGTATCTTTTTCAGTATAGTACGTGCTGCAGGAATACGGACTGGTTTTTGTGAAACCTGTGAATAAATCTCCTTACGGGTTTTTTCACCGACATGCCCGCTCCCCGTTGTTGCGAAGGGTTCAATGGCAAAGACCATTCCTTCCTCAAGAACAACCCCTCCCTGTATCCCGACATTGGGAATGGTGGGTGGGCGGTGGAGGATATAACGATCAAGTCCATGACCGGTGAGATTTGATATTGGCCGGTAACCACGACACTCTATCTCCTTCTGGATTGCTGCCCCGAGATCTCCTGAGGTCGCCCCGGGACGAACCGCTTTTATTGCAGATTCGAGTGCCTGTTCAGATGCATCAAGGAGAAGTGAGTTACTCCCAAGATCAATAGTGGTAGCAGTGTCAGCGATATACCCCTCTAACTGGACACCAAGATCCAGTTTTGCTACATCACCTTTGGTAAATACCCGTATATCCCCCTGTGATGCAGTATCGTGCGCAGCATCTTCATTTAAGGAAAGGTTGAGAGGAAACGCGAGTCCTGCCCCCTCTTCTTTGACCTGCTCCTCAATCGATTCGACAAGGTCCAGGTATGACGCACCAATACGGATTCCCTGTGCACCACTGCGGAGGATTTTTGCGGCAAGAACTCCTGCATCCCGGTATTTCTCGAAAATGTCATCATTCATAGGATCAGCACCTCAGGAAATACCGTGAAGTTTTCAAATCCTTTGGCGGTTACTACACCAATATCTTCAAGACGCACACCCCCGATGCCAGGATAGTAGAGTCCCGGTTCAATGGTGATTACGTTGCCGGAAGCAAGTGCATTTCCTGCAGGTCCTACCGTGGGCAGCTCGTGCACCTGAAGCCCCACGCCATGACCGAGATTGTGCACAAAACCGCGGGTATCGCTCTCGTATCCCCGGTCTTTGAAAAAGTCAACGACTGCCAGATAAATATCTGCTCCCGATACTCCTGCTTTCACACGGCAGATCCCAAGCTGTTTTGCTTCACGGAGGGCATTGTACATTTCTTGGATATCCTTCGAAGGTTCTCCCTTGACAACCGTGCGGGTCATATCTGCATAATATCCTGATTTCTCTTCCACGGGAAAGAGGTCAATTACGATAGGTTCGTCTGATTTGAGTGGCCCGGTCCCTGTCATGTGAGGTATAGCGGTTTCCTCACCGCATGAGACAATGGTATCCACTGCGCCGCACCCATGCTCCAGGAGCAGGCTGTGCATGGAGAATTTTACCTGTTCTGCGGTCAGGGGTTTTTGATCGATATGGAGGATGCCCTTTTTTACCGACGCACTCTTGATCAGTGAGATTGCATGTCCCATCGCTTTTTCCGTTACCTTCTGCACGTTCTTCATGAGCAGGAGTTCATTTTTACTCTTCTTTGCCCGCATTGACTGGACCGTCCCGCTGTCCACCAAAACGGTACAATATTCACTCATGGCATTTGCCAGCGCAATCGGGAAATTAGGGGGTACGAGGATTTTTTTCCCGGCCTGACCGGCAATCATCTTCGCTGTCGCCCGGTACGGGTCATTTTCTGTTTTTAGAATCTCCGGAAGTCCGGCTTGTGTTCTGGTCATGACAGTAGCCGAGGCTTCACGTGATGCGCGCCCGGTCTCCATCTGGGATACGATAATCACCCCGGGTTCTTCAGGTTTTTTAAAAAAAACGAAGGGATCGCTTGTGGTAAAATGTGTCAGATACCTCATATCGGTATCACGCGACGATGCATAGATTACGTAGGCATCAGCACCGCTCTTCCTGACCGCGTTTGAAAGTTGATCCATCTCTCAGAATATATGTAGTTAAACGTCAAGTACTTTTATTTCGGAGTTGACATACCAGTCATGGATGAGGATGCAAAAATCCAGTTAAAATGGAAATTTTACCGGCTCACGATCCAGCTCAATATCATTCTCCTTCTCGTAGCTGTATCCGTAATGGTTTTTTTTATTTTTCACTCACTGTATAGTGTTCTAATAATCATTGGCATGCTCATCGCGGCACTCATTCTTTCTTTGGATTTTTTAAAGAAATACAAAGAAACAAAAAAGTGGCTCTATGAGCAATCGGAGAAAGATAAAAAAGATGATAGTACCGGACAGAATGGCACGATATAATCGCATGAGATGAGGGCTTTACAGGTGTACTATGCTCAAGAAGATGAAGGATGAAATTGAACTCTTAAGCCGGCATATCGAGGTGGCAATGGCGGTGACAAATCACCAGCCAATCGGCATCATGAAACTCGCAGAGTTACTCGATCTTCCTTCCCACCGAATCCGCTACTCCCTGCATGTACTGGAACAGCTCGGCTATATCCGCGCATCTCCTGAGGGGGCAATCGCGACTGCTCTGACTGAAGAATTGTTAGCACATCTCAACGATGATCTGGACGAACTTATACGCTTGCTGGAAATGATGAAGCGGGAATAACGGGATCAGAATTCCCATGTTTCTTTCAAACAATCCACGACCCGTTTTTCAACCTCTGAAAAAAGGATCAATCACCCATAGTTACCTTTAAAAGTGCTCACAAAGAATCTAATAAGGCGCATTGAGATAGCCTCCCTAACTCAGTTGGTAGAGTGTCGGACTGTTAATCCGAATGTCACAGGTTCGAGCCCTGTGGGGGGCGTTTTTGGGCCCGTAGCTCAGTCCGGTTAGAGCGCCCGGCTCATAACCGGGCGGTCATGCGTTCGAATCGCATCGGGCCCACTATTTTTGTTGTTTTAGTAAGTTTAACGGAGGGACGTTATATTCATCTTCTCCCCCTTATATCTGATTGAAAACCTTTCTATTCCTGAACAATCATACGGAGCAGCATGAAGTGTCCTGTATGCGAGATGGATTGTGTCACGACAGCAAAAGATCTTCTCGCCACACTCCCCACAATTTTTCTCCCGTGTGCAAACTGCAGCATACGGACCCTTGACAAACGCTCCCCGCTCCCGACGCTTGAATATGCTCATCCCTGCTCGTGCGGCAAACGGTTTATCGATGAAGTTTTTGCCCACATGTATGTGATTATGGTTGAGGAGGGTGATCTGAAACAAACAGATCCTCTTATAGCGGTGGGATCCCCGCTTGTGCACCCCGGATTCGCTATGGATCGTCCCCCGTTCCTTCCTGAAAAATCACTTGTGCTGCTCACCACAAGAGCCACAAAAATAACCGCGGAACGTCTTTTTTTGGAAGTCCCGGAACTCCGTGGCGTTATAAAGAAAGGGGATTTTGTTCCGGGAATTACGAGCCCGGATCTTCGCACCGTGCCAAAAGTCTACGAACTTCTTGCGGGATGTGATGTACGGGCTGATGTTTTTCCGCTCCGGACAGGTCCTATGGTGATGTACAAACAACAGTCGCTCATCCATATCGAGTTCCCACGTCATGGGTACCCGAAGATCCGCGCGGTCGAGGAGCATGTCGGAAAACCTCCGGTTAATTATTTCATTGACGCATGTTCCGGCGTGGGGACCCTCGGTCTTGCTGCTGCATGCCTTGGTGTGCCCCACGTTGTGATGAATGATGCATGGTATGCATCAGCATTCTGGTCGGCATTCAATCTTGAAGTAAACCGGGGTTATCTCAAAATCGGCAGGGTGAAGATCTTTGAACAACTGCAGGATATGCAAAAACATCCGGTTACAAGAGACCCGATAAAAATTGCCGAGACAGAAGGAGATCAGGTTATTGAAGTGTATCAGGGAGATTTCCACCAATTGTTTAGTATAATTTTGCCCAAGAGCAATCCCGTATCGGTTCTTGATATATTCGATAAAAAAGACCTGACTTCCCTCGAGCAGGTTAAACGTGAATGGCTGGACAAGGTGGGTGGAGAGGTTTTCATCCCTTGAATTTTATGTCTGGTTGCATGAAAATTTTTTGAAGAGATCATGATTACCGGTAAAAAGCCTTTATTGACCAGTGCACAAAGGTATATGGGGACTAGCCCGGGTGGTTCGGCGTCACCTGTAACCTGAAACCGTCGGTACGCGGGGGGCGAAGTTTGACGAAGGCTGCAACGGCCTGCGGGACCCTGTGCATTCTGACTGTGAAACCTCGTCCCATGAGGTCGATGGCCAGGTATCAATATTCCGGAGGGAATGGCGACCTGTTGCTGCGGGGACCGGTTCAGGCCCGGAAGGGAGCAGACTTACCGTAGACATTTGGCGCCCATGGGGAAGCGGGGCCGAGGATGAATGCTTTGGTAAACGTAGTAACGTACAGTCGACCGATGACACGTCCCCATTTACGATTACCATGTCTAAAGTGACTATCATCGGTGCAACCGGTAATGTGGGGATGTTTGCATCATATGCGATATCAGCAAATCCTCATGTACGCGAAATCCTTCTCTATGGGAGAGAAGGACGTGAAACGGTTCTCCGTGGAATCGCCCAGGATTTTGTTGATTCATTAGCCGCACGCGGAACAGATCTCAAGATAAACTGGACGACAAACTTAAAAGACGCTGCCGGATCAGATGTCGTTGTAATCACAGCCGGCGTTCCGCGCATTCCCGGACAGGATCGTCTTGATCTCGCGATGGGAAATGCGAAGGTTATCGCGCCGCTTGCGCAGACTATTGGTGTCATCGCGCCTGAAACCAAGATTCTTGTAGTGACTAATCCGGTTGATGTGATGACCTGCGTTGCCTTAAAATATTCCGGCCTGAAGCCCAATCAGGTATTCGGACTGGGAACACACCTGGACTCGATGCGCTTAAAATCCCTTATTGCTGCCTATTTCAAAGTTCATGTCAGTGAGGTCCACACACGGATTATTGGCGAGCACGGCGAAAGCATGGTTCCGCTCTGGTCAGCTACGACAATTGGGGGTATCAAGATATCCAATTTGCCCGCGTTTGCACACCTCCCGTTACAAGATATCATAGAATCCGTGAAAAGCAGTGGGCAACTGATTATCAAGGATAAAGGATCTACCGTTTTTGGACCTGGAGAAGCAATTGCCACGTTAGTAAAAACGGTGCTTGGTGATGAAAACCGGATCCTTACCGTGTCTGCCTATATTCAAAGCGAGGTTCATGGTATAGGAGAAGGGGATGTCTGCATAGGTGTCCCGGCGCGCATTAACCGGAACGGGGTGTTTCCGATTACTATCAGGATCGATGAATCCGAAGTGATCGCATTCCGTGATTCGATTGAAAAAATACGGATAAGTACCCGGAAAGTTCTCACAAATCTGGATGTATAGGTAAAAAAGGAACGATGTAACCTTAAATTCAGGTTAATGTCACTTCAATAATTTCTGCCCGCTCGACACCCGCTACTTCACTAAGGGACTTTTCGATAGCATCGGTCTCGCCACCGGCGTCATTGAGAACCGCAAGCAGTTTAAGCGACTTTAAACCAAAACCTATAGGCTCTTCTCTGATTTCCTGGATGCCGGGCAGCTTTTGTTTCAGTGCCTTTTTCAATTCTTCAAGGTTCACTTCCGGTGATTCGGGCATGATCCTGACAATGACTGCTACACTGCCCATGTGTTACGGTCCCCCAAATCCACATTTTGGGCAGATATAGGGGATGCTCTGCTCCCTGCACCGGTAACACCGGTTGATCTCAACACCACATATGGGGCATCCGAATTCCGTTGCGCCCTCTTCTGCAAGCGGGGCATTGCAGGATGTACATTTCTTATCTGACACTTATGTTCCTCCAAGGATTCCTATAGTATCTCTTTTAGAACCTTTAAAATGTTGTACCGATCTCAGTACGTAGGACCAAATCCCCTTTCAGAAATTTTTCCACGCGATCTGGTTGTGATCCATTGATGATGGTTGTTTTTACCGATTTTTTTATCACTAATGGAATGAAAAATGGGTCGATTACATCCGATTCCACTGGCCCTGTCACCTGTTTCTGGAAAATCCCGTTGATGAAAATGCCATCAACTGATTTCAGGAGGAGGAGATCGAGATGCAGGGTCTCTGCCACCCATGCAGCGATAGTATCAGAAGTCACATCCCACGTGTGGGGCAGAACGTCATTCAACCGGAGGTACTGATAAGGAAGAAAAACTGTTGTTTTAAGGGGGGTAGCTATCATATCCGTTGTTGAAATGCCAAACGATGCGATAAACCAGCCATACTGCTCCATTGCTGAGATAGCCATCCAGTGTGCCGTGTCATTATCTACCTGAACGTGTCTCACTAAATCGGCAAACGGTCCTCCTCCTGGGATAAGTAACAATGGGCGTTTTGATGCGTTAAGAACCGGTATAATGTCGGGGATCCGATTAAACAGGCTTCCCCCAACTTTCACTACGAGAGGACTGGTTGTCTGATCTTTGCTTGATGTCCCTCCCGGTTTCATACTCCCGGAGAATTATATCGCCAGATTATAAAAGGAGCATGGCGAATGGGAGTGTCTATGCGTTGGCTCCTTGTGCTTATCCTCTCTTTGTGGTGGGTGATGCACGCAGGGGCCGCAGTCCAGATTGTTGAGTTCTGTCCTGATCCGTATCTCTATGATGATGCAGATGAGTTTTTAGTCCTCTCTGGTACCGGTTCCCTTGATAGTATCACGATTTCCGATAGCAAGGGTGGTTTTCGGTTCCCGCAGGGAACAAAGATTAATGGTTTACTTACCATTGCCCGCAGCGGAACAGCGTTTGAACAAAGTCATGGGAAGTACCCGGATTTTGAATGGCTGGATTATTCTCAAGCGGTTCCGAATGTGATCAATGGTGATCCGCTCCGTATGGCAAATTCAAAAGATGCTCTCATGCTGTATGAGGATGGGCTCCTTGTTCAGAAGGTTGCATGGCCAGATGACGTGAAACCTCGCGAAGGGCAAATCCATTATCTCGAAAAAGGAGTTTGGGATCCCCGACCGCTCATGATCGGGCAGTCACGTTTTTCTCCAGCAGTATTCCGTAATGTGTCAGTAACAACATTTGTTTCCCCTGATTGCTCCAGTGATGTATTTACCTATGCCGTGAATAGTGCATCCGATGAAGTGCTTGTTAATGTGTATGAATTTTCGAGTCCTGTAATAGGGGATTTGTTGATAGCCGCCAAAGCACGGGGCGCTGATGTCAGGGTTCTTGTGGAAGGTGGACCAGTAGGAGGAATAAGTCCGGAAGAAAAAGCAGTTTTCTGGAAGATGAGTGAGAGAGGAATTCCTGTCCTCGCGATGGTATCCCGCAACCGGGATCCTGCTCCTTATCGCTATGATCATGCGAAATATGTGGTGATCGACCAGCGGGCAACCCTGGTCACGAGCGAGAACTTCAAATATAGCGGATTTCCCCTTCCGGGAATGATCGCTAATCGTGGTTGGGGGGTATACCTCGAAGATCCCGCACTTGCTGATTATTTCTCAACAGTCTACATAACGGATTATAGCGGAAAGTCTGTGACTGCCTATAATGGAACCCCGGGAAACCCCGAACCCACGCCCGAAGGGAAAAAATCGGTGGAGTTCTTACCCGGATATTTTGAAGGTGCAACGGTTCGGCCGGTTATAGCGCCAGATACCAGCAACGAGATTACTAACCTGATAAACTCTGCAGAAAGGAGCATCGAGATCGAGCAGGCATATATTACCAATGAGACTCCCGATTCCCTGAATCCGTATCTTTCGGCGGCAATCAATGCGTCACGGCGCGGGGTTCATGTCCGGGTACTGCTGGATTCGTACTGGTATAATATAGAAGACGAAAAGGACAATGACGAGATGGTTGCCCTGATCAACCGGATTGGGGCGTTTGAACACATTCCCTTAGAGGCACGGTGTGCAGATCTCCAGATGAACCAGATCAAACAAATCCACAATAAGGGGGTAATCGTGGATGATAGTCGCGTTCTTGTGAGCAGTATCAACTGGAACAGCAACTCTCCCAACTTCAACCGGGAAGCAGGGGTTATCATCGATCATAAGGGTGTTGCCCGGTATTTCCTTGAGGTATTTGAAGACGACTGGAATCCCTCGATAAGGTCACCTGAAATTAAAACGGATTACCTGAAAATTGTCGTGGTTGCTGTCGTGATAACGCTTCTGCTTATCATATATTATCGCCGTCACAGAACATGACCGAATAGTGCAATTTACTGTTTGATGAATAAGAAAAACGGATCTGATAAAAGAGTCAGGAGTTCAGAACTTTTTTAACGCACACTGGCATACGTCACACAGATTGATGTCACTCACTCCTGTGGTCACAGCAAGTGCCCAACGGTCTATCATGGAATCAAGTTCATTTGAGATCCGGACTTCACCTGCACCTCTCTTCCTGCTTATGTACTGGCATACAGCCGCTCTTGTAACTCCGAGACGTTTTGCAGCATCACTCTGAGTGAGCCCCTGCCTTTGCACCAACCGGCATACCATCTCGGCTCTCATAGGCGGTAATATGTTCCGGACCATGGTATCACAATGCATCAGGGTACAGGTATGTTTCGTCATACACACACAGATTGGGGTTTTATTGTTTGTTCAGTCCGGTTCTGGTAGATAATCTGACGTGCATCGCGGAAGTTGAACTTCTCAATAATCAGATGCCTTTCTTTGAGCTTTTTCAATGCATAACGCACAGTGCGTGGCGCAAGGTGTGTTTTTTGCACAAGGTCTTTGTGCGTCATTGCACCGCCCAAATCCAGTATCTCCAATACCGTCTTTGATGAGGGAGGTAATGATGTATTATGCATGGTTATTATGTTAACGCTGTTAACATATGAACCTGTCGGTAATTTAAATGAACCTCCTCAATATTCAATTATGTTCGAGCGTCAGGAACGTGTGGCTGTTTTGCTTTTACTGGGTGTTATGATTGCGGTGATTACTGCGCACCTGATTCTCGGGACGCTCGGGAAACAATCGTTTGCGCACCCCTTCACCAATAATTCAGCAGATGGTGAACTGGTAATTGTCAGGGGCACAATCGATCAGATTACCACTACACAAAATGGTGGACACATGAATTTGTATATGAATAACATCACCATTTTTGTGCCGGCTCAGGTTGCACAGGAACTGACGATTCGGAAGGGAGATTCAATCTCTCTTTATGGAGTTGTTCAAACGTATCGCGGGAAAAAAGAGATTGTGGTAAGTTCCGGAAAAGATATCACTCTCGTTCTCATGAATACATAGAATTTTTCCCTGGTACTAAAAAAAATCAGAGAACATTAAAAAATGAGTGCGTAAAATACCTGTTGTATCCCCGGAATCCACCGAATAAACGCAATAAACACCCTTACCTATTTTTTGACCGGAGAATCAGCACTCTTTCTCATAGTAGCTTTTTCTATCGAATCAAGAGCTTTTTGTGCTGCGTCCCGAACATCTTCATCCACATCAAGGAGTGTTTCTTTCAGATTCGGAACTGCCCGTTCATCAGCGATATTGCCAAGAGCCCATGCTGCATTTTTCCGGACAATCTTCTTATTATCCTTCAGGAGCGGGAGAAGTGGATCAACAGCACGTAAATCCTTAAGTTTTCCCAGTCCCCATGCCGCTCCTGTCCGTAGCCATTTATCCTCGGATTTCAATGCACCGATAAGGTGTTCGACAGCACGGAGGTCCCCCAGTTTTCCCAATGATTTTGCAGCAAGCCACTGGACATCAACATATGGGTCTTTGAGTGCATCGATCAACGGCTGAACAGCGGTTTCATCCCCTTCAAACCCCAATGCTTCTGCCGCCTTCCAGCGATAGTGGAGATTGGGATCCTTCAGCAGTGTGATAAAACCTCTTATCCGCATTTTCCGACGCTCTTTTATTGCAGCTAAATCAGCGGGCGTCGGTTCATCAGAAGATTCGGTTACATTTACCTGCGTTTCAGGATCACCCATTCATATCCCTCAATAGCCACCCATACGTGATACATTACCATTAAGGTTTTTAAATAATATCCTGCAGTTTTACAACATTAATAAAAAGTGCATATCCTGACGGATACAAGAATCTGTGGAATATTTGTGGGATAAACGGATTTGTGGGATAAAAAACATCACGGGTTAATTTCCGGGATTATTTCAAGATTCACAGAGAAATTACTGATCGAATGGGTGAGAAAACCCAGACTGATCCTATCTACATCCAGCGCAGCGCAGGTTATGAGTGAACTCTCATTTATGCCTCCTGAAAGTTCAATAAAAATACGATCCCGCAGTCCTTCGCGTGTCAGGAGTGCAATTGTCTGGGAAACCTGATCCGGGCTCATATTGTCAAGCATAATGATATCCGCACCCGCAGTTGCCGCGATCAGGGCATCGTCAGAAGTTTCGACCTCAACTTCAATTTTTTTATATGCTGAAACCTTTTTTACTGCATGGATAGCGCTCCTGATTGGAACCAGCGCCAGATGGTTGTCTTTGATTAAAATCCCGTCGCTCAGGTTCATGCGGTGAGGATCGCCGCCCCCAATCTGCACAGCTTTCTTATCGAATATCTGGAACCCGGGACACGTCTTCCGTGTTGCCGCTATCCGGCAGTGCGGATTGACCGATGAGACGATATCTGCCATCTTTCTTGTCTGTGTCGCGATGCTGCTCATTCTTCCTATGATATTGAGTGCTGTCCGTTCGACAAGCAGAATCTTTTTTGCATCCCCAAAGAGTAAGAGAAGGTTGTCATTCTGACAGATCACATCCCCGTCTTTTGCGAGGTGCTTAACCGAAACACCAAAATGGGAAAACAGTATGGACACCTCTTTTAGTCCTGCGATGATTCCAGCCTGCTCAGCCCTTATGACCGCATTACAGGTTATATCAGGTATAACTGCAGCAGAAGTTACATCCCCGAATGGGGCATCTTCCTCAATGAACCGCAGCAGATAATCGAGCACTTCCATACCGGTTTTCACCCATTATTTTGAATCATGTTCCCACGATTATAGGATCACTGAGATTATTCAGGAGCGAGAGAATGGATAGGGCTGCAAGGTAGCTTGTGGCGGGATTATCAGGACTGGGAATATTGGTCACTTTGATGTAGGTTTCACCAAAGCTCCCGTCAATGAATAATTCGTGAACATTGCGGTTGACTGAGGGGTCAATCCAGAGTTCAACATCAGTATCCTGTCCTGCTGCAAGACTCATGGCGACTGACACGTTGACATTTTTCGGGAATGCCTTAATACACTCGTTGGCTTTCCCGGAAAATATCAGCCTCCGCGTATCAGCGGTAATACCAAGAGATGCTGGATTTTTTGTGGTTCTCAAAAGTAACCTTTTGATCTCAGATATTTTTCCTATCTTGAGGTTATCGAGGCCAAATATCGCCCCGCTGGGGACATGTATTTTCTGTCCGAACCTGACCGCCGTTTTCCGGATCACGTCCCGGAATACCGCATCGGAAAGCGCACCAACGCTCATAATCACCAGATCTTTATGGTGGGAAAGTACCAGTCCCGCATAGATTTTCACGGCGCTTACAGATGCCGCTTCCACTACAATATCAACATCTGCGGTAATAAATGACTCAAAATCTTCATAAGCGTGTGCACCGGAAATCCTTGCTATTTCCTGTGCCCGCTCAAATACCAGATCATAGACAGCTGAGATTTCGAAATTGCCGCCATGCTGTGCAATGATATGTCCGATATTACCACAGCCAAGCAGACCGATTCTCATCATGATAAACAGATTATGGGTATCATCGGTTAATTGTTGTGCTCACAGGATGAAATGCGATGATGAAATTATCCTCGGAAGACCAGATTTTTCTGGACTCTTGGTCTTCTCAAATTATGGTACTTTCAATACTATTTATTGAAGCGCGTTCAATGGATCCGGTGGTGCTGAAATAGTGGCAGAAACCCCCCA
>Ga0307380_10004594_pt1 | contig 18569 bp, 28 predicted proteins | sample UN3MG_FD_202239 | JGI IMG/M metagenome (GOLD analysis project Ga0307380, IMG submission 202239) | Soil microbial communities from Risofladan, Vaasa, Finland - UN-3 | ecosystem: Environmental > Terrestrial > Soil > Coastal area > Acid sulfate soil | place: Finland: Risofladan, Vaasa | collected...
CTCTGGCGAGCCTTGATATCCTCACCTTCGCGTCCAGTGGTATGCTTACCTTCGTCATCGAATCACTCCTTTACGGCGCTAGCCGTTGTTGTAACAACCTCTTTGCGAGGCTTAAGTTAACCGTTCGTACAGGGGCAGACAACACTCCCATATCGAACGGCCAGTACCACCTACTTACGTCAACAACAATCGTACCGCACTCTCCCTTCTCGGGCTGATCCTCTACGCAATAGCGGTTGAGGTTGCCCGCGTCTAAGACCACGTATTCCCTTTCGATGTCGCCGTAGTCTAATCGTACCCGATCGCCGCATTGCCATCCCTCGTCGAACAGTGACGCGTCAACGGCGATCCAAGCGTGCCCGACCTCCTTGTTATAGCGCAATTCGCGCCCGATCTCGGGGGCTCCGCCGCAATACAGCGGTTTGTCCTCAAACCCTGGGCCGTACCAAGTTGCCACGCCAATGATCACTATTGCGGCAAGCTTTACGGCAGCGAGCATGCTAGCTCCTTTCAGGTATGCTTGCCCCATATCTCACCGGCTTCGCACCGGTACAGCACAGCGCCAACGTCAATCGACTCGAGCTTCTTGTGGCGCTGTGCTTCACGGGTTAACGCGCCCGTTACGCGTCTTTCTCGACCTCGCTCAGGATGATCTTTGCGGTCTCACACACCATTTCCACGATCTCGACCGTGTGTTTGTGGTAGATCTCGTTAAACGAGTCCGCTGTTACGAGTCCGTCGCGCGCAGCCTTCAGGATCGCTGTTTCTACTTCCGATTGCGCTACGCGCTCGTGAATCTCGGTCCACAACCAGTCGTCCTCGTCCAACAGCTCGATAAGTTTCTCGGCTTGCTCCTTGTATGTCACTTCACGTCTCCCTGTCCCGCCTTTCGGCGCTCGAAATGAATGTGGTACAGTTTGGGTCGATGTGCCTCTTACGGCGGCTAACTCCTACGGCACGTAATGTGCGCGCGTTACTGTCTCTACCGATAATCCGGTAAGTGTGTCCTTCGCATCGGAGTAAGGCGCCAAGAGGCAGCCTGAGGAACTCCTTGATTTTCATTGCGCCTCCGCCCCTCTATTACAGAAATGGCCCCTAAACGATGTAAATGTGTTCGGTCACCTCCTCTCCAAAGCGAGTGGCTACGAAGCCTAACTTGTCGTCTGGTCGGCGATGCCCGGCCACGTACGCGTAGTCATTTCGAGTCGTGTCGAGCACCAACACCACGAGCCCCGTCAACCAACACCACCCGATAACCGACGACGCAAACCACCCGACAACCTTGTACTCGCTTTGGTGTAGCTCGTGGCGTACGGGGATCTGTACTGCCAGCTTTTTGCGCAGAGTAACCACCGACACCTTGACCAGTACCTCCTTCTTTAACACGTTACGTCCCCTTTCTAGCGCGTGTGTTGATGCGCGCCCAGCACGCCTTGCATGTCCGATTCAGGCCATCTGGTTGCTGTGCATCTCGACCGAACTCCGCGACGGGCACCCAAGGAACACCTTCATGCGCCTTGCGGTAGCAGCGCTTACGTGGTATGCCATCCTCGCCCGTTACAGTTACCATGGCCAGCGATAGGCTCGTCATCACGCTCTGTGCCTCCTCGATCGTAAGCACGTCCGCTACCTCAGGCTTGATAAGCCAGCGACCGCCGACCTTGATTGCACCACCGCCCACCGATAACACACGCCTACACCAACCCCGAATTGCCCAGAGGTGAGCACCTGTGTGTGCCGCTACCTCACGTGCCGTTAACCATGTATCTAGCATTGCCCTGTCCTTTCTTGACACGTTATGCCTTCCCATTCTTTCGGTTGCGTAAGTACTCCCAACCTGCGCCCGCTTCCTTACGCTCTGCCTCCATGTAGTCCTCCTCGACGACCTCAACGCCGCCTGCGTCGAGCCTCGCGATGTACAGGTCGATTGCGTCTCGGAGCGCTGGCCAGTCGGACGGTTTGAGGTTGAACTTGGCCTGTTGGGTGATTGGAAGCTCGCCCGCCTTCACCGCCTTGATCTTGCCTTTGGCGACGCGTACACGAAAGCGGCCCCCACGGCCCTGCTCGATGATGCCGACCGCAAACGCCCAACCGGCGCCAACGGGCATCGTTACCCAATCGATCCATCTTGCTGCGTACTGTTTTGCCTTTTCTTCGTCCTGCGTCACTGTTTTACTCCTTTCGTGCCTGCCTACTTGCCGCCTTCGGCCGCGATAATGTCTTTCGGCCCGTAAGTGAAACCATCGTCGCTCGTCCAAAGGTGCACGCCCTCGGCTGGATTCGGATAGCCCTCTTGCCACCCCGAGTATTTCCAAGTGTGCCTCTCACCATCGTGCGGCCCCTTCGCGACAACGACCTGTCCGACCGCAACGTTCCCGTCAAGCAGTTTTTGCCACCACTTTGCCATGTAAGGCCTCCTTAAGTGGGGCGGGCTCGTGGCCGGATCGTGTTTTGGGCCTACTCAAAGCCCGCCCGCTTCTGCACTACTCGTCCTTCAGCTGCTCCTCGACCAGCGCGTCGGTAGTGAACGTGTACCCATTGTCGCTCGTCCAGATGTCCTCGTCACCATCGAAGCCTTTCATCGTACCGTTGTGGTGAAAAGTGTGCTTTTGATGGTCGTGGGGCGAGCGAGCGATGACGTACTTATCCTCATCGCCATCGCGCAGGTCGAACAACTTTTGCCACCACTTTGCCATACTAGCCCTCCATTATGCCCCCCATGAAGTCATCGATCCGCTCACGAACATCGACAACCTCGTCCACGGCCTCGGATACGTTGTTGTACACCGTATCCAGCCACTCGTCGACGTCGGCCAGCGCAAACAGGCTGACAGGAACTCGCTCGCTACGTTTCTTTAAGCCGCCCCTCATTGCCACGGCCAACAACGCCCGAGCCTCCTTGTTCAACGCTTCGTACGCCTTGCAGACCGCCAGAACTCCTTCGAGCACCACTGCTTGCCTCCTTTGCTAGCCGCGCATTACCCTCGTTCGAAGATTGGCTCTTCAGGGTATGCTTCGGTCCACCAGACCATCTCCGGATAGCCGAGGTCGGTTGCAAGCCAAGGCCGCTCCGCGAGTTGCCGCTCGAGCTCGTGGACGACCGCGTTTGCGTGCCTTCTCCACAGCACGACCCACGTACCCATCGCCTTGTGTGGCATCTCGCGGTCGTCATAGACAGGATCATCGTCCGTCCGCGCGAGTCGCAAACCGCCTTGCGGTCCTTTCATCCACCCGTCTAGCGCACGCTCGTCGGCCTTGACCTGCATTCGTTCCTCGACCGCGTCCGCGAGTTCCTTGCAATCACACAGCAAGAAATCCACGAACCCCCGGCCGAGCCGAAAGCTTTCCATCGCTTACCTCCTTCGCTAGTATGTGGCATACCGGCTTTACACCGGCTCAACCCGAGCGCCCCCTTGCTCGGGCTTCATAGGTTATGGCGCCTATTACGCGTGCTCCCATTTCTCGAGGAGCTGGTCCACCGCACGACTCAGCGCTCGCTGTAGCCTGCCTTCGTACGTCGCAAACTCGCTCCACGCCCGCTTCTGTACCTCTGGCTCGGCGTCGCAGAACAACGTCTTCCACTGTGTCCCTTTGTATCTGTACACATGTAGATGGTACTTGTCGCGAAAGATCTTTAGGAACAACGTACGGGAGTACGTGTCAGGAAGCCGATATTTCAGTTCGTTTGGGGTGTATTTGTGGGGCACGTCATACCTCCTTTGCGTGCCGTTCGTTCCGGTACCAGCTGATGTCGTCCGCGGCCTTACAGAACGTTGCCTGCGACCCATCGGCGAACGTAAGCGTCCTGAAAGTGGGTTGGCCCAGCAAGTTGTGGCCGATCGCCACGTCCACTACTTCGCCCCGATGAGCGTAGTAGCGTCGTACCTTAGCCTCTAATTGTGCGTCCATAACATGCCCTCCTTTGTGGGCTCTACTCTATGTCGTCCAAAGCCAGCACCTGATCGTCTCCGGCGCAATAGAGGACCTTCTGGATCCACCCAATCCACAAAGGATCGGGGAGATCGGCTATGTTACCTTGGAGGTAATCATACACCAAAGCGTAGACCTCCAAAGGATCCCGAGACCCCACATCGCATTTCTGTCCTATAACCCTAGCAATGTTACGGGCCAGAAAGGAAAGGTGGTACTTGACCATGTTCGGTAGAACGTATTTCATCGAGCTTCTCCTTTGTGTGTCGCCACTTGCATATCGGATTCACACCGACACAGGGGTAACCCTCCTATGTTACCCCTTCACGCGTTATCCCGCGCGTTACGGTTCGACCGCTATCACCGCGTTGTACATCCCAAGAGGCATTACCATCGCACCCTGTGCCTCCCACGGCCCTGAGAAACCCTCGCGAGACGCGTTCTTGCCAAGCTCGTGTCGTACCTTTTCTTGCGCCTCGCTTCTCGTGTTAGCCAAGACCGTTACGATCGAAACCAGCCGTCCGCTTTCCCTTTGCGTAAAAGCTTTCCATGCAAACATCACTTGCCTCCTTGCGGCATTGCATATAAAGATTTGGCATATCGGCTTCGCACCGACACAACCCGCGGCTCCCTACACACCACCAACCTTTTCTCAGGTCGGTTTAGGCTTTGCGGGTTTCATAGGGTATAGCGCCTATTACGCTCGACCGCCCTTACTCGGCGTCTGCTTCGACCTCTGCGGCCTCGTCCTCGCCGGCCTCGGCCAGCGCCAGCTCCCGTTCCTCGACGATCGCTGCCCTCTCGGCCTCGAATTCCGCCTGTTCGCGGGCGTCTGCGACTGCGTGTTCCTCTGCCAGCCGAGCGTACGCCTCTTTCGTCGCCTGCGCCTCTTCAGCCGCGGTCAGCTCTGGCTCGCCGTCGTCGATCGCATCCAGGTCCAACTCGTCCAACTCGACCTCTGCGTCCTCCTCGACCTTCGCGACCCTTGCGGCCTTCTTCGTGGCCTTCTTCGTCACCTTGGCGTCTGCCCGTCGCAGCGCGTACGTGTCGAACGCGGCCTGGCTGATGCACCATCGCCCACCGGCCTTGATTGCACCGCCGTCGCCAAACGCACCATCGCGACACATCCCTCGGACCCGCATCTCGCCGACATTCAGCAACGCCGCGGCATCGGTAACCATCACCGTGTACCCTTCCGGCGCTTCGACCGTCTTGCGAGCGGTTGCCTGCGGCTTCCGAGCGTCGAGGATCTCGGCCATCAACTGCTTGAACTCGTCGATGGTCAACTCGGAGACATACATGGTACCCTCGTACACTGGACCTTCCTGCTCTGCACCGTTCTCAGACATTGGTTTGCCCTCCTAAGGCATCGTACATAAAAGTTTGGTATGTCGGATTCACACCGACACAGCCTAGACCCTCCATATCTAGGCTTCGCAGGTTATCCCGCCCGCTATGGTTGGTTGCTTTCCTACCCGTAGATCACCAAGTCCATCAAGCCCGTAAGGGTGCCATCGTCCGCCAGTATGGGGTCGTAATCCCCACAGCCTCGTTGGGCCAATATGGCGCTTAGCGTCTCGTGCTGTGGGCTGCCGACGGGTGCCTGTCCTAGCGCCCATTCGATGGCTGCCCTACAGCCACTCATCTCGACCTCTGCATCCCCCGACGGTGGTGGAACGGGGCGGGTTAGGAAATGCTCCGCAAACTCCTCATCCGACCCGTAAAACCGGCTCCATGCCCGGATAAGGCAATGCAGGTCTGCGATGTAGATTTGCGGGATGTCAGCGGGCGTTCCTGGTCCATATGCCCGCTCCAGCATCTCCTGCGAGTACTCACACCGATCCTCCATCACATCCGCCAACAGCATCCCACGAACGACTTCCCTTACCTTTTCGAACGGTGATTCCCATTTCGTGCCCATTGTTTGCCTCCTTAAGGCAATGCATGTAGATGTTCGACATACCGGCTTTACACCGGCCCAGGGGGCAACCTCCCCATTGCCCCCTTCGTAGGTTATACCGCCTATTACGGTTTGCCTTGGGTATCCCGCCCCCAGGCCTTTAGGACGAAGTCCGGCATCGGTGGTGGGTCGTAGGTGTCTTCGGCAACCCGCCTATTGGATTCCTCTCGGCTCACTGTTTCGGCATAGACGACCACCCCAGCCTCATCGACCACCACATGTGCCCCAAGTGTAGTCGAGGCCCTCAAGGCCGCCGTCGCCGCCTCTGCTGTGTCGAACGCCTCCCGGTCTTCGATGCCACAGATACACAACGGACGGTAGTGCCCGGTCTCCCAAAACCAGGGATGCGTGCATATCCAGGTGTAGCCCTCGTGATACCTGGACGGCGCTGCTTCGCGGATGTACACCATTGGTTTGCCCTCCTTAGGCAACGTGCGTAAAAGTTTGGTATACCGGCTTTACACCGGCACGGCCTAGATCCCCCCGACCTAGGCTTCACGGGTTATACCACCCATTATGGTTGACTGCTATACCACCACAAGGGATACCCTTACGTACCCCTTGCTGTTTTGGTTATGGTTGGTCGCTTAGAGCCACCCCGCGACAAGCACCTTGGCCACGGCTATAATGTCGGAGGTTATCACTAACTCCCGCTCCCCGGTCAGCTGTTATCTGCCCTTGCAGTCCTTAGGCCTTGCCCCGTGCCCGCACCTTATTACGCGACCTTCGCCGCTTGACCCTTGCCTTAGACCCGGGTTTGCCTGGCGGCTATCTCCGCGTTGGTCTGGTACACTCCGTTTGGTTTTACCCCGACCGGCGCTTGGTGTTAGTATTTGGTTGTTAAGGTTTTATGGGTGTTTATTGGTTTTTAAGCCCCCCTGATTTTATTTTATTATAACCCACTTTTTAGAAAAGTCCAGACGTAACTTCGGTGTATTTTGGGGCAATTTGTTGTGGAGTTTACTCACTATAGGGTAGCGAATGGCACACATCGGCGACGCAGACCGAACCTGCCTTGCGATATCATAATACCCATAGAGGTATCGTGGTAACCCGGCTGTCTGGTACTGCTTAGGGTACTTTGCGATATGCGGCTTACCCCTCTTATGGTCCCCTCCTGGAAGACATAGGGTCGTAATGGTATATAAGGCGTGACACATCAGCAACTACAGTATGCCCTCGTCTACCCCTAGTCCCCCGTACTTGGAAAAAAAACTTTTTTGGGGGAAAAACCTTAAGTCTTACCTGTTACTATTCGGTATCGCATGGGTATGTTGGACATACAGTTAACCCCAGCTCTAAGAAGTTTTTCCACCGGCCCGTCTAAGAAAAAAGGAACTAAAAAGCTTAGAGCCGTGGACAGATGGGCAGACATACGCAGTTCAAGGCAGCTCAGGGTATCTTGTGGTACATACCAGTCATGCTGCTTTGGGGTACGTATGGTATGTTCGGCATGTACAGTGCACTCATTGGTACCTCTTCGAAGGGCCAAGGGTATAAGGGTACCGTGCGGAATACACATAGGGCATGTCAATGGTGTTGACTGATACATGCCCCACGCCCCCAAACCAGGACAGTTGCTGGCCATGCATACCCTGCGCCCCATGAGTGGCCCTACCTTGCACTCAATGTCGCACTACACCCTACGGGCCGTCTCGACCCAAGGTAACCCTACGAGCGTTCTCGACCTAAGAGTGCCCCATGCACCTTACATACCGAACAACGTCGAGAGAGCCTTCTCGACCCAAGGCAGCCACATGAACGCTTTGTACCGAGACAGCCCCATGGAACCGTATCGACCTAAGAGTGCCATGAGAACGTTCTCGACCCAGCTGTGCCTAATGAACCTTCCCAACCCGACTACACCGCTTGAGCCGTTTCGACCAAACAACACCATTTGGGCCTTTTCGATCGAACAACACCCTGGGAACGTTCTCGACCTAAGAGCACCCGATGAGCCGTCTCGACCCAAGCCTGCCCCACCTGCTAGCAAGACGAAAGCCCCTAGTCTTTCAACTAGGGGCTCCGTTGGAGTGATGGCGGCTCCCTCCGTAGTCAGGTATCGACCTACTCGGCGACGACTCCGCTCAAGTCGATTTCCTCGGCGTCCAAGTCGAGCTCGTCCAGGTCGAACTCCCCGTCCTCGACCTCAGCAACGTCTGCGCCCTCACCTGCCTTCGCAGCAGCCTTTGCCGCTTTGATCGCAGCCTTCGCAGCAACTCTGTCGGCCTTTCCGGCCGCATACGCTTCGACAGCCTCTGGCCGAATGCACCATCGGATGCCGACCTTCACAGCTGCACCATCACCCAGCTTGCCGTCGCGACACAATGACCGAACAGGCATCAAGCCCACGCCGAGCACCGCAGACGCTTCGGCGATCGACATTGTGTAGCCCTCAGGCGCCTCCGCCGGCATTGCCTGTGGTCCTGACGGCCGTCTCGCGGTCCGTCTTGCGGGGAGGAGCTCGGCCATCAACAGCGTGAACTCGGCAACGGTCAGATTGCCCACAACCTTTTCCGAGTCTACCACCTGCTCGGCGCTGCCCTCCGCATCCGTAACAGTTTCCTCAACCATTGTACTTGCCCTCCTTAGGCACGATCGATAAGTGGTCGTACGCCTCATGTGGACGTCTCTTATGTTAGAATTATACCCTACTTTCTAAAAAAAAGCAATACGCAATCTAGCCCCGTCTATGATATTTCTTGGCCTATCCCCTCTTATGTCGCTCTTAGGGAAAACCGCTCAAAACTGCGGGAAGCTGTCTAAGTGTAGGTACGCTCGAGGAGGGTGTGGGTCACAACAAACCGATACAGGATAGTGACAGGGTAGGTCACAAAAGGGCTCTTTTAGCATTTAGTAATAAAATAAGAGATAGAGAGAGAGAGAGAGAGAGAGAGAGAAGAGCATAAGAGCGCTCTTTATTGCTCTTCTAACCCTTTAGATTTCTCTCTCTATACTTTACATCTCTAAGCTCTCAAAGCTAAAATAGCCCTAAAGCCGCGAACACTGACGCCTTCGTCAGCCCTATTGCTATCTACCTAGGACCTATGTGTAATAGTTACCCTTAGAGGGCTTTGCTAAATACTGAGAAATGCCCTAAGAGCGACAAAAAAGGCACTGTACAGATCACAGAAGGCGAGAAAGGCATGTTAATTGCACTGTGCGTTACTGCATCAACGCCCCTAAGCGTACATAGATTGATCTAGATTGCGGATTGCTTTTTTTTAGAAAGCGTGATATAATATAAGTGTAAGATGCTCCACCACTCATTGCGCTATTGTTGGAGGTTTTGTGCTACATAACGAAAAAGATGGGTTGTAGTGGAGCGGTTCCTGAACTGGACGTGCGAGGTGCCTAGTGCCACAGCCTGGTTATGGCAGGGGAGAGTATGCAGGAGTGAGTTGGGACGAGCTCGCACCAGTAGAGCTTAACACCAATCGCGACCCTTGGGTTCGCCAAGACGACGAACCGTCTCGTTGGTATGGCCGCTTTCGCGACTACTATGTGGCAGTCGGCGCAAACCGTTCAATGATGGACGCGTACAAACGATGGCGGAAAGCCCACGGCCTCACTAAGCCGATAAAGGCGACCCCAAAGGCCTGGACGTACCATAGTCGACTGTGGCAATGGAAAGAGCGCGCCGAGGCGTACGACGACTACATGTACGCTCAGTTGCAGAGCCAGATCGAAGACGAACGCTATCAGATGCTTCGTCGGCATGTCTCTCAAGCCCGAGCATGGGCGGATGCGGGAATGGATTGGCTGCTCGCAGTTAAGGGGCACCGCATCGAAAGCGGCCCGTTTGCCCTGAGGGCGTGGCTGGCTTCGGTCGATGTCGAAACACGTGCCCTTATTCCGCCGCAGCTTTTGAAGATCTTTGAAATGGGCGATGCTGAACTCCTACAGTTCTATGGGAGGTTCTTTGGCGACAACGACGAGGCTCCGTCAGCTGATGGCAGCGGAGAGAGCCCTGAAGACGAGAGGCATCAAAGTCGACCTCCGCAAGACGAAGGAGACAGCTCGTCGGCGAGCAATCCCACCGAATAGGGTGTGGAGCGCTTTACCCGGCCCGCAAACACTTGCCCTCCAGAACGACGCCGACGAGCTGTTCTTTGGAGGTCGTGCAGGGGGTGGAAAGAGCGACCTGTTACTAGGCGCCGCCATTTTAGAACATCAGAAGTCGATCATATTCCGAAGGGAGTTCCCGCAACTTAGGGAGATCATAGACCGCTCCGGTGAGCTGCTATATCCCTTCGGCGCTCGATACAACTCAAACGTACATCTGTGGCGAGGCGTTCCAGGACAGAAGGCGATTGAGTTTGGCGCTGTGCAGTACGACAAGGACGTCCAAAAGTATCGAGGACGACCGCACGACTTCATTGGGTTCGATGAGCTGACGGAGTTCACCGAGTTTCAGTTTCGCTTCTTAGGTGCCTGGCTACGTACAACGGATCCAGGCCAGCGGGTACGTAAGATCGCAACTGGAAACCCTCCGTCGACTCCGACAGGGCAATGGGTCACAAAGTACTGGGCACCGTGGCTCGACGAGAGGTATCCGAACCCAGCAGAGCCTGGCGAGATACGTTGGTTTGCGATGGTCGGTGGCGAGGAGCAAGAGGTCGACGGCCCTGAGTCGTTCTTCTTTGATGGGGAACTGATCGATCCGATATCGCGCTCGTTCATTCCAGCCACGCTCGCAGACAACCCGTTCCTTATGAGTACGAACTACGCGCGTACGTTACGCAACTTGCCAGAGCCGCTCAGGTCGCAACTTCTTTCAGGCGACTTTACCATTGAGTTCGAAGAGGATCCGTGGCTCATCATCCCGCTGTCGTTGATCAAGAGAAGCAACGAACGATGGAAGCGAGGACGTGGTGAACAGTCCCTATCGAAGGTAGGTGTTGACGTCGCTCGGGGCGGTAAGGATCAGACTACTCTGGCTAAGCGTTACGGCACGTGGGTGGCGCCGCTTGAGAAGCATGCGGGCAAAACGACACCAGACGGCAGTTCAGTGGCAGCCCTCATAGCGAAGGCGCTAAGCGGTACGAGCGACGTAAGTGCTAACGTAGACATCATCGGTGTGGGCTCGTCAGCATTCGACATAGCGAATGGCGCTGGACTACAAGTCGTGCCGATCAACTTCGCAGCCAGCACTAGGGCGACGGACAAATCGAAGCGCCTCAAGATGAGGAACGTTCGCGCAGAAGGTTATTGGTCTGTGCGTGAGGCGCTTGAGCGAGACGAACTGGATCTTCCGGATGACCCAGAGCTAACAGCGGATCTGACTGCACCTCGTTGGAAGGTGACAGTTTCCGGAATTCAGGTCGAGAGCAAGAAGGACATCATCGAGCGATTAAAGCGTTCGCCGGATTGCGGGGACGCGGTAGTGCTGTCTATGCTCGAACGGCATTACGGTAAGCAGACAGCAACAAGTCGTCAGGGGTAGGGAATGGTCGAGGCAAACGACTTAGAGATCGCCTTCAACGCGCTCATAATCAAAAAGACGGTCTACGATACGCTGTGGCGGTACTACGATGGCGACCACATCCTGAAGTACTCTACGGAGCGGCTGCAGGAAGTGTTCGGCACTAAGCTCGCTAAGTTCGTCGAGAACTGGTGCGCTGTGGTAGTCGATACGGCTTGGGAACGACTTGAACTGCTCGGCTTTGATGTAGGGACGAACATCCCAGCAAAGGCCCGTCTTGCTGAGTTATGGAAAGTCACCGAGATGGACCTCGATGCTCGTACCGTACACCTATCGGCGCTTGTTACGGGCGAGGCGTTCGTTCTGGTGTGGCCTGACAGCGAGGACAACATACAGGCGTACTACAACGATGCGCGATTGTGCTACATACGATACGACGAGGAGAACCCGCGCAAGAAGAAGTGGGCTGCAAAGTGGTGGCGAACGGACGGAGGTCGATACCGTCTGAATCTGTACTACCCTGACGGCATTAAGTACTTCACGACCGAGCAAATGAAGCAACTGCCTTCAGCGCATGGCGCCTTCAAGCCCACTGAGGAAGCCGAGGCGCCCAATCCGTACGAGCAGATTCCAGTATTCCACTTTAGGCGATCACGTCGGGCGATCACATCTGAGTTGACCACAAGCATCCTATCGATGCAGGATGCCACCGACAAGCTTCTGACTGACCTTATGATTACAGCGGAGTTCGGGGCGTTTCCTCAACGGTTCATTATCTCGAGTGCTGACGTAACAGACCTCAAAAACGCGCCCAACGAGATTTGGGGGATACCTGCGGGCGATGGCGTAAGTCAAGCCGCGCAAGTGGGTCAGTTGGCTGCAGCGCAGCTGGACAACTACGTATCGGGCATTGCCCACGTTATCGGAGCTGTCTCCTCCATAAGCCGAACGCCACGGCACTTCTTCTTTGGGTCAACAGGTCAACTGAGCGGCGAGGCGTTGATAGCCCTCGAAGCGCCGCTTAACAAGAAGTGCGAGCGCTATACGGCAGGCTTTGGTAACACATGGCAACGAGTTGCGGCCTTTATGTTGAGGCTCGACGGCACTACAGTCAACCCGGAAGAGATCAGCGTCATATGGTCGCCAGTGGAGACAGTCCAACCTAGAACGACGTCTGAGATCCGCAAGATTGATGTGGAAGCAGGCATTCCGTTGAAGACTGCCGTACATCGAGCGGGTTGGACAGAGGCCGAGATCGAACAGATGGATAAGGACCGCGCAGAAGAGGCTGCATCGTCGTCGGCTAGCTTGGCACGGGCGTTAATGGAACAGCAACGCGAGTTCGATCAGGCCGCGACAACTGAAGAGGGCGAAGGAGAAGAGGAGGAAGGGAGCTGATGCCTGAGTTTGCATATATAGCACGCGTATCGGCCACCATGGCGGTAAGCAACGCGAGCAAAGGGATCGATCACGTCGACCTTGGATTCACAGCACCGCAGATTGCGGCGGCTCGAGCGGCCATGATCACAGCGATGGCTACGGATGGGGTAGGAGTTGCTTTGGGTGGGATCAACTTTCTTTACGAAGGTTCGGATCCTACCACAGGTTGGGGGCATCATTTGCCTGCCGGCAGTACAGTAACAGTACGTAGGCAAGAGAACATCGCCCTTCTTCACTTTATCCGAGCCGATACCGTGGATGCTGTTATCACGGTTACCTTGGAGTACTAAACATGCCAACAGACCCTGTAGTATCGAGTGACGTCGGTGCTGTGACTGCCGTCGGCATCATAGCAGACCATGCCGAGGTACACTTCCACAATCGAGATCGATGGTGGGGGAGCGATGGTTCTCCTGGAGAGGACACGGCTATCGCAGCAACAGTAACAGTTCCCTTTGTCGCTATAAGCGGCGACGGAGCTTGGGGAGCAGCAATACCGATCAAGGGGGCCAGCGACACAGTACCCGCCTTTGCTGGGGACACCCTTTTCGATCCACACGAGCTGCTCGTAGTCGATTCAGGTCATGTTACACCGTATCGACTCCGCGTTATCTGGGGAACAGGTACGAGTGCGGCGGCTATCGCTGCGGGTCAGTGGTCCGAAGTGATGTTCATGGCCACGGCAGGGCCGTTCAACGCAGGAGTCCCCATTCCAATCCGAATACCGCTCCTAGCAGTCGCTATGAAGCTTTGGGTGCAGGTATGGAACGCTACGAACCTGTCCGAAGTGGACTTCTACTGGGGAGCGCACGGGTACGTAATGTAAGTAGGGAGCACTAGGGGAGGCACAATGTCAGAAGCACAACGACTGTTCGCGACCTTGAAAGCAGCTGCACAGCGCCGTCAGGCAGGGGCGACCACAACTCGGGCATACGAGGCGAAAATCGAAAAGGTACTTCGCAAGATGCCCGCAAGCGAAGTGGACGAACTTGTAGGGGAGAAGAACGCCGAGTTCAGCCACATAGCAGAAGCCATCATGGCCTGGAATGTAATGCTGCACGCAGCTAGCATTTTCAGGCAGGAACCGGAGCAGCGGGACGCAGTATTGAGAACGTTGGCTTCGAGCCTCGTCGTTCTTGGGTCGCTCGTCAAGTACGCGTACGCACTCGGCATCCGACGAGGCAAGCGGCAAGCGAATGGGGCTGTGCGTAAGCGGAGGTAGCGAGAGTGTCGGTAGTTGAACGGGTCGAGTTTGTCGTTGTCCTTGACAACGGACGCGAGGCTGTTTGCTGGCAAGCGCAGTCACAGCCTTACATGAATTGTACGTTGAGTGCGGGCTTAGTTAGGGGCATAGAACCGGATACGCTCTATTTGCGCTTGGAACGTGAGGGAGAAGAGCCTACCACACTTTTCTTCCGATCGGACGAGATGCTAGCGGTAGTGTGGGTAGCTAGTGGTGCATTGTGGTCGCAGGCAATGCTTGGCAAGTCGTAAGTGGAGGAAGCCAAGTGCCGTATCCAAACGAACATGCATGTCGACTAAGGAGTCCCGGAGACTTTCAGTCCGCATCGCTTCGACGCATGACGCGTCGTCACGACGGCAAAGCATACAGTATCATCTTTGGGCGACCTCAGGGAGCAGCGGGTACGACTGAACAAGCGTATCGCTACTCGCGGCAGACTTGGACAGCTGCTCAGGCTCGAGCGCATTGTAGCGATCACGGCGGTCGGTTCGAAGCAGCCACAGGTGAGGAGTAGAAGTGCCCGATCCGGCTATCGTTGTTGCAATGCGAGAGTTCAAGGCAGGCATACTCGCTCGCGAGGCTGCACAGATGCAGACGATGGCGAAGCGGTGGACTGGGGTTGAGAACGCTCTTGAAGACCGCATTGTGGAGCTTACTGAGGACGTTGCGAAGCGTAAGGAGCAGGGCGAGATCATATCGGAAGCTCGGATGTACCGACTTCAGCGATACCAGCGTTTGGTCGGGCAGGTACAACAAGAGTTTGGTAAGTACGCTGATTGGTCAGAAAAGGATCTTTCTAGTTACCAACGTAACAGTGGGGTACTTGGCATCGATCACGCTCGAGAAGCGATTCAGTTAACTGGTGTAGGGGTAGCGTTCGACCGATTGCCTTACGAGGCGGTTGAGAACATGGTCGGCGTTGCTCGTAACGGGCAGCCCTTGGGCGAGTTGCTTAAGCTTCGTATGGTTAAGGACGCGCGCGGACAGCCGTTGCCGGGAGTGTTCGAGCGTTTGACGAGCTCTTTAATAAATGGAACGGCTCTCGGCCGAAACCCGAGAGACGTCGCCAAAGATATGCGAGATGATCTCTCAGGTGGCCTGGCGAAGGCGTTGTTGATTGCTCGAACTGAAGGGCTCAGGCCATATAAGGAAATGTCTCGAGCGCAGTACGAGGCGTCTGGTGTAGTGTCCGGTCACAGAAGGCTATCCGCTCACGACGGACGAGTGTGTGGGGCGTGTCTGGCTGATGAAGGAACGCTGTACAGAGTTCAGGATACTGTATCGGATCACCCAAACGGCCGATGCACTTCAGTACCTGTCGTGAAGGGTATGCCCGAAGTTGAGTGGCTCAAAGGCGAGGATTGGCTCAGCGCACAGCCCGAAGGTGTCCAGCGGTCGGTTTTAGGCGGTGTGCGTTTCGAGGCGTGGAGTCAGGGCCTGTTCAACTTCAAGGACCTAGTACGGCGAAGCTATAGTACAACTTGGGGCGCTTCGATTTCGTCGGCTTCACTACGTGACCTAGTTCCTGTTAGAGCCGCGCAGGCCATCATAGGAGCGCCTATACCGCCAGAGCTCATTCCGAAGGGATGGGTAACGAGAGAAGAGGCCGCAAGTCGATTGGGTATCAATACGACCGCAGTGTCGATGCTGCTCTCGAAGGGCGAGTTGGAGGGAATGATTGTTAAGGTTGGCAATCAAAGTCGCCGGCTCATCAGTGAAGCGTCGATTGCCGCGTACTTAGCTAAGAAAGGGGTGAAGCCACCTCCACCGCCTGACAAGAACTGGATGACCGTTAGTGAGGCCGCAGCTTACTCCAATCTGAGCACAACGCGCATAAGGGCCTTGGTCAAGAAGGGCGAGTTAGTATCGGATACGCAAAAGCGAGGCACTCGAATGGTAATGGTCATCGACCAAGTATCGCTCGATGCGTATCTAGCCGGCAAGGGAGTACCGACGACAGTCCCGAAGGGCTATGCAACGATTGAAGTAATTGCAGATAGTATTGGGGCTGGTGCGTATGTCCTGGACTTTGTGAGCGAGCTACGAGACGTCGTGCGGACTGCAGGACTCAAATCGATCGAGATCGCGCCTCCAGGGGCTCCCGTGCATGTTTATGTGTACTCAATAGCTGCGGTCACTGCGGTGTGGAAGGCGTACGAGGCTAGTACGGGGATCGTTCCCAAGATTCCGAAAGGCTATGCAACGATTGATGTAATTTCGGAGCACCTTAACGTGGCTAGGGACCTGTTGCTGGAACTCGCCCTCAATTCGGGGATCCAGCCGATCGAAGTTGTCCTTCCGGGAATGACCGAAACGCTTCCGGTGTTTCAGGAAGCAGAGGTTGTGGCAGCATATGAGGCGTACGCTGCTACACTGCCGCCGAAAGGCTTCTTTTCGTTACTGTGGCTGTCGCGCGAGCTGAGGGTCAGCATAGAAGACCTGGAGACAATCGCGGTCAAGTATGGCGTATCGAGGGCCACGAGGCAGGGTGAGGACTATTTCAATGCAGTGCAGATGGAGGCCGCGATAAGTCAGTGGAAAGCTACGATTACTGCTGTAGGGTGGGTTACGTTCCCTGAGGCTGTAGCGCAAGTAGGACTGCCACCATTTGACGTTCGACTGCTTATTGGGAAGAACGAGCTTGAGGCCAGGAATCGACCGTCTCCTGAGACCGGCAAGATGGTACTGATGGTAAGTCAGGCCTCCATTAACGCGTACTTGGCCAAGCAGGACGTTGAGGGGTGGTTCACGGAGCCGGAGGCAGGCCGCTATCTTGGAGTGAATACCGATACCATCAAGACGCTAGCCGATCTTGGAAGGATAGAAGGGAAGCTTCGGATCAACCCTAAGACCGGTCGAAAGGCTTTCATGATCAGTCAGAGGTCGCTTGATGCGTATAAGGCCCAGAAAGGAAAGGAAGTTGCCGCAGCTATCCCTACTGGCTATGAGAGTCTTGAGGCGATCTCGACGGCGTCCCACATACCTCTGACTGAATTGCTGGAGGTAGTGCAGAAGTATGGAGTGTCGCCCATCAAAGTGGAGACCAAGGACAAGATCGTGATGGTGTACTTAGTAGCGGAAGTGCAAAGCGCGGTACAGAAACAGAAGGAGGAGGAAGCCGCAAAGGCTGAAGCGTTGGCGCGTCCGCTAAAGGAGAGGCTGGAGGAAGCGGCCGAAGTTCGGGGACGCATGTTAGAGGAACATCCACGTATACCTCTGACAATAGAAAGGGACGAGATCATAAGGGACTACTTGGAGGTTCCTGTCGAGCAGCGAACTGAGTTGACGGTTAACTGGACAGGCAGAAGGAAGATGCCTCAGAAGTATCAGGAGGGGCTCGACCAGTATGGCCGTTTGGTGAGCCGAAGGGGCACCCTAGGAGCGACGCGATCGGTTACGGTAAGCGTCACGTACGATGGTCGGGCCTTTCACGACTACGCAAATGGGGTCTATCTTACGCCTTTTACGGATGTTAATACAGTCGTCCACGAGTTGGGTCATGAACTGGAGTATAGTGACCCCATAGTCCACAAAGAGGCGCTTAAGTTCCTTCGTCGTAGGACGAAAGGCGAGAAGTTTGAGTGGCTTGGAGACAACTATGACACGGACGAGAGGACTAAGAAGGACAAGTTCCTTCACCCGTACATGGGGAAAGACTACGAAGGTAAGGCGACTGAGATAGTCTCGATGGGATTGGAGCACTTTATAACCGATCCGGTAAAACTCGCGAAGGTAGACCCGGACATGTTCGATTTCATCTACGCAATAGTGAGGGAGTAGCCGATTGGCGGCGACGATCGAGGTACGTGGAGAAACAGCAACGCTCGATGCCACCTTAGAGCGAGGATGGTTCTGGAGGAGTACAAGCAAATTCCTTCAAGACTTCCTGAATGCCCAATTGCCTGAAGGTGGGCCAAGTGGCGCCGATCCAACTCCAACCTTTCACGAGGCGCTACGAATGGCAAGGTTGTTGTCCGGCACGGTCGTCAGGAGAGATCCTGTAGTGCATGTGCCGGGTCGCGTATATTAACGAGCGAGATGCTCGGCCGCTTGAGATGAGCGGCGGGAGGATGTAATGCCAGAGGAAGTGGTAGTTACCAGTCCAGGAGGAACGAGCGAGGTCGCGGCTGCGACGGAAACGCCATCGGGGACAGAGACTGAAACCGAAGATCAGGTTCCGCAGACGTGGGACGCGATTATCGCGTCTTTACCCGAAGAACAGCGCACGCTGTATACCGAGCACACTCAGGGGCTGCGGTCGGCCCTTGCAGACGAGCGGAAGCAGCGTAAGGACCTGTCCAAGCAGTTGCGAGACGCGACGAACTTGGCAGAAGAGGGATCTCAGGCGCGAACAGCGTTGGAGACGCTACAGGTCAGTTTGGACGAGGCCGAAGCTCGAGCGGACTTTGCGGAGGACGCGGTAAAGCAAGGTATCGTGAACCCGCGACTGGCGTGGATGGCAGCGCAACAGATCGAAGCGTTCGATCGTAGAGGGCTTTGCGACTGGGATGCGCTGAAAGAGTCGTTTCCGGAAAAGTTACGGAAACCAGTGGTAACGGCCGCTAAAGCAG
>Ga0307380_10004595_pt1 | contig 18567 bp, 22 predicted proteins | sample UN3MG_FD_202239 | JGI IMG/M metagenome (GOLD analysis project Ga0307380, IMG submission 202239) | Soil microbial communities from Risofladan, Vaasa, Finland - UN-3 | ecosystem: Environmental > Terrestrial > Soil > Coastal area > Acid sulfate soil | place: Finland: Risofladan, Vaasa | collected...
TTTCTCGTTTTAGCAAAAATTAACTGACTTTAAGTCGATCATGGGCTAATGATGATTCAGTTTTTTAGCAGATTGGTTAGTATATTTTACGAAAAAAGTGGAAATAACTAGATTATGGGATAGTGCCCTTCACTCTTCCCGGGTGCCCGTCTCGATCTGCTAAGCTCATCATTGTTGTTTAAAAGAGAACCAGCAACTACTTTTTAATTTGGTTAAATCTAATATATTTTAAAATGTAATTACAACAAAACTATATACTTTCAAATAAAAATTAACTATATATATGCCGATAAAAAATATCTATGCTACTGTAACAAACCATGTCCAAATGGTTGGATATCGAGAAATCGTAGAAATCCATGCAAAGGCCAGAGGACTTGCAGGATTTGTTTTTAATGATATTGACGGTTCAGTTAAATTGATGGCAAGCGGTCCGGACGTTGCAATAGACGGATTTTTTGAAGACCTTAAAATTCAACGGCCAGATACATTTATACAATCGGTTGAGATTTTGGAAAATATTACATTACCATCACCTTTTGGCAGAATTGTAATTGATGAAATGCGAGAGATCAGTGATAGATTAGATAAGGGGAACACAATCCTTAGCGAAATGAATACAAAGCTTGGTAAACTCGATGTTCTGGATGGAATAAGTGGGAAATTAGATACTCTCCCCGAAAAAATAGCTGAAGCATTGAAAAGATAATATTTTTTTTGTGTTAATAAACATTAATCACTTAGCTTACAATTGCCGCCCCTCTCGCCTTCACTTTGCTCGGGTGCCCGTTTTGATCAGACTCCGTCCGGTCTTGTGGTGTGGGGGGCGGCAGCCAACCTTGTGGATTTTTCTGACCATTGAAATGCATTTTACCCCCATCTCTTCTTCGGCTCTGTTGACGCCTCATTTCATCTGTCCTCGGTTAAAGAGATTGATTGGCTAAATCCTGCATAGTGTTCCAAAAAAGCATGCCTTTTTATGGTTCTCCAATTTTATCAAATTCGAACACGTATGGCACGGATTAGACGGATCTTCACGGATTCATTCGTGCGCATCCGTGTTACTTTTGATTGGATTCCAAAGGTTTCTGGCAGTTCAATATTATTGGTGCTGCTGACGTAACCCGGCACCTACTACGACAAGGTCATATTTCATCGATCATGCGTCCGATAAAAGGTTTTTTGGGTCATAAAGGTGAATCGCAGTTAAGTATTTAACCATTGGTCAACTTAAATTATAGAGACGTGGGTTATCAGTTATACAGACCATTTACAGGGGGTTACTAAATGGAAGTATATGAAGCCATCCAGAAAAGGAAAAGCATCAGAAAATTCAAAGCCGGAATGGTACCTGATGAGACCATTCATAGACTTCTTGATGCAGGCACCCAGGCTCCAAATGCATTCAACAAAGAGCAGTGGGAGTTTATCCTAATTAAGGACAAGGCATTGCAGGATGAGATAGCACAACTGAGGGCTAAGATACCACCCCAGAAAATTGCACTTGAAAGTGCACCTTTGATACTAGTGGTATGCTACAACAACGAAATGGGAGTGGATGCCATGGCTTCTGCTTATGCATGTATTGAGAATATTCTGCTGGCTGCCACGGCCGAAGGGTTGGGCGCGGTCACATTGACATCCCGGGGGAGCAGGATAAAGGGTCTGCTGAACATACCCGAAGGATACGACGTTGCTGCTATAATACCCATAGGGTATCCCGACGAGAATCCAGATAAACCACCACGGATACCTGTGGCTGAAAAACTTCACATTAATGGATTTTAGAAATTGATTGAACTATAAGGGAGGTGAAATATATGGAAAAGAACGAATGCACATCCGATAGGGTATTAAGGGTAATTCTCGGAATTATTTTGTTATATGTTGGGGCAATATATATGGGACTGAGTGGAATACTATCCTATATCGTGGTGATTGTGGGATTGTTACTACTGGTTACAGGCTTGAAGAACCAGAGCGAGTATCTGATCACCTATTCCGGTAGGACTGCTAACCGTAAATTACAGGCATACTGCGATAAGGCAAGGATCCCAAGAAGGCCGTTCCATGCACTTCGCGCTACATGCATTAAGTTCTGCCAGGCTGCCGGCTGGGCTCCAGAACATGTCTCAAAGCTGACCGGAAATACGATAGCGGTGATCCCGGAACATTACAGTACGCGTACGTGTCCGTAGAAATACTGGTGATACACTCATATGGCGAGTTCCAATTAGATATGTATAAACGAATAAATATTTAAGGAACGATCTAAATTACCAAGTGGCCCCAGGATGCAGAAGTGTCACTACTATTCCGTTCAACAATTCTGTTGGAGCACCTTTTATGTATTGGGTGCAGTTATCCTATATACGAGAGTATTAAGCAATGGCGATCCTTAAAAAACTGAACATCACAGGCTATGAAGAAGTGATTTTTTACGAGGATGATAAAGCAGGGCTTAAGACAATTATAGCAATTCATGATACAACCCTTGGTCCAGCCGTCGGTGGTACGCGCATGCTACCATATAAGAACGAACAGGACGCTCTATCAGATGTGCTCCGCCTATCCCGTGCTATGACTTATAAAGCTGCAGCGGCTGGATTGGATTTTGGCGGTGGTAAAGCTGTCATAATTGGCGATGCTGAAAGGGATAAATCAGAGAAGCTGCTTCGAGCATTCGGGAAGTTCGTCGAAATTCTAAATGGCAGGTTTCTGACTGGAGAAGATGTTGGAACATCTTCTGATGATATGCGGATTGTCGGCCAGGAGACAAAGTACGCCATCTATCCACCGAAAAGCTACGAAGCAGAGCATCAAGCATTTTTTCTCACCGCCTTTGGTGTACTTCGTGGAATTCAGGCATCTGTAAAGGAGATGTATGGAAATGACTCTCTTTCTGGAATAAGAGTGGCAATTCAGGGCGTCGGCAAAGTGGGAGATCAGCTTGCACGATTACTTCATGCTGAAGGTGCAAAGCTAACACTAACTGATCTCAATGACAGCAGATTGCGAGCAATAAGCAAGGAAATTGGCACAGAGTTTGTCAAGCCTCATGAAATCTATCAAGTAGATACTGAGGTATTCTCTCCCTGTGCACTGGGAGGTATTCTAAATAATGAGGTGGTTCCACTTATCAGATGTAAGATCGTTGCAGGGGCTGCCAACAATCAGCTTGCAGATGAATGGTATGCAGAGGAGCTATGGAAAAGAGGAATTCTTTATGCTCCAGACTACGTCATCAACGCTGGCGGATTGATCTCTGCGCTTTATGAGATGGGGATATGCGATAAAGCAACTGTGATTCGTATGACATCAGAGATTTACGATCGCTTGAGAGCAATCTTTCATTTGGCCAGGTCTGAGAAAATTCCAACTCAAGTTGTTGCCAATCGCATGGTGGAGGAAAGAATCTTTCAGGCGAAAAAATGTAAAACTAAAGAGGTGAAAGTATGAAAATAGTGATAACAGATAAAATCTTTCTTGAACAGGAACACATAGATAGATTTAAGGACTTAGAAACTCTACAGATTTACAGCGATTTACCAGGCCGCTTTTAGTTTTGAAAGATCGTACTTGATTAGCAAAATCATTTATCATGGAAAATAACTGCTCCATGACATTATTTGTTTCGGGAGTTAAGCCTGCTTCAAGTAATTCCTTGTTTTTGCGATAAATCTCTTTGATGTATTCAAATACTTTTTCCGATGCTTTCGACAAAATTCCGTTTGAAACCATCTCCATGATGTTTCTGTAGTTTACCAACAAGTGAATAACCGATTCAGAAAGTATCAAATCCGTTGCAAGTTCATAGATGTGACGATCAAAATGAGGTATATTCTCAATTTTTCCAAACTCATCAAGGTACTTCTTAGTGACGTTTTTCAATTGGTGAAAGACACAAAAAGAATGGGACACATTTGTGAAAACAGCCTTCACCGAACCAATAATTGCACTATCTTCTCTCGAAACAAATTTTAAAATTTGTTCCTCGGGAATTCGATTTTTAATTCTTTTCAATAGAGATAGCAATTCGAGATAACTGGGCATGTTATTGGTTATCTGAAAATCCAAAACAACGTAATCTTCAGTAGCTACTACATAGATGATTTTATTTCGGATTCTTTTCCATTGCCTGGTTGTGAATTTTCTCCCAATTTGAGCTTCTATATACTTTCTCCATCCTGCTTTGACCCAATAACCATCAATGTAGAACTTGCCGTTAAAATCAATCTTCTGATTAGATAGTTCCTCGCTCGATATTCTGCCTTGTATTTGCTCGTATTTACATATTGTTGTAGCACATGGTGCCCTGCCAGAATCGTCAGTTAATCCCACAGTGAATATTTCACCTGCAAAACGTGTGTTCCATAAACTGCAGTGGCTTCCATATCTTATACAATTTACTTTATCAATAAACTCATCACTGTAGTTTGCTGATCCGGTGACACCTATTATTTTGTCGGTGTGATGTTTTTTACACATTTCATTTGTACATATCCAGTAGGTTGTAGGGCAAACTATGATACTATAGCTTGAAATTATAGATCGATCGTAATTCTCGTTTGGTCGTAATTTGCTACCACAAACAGAACAGTGTATTGGAGGGATTACTATGAACAACGGAAACATTTCTCCATTATGTTCGGCTTCTGGAATGTCTTGTATGATTTTTCCATCCACTACTTCTTTAGCTATTGATTTATTGATACATATGTTGCCTTTTAACATACATATACATAAATTGTTAATTATTAATTAATTTTAATATAATGTTCAAGTATTAACATTAGATATTAAATTTTAAAGTTGATGAAATCAGGAAATAATAAAAAGTCTCTGACTTTTAGGACAAAATTGTACGAAGCTATTGGTTTTCTTGGACGAAATTTAAGATATTCAGATTTCCCTTCTTTTCAAAGTCTTCGATATTTCATCCAGCGTTATCTAAGCGATGCCACTTTAGATCTTGAATTCAGGCATCTCTGGAAGCTATACAAAGACCTCACTGGCCATAAAACTCCTATTATCATCATTGATTCCATTGGAATAGACAGTCGCAATAAGAGTCTATTTGCAAAGATTCATGGGCGATATTACACAATTGGTTTTATTGACTTAAGAGCCGTTTCTCCTTTTCTCATTCAGATGTTTTCCAGCAATTATCGTTTCACAGTGTATAAGAATTCCCTGAAATTATCCTTAAAGCAGTTTCAGAAAAATGATATAAGTGTTATCTTCTTTTTCCAATAGAAAATGCCTCTCCAAGACTTTTGCCGATCCCATAATATCCGGAACTATCTGGAGCGAATATGACCGGTTTTATTTTTTCAATATCAGTGAGCTGATTTTCTTTCAGGACGAGTTCATCTGCCTTGACATCCATGATCTCTCCGATAAACTGTGTGTGCAGCCCTATTTCAATAGTGTGTATCAGTTTGCACTCCAAAACGAGAGGAAATTCCTTTACATATGGGGCATCCACAAGTTCGCTTTTGACGCTGGTAAGCCCAGCTTTGCTGAATTTATCCACATTTCTACCCGATACAGTACCAAAATAATCTGCTTCCTTCACGTACTTTTCGGAAGGAACATTTACAGTGAAAGCTTTATTTTCCACAATATTTCCATACGAATGTGTCGCTTTCCGAAGAGAGATCGCAACACATGGCGGTTGGGAGCAACATATCCCACCCCATGCTATGGTGGCTACGTTCGGCTTTCTTTCTTTGTCATACGTTCCTATAACCCATACAGGGATAGGATAAATAATAGTTTTAGCACCTAATGACTTTTTCATAATTTCCTCCTTATGGTAGTTCTGGTTTATATCTATTTTAACATTTGGTGCAAGTTGTTCCTATGATAGCCCCATAATCGTACATGCTAAATAGATTTTCAGAATAATGCTGGCATAATCAGTCTGACATCTTATTATATATTTATCTTAATTGACAATCATTCTCACTGACCACAACACTACAATTTCATATTTTTTGTAGCATATAGGGCCTATATTTTGCTTATTTCGGGTATATTGCCATTAAAAAAAAGGTATTTGTTTAGCTTAGGCACAATTCCTGTCTGAGTAATCCTTCCAATTCTTCAAACCCGTTCTTACCCTGAAGTCTCCATGTGGCAAGCAAAGAGGCAATATACTGATAATTCCTCGCACCATTTTCAGAACGGAAACACCCGATGATCTTTCGCAAAATTACATGCTCCCGCATAGCCTGCTCACCGAGGTTATTTGTTGGTTCCATGCCAGGATACAGGAGACATGTGAACCAGCATCCGAGTCCATTTCTGATATACGTTAAGGGATTCTCCAGTTCCTTTAAAACGCTATATTTAACGACTATACTCTTCAGTTCCTTCTCAAAAATAGCTTTTTTTCTGAATCCTCTCCTCCATAGCCCGAGATATATGCCAGCATCATGCCCAATATACCCACTCCAAAGGTGAACAATATTAACATACGGTTGGTATTTTCCAATTCAGCATTCATGCTGGACTGATCCATACCTATATGGACATATCCGGCCTTGCCTTCGAGAATGGGAACAGTACGTTCACGGAGCCCCTCACGAACATTTTGTTCTATGAAAGCCAGGATAGAAGGGCTGCATTTTGGTATCCAGATATTTTTTTATTTGCTTCCTTTAAGATCAGACCCGGGACATGCCCATGGAACTCATCTTAAGTCCTCTTTGAACAATAATGTTTACGAACTTTCGGAGCTCATGGAGAAATGGATGATGCGGCAGGGAAAGCTGACCCCTCCTGAAGAGGATGAACTGGGTAATGAGCTGCTGTTATTGGCCGAAAAGTACCTGGATATCCAGGAAGTAATAGTTAATAGGGATCAGGATTTCGAAAGCAGTAAAATAGTAGAATGCACCCGGTGACCTGATACCAGAAGGACTGACCAGTAAGGTGGATAACGAGACAACATGCATGTTCGGGCAAGGGATATTGCAAGGTAATATAGGATTATGAGATCGGCACTAATACTTGCGGGCGGGCGTGGCAGGCGGTTGGGGTATAAGGAAAAGGCGCTGATACCCATTAAGGGCAGGACCATATTGGAATATAACCTGGATCTGCTTGAACGACTGGTTGATGAAGTCATTATATCAGTGCGGGATGATGAACAAAAGTACATCCTGGTGGAATATACAGGCGAGAGGACAATTGTCATTGATGAGTACCCTGATGTTGGACCATTAGCAGGTATACTGGAAGGACTTAAAGTAGCAGAAGGAGAATATGTTTTTATTACTGCGTGTGATATGCCTTTTCTGAATCCTGAGGTTGTTGAGATGCTTTTCCAACGTGCCAAAGGTCATGATGCAGCGATTCCTGTATGGGAAAATGAGATGCTTGAGCCCCTGCACGCTGTCTATAGTACCAGACCCATGGCAATTGGGACTGAAAATGCTATCAAGAACGGTGATAAGATCGCACTGGCACCGATCTTTGAATTAAAGGATGTGGTGTTCGTGGATATGGAAGATGTCAGGGCGTTAGACCCCGGGCTCAGGACATTTATAAACATCAACACACTGGAAGATATGGAACTGATCGAGGAATGAAATGAATCCCCCAATAATATGTATCGTAGGCCAGTCAAAGAGTGGAAAGACCACGCTGATAGAAGGGTTGTTGGCCGGACTTAATAAGCGGGGTTACCGTGTGGGCACTATTAAACATCACAGCCATGATGATTTTGAAATAGACCATGAAGGGAAAGATACCTGGAGGCATGCCCAGGCCGGGGCAGAAACGATCTCCATTTCGTCACCAACCATGTTCGCAATAATAAAAAAGGTGAATAAGGAACTCACACTTGATGAAATTGCAGGTTATATGGAAGACAGGGACGTAATCCTCGCAGATGGATATACCAGTTCAGAAAAAGCCAGGATCGTAATTAATACTGAACCAGGTGATATAGTCCATTTCGGCAGGGGCAAGGAAATTATAGCAACCATCGATAGTCCATTTAATGAAGAACAGTTCCTCCCAATCATTGATTTATTGGAAGGCATAATTAAAATATCTGGTCAATGAACAATGGTATTATCAGGACCTTATTCTGGAAGAACAGGGATAATCCTGATATTAGTCCCTGCTGTTATATCAGCAGGCGGTTGCACAGAACTGCTGGTCCTAAAAAAAGAAGAAAAAAAGGCAGGAATCATTTCCGACCTTCTTAATTGTCAGATCCGTGCCTTGAAGCAGACGCTTATTCGAGACACGGATATTCAATTTCACGGATTTGAAATTGTTTGGGTTTGATTGAATAATGGATGATCTGGATCAGCGAATTACTGAAGGGAACATTAAACATAAATTTACAACAAGTTGCCTACAACAATTTTCAGCTAAATCCATCTCTTTTAAGGATATTTTCACGCACTTTGAATGCTCTTTCATACATCTGTTTTGCATCCTTTATTTTACCCATATCTTCCAACAAATTTCCAAGATCATTCAGGGTAGCAGCAACATCTGCCTGGTAAGAAACGTTATCTGGTTCGTCCCCGAGTAACTTTTCACGCATTTTGAGTGCACAGTCATGCATATATTTTGCGTCTTCAGTCCTTCCTCCTATAGCCATCACGCCCCCAAGATCATTCAGGGTCGCAGCAATAATTAATCGATATAATACGTTATCAGGTTCGTCCTCAAATGGTTTCTCGAACATTTTGAGTATTTGCAGATATTTCTGCTTTGCGTCATCCGGCAGTCCTAGATGTACTAACAAGTTTCCTAGATTGGACAGGGTCTCAGCAACTTCTGATTGATACAAAACATTATGCTGCTCGCCATCAAGTAGTTTTTCACGTATCTTGAGTGCACTTTCATACTTTTGTTTTGCCTCTTCCATCATCCCCCTGTCAGCCAGCAGGTTTCCCAGATTAAACTGGGTCATGGCGACATTTGACAGACAGGATCGGTCATCAGGGTCACTTTCAAGCAGTTCAAGGTATAATGTAAGTGCACGTTCAAACCTCTGTTGTGCCTCCTCCCTCCTTCTCATATCTGCCATCAAATTCCCCATATTATTCAGGGTCGCGGCAAGCAATGTATTAAAAAAGGGTTCTGAACGTGCCAGTTCATCAAGAATGTCAAATGCTTTTGTGTAATACTTCAGTGCTTCATCATATTTTCCTTTAGATTTCAGGAGATTGCCGATTGTTCCCAGGATAATAGATGAGATGTCAGGAGCCAATCCCTTTTGAGCATGTTTTTCTGCGATTGTAAGGCTTTCAAGCGCATCAATATACAGTCCGCTATTGAGCTGTGATTCACCTTTTTTGAGGTGCCGTAATGCCATATCTTTTGCCTGCTTTGACATATTTTCTTAAGACACCATCAATTCAATAAATACATATGGTTTTTCGATATCTTATGGCAGTATAGATAATAGCTCTTGTCGAATGGAGTATAAAGATCTCTTAAGACAATTCAAAATCCATTTTGAAGCAGACAACGATCCAGGATGAAACCATAAGGTCGTTAATCCGTATCAAGCACCACTAATAACCGCTCAATATCCTCATCACTGCAGCATTCTGTGACGCAATAAAGCACAGCATTCCCCATCTCCGGATACCAATCCTTGAGCACAAGTCCTCCCGTTATCCCTTCCTCCAGCAATTTCCGGTTTATCAGTTCAGGATCGTTATCTGACACCGCCACAAACTCCCTGAAATGGTGCGAACTGAACAATGGTGCTCTCCATCCGCTGAGGTCATTGATCCTCTCTGCCACCTCTTTTGGTCGTTTGATCAGCAAAGACCCCAGTTCTGAAAGACCGCCCGCTCCCATCAAGGCAATATAGACCGCTGCTGCAAGGGCATTCAATGCGTGATTGGTACAGATGTTGGACGTGGCCTTCTGCCTCCGTATGTGCTGCTCCCTGGTCTGGAGCGTCAGGACGAACCCCTCTCTTCCCTCACCATCATGGGTCTTACCCACCAGCCGCCCCGGCATATCCCGGACATACTGCTTTTTACAGGCCATCACACCCAGCTGGGACCCTCCGAAATTCATGGGATTTCCCATGGACTGGGCATCCCCGATCACGATATCGGCATTGTATTCAGCAGGTGGGGTCAATATGCTCAATGAAAGCATATCGGTACCGAACACGAACATACTACCGGCCTCGTGAGCGATCTCTGAGACAGTCTGTGCCGTTTCGTCTATCACCCCGAAGACGTTTGGGCTTTCCATGTAGACCATGGCCGTAGTATCATTTACCGCCTGCTTCAGGTCTTCAATATCCAGCTGGCCGGTCCCGGCATCATACCCGGTCTCGATAAGGTTCAAGCCCGCACCTTTCAGGTATGTTTTCATTACCTGCACCCTTACCGGATGCGTGGTCTTAGGGACTATGATATTGCACCGCTTCTTTGTGATGCGGGCAGACATAAGTGCAGCCTCACCCAGTGCACTGGCCCAGTCATACATGGATATATTGGACACTTCCATACCGGTAAGCTGGCATATGAAGGTCTGGTACTCGAACAATGCCCGCAAGAACCCCTGGCTTAATTCGGGTTGGTACTGGGTATATGAGGTAAAGAACTCGCTCCGTGACAGTATTGACGCTACTGAGGCCGGAACATAATGGTTATAGCAGCCTGCCCCTAAAAACAGCGGGCCGGTACGGTTCTGCTCCAGCATGGCCCTCATCTCCCGCATGACTTCCATCTCTGACTTCCCTTCAAAGGGTTGTGTCTCATCAAATAATACTTCTTTCGGGATATCGGCAAAAAGATCCTCTATAGATGCCACTCCTATCAGGTCAAGCATCTCTTGTATCTCTATTTCGGTATGCGGGATATAAGGCAATCCATCACCTTCTTTTGTTTCTCTATTCTACCAGCGTTTCAAGGAGGGCTGAATAGCTGGCGGCATCCAGCAATTGTGAAAGCTCATCCTGCGAACTAATCCTGACCTTGATCATCCATCCCTCACCGTACGGGTCAGTGTTGACCAGTTCAGGACTGTCTTCCAGTTCGGTATTTACCTCAATGACCTCGCCGCTCAATGGTGCGAACAGTCCGTTCACAGCCTTTGCCGATTCGGCGTAGCCAAAATCCTCGCCCGATACCAGCTTATCTCCAACCTTTGGGAGTTCAATAAACACGATCTCTTTCATTTCTTTTTGGGCATAATCTGTGATACCGATGACCGCAGTATCGTCCTCGATCCGCACCCATTCATGTTCCTCGGTGTACCACAGTCCACCCCTGACATCTGTCTGGTTCATATCCTGCCTCCAATAAAAGGGGTTCTTACAACCATTCCATTATAGACCTTGTTTCTTATCATGATTCCTATTTTCGTATCAGGATGTGAATATCCCGGTTCCACATATCCCAACCCGATGCCAACACCGAGTACAGGCGAGATGGTACCGCTGGTCACGACCCCGATTGTATTATTGTTATCATCCAGTATATCATAACCGTGTCGAGGTATGCCGCGATCCAGTTTAAATCCCACCAGGTTCCGGGTTACACCCGTCTTCTTTATTTTTAACAGGGCTTCCTTGCCGATAAAGTCCTTTCTCCATTTGATGGCCCATTCAAGTCCTGCTTCCAGGGGGTTATTTTCATCTGTGATATCCATGCCTGACAGGATATAGCCCATCTCAAGCCGAAGCGAATCGCGGGCACCCAGTCCCACAGGTTTCACATCCCCTGCATCCATAATAATCTGCCATAACCTTTCTGCATCCCTTGAATGGCAGTATATCTCAAAGCCGTCCTCCCCGGTATATCCGGACCGTGTGGTATAGGTTTCAATACCTGCGATCTGTAAATCCGCCCCGTGCCAGAACCTGATATCACCCGGTCTGTCTGCGATCCCGGAAAGGATTGCGGTAGCTTCCGGACCCTGAAGGGCAAGGATTGCAGTACTTTCGGTGATGTCTTCTATTGTGACGTTCTCCTTATGCATATTCAGCCAGTTCATCAGCACATTCTTTCTGGCAGTATTGGTGACCAGCAGAAAACCATCATTTTTCCTGATAATGACAATATCATCCACAAAGGTACCGTCCTCACGTACTACCACGGAATATTTCATACAATTGACATCACATGTTGCAATATCATTGGTAGCAATGGATTGAAGGAACATCAGGGCTCCATCCCCCGAGACCTCCAGCGTGTTCATATGGGATATATCAAAAAGGCCTGCAGACATTCGCACCGCCTTATGCTCATCAATGATCCCTGAATATTCAACAGGCATTTCCCATCCATGGAATGCTATTGTTTTCGCACCCAGACCTTTATGGATCGATAAGAGGGGGGTTCTGATTTCTTTTCCCATATCCTGTAATTCTGTTCTTATTTGTTATAAGGAAAACTATTTTTCACTACAGTTCTTATATATTATTCGAAAAAGGCTATTCGATAGTACAGGGTACGTACATGAGGTGGTAATATTACATTCGACAGTGACATTCATGAGTTTCATTTGATCTTTGAGAAATCAGACAAGAACACGTTCCAGCCATACAAAGGTGTACCAGGACATCTCACCAGACATGATCTGGACATACCTGAATTATCAGAACCTGAAGTTATGAGGCATTATACTGAACTTTCAACAATCAATTTCGGTGTTGATACCGGAATGTATCCGCTTGGTTCCTGCACAATGAAATATAATCCCAGGTTCACCGAACACCTTGCAGCACTGGAGACGAACGTGGTGCATCCCCTGCAGGATGTTTCAACCATCCAGGGTTCCCTGCAGATCATGTTCCTGCTGAAACACTATCTGAAAACTATCTGCGGCATGGATGATTTTACCCTTCAACCCACAGCAGGAGCCCAGGGTGAGTTCACAGCAATGACACTCATAAAAGCGTATTTTAACAGCAAAAAGGATACCCGCAACGAGGTTATTGTGCCAAATTCGGCCCATGGCACCAATCCCAAGAGTGCAGCCATGGCAGGTTTCGATGTGGTGGAGATCCCTTCTGATGAACAGGGGTATATTGATCTTGAAATACTCAGATCGGCAGTATCAGAGAAAACCGCAGCATTGATGCTCACAAATCCCAACACACTGGGTCTTTTTGATAAGAATATCTTGAAAATAGCAGATATCGTTCACGATGCTGGTGGATTACTGTTCTATGACGGGGCCAACCTGAATGGGATTATCGGCAAGACGCGGCCGGGTGATATGGGATTCGACTGCATGAACCTGAACCTTCACAAGACCTTTGCAGCACCCCACGGCGGTGGCGGCCCTGGAAGCGGCCCTGTGGGGGTCAAACAACATCTCGCCGATTTTTTACCGATACCCACTGTGGAATATGACAAAGAGAAATACTATCTGGATTACGACAGACCACAGAGTGTGGGTAAAATGAACCATTTTTATGGGAACTATCCTGTCCTGGTAAAATCCCTTGGGTATATCATAAGACTGGGTTCCGAGGGGCTCTGCCGCATCTCTGAATTTGCTGTATTGAATTCCAATTATATGGTATCCAGACTTTCCGATACATATGATATCAAGAATGTCCACATTCCCAGAAAACACGAGGCTGTGTTCAGTGCACTGCGTCAAAAGAAATTCGATGTGAGTGCACTTGATATTGCAAAACGGCTCATCGATTATGGCGTCCACCCGCCCACCATTTATTTTCCCCTGATCGTGAAAGAGGCTTTGATGATCGAACCCACAGAAACCGAATCAAAAGAAGCCATTGACAAATATTGTGACATCCTGATCAGTATACATGAAGAGATCGAACAGGACGCTGAAGTAGTACGAACAGCACCTCATAATGCTGTTGTGGGTCGTCTCGATGAAGTGTTTGCAGCACGAAAGCTGATATTACGCTGGAGCCCTGCTGAATGAAGATCGGGTTCATTATAAATCCGATTGCCGGAATGGGGGGCAGGGTTGGACTCAAAGGCACGGACGGCCTGGCTGATCGTGCCGCACAACTTGGAGGCGAACCATTAAGTCTTAAACGGGCAGAAGAGGCTCTGTTAAATATCAAAGATATGGAGGACGAGATTATTTTCCTGACATGTTCAGGAAATATGGGGGAAGATGCGTTGCGAAACACACCGTTCAGGTACCAGGTCATCTACCAGACCCCTGAGATGACTACGGCCGAGGATACTAAAAAAGCAGTTGAAAAAATGCTTGACTGTGACCTCATTCTTTTTTCCGGGGGAGACGGTACTGCCTGTGATATTGTTTCTGCTATTGGTAAACAGGTTCCCATCCTGGGGATTCCGGCAGGTGTGAAAATATTCTCTCCCGTATTCTGCATCACCCCACGGGAATGCGGACGGATCGTATCGTCTTTTCTTGAGACCGCTGTCAAGGATGTGCTTGATATAGACGAAGAGGCTTACCGCAATAATGAATTGAACGTACGGATAAAAGGTGAAGCCTTAGTACCGGTCAGTTCTGCTGTCCAGGGCGGAAAAGAGGTTTCAGGTGCAGTGGATGCAAAACGAGATATTGCTGAACGGATATTCGACGACTGCAGGGTGGAAGGGAAAGACGTACTGTATATTATCGGGCCTGGGACCACTACCATGGAAGTGAAGAACCGTTTCGGTATTGACGGTACGTTGCTGGGAGTTGATGCCGTTGTGAACAGGAAGCTGGTCCAGAAGGACGCCTGTGAGAGACATCTGTTAAAAGCAATAAAAAAATGCCATGGTAAGGTTGTGATCATTATAAGTCCCATCGGAAGTCAGGGATTCATATTAGGCAGGGGCAATCAGCAGATAAGTCCTGCGGTCATCAAGCAGACAGATGAGATAAAAGTGATCGCTTCACCTGACAAACTTGAGTTAACCCCCACCCTTCATGTTGATACAGGGGACCTGGAACTTGATAACAAGTTGCGAGGATACATAAAGGTCCAGAGCGGGTATCATGATTTTACGATGATGAAGGTGGTGTAAGCAATACTAATGGGTGGGTTGAGGGACTTCATGTATCATGAACCGTGAATTGAGGTCAACGGGTTTTTGCTGAAAGATAATAGATTCTTTATCAACTGGCCATGAAGGATCAAATCCTTCAAATACCACATTGTCACACCATTTTCCTGCCCTTTGATATTCTGGTATGGATCTGGCCGTCCATCCTACTACGGGGATCCCTTTCTCTTTTATTGTATTGATACCCCAGATTGGAAGCCATCGAATATCGTAATTGATAAAATTGAAACGGCTCGCTCTATTGAATAAGAAATTTTTTAAAAAGAACCGTGCATTATATATCAGATTTTCTCCCCTGTTATAGCCAAAGACCTGACCCCTTACAATGTCAGGAGCATTGTTCCTGAACCAGTGGAGTGAATATGGATTAAACGATTGGACAGCATATTTGCCGTCATAATCTTCCATGGTATCGAACAAGGCTTTCTCTGGCTTTCCGATCCGGCCCCCGTTCTTGAGTTCGATCAATAGAGGAACTTTTCCCTGTACAATGTCGAGTACCTCTTCCAATAAGGGAATGTATTCTTCTGAATTGAAAAGACGCCCTTTTTTTACTATACTAGAATCACATGAACGGATGTCTCTATCAATACCTGTCATTCGTTTCAGGTTGTTATCATGAAATACAGCCAGGTTATTATCAGCCAGAAGACGGACATCCAATTCGATTGCAAATCCTTTTTGGATAGCACTTTTAAAAGCTTTTATTGAATTCTCAGGGCATCCGGCATCTCCTGAATGAAAACCCCTATGAGCAATAGGTGTATTCAGCAGCCATGAAGAATCCTCACCTTCTTCGTCATGAGAGTCTAATCCTACCATTTTTGCTGCATCCCACCATGTATCCTTATATGAATCAGAGCAAAACCTCATTTTTCTTAACTAACCGTGTCTTATGCTAAATTATATTATTACTTTTGTGGTCGATTTTATATTATTGTGTTTATAAATATATATTATTATATCAATAAGTTCATCACCTCATTTTCACAAACGGTTTACAGCACCAGAAGCCCTTTATTACTTACTTTTTCCCGTGGAACAGTTCACTTCCTGCTCCTGGATATGCCACCCATTCATGTTCAAGGGTGTGCTTTGCTACAACCGGCCATATCCCTTCTTTGGGCTCAGGTCCTTCCTTTGTCACATCAGAGGGGCTCACATCTCTCATCTGCGGGTCTTCCCTGATATCCACACCTTCCTTATTGTGGCTGAACTCAATGGGAATGCCATTGGGATCAAAGGCATAGATGGAATGTATGAACCCATGGTCAATTACATCCGAGACCCAGAAACCTGCTGCAGCTATTTTGTCTTTCAACTCCCACAGGTCTGATTCAGTCTCCACTCCGAACGAGACATGATCGAAAATAAATGGACCTGACACCGGCTGGCCGTGATCCTTTTCGATAACTCGTTCCACTCCCGGCCATTCAAAAAAGGCTATCAGGTCATGCTCTGAGATCTCAAAAAAATAATGCCGGTAACCTTTCTGTCCCAATCCTGCCACAAGTCTCATTTCCAACAGGTCCCGCCAGAACCTGATGGTACTGTCCATATCACCGGTCGCCATTGCCAGGTGATTAATTCCGTTGAATCTAACCATGATTAATTCCCCATACATTGTTAAAAGTACAGCTTAAAAAATCTATCGAAAGAACGAGCTTTGTCAATAGAATCTCAATACTTTTAAATATCTTTTAATCCAATAACCTTTTTGAGGTTAATACAATGGTAGTAAAAGAATTCAAATCAGAAGAACTGGGAGTGACCATCAAAGTCGATTACGATAAATGTGTAGGTGCAGCTGAATGCGTGGCATCATGTCCGGTAGATTGTTTCGCGGTCGTGGATGGGAAAGCCACAGTACCCAACATTGATGAGTGCATCGAATGCTGCGCGTGTGTGGATGCATGCCCTACAGGTGCTATCGAGCACAGTTCATGTTAGACAATATAAAATCTATTTAGAACTGTACTTTTGGAGCTTCACGTTCAGCTGGGGGGGCTTCAAATAATTCTTTTTTCGTGAATTTCATCAAGCCTGCAACAATATTTGTAGGGATTGTCTGGATACTGATATTATATTTCATGACAGTATCATTGTAGAACTGTCTGGTATATGATATCTTATCCTCTGTTTCTGTCAGGTCCTTTTGAAGTTGCATAAAGTTCTGGTTTGCCTTGAGATCAGGATAATTTTCAGTAACCGCGAAAAGTGATTTTAATGTGGACGATAAAAAATTGGATGCATCTGCTTTTTCCTTTACTCCATCAGCTTCCATAACTGCTGCCCTGGCTTTTGTGACATTCTCAAACAAGCCTTTTTCATGTTTGGCATATCCCTTCACAGTTTCCACAAGATTAGGAATCAGATCATGACGTCTTTTCAACTGAACTTCTATCTGTGCCCATGCATTCTCTACCCTGTTGCGCTGTTTTATCAGGTTGTTATAGATTACCACGAACAACAGGCCAAGAATTATTACTATTACTATTACTCCAATTAATAATGTTTCCAAAGCCATTAATTTACCTCCATGTTAGTGTTAGATTTCATCTTGCACCACCGCCTCCCCCACCGAAACCTCCGCCTACACCTCCAACTCCGCCTCCTGATGAACTCTTTGGTGACGATGAAGTATAAGCACTGCTAAAACCTGAAATGAAAACTGAGTTATAATATACTCCATGGAAATGACTGGTTGAGAATTGATCTGAAGGAACGATCAGGGACATATTTTTGAGAGCTTTTTTTGCCACACCCAGGGATAATGCATATACCATATATTGATCCCAGATCTTAATTGACTCAGGCGGATGTTCCTCAAGCGCTGAAAAATCAACCATATATTTGTTAAAATTATCCCATCGTTTGGAGAAAAGCCTACCCTCTGGTGTCCATCGACCCAGTCCTTTTTCATTAGCTGCCGTAAAAATTATCAGAATAAAGGCTAATATTGCACTAAATACACCCAATACCATTACATTCGTAATTATTGGGAACTGGTTAGAAGGAAAATAATTGGATATTATGATATATCCTAATATGACTATAAGAAAGATAACTGAGCTAAAAGCAATAAGATATGTATTGCCTTTGGAAATGAATAACCTGTCAATTTTAATTTGATTCTTTACTTTCTGGTTCCAATTGTTAATGAAATCATAGAATTTTGTATCTTTTCCAAGTTCTTCCTTCATTTCACTCCACAATATTTGTCCGTCAGTAGTATATCTTTTCAATAATGAGTAGACATCCATCTCAAAATCCTGCAGATTTGAAATATCAGTATCCTCTTTGATCTAGATCATAACGTCTTCTACTTCATGGTTTATAAGTCCTAAATATTTTTTGTCTGTCTTTATATCATGAAGACTAATATAATTATGATATACCAGATCCATCACAGTAGCAACAAAACCGTCCAGGGTGGGGATCCCGATCTTACCCATCATTATGGCATTTACTACAGCAGGTTTTGAATTGGTAGGTGGCTCTCGTTCATAAAGCGAAAAATAATCAATTTTCGGTTCCCTGCCGTATTTTA
>Ga0307380_10004596_pt1 | contig 18565 bp, 4 predicted proteins | sample UN3MG_FD_202239 | JGI IMG/M metagenome (GOLD analysis project Ga0307380, IMG submission 202239) | Soil microbial communities from Risofladan, Vaasa, Finland - UN-3 | ecosystem: Environmental > Terrestrial > Soil > Coastal area > Acid sulfate soil | place: Finland: Risofladan, Vaasa | collected...
ATCGGAGGGCGTCCCGAATTTTTGGGATCCCGACTGAGAAGTCGGGGCAAAACTACGGGCCCCACACCCAGAACGCTGGATGGGGGGTAGCCGGGTTACCGAAGATTAAAAATTTTTGGTAACCCGGTTTTTTTATGGAATGGAGTCCTCCCGAAAGGGAGGTGATAAATGCCTGACCAATTGGCACCCTGAAGAATGCTCGACCTACGGAGAGTCAGAAATATGAACAGATTAAAAGTTGTAAAGACCATTTTAATTACACTTATTTTCCTGTTAGCCTCTCAATTTATCAATCTCACATACGCCTCTGACCCGGGAACAACAGGAGCAAACTTCCTGAAGATAGGAGTTGGACCGCGGGCAGTGGGAATGGGAGAGGCTCAGGTGGCAATCTGCAATGATGTAACCAGTGTGTTCTGGAATCCGGCAGGTTTAGTAAGGATAGACAGCCAGGAAGCCTCTTTTATGTACAATTTATGGTTTGAAAGTATAAGCTCGCAATATTTCGGCTATACCTATCCCCATCCCACCCTGGGCACATTTGCCGGAAGCATCAACTATCTATCTATGGATAAGATTCAGGGATATACAGCTAATGATGTAAAGACAGAAAAAGTTTCAGCCTCTGACTTTTTAGGAGTTCTCTCTTATGCCAGGAAACTACCTTATTATGGGATATATGGAGGGATAAACCTGAAGTTCATTCAACAGAAGTTAGAGAAAGAATCCTCGTCTGCATTTGGTATTGATATAGGTGTTATTGGTGGTTTAGGCAGATGGCTTAAGGTAAAAGGACTGGAGGAGTTGACCATTGGCCTAAATTTGCAGAATCTGGGAAGCAAAGTGAAGTTTCAAAAAGAGAAAGGAAGTCTTCCGTTGAACTTCAAGTTTGGAGTGGGGATAAGGAAGGAAGTATTTGGAGACCCACTGACCATAGCCATAGATGGAAATCTTCCCAATGATAACGATTTCTATGGGAGTTTTGGGATAGAGTACTGGGTGAGGGATTTGATTGCACTGAGGGTGGGATACAAGAGTGGTCAGGACTTAGGGAATGGGATAAGTTTTGGAGGAGGGATAAAGGTTAACGTATTCCAGATAGACTATGCGCTTGTCCATTTTGGAGAATTAGGATATACCCACAGGATAGGGATAGTGACCAGGTTTGGCAAAGAGGCAAAGGCAGTGATGATAAAGAGGGCATTTAAGAGAGGGATGGAATACTATAATGAGGGCAAGTATCCTGAGGCAATACTTGAGTTCAACAAGATTCTGGGGTTGGATCCTGAGAACGAGAGGGCTCTGGAGATGATGAAAAGAGCAAATGAAAAGTTGAGGCCCTAATAACCCACAAGTTCCTCTCCCTTGAGGGGAGAGGAGTAAGGTGAGGGTGAAAGAAATGAGTAAGAGGACGATATAAAATGAAAACAAAATTATTTAAAATTGTATTTTTCTTAATTATAATAAACACACTTTTTGTATCAAGTGCATTTGCTTTATGGGTAGAACCTTCATCGCTTAATTTTGGAACGTATGAAACTAGTCTTACAGTTACACTGACAAGCACTTTTGGTATTGGATACCAGATACCGTACGGGGTAGAGAGTAAGCCAGGCTGGGTTATATGTGGCGGGGGGACATTCCCTGACCCTGGAGGTGTAGGGGGGCCACAACCTGCACAGGTACAAGTGAGTGTTAACAGAAACTATCCAGGGCTAACCCCAGGGCAGACTTATAGCGGTACAGTAAGATTCTGGGATCGTATGTTTGGTACGACTGGTTATGCAAATCTTTCTGTAAGCATGAGGGTCCCGTTGCCAGCGCAGCTATCAGTAAGTCCTGTCTCATATAATTTTGGAGAAAGTGGCACAACTTGCCAGTTTGCAGTACAAAATACAGGAGAGAGTACGCTCAATTGGAGTGTAAGTGAAGGGTTATCATGGTTAAGTTTATCCTCATCCGGAGGTAGTGTAGCACCTGGGGGATTACAGTATGTGTCGGCAATGGTGAATAGAGGAACACTAACTCCTGAGACCTATACGGGTACAATAAGTTTTACCAGTAGTAAGGGTGGTAGTCAGAGTGTTTCAGTATCTATGACTGTGCCGGATACTATACCACCAACAGGGACAATATCAATAAATGATGAAGCTGAATACACGAACTCTACTTCAGTTACATTAACTCTTTCGGCAAGCGATGCGCATAGTGGAGTAAGCAAGATGCAGTTCAGTAACGATGGAGTGGTCTGGAGTGCTGAAGAGAATTATGTTACCAGTAAGTCCTGGACGCTAACAGTTGGTGATGGGACAAAGACTGTATATGTGAGATATAAAGACAATGCTAGTAACTGGAGTGGTTCTATAAGTGATACCATAACTTTAGATACAACACCGCCAACCGGAACAATATCAATAAATAACGGAGATGGATATACGGGCTCCACCTCAGTTACATTAACTCTTTCGGCAAGCGATAGTGGTAGTGGAGTAAGTAAGATGCAGTTCAGTAATGATGGAGTGGTCTGGAGTAGTGAAGAGGATTATGCTACGAGTAAGTCCTGGACACTAACAGCGGGTGATGGGACAAAGACTGTATACGTGCAGTATAAAGACAATCTTGGTAACTGGAGTGGTTCTATAAGTGATACCATAACTTTAGATACAACACAACCTACAGGGACAATATCGATAAATAGTGGAGCTGCATGGACGAACTCTACCTCAGTTACATTGACTCTTTCGGCGAGCGATGCGCATAGTGGAGTAAGCAAGATGCAGTTCAGTAACGATGGAGTGGTCTTTAGTAGTGAAGAGGATTATGCTACCAGTAAGTCCTGGACACTGACAACTGGTGAGGGGACAAAGACAGTATATGTGCAGTATAAGGATAGTGCTGATAACTGGAGTGGTTCTATAAGTGATACCATAACTTTAGATACAACACCGCCAACCGGAACAATATCAATAAATAACGGAGATGGATATACGAACTCCACCTCAGTTACATTAACTCTTTCGGCGAGCGATGCGCATAGTGGAGTAAGCAAGATGCAGTTCAGTAACGATGGAGTGGTCTTTAGTAGTGAAGAGGATTATGCTACCAGTAAGTCCTGGACGCTAACAGCAAGTGATGGACTAAAAACAGTATATGTAAGGTATAAAGATAATGCTGGTAACTGGAGTGGTCCCATAGGTGATACCATAACTTTAGATACAACATCACCAACAGGAACAATATCGATAAATAACGGAGACGGATATACCAACTCTACCGCAGTTACATTAACTCTTTCGGCAAGCGATAGTAGTGGAGCAAGCAAGATGGAGTTCAGTAATGATGGGGTTAGCTGGAGTAGTGAAGAGGATTATGCTACCAGTAAGTCCTGGACGCTAACAGCAAGTGATGGACTAAAAACAGTATATGTAAGGTATAAAGATAATGCTAGTAACTGGAGTGGTCTTACTTCTATAAGTGATACGATAATTCTGGATACAACACTGCCAACCGGGACAATATTAATGAATAGTGGAGATGCATATGCAAACTCTACCTCGGTTACATTGACTCTTTCAGCAAGCGATAGTGGTGGGGTAAGCAAGATGGAGTTCAGTAATGATGGAGTGACCTGGAGTAGTGAGGAGGATTATGCTACGGGTAAGTCCTGGACGCTAACAACTGGCGATGAGACAAAAACAGTATATGTGCAGTATAAAGATAATGCTGGTAACTGGAGTGTTTCTATAGGTGATACGATAATTCTGGATACAACACCGCCAACAGGGACAATATCAATAAATGATGGAGATGTATATACAAGCACTACCTCAGTTACATTGACTCTTTCGGCAAGCGATGCGCATAGTGGAGTAAGCAAGATGGAGTTCAGTAATGATGGAGTGACCTGGAGTAGTGAGGAGGATTATGCTACGAGTAAGTCCTGGACGCTAACAACTGGTGATGGGACAAAAACAGTATATGTGCGGCATAAGGATAATGCTGGTAACTGGAGTGGTCCTATAAGTGATACGATAATTCTGGATACTACTCCTGATTCGGATCCACCAACCGGGACAATATCAATAAATAATGGAGATATATATACGAGCACTACCTCAGTTACATTAACCCTTTCAGCAAGCGATCCGGGTAGTGGGGTAAGCAAGATGAAGTTTAGTAATGATGGAGTGGTCTTTAGTAGTGAAGAGGATTATGCTACAAGTAAGGCCTGGGCACTAACAACTAACGAGGGAACAAAGGTAGTATATGTGAGGTATAAAGACAATGCTGATAACTGGAGTGGTCTTACTTCTATAAGTGATACGATAATTCTGGATACAACACCGCCAACAGGGACAATATCAATAAATAGTGGAGCTGTATATACGAGCACTACCTCGGTTACATTAACTCTTTCGGCAAGCGATCCCCTTGCGGGAACCGCTACCGGTAGTGGAGTAAGCAAGATGCAGTTCAGTAATGATGGAGTGGTCTTTAGTAGTGAGGAGGATTATGCTACGAGTAAGTCCTGGACACTAACAACTGGTGATGGGTTAAAGACAGTATATGTGAAGTATAAAGACAATGCTGGCAACTGGAGTGTTTCTATAAGCGATATGATAATTCTGGATACCACTCCACCAACCGGCACAATATCAATAAATAGTGGAGCTGGATATACGAACTCCACTTCGGTTACATTAACTCTTTCGGCAAGCGATAATAATGGGATAAGCAAGATGCAATTCAGTAATGATGGGGTGGTTTTTAGTAGTGAAGAGGATTATGCTACGGGTAAGTCCTGGACACTAACAGCTGGTGAAGGAACAAAGACAGTATATGTGCAGTACAAAGATAATGCTGGCCACTGGAGTGTTTCTATAAGTGACACGATAATTCTGGAGAATGCAGCGCCAACCGGGACAATATTAATAAATAATGGAGATGAATATACAGACTCTACTTCGGTTACATTAACTCTTTCGGCAAGCGATAGTAGTGGAGTAAGCAAGATGAAGTTTAGTAATGATGGAGCGAGCTGGAGTGGTGAGGAGGATTATGCTACCAGTAAGTCCTGGACACTGCCAACCGGAGATGGGCCAAAGACAGTATATGTGCAGTATAAAGACAATGCTGATAACTGGAGTGGTCTTACTTCTATAAGTGATACGATAATTCTTGAGACTGCACCGCCAACCGGGACAATATCAATAAACAATGGAGCTCTATATACCAACTCTACCTCAATTACATTAACTCTTTCGGCAAGCGATGCGGGTAGTGGGATAAGCAAGATGAAGTTTAGTAATGATGGAGTTAGCTGGAGTAGTGAGGAGGATTATGCTGCCAGTAAGTCCTGGACACTGACAACCGGTGAAGGGACAAAGACAGTATATGTGCAGTATAAAGATAATGCTGGTAACTGGAGTGTTTCTATAAGTGATAAGATAACTTTGGATACTATCCCACCAACCGGGACAGTATTAATAAATGATGGAGATGGATATACCAACTCTACTTCGGTTACATTAACTCTTTCGGCAAGCGATAGTAGTAGTGGAGTAGGCAAGATGCGGTTCAGTAATGATGGAGTGAACTGGAGTGGTGAGGAGAATTATGCTACGAGTTTTGAGGACTGGACACTAACAGCCGATGATGGGACAAAGACAGTATATGTGCAGTATAAAGATAATGTTGGTAACTGGAGTACTCCTCCTCTTTCTATAAGTGATACGATAATTATGGATACTATTCCACCAACGGTAGAATTGAAGGTGGATAATGACAAATCAACCATACTTCCTGATGGAGAGATAGTTGGCGTTCTTCCCGATACGGGGATGGAAGCTAAATTCAGTAAGGTGATGGACACAGGGTCGGTAAAAGAGGGGCTTAAGCTTATAGCAGTGAAGGACAACCTGAATAATTCAATAAATGAAGAAGTCTCTCTTAACTTTGCCTGGGAGGACTCTACAAAGACAGTAATTACTCCAGTGTCAGAACTAAAGAAGAACTACCTCTACAAGCTTCAGGTGACTGAGTGGGTTATAGACCTTGCAAGTAACACAGTTACGGGCGAGAGAGAGATTATTTTCAGGACAATAATGGACCACACAAAGAAGAACGTTATAGTCAAAGCGACTGATGAAAGACTTATGGTGACTCTGGAAGCTAATGCGCTCGCGGCGACTTTGGAAGCCAATGCGCTCACGGTGACTCTGGAAGCCAATGCGCTCCCAGAGGACGGATATCTAATTATTAATACAGAACCTCTAACCTATCAGTTCAAGGTCGACCCTGAGGTCATAAATGTGGCTAACGAGAGAAGTATAACTAATGGATGGTACCCAATCGAGGGATGTCTGTGGGAAATCAAAGTGTGTAAGGCAAATGGGGATTGGATGGAGGATAATTTTGGCTCTGAGGTAAGGATTATCTTCCCCTACGATGAGGATAATGGAGTGGTGGAGAATGCTCTAATTCCTTTAATGGAGGAGACGTTACAGGCATTCTGGCTGAATGAAGAACATTCTAACTGGGTGAGAGTGCCTGGTTCCAGAGTGGATAGAGAGAATAATGTGGTTGCTACAGGTGAAGTTCCACACTTCTCAGTATTTGGACTGATGGGTTCAGCAGTATACGATTTGAGCGATGCCCATGCCTATCCAGTTCCCTGGAAGCCAAATGATGGCAAGGATGAGACGGGCACTGAACAGGATGGGATTACCTTCACCTACCTCTCTTCTCAAGGGGTAATCAAGATTTACACCATAAGTGGTGAACTGGTTAGGGAGTATGATTATAAGCCGGCCGATGGAGGGAAGTGGACATGGGATGTGAAGACTTCCCGTGGGGAGAAAGTGTTCAGCGGTGTCTACATATACTATATTAAGAATGAACAGGAGCAGAAGAAAGGAAGACTGATAATAATCAGGTAAAACTCAAAAGGAGTATTTGCACAGATTGAATCTGTGCCTACAACAGTGAGAATTAACGACAACGTTTGTAGGCACAATTTCAAATTGTGCAGATTTGTAGGCTCGACCTACGGAGAGTCAGAAATATGAACAGATTAAAAGTTGTAAAGACCATTTTAATTACACTTATTTTCCTGTTAGCCTGTCAATTTATCAATCTCACATACGCCTCTGACCCGGGAACAACAGGAGCAAACTTCCTGAAGATAGGAGTTGGACCGCGGGCAGTGGGAATGGGAGAGGCTCAGGTGGCAATCTGCAATGATGTAACCAGTGTGTTCTGGAATCCGGCAGGTTTAGTAAGGATAGACAGCCAGGAAGCCTCTTTTATGTACAATTTATGGTTTGAAAGTATAAGCTCGCAATATTTCGGCTATACCTATCCCCATCCCACCCTGGGCACATTTGCCGGAAGCATCAACTATCTATCTATGGATAAGATTCAGGGATATACAGCTAATGATGTAAAGACAGAAAAAGTTTCAGCCTCTGACTTTTTAGGAGTTCTCTCTTATGCCAGGAAACTACCTTATTATGGGATATATGGAGGGATAAACCTGAAGTTCATTCAACAGAAGTTAGAGAAAGAATCCTCGTCTGCATTTGGTATTGATATAGGTGTTATTGGTGGTTTAGGCAGATGGCTTAAGGTAAAAGGACTGGAGGAGTTGACCATTGGCCTAAATTTGCAGAATCTGGGAAGCAAAGTGAAGTTTCAAAAAGAGAAAGGAAGTCTTCCGTTGAACTTCAAGTTTGGAGTGGGGATAAGGAAGGAAGTATTTGGAGACCCACTGACCATAGCCATAGATGGAAATCTTCCCAATGATAACGATTTCTATGGGAGTTTTGGGATAGAGTACTGGGTGAGGGATTTGATTGCACTGAGGGTGGGATACAAGAGTGGTCAGGACTTAGGGAATGGGATAAGTTTTGGAGGAGGGATAAAGGTTAACGTATTCCAGATAGACTATGCGCTTGTCCATTTTGGAGAATTAGGATATACCCACAGGATAGGGATAGTGACCAGGTTTGGCAAAGAGGCAAAGGCAGTGATGATAAAGAGGGCATTTAAGAGAGGGATGGAATACTATAATGAGGGCAAGTGTCCTGAGGCAATACTTGAGTTCAACAAGATTTTGGGGCTGGATCCTGAGAACGAGAGGGCTCTGGAGATGATGAAAAGAGCAAATGAGAAGTTGAGGCCCCAATAACCCACAAGTTCCTCTCCCTTGATGGGAGAGGAGTAAGGTGAGGGTGAAAGAAATGAGTAAGAGGAAAATATAAAATGAAAACAAAATTATTTAAAATTATCTTTTTCTTAATTATAATAAGCACACTTTTTGTATCGAGTGCATTATCATCAGTAGAACCTTCATCACTTAATTTTGGAACGTATGGAACTAGTCTTACAGTTACACTAAGCTACCTTAATATTATGGGATACAATGTAGAGTACGGGATAGATAGTAAGCCAGACTGGATTAGTGTATCTCCAAGCGGGGGGATGATGCCTTACATTGGAGGACACGTAAACGCTATATCGTTATTAGTGAGTGTTAACAGAACAGGATTAACCCCAGGGCAGACTTATAGCGGTACAGTAACATTCTGGGAGCGTAGTGCGAGTGTTACTAGTTATGATAATCTTTCTGTAAGCATGAGGGTACCGGACCTACCAGTACTATCAGTAAGTCCTGACTCATATAATTTTGGAGAAAGTGGCACAACTTGCCAGTTTGCAGTACAAAATACAGGAGAAAGTACGCTCAATTGGAGTGTAAGTGAAGGGTTATCATGGTTAAGTTTATCCTCATCCGGAGGTAGTGTAGCACCTGCGGGATTACAGTATGTGTCGGCAATGGTGAATAGAGGAGGACTAACTCCTGGGACCTATACGGGTACAATAAGTTTTACCAGTAATGGTGGCGATAAGGATGTTCCAGTACAGATGACCGTGGCGGATACTACCCCGCCAACCGGGACAATATCAATAAATGGCGGAGCTACATATACAGACTCCACCTCAGTTACATTAACTCTTTCAGCAAGCGATAGTGGTAGTGGAGTAAGCAAAATGAAGTTCAGTAATGATGGAGTAGTCTTTAGTAGTGAGGAGGATTATGCTACGAGTAAGTCCTGGACGCTGACAGCTGGTGAGGGGACAAAGACAGTATATGTGCAGTATAAAGATAATACTGGGAACTGGAGTGGTTCTATAAGTGATACCATAACTTTAGATACAACACCGCCAAGCGGGACAATATCAATAAATGGCGGAGCTCAATATACGGACTCTACTTCAGTTACTTTGACCCTTTCGGCAAGCGATAGTAGTGGAGTAAGTAAAATGAAGTTCAGTAATGATGGAGTGGTCTTTAGTAGTGAAGAGGATTATGCTATGAGTAAGTCCTGGATGCTGACAGCTGGTGATGAGACAAAGACAGTATATGTGCAGTATAAAGACAATGCTGGTAACTGGAGTGGTGCTATAAGTGATACGATAATTCTGGATACTACCCCGCCAACCGGGATAATATCAATAAATGGCGGAGCTGCATATACGAATTCTACCTCAGTTACATTAACTCTTTCGGCAAGCGATAGTAGTGGAGTAAGCAAGATGAAGTTCAGTAATGATGGAGTGAACTGGAGTGGTGAAGAGAGTTATGCTATGAGTAAGACCTGGGCACTAACAGCTGGTGAGGGGCTAAAGACAGTATATGTGCAGTATAAAGATAATGCCGGTAACTGGAGTAGTCCTCCTCTTTCTATAAATGATACGATAGTTCTGGATACTATACCGCCAACAGGGACAATATCAATAAATAGTGGAGATGAATATACGGTCTCTACCTCAGTTACATTAACTCTTCCTGCAAGTGATAGTACGAGTGGAGTAAGCAAGATGCAGTTCAGCAACGATGGAGTAGTCTTTAGTAGTGAGGAGGATTATGCCACAAGTAAGTCCTGGACGGTAACAGCTGGTGATGGGGAAAAGAGAGTATATGTGCAGTATAAAGATAATGCTGGTAACTGGAGTGGTGCTATAGGTGATACAATAATTTTAGATACAACAGCACCTACAGGGACGATATCGATAAATAATGGAACTGCCTATACAAACTCTACTTCAGTTACATTAACTCTTCCTGCAAGCGATAGTGGTGGAGTAAACAAGATGGAGTTCAGTAATGATGGAGTGAGCTTTAGTAGTGAGGAGGATTATGCCACAAGTAAGTCCTGGACGCTGACAGCTGGTGAGGGGACAAAGACAGTATATGTGCAGTATAAAGATAATGCTGGCAACTGGAGTGCTTCTATAAATGATACCATAATTCTGGATACTACACCACCAGGCGGGACAATATCAATAAATAGTGGAGATATATATGCAAACTCTACCTCAGTTACATTGACTCTTTCGGCAAGCGATAGTGGTGGAGTAAACAAGATGCAGTTCAGTAATGATGGAGTGAGCTTTAGTAGTGAGGAGGATTATGCCACAAGTAAGTCCTGGACGTTAACAGCTGGTGATGGACTAAAGACAGTATATGTGCAGTATAAAGATAATGCTGGTAACTGGGGTGGTCTTATAAGTGATACCATAATTCTGGACAATACACTGCCAAGCGGGACAATATTAATAGATGATGGAGCTGAATCTACGGACTCCACCTCAGTTACATTGACTCTTTGGGCAAGCGATAGTGGTAGTGGAGTAAGCAAGATGCAGTTCAGTAATGATGGAGTGGTCTTTAGTAGTGAAGAGGATTATGCTACGAGTAAGTCCTGGACGCTAACAGATGGTGATGGGACAAAGACAGTATATGTGCAGTATAAAGATAATGCTGGTAACTGGGGTGGTCTTATAAGTGATACCATAATTCTGGATACTAATCCGGATCCGACTCCGCCAAGCGGGACAATATTAATAAATGATGGAGATGTATATACAAATACTACCTCAGTTACATTAACTCTTTCAGCAAGCGATAGTAGTGGAGTAAGCAAGATGCAGTTCAGTAATGATGGAGTGGTCTTTAGTAGTGAAGAGGATTATGCTACGAGTAAGTCCTGGACACTAACAGCTGGTGATGGGCTAAAGACAGTATATGTGAGGTATATGGATAGTGTTGGTAACTGGAATGACCCTCCAGGTATAAGTGATACGATAATTCTGGACACGACTCCACCAGACGGGACAATCTCAATAGATGATGGAGATGTATATACGAACTCTACCTCAGTTACATTGACCCTTTCGGCAAGCGATAGTAGTGGAGTAAGCAAGATGCAGTTCAGTAATGATGGAGTGGTCTTTAGTAGTGAGGAGGATTATGCTACGAGTAAGTCCTGGACACTAACTGCGAGTGATGGGTTAAAGACAGTATATGCGAAGTATAAAGACAATGCTGGCAACTGGAGTGTTTCTATAAGTGATATGATAATTCTGGATACCACTCCACCGACCGGTACAATATCAATAAATAGAGGAGCTGGATATACGAACTCCACTTCGGTTACATTAACTCTTTCGGCAAGCGATAATAATGGGGTAAGCAAGATGAAGTTCAGTAATGATGGAGTGAGCTTTAGTAGTGAGGAGGATTATGCTACGAGTAAGTCCTGGACACTAACAGCTGGTGAGGGGACAAAGACAGTATATGTGCGGTATAAAGATAATGCTGGCCACTGGGGTGTTTCTATAAGTGATACGATAATTCTGGAGACTACAGCGCCAACCGGGGCAATATCAATAAATAATGGAGCTGTATATACCGACTCTACCTCAGTTACATTAACTCTTTCGGCAATCGATAGCAGTGGAGTAAGCAAGATGCAGTTCAGTAATGATGGAGTGAGCTTTAGTAGTGAGGAGGATTATGCTACCAGTAAGTCCTGGGCACTGACAACTGGAGATGGACTAAAGACAGTATATGTCCAGTACAAAGATAATGCTGGCAACTCGAGTGCTTTTATAAGTGATACGATAATTCTGGAGACTACAGCGCCAACCGGAACAATATTAATAAATGATGGAGATGTATATACGAACTCTACCTCAATTACATTAACTCTTTCGGCAAGCGATGCGGGTAGTGGGATAAGAGAGATGAAGTTTAGTAATGATGGAGTGGTCTTTAGTAGTGAGGAGAATTATGCTACGAGTAAGGACTGGACACTGACAACCGGAGATGGGATAAAGACAGTATATGTGCAGTATAAAGATAATGCTGGTAACTGGAGTGTTTCTATAAGTGATACGATAATTCTGGATACTACACCGCCAAGTGGGACAATATCAATAAATAATGGAGATGTATATACGAGCACTACCTCAGTTACATTGACTCTTTTGGCAAGCGATAGTGGCAGTGGAGTGGGCAAGATGCAGTTCAGTAATGATGGAGTGAGCTGGAGTGGTGAAGAGAATTATGCTACGAGTTTTGAGGACTGGACACTAACAGCCGATGATGGGACAAAGACAGTATATGTGCAGTATAAAGATAATGCTGGTAATTGGAGTACTCCTCCTCTTTCTATAAGTGATACGATAACTCTGGATACTATTCCACCAACGGTAGAATTGAAGGTGGATAAGGCAAGGATACTTCCTGATGGAGAGATAGTAGGCGTCCTTCCTGATACGGCGATGGAAGCTAAATTCAGTAAGGTGATGATAAGCAGTTCGGTGGAACAGGGGCTTAAGCTTATAGCGGTGAAGGACAACCTGAATAATTCAATAAATGAAGAAGTCTCTCTTAACTTTGCTTGGGAGGGCTCTACAAAGACAGTAATTACTCCAGTGTCAGAACTAAACAAGAACTACCTTTACAGTTTAAAGGTGACTGATACGGTTACCGACCTTGCAGGTAACACTGTTGAAGGTGAGAGAGAGACTATTTTCAGGACAATAATGGACCACACAAAGAAGAACGTTATAGTCAAAGCGACTAATGAAAAACTTATGGTAACTCTGGAGGCTAATGCGCTCGCGGCGACTTTGGAAGCCAATGCGGTGACGGTGACTCTGGAAGCCAATGCGCTCCCAGAGGACGGATATCTAATTATTAATACAGATCCTCTAAACTATCAGCTTAAGGTAAATCCTGAGAACATAAATGTGGCTAACGAGAAAAGTATAACTAATGGATGGTACCCAATCGAAGGATGCCTGTGGGAAATCAAAGTGTGTAAGGGAAATGGGGATTGGATGGAGGATAATTTTGGCTCTGAGGTAAAGATTAGCTTCCCCTACAACGAGGATAATGGAGTGGTGGAGAATGCTCTAATTCCTTTAATGGAGGAGACTTTACAGGCATTCTGGCTGAATGAAGAACATTCTAACTGGGTGAGAGTGCCTGGCTCCAGAGTGGATAGAGAGAATAATGTTGTTGTTACAGGTGAGGTTCCACACTTCTCAGTATTTGGACTGATGGGTTCTGCAGTATACGATTTGAGCGATGCCCATGCCTATCCAGTTCCCTGGAAGCCAAATGATGGCAAGGATGAGACAGGTACTGAACAGGAAGGGATTACCTTCACTAATCTTTCTGCTGAAGGTGTAATCAAGATTTACAGCATAAGTGGTGAACTGGTTAGGGAGTATGATTATAAGCCGGCTGATGGAGGGAAGTGGACCTGGGATGTTGAGACTTCCCGTGGGGAGAAAGTGTTCAGCGGTGTCTACATCTACTATATTAAGAATGAACAGGAGCAGAAGAAAGGAAGACTGATGATAATCAGGTAAAAATTTTGTAGCTGTCCCGATAAATCGGGACGACAGCTCTGAGTGATAATTCCTCCACTATGGTCCCATCTTTTAAAACACCCACTTAAGGACTAACGAAGAATTAACAAAAAATTAACATTTCCTTAACCTATACATAACATATACAGTATATACTTATAGTGAATTATGGGGAGTCAAATGGGTAAAAATTTACAAATATTTTACAATTCGTTTACAGAAATGTTACAACGAATACGTATACTTATATCTAATTATCGTTTATATAAGGGGAAAAATCCGACAAAGGCAAACTCCGAGTAATCGGAGGGCGTCCCGAATTTTTGGGACTCCGACATGGGGTCGGGGCAAAACTACGGGTCTTATTGAGATAGCCGGGTTACCGCACACGAAATATGGACAATAAGATAGCCGGGTTACCGAAGATTGAAAGAATCTTTGACACCCCGGTTTTTTTTATGCGCAATAGAGCCCTCCCGAAAGGGATGTGATATGACAGAGGAGGAATAAAATGAAGAAAATACTTTTAATTGTATTAGTGGTAATGCTAAATGTATCAAGGTTGACCGCATCTGACCCTGGTTCAACGGGAGCGAATTTTCTTAAGATAAATCTTGCCCCGAGAGAGTTGGCAATGGGTTCTGTGGGTATAGGTTTAGCAGATGGGCCGGGCGCTATGTTTACCAATCCAGCGGGGCTGGGCAGTATCGGTTATCAGAGTTTAAGTTTCTTTTACAACGTATGGTTAGAAGGAATGAGTGCCCAGTACCTTTCTTATATCATACCAACAGGAATAGGGAATTTTGGAGCAACCGCAAACTATTTTGCTTATGGCAAGATTCAAGGGTACGATGCAAGTGGAACAGAGACATCAAATATTGATGCTTATGACCTTTGTTTCCTTCTATCTTATGGAAGGTCCGAGGTATTAAGGGGGGTATCGGGAGGAATAAATTTCAAGGTTCTGCATGAGAAATTAGAGAAAGAGAAAGCCATGGCATTCGGTGGGGATGTAGGGATTAAAGTAGACTTAGGGAAGAGGTACAATGTTTTAAGAGGAATAAGCCTGGGTTGTAGTGTAAAGAATATAGGAACGGGATTAAAGTTTGATAAAGAGAAAGCACCTCTTCCACTGAGTTATGGTGTAGGTGTAGGGGTAAAGAGAGAATTGTTAGGGGAAGAGTTAAATTTAGGTGTAGATATGAACATCCCCAATGATAATAGTATGTATGTAGGAGCAGGATTAGAATACTGGATAAAGGATATAATTGCAGTAAGAGCAGGGTATAACAACAAAAAGGATTCAAGTAATGGGTTAAGTTTAGGGATAGGTATAAAGGCAGATATATTTAGTATGAATTATGCATTCGTAGATTATGGGGAACTGGGATATACCCACAGGATGGGGATGGATATAAAGTTTGGCAGGCACATAAAAGAGGTATTAATAAGGAAGGCATTTGAGAGAGGAGTAAGTTATATGCGCAAGAAGAAGTACGCCGAGGCGATACTGGAGTTTAACAAGGTATTGAAATATGACAGTTCAAATATCGGGGCACTGGAGTTAATAAAAGAAGCAAATGAGAAAATGGCGAAATAAAACGCGCCTTTCCCGACTAAGTGAGAAGCTATGTTCATAGAAATTAGCAAAATCTATTAGGAGGAAATAAAATGAAAAGTGAAAAATTAATTCTTGTTGTTGTGTTTGTGATATGTAGTATTGCTGTGGGAACAGTGTTTGCAGCATATGAACTTCAGAAGCCTGATTGGTGTGTAGTTGATTGTGGTCTGAGCGATACTATTGGAACAGGAGACTACGCCGATGGCCTTGATACGGGAGATAATATAGGTTACAGACTGGACAGTTCAATTGGACCTCTGGGCGAGGATGACTGGGAGCCAGCGTTACCTTCAGGAACGATAGTGGAGTCAGGGTTTTACCAGGTCAATTACAGTAGCTGGGTGGAGAACCCAACATTTGTCTTTAATGACGCTGAAATCAGTAGCACAACAATAAAGTTCAAACTTCAAAGTGATATCAATCCAGACTGGACGCAATATGCTGTAGCCTTCTCCACTGGAGTAAATCTTTCTGACCTCTTTACTGGTATCATATATTACATTAAGAAAGATGGTAGCATAGGTACTTCTTTCAGTGAAAGTAACGATTGGAATTCTGCTTCATTCTATGAAGGAATTGAGTTAACTGGATTAAATCCTAACACTATATATGGGTTCAAAATAAAAAGTAGGATACCACCGCCGGAACTACTATCAACAGGTTGGTCAGGAAATACGGACAATTACACCTGGACGCACATTGAAACGCCGGGTATCAGCGTGAAGGTCTACATCACCAGTGCAACTGTTACAGCAGTAGGTCAATTTTCTAACTTAGGCGCGGGAGCATCGGGAATAAACTTTGGTATTATAAATGGAAGCTACGCAGGATGGACAACTGCCACTTCTCATACATTCACTAGTCTAACTCACAATACATCATATACCTTTAGCGTCAAAGCCAGAAATGGACGACAGTATGAAACCAACGTTGTTTCTGCAAGTAAGTATACTCTATGTGGCCCTCCAAGAAATCCAAACATAACCAATATTACTTCTTTTTCCTTAAGATTAGGTTGGTCCCATTCTTCTTTAGGCGCGCCGGATCATTATCATATAAAAGAGAATGAGGTACCTATTCAGGATAATTATACTCTGCTGTCATTGGATAGAAACAACCTTGAAAATGTGAATTTTAGATATACCTATAAAATTTATGCAGTGAATAAGGCTAATGAGACTGATGAAATTTCTTCAGTCTCCATTTCTGCTTATACTTTATGTTCAATCCCACCGGCTCCTCAAATTTTGGATGTTTCTGCAGACACATCGCAAATCACAATGGATCCAGAAAATAATCCCTGGTATACTGATTTCAGTATAAGGGTTTCTGGTGCTGGGACTACAAATTTTGTTCAGAATGACCATACAATTGGAAGTGGTGAAGTGTTTAACACAGCGGCTGACTGGGAAAGTCCTTTAACCATAAGTACTCTCCTTTCAAATGTGGAATATGACATTTCTGTCCAGGCAAAGAACATGTCCGGGGCTGTAACTGGTTATGGAACCTCTGTTTCTTCCTGCACTTTTGCTGCAGTTCCAGGACTGGGTGTTGTAGAAGTAACGATTGACTCAGTAAATATTACTATCCAGGAAGGAAATAACTCTCCTCAGACAGAATATGCGATTTACCAGGAGATAAACATGGGTGGTGGTTGGCAACAGCAAGGATACTTACAACTTGGCGGGGGCACTAATCCAGTTAATCCTGTCTGGCAAACAAAAGATGATTGGGGAAGTGGTGGGTTTATTGTTTCTGGTTTAACTCTCTCGGCTTATGGATTTAGATGGAAAGCACAAGCAAGAAGGACGATTACCGGCTATTCTAAAAAAGAAACAAATTGGTCTTTATATGCTTATGCAGGTGACGTAGTTGCCACTCCCACTGCAGCGATAGGTATGATTAAGTTAGATGCAGGCACAGCTTACTATTATGACACTAACCAGACGGTCACATTTACTGCTATCGGGGTAGATGAGATACATTATACCTATACTACCAACGGGTCTGACCCGGCCGATCCCACACTGTCAAGCCCGGGAGGCTCCCCACCGGTCGCATTTCTATTAACAGCATTAGCGGGAGAATCAAAGACTTATAGGATTAAAGCAAAAGCCTGGCAAGGAACGGTAGAAAGCGATGCGGGAGGGGTCTGGATAGTAGTTATCGACAGACAACCGCCCACGATTAATTCCTTTAATATAGTAGAGAAACCATATACAACTTCACAAAAAATTACTCTTTCAATCTGGGCTACAGATGCAGATTATATGAAAATAGAAGGGGACGTAACAAATGCCCCCGTTTGGATTGGTTATAGTAATTCAAGAACTGTCTTGTTAACGGAAGGGGCGGGAAACAAGACGGTAAGTGTAACTGTTAAGGACGAAGCAGGAAACGAGTCATCCCCGGCGAGCGATAGCATCATATATGACCCAACACCGCCTAATATCACAGGGTTTAGAATAGAAGAGGGAGACTATACAGATGCGAGACAAAATATGCACCTTATCGAAATAGACGCTACAGCTGCAAACCTTATGTGGATAGATGGAGACGTGGAGAATGATAGCGTCACCAAGGAATGGATTGCCTATAGCGATTCAGCGCAGGTTACTCTAACGTCCGGGGATGGACCAAAGACCGTAACTATCAAAGTTGCAAATACAGTAGGGACAGAGGCCGGTCCAGTAAGCGATACTATAACGTTAGATACAACACCACCACAGAATCCTACACTTGTCTTATCCGACCCGGATTCGCCAAACCCGGAATACACAAATTATGAATACGTAGTCGTATCTATAACCAACTTAGATACAGACGTCGTTGAGTATATCCTGAGCGAAACCCAAGCAACACAACCTAGTGCAACTGCTACGTGGTGGCCTGTACCTATTCCGGCTACATATCAGCTATCGCCTGGTGACGGGGAGAAGAAAGTTTATATATGGGTGAAGGACGTTGTGAATCATATTAATGGTGGCGCTGCCTTTGATACTGTCACATTAGATACACAAAGGCCAGGAAGTCCATCCTTAAGTATAGACGGCGGCCCATATGCCAATTCACAAGACGTCTCTCTCCAAATCTCAGCTACAGGCGCAAGTTCTATGTGGATAGATAAGGATGTGATAAATGACAGTACTACAAAGGAATGGATTAATTATAATACTTCAGCACAGGTCACTTTAACACCTGGAGATGGAGACAAGA